>Ga0081539_10003489_pt1 | contig 19217 bp, 21 predicted proteins | sample TabmetS4T2R2_FD_71023 | JGI IMG/M metagenome (GOLD analysis project Ga0081539, IMG submission 71023) | Tabebuia heterophylla rhizosphere microbial communities from the University of Puerto Rico - S4T2R2 | ecosystem: Host-associated > Plants > Roots > Rhizosphere ...
CCAACATGGACTGGTCGCAGGCCGATCTCGCGATCCAGCATCCGAGCTCGTAATGGGCGGCGTGGGGGGTGAGCCGGTCGGGAGGCGGCGCGTTGCCGGCGGACGCGCAAGCCGCCTCGCTGCTGTTGCCGATGGGCCGGTACGGGCCGGCGTTTCTCGCCTATCCGAATTTCCGGGTATTCCTGGAATGGAATCAGTCGATCGTCTATTCGACGTCGGCCGCGTATCTTGCGACCCGCATCGCCGGCGCGCCCGCGATGCACCGCGGCAACGGCAAGGTCGCGCCGTTTGCCTCCGCTCAGATTCGCGAATTGCAACAGTTGCTGGCGCGGCGCGGCCATGACGTCGGCAAGATCGACGGCTTCCTCGGGCAGAAGAGCCGCACCGCCGTCAAGGCCGAGCAGGTCCGGCTCGGCCTGCCGGCCGACTCTTATCCGACACCCGAACTGGTCGCGAAGCTGCAAGGCCGGTAACAGCTTCGAGTGAGAAAACAGAAGAACAAAGCAAGAGGAAACATCATGCGCAAAGCTCTTTTGCTGGCCGCTGCGTTGTGCGCGCTCGCGATGCCGGCCGTGGCGCAGACCTCGTCGGCGCAGAGCTGGCCGGAGCGGACCGTCCGTCTTGTCGTTCCCTATCCGCCCGGCGGCAATGTCGACGGCGCGGCGCGCATCATTGCCAACAAGCTGCAGGAGAAGCTCGGCCAGCCGGTCGTGATCGAGAACAAGGCGGGCGCGGGCGGGCTGATCGGCGGCGAGATGGTCGCAAAAGCAGTTCCCGATGGCTACACGTTGTTCGTCGGCGCCAATGGACCGATCCTGTTTGCGCCCGAGATCACCGGCAAGCACGCCTATGAGTGGAGCAAAGATTTCGCGCCGATCACGACGATCTCGATGACGCCGCTGGTGCTGCAGGTGCATCCATCGGTGCCGGCCAAGACGCTGAAGGAATTTTTCGAGTTTGCCAAGCAACAGAGCGGCAAGCTCAACATGGCCTCGCCCGGGCCGGGCACGACCAATCATCTCCTGAGCGAGCTGCTCCAGCCGGTCGCCGGCGTGACCTGGACCACGGTGCACTATCGCGGCAACGCACCGGCGACCAACGACCTCATCGCCGGACACGTGCAGTTCAATTTCGATCAGATCTCGGTCGCGCTGCCCTTCGTCAAGGATGGCCGGACTCGCGCCCTCGCCGTCACCGGAACCAAGCGGGCGCACTGGCTGCCCGACGTGCCGACCTTCGCGGAGCTCGGCTACAAGGACGTCACCGGTCAGACCTTCACGGCGCTGCTCGCGCCCGCGGCGACGCCCGCGCCGGTGATCGCGAAGCTCAGCACGGTGATGACCGACATCCTGCGCGACAAGGACGTGAAGGAGAAATTCGACCTGCTCGGCGCCGAGGCGGTCGCGATGTCGCCGGCCGAGCTGCGCAAGTTTCTGGCGAGCGAAGACGCGACCTGGATGCCGATCGTGCGCAAGGCGAATATCAAGTTGGAGAATTGAGCGAGTCCGTAGCCCGATGAGCGCGTGAGCGCGACATCCGGGACGGCGGCCTCCGCGCGCGCCGACCCGGGTGTCGCTCCGCTCACTCGGGCTACTTAAACAAACCCAAACAACCTTGCCGGATTGTCGACCAGAATCCGCTTGCGCTCCGCCTCGTCATGCGTCGCGCGATAGAGCAGCTCGATCAGATCCGCCTCGTTCGGCGGCTGCGTGGTCGAGACCGGATGCGGCCAGTCGCTCGCCCAGACAACGCGATCGGGAGCGGCCTCGATCAGCGCCCGCATGATCGGTATGACGTCGTCCCAATGCTTCCCGTCAATCGATCTGCCGGTCTTCGAGATCTTCTCGGCAAGCGACAGCATCACGTAGAAATTGCCGCGCTTCAGCAGCTCGAGGACCTTCTTGAGCGACGGATCGTCCTTGCCGGCGGCCGGATTCGGCCGGCCCATATGATCGATCAGCACCGGCACGTCGAGCTTCTCATACTGCGCGGCTTGCTCCGCAAAGCCGGCCGGCTCCGGCTGCACCTTGGCGTACCAGCCGAGTTCGCGGATGCGCGCGATGGCCTTCGCAAAGGCTTCGGGCGTCAGCGCGATGCCGAGCGACTGGCGGGAAAACCGCGCGCCGCGAATCCCGCCGGCGTGCAGCTTCTCCAGCGTGGCGTCGTCGGCCTCGTCGAACGCCGCCGCATTGGCGCAGCCGCGATAGTTCGGCCCGGCGGCCGCGATCCCGTCGAGCGTCGCGCGATGGTCCGCCCCATAGGTCGTCGGCTGCACGATCACGCCGCGCTGCAGGCCGAGCGTGCGATGCATGTGCAGCGCGCGCGCGATCGTGGCGCTCGGCATCTCATAAGCCGCGCCCGGGCGCACCGGATATGTCTCGGGCGGACCGAACACGTGGAATTGCGCGTCGCAGGCGAGCGGCGGCAGCTTGACCGACGGAATGCGCGGATTCGGATCGAACGGCAAATAGGTCGGCATCAAAACACGGCCGTGATATCGCAATTGATCAGCTGGCCGCCTTCGAGGTTCGCCTGCGAGGTATGGCGCGCCGGCCGCGATGCCTCGTCCGGAAACATCTTCAGCCACTCGGCATTGAGCACATCGCGCCGCGAACGATCCGTCATCCAGACCGACATCTTGATGATGTTGTCGGTCGAGCCGCCGGCGGCCTGCATGATCGACCGCACGTGCTGAAACATGAAGCCGCACTGTCCCTCGAGCGTCGGCGCGAGCTTGCCGGTCGCCGGATCCATCCCGGTGATGATACCGGTCATCAACAGGTTACCCATCCGGCAGGCGGCGGGAATCGGATTCTTGTGCGCGAAACCTTCGATGTAGATGCTCTGGCGCTTCAAGGAACGCTCCTGTTATTTCACCGTCGTCTTCACTGATTGCGCGATCGGCCGCATGGTGACGATCTCGCCCAGCGTCGCGTAGTTCGGCCCCGCGAGGCGGCAAATCGGATCAAGCTGCCTGGTGTCGATCTTGCCGCCTTGCATCAGGCCGTCGCGGAAGTGAAACGCCACGACCTCGCCCACGATCAGCCGGCTGCGCGTCTCGCCGAATTCGAGGCATTGGCGCAGCCGGCATTCCATTGCGATCGGCGCGGCCGCGATGCGCGGCGGTCGCACCTGCAGGCTCGGCTCGGTGGTGAGGGCCAGCAGCTCCACTTCGCTGATCTCGGGCGGATGCTCGACTGCGCTTTCGTGCATGGCGCCGATCAGCGGCCGGTCGGCGATATGCACGACATAGTCCTCGTTGAGCAGGATATTCCGCGCGGTGTCCTTGTAGACACCGCTGCGCTGCCCGACGCTGAACGCGAGCATCGGCGGCTTCGGCGATACAAACGTAAATGTCGAGAACGGCGCGAGATTGATGCCGCCGTTCGGCGCCAGCGTCGTCACCCAGGCGATCGGACGCGGCACCACCACGCCGGTGAGCAGCTTGTAGGACTCATCCGCACTCAAGCTTTTCGGATCGAGGTGCATGAGAGGAGCCGGTCAAAGCTTGGCAAAGTCGATCGGCTTGGTGCGGTCGAGTGCCGCGGTCACCTTCGGCATCGGATATTTCAAACCGGTGGCGCAGTTAAACAGCACGGCGCGATCGGTCTTCTTTACGCGCCCGTCCGCGAGCGCGGCCTTGTAGGCCGCATAGGTCGCACCGCCTTCAGGGCACATCAGGAAGCCCTCTTCGCGCGCGACCTCGTCGACGGCGGCTTGGATCGCGTCGTCGGAAACCGCGATCGCGAAGCCGCCCGACTCGCGCACCGCGCGGAGAATGAGAAAATCGCCGACCGCCTGCGGCACGCGGATGCCTGACGCGATGGTGTGCGCGTTCTCGAACCGCGGCGCGTGCTCCTCGCCCCTCTCCCAGGCGCGTACCATTGGGGCGCAGCCCTCGGCCTGGACGGCGACCATGCGCGGGCGCTTCGCGCCGATGAAGCCGATCGCCTCGAGCTCGGCGAAGGCCTTCCACATGCCGATCAGGCCGGTCCCGCCGCCGGTCGGATAGAAGATGACGTCGGGCAGCTCCCAGCCGAACTGCTCGGCGAGCTCGAGCCCCATCGTCTTCTTGCCTTCGATCCGGTACGGCTCCTTCAAGGTGGAGGTGTCGAACCATCCTGTCGCTTCGCGGCCCTGCCCGACCAGCTTGCCGCAGTCGTCGATCAGGCCGTTGACGCGGTAGACATGCGCGCCTTCGAGCGCGATCTCGGAGAGATTGATCTCGGGCGTGTCCTCGGGACAGAAGATCGTCGTGCGGATGCCGCAGCGGCTGGCGTAAGCCGCGAGTGCCGCGCCGGCATTGCCGTTGGTCGGCATCGCCATGTGCTTGACGCCGAGCGCTTTGGCCATCGAGACCGCCATGACGAGGCCGCGCGCCTTGAACGAGCCGGTCGGCAGGCGGCCTTCGTCCTTGACGATGATTTCGCCGCCGCCGAGCTTCTTGGCGAGCTTCGGCAACGCGATCAGCGGCGTTGGGTCCTCGCCGAGACTGACGATGTCCTGCGCCTTCCGCACCGGGAGCAGCTCGCGCCATTTCCACAAGCCGTCGGGGCGCTCGCGCAGCGCCTCTTTGGTCAGCGCCTTCTTCACGCCGGCGAGGTCATAGCGCACCAGCAGCGGCTTTCCGGCCTTGGACAGATTGTGCAGCTGGTCCGCCTCGTAGCGGTCGCCGACCATCGCGCATTCCAGGTGGGTGACGAAGGTCGGGCGTTCGGTGGTGAGGTTCGTGTTCAATATAATTCCATCAGCTTGGCGTGGTCGTCGATCTCCGACGGGGGACCGGCATATACCATGCGCCCTGCTTTCATCACATAGGCCCGATCCGCAATCGCCAGCGCCTCGCGCACGTTCTGCTCTACCAGCAATACAGCCATGTTCATCTGCCGCTGCATGCGCTGGATGGTGGCGAGCAGGTCCTGGAACAGTTTCGGCGCGAGGCCGATCGAGGGCTCATCCAGCAGCAGCGAGGTCGGGCGGCTGAGGATGGTGCGGCCGAGCGAGAGCATCTGCTGCTGGCCGCCGGAGAGCAGCCCGGCGCGGCGGGCGTAGAACTCCTTGAGGATCGGAAACAGCGCGAACACATCCTCGAGCCGCTCGTCACGGCCCTCCGCCGGGACGCCCGCCGCCGCAAGGCCGAGCCGCAGGTTCTCGGCCACCGTCAGCTGCTGGAAGACGCCGCGTCCGCCCGGCATGTAGGCGATGCCGGCATTGAGCCGCGCCGCAAGTCCGGCATGGGTCACGTCCGCGCCCTTGTGGCGCAACGTGCCGCCGCGCGCGGGCAGCAGGCCGTAGAGGACCTTCAGCAGCGTCGACTTCCCCGCCCCGTTATGGCCGAGCAGGCAGACGAGCTCGCCGGGCCTCTGCTGCAGGCTCAGGTCGAACAGCACCTGCTTCGGCCCGTAGCCGGCATTCGCATGCGCGACGTCCCAGATGAGATCGCTCATCGGCGCTCTCCGAAATAGATCGCGGCGAGCTTGGCATCATTCAGGATCGCGCGCGGCTCGCCGGCCGCGAGCACGGCGCCCTGATCGAGGAACGCGATGCGGTCGGAGATGCCGTGCACGATGTCGAGATTGTGCTCGATGAGGCAGATCGTGACGCCATCGCTGAGCCGACCGCGCACCAGTCTGACGAAGCGGTCGTAGGAGGCCGGGTCGAGACCCGAGGCCGGCTCGTCGAGTAGCCAGAGCGACGCTTCAGTGACGAGGATGCGCGCGAGCGAGAGGAATTTCTGCTCCGCGTAGCCAAGATCGATGGCGCGCGCGTTGCGCCAGTTGGTAAGTCCGACCTGCGCGAGCGTCGCCTCAGCCTTCTCGCGGCGTTCCCGCGCGCCGGCGCGGCCGCCGCGCTGCCATGGCAGGGCCGAGCGCTCCATCACGGCGAGCACGTTCTCGAACACGCTCATCTGCTCGAACAGGCGCAGATCCTGGAAGGAGCGCGCGATGCCGCGCAGCGCCGCCTTGCGCGGATCGGTGCCGAGCAGCGACGCGCCGCGTAATGTGATCGAACCGGAATCCGGGCGCAGATTGCCGGTGATCAGGTTGAACAGCGTCGTCTTGCCGGCGCCATTCGGGCCGACCAGCGTGGTGATCAGGCCCGGCGGCAGGTCGAGGTCGACGTCATTGGCCGCAACCACGCCGCCGAAGCGCTTGTTGACGCCCTTCAGGCTGAGGACCGGCCCGGTCATTTGCCCCAAGCCTTCATTTGCCCCACGTGTCCTTCACATTCGAACGGCCGATCAGCCCGGAAGGTCGATAGATCATCAGCAGAACCATGGCGGCGCCATAGATGATCTGCTGCAACGAGGCGAGATCGCGCGCCGGCAGAAAGGTGAGATAGGTCAGCGCGGCCGGCAGCAGATGGATGATCAGCGCGCCAAGGATCGGGCCGAACACCGTGCCGGTACCACCGATTATGATCATCGCCATGATCAGCACCGACTGATCGACCGTGAATGTCTCTGGATTCACGAAGGAGACGTGGAACGCATAAAGCACGCCGGCGACGCCGCACAGCGCCGAGGAGATCGCGACCGCGATCGTCTTGATGATCACCGGATTCTTGCCAAAGCTCGCCGCCGCCACCTCGTTGTCGCGGATCGCTTTCAGGCTGCGGCCGAAGCTGGTGTACACCAGCAGGTAGATCACGAAGGTCACCAGCGCGAGGCAGATCAGCGAAACGCCAAAGAACGATTCGAGCGAATGCAGCCGGTAACCGAACAGCGTCGCGACCGGGACGCCGGTCAGGCCGCCAATGCCGCCGGTCACCTCCTTCCATTCGGAGAAGACCGTGAAGGCGATCATCTGCAACCCGAGCGAGGCGACAACGAAATATTCGCCGCGCACCCGCAGCGACGGCAGCGAGATCACGAGCGACAGCGCTGCACAGATCGCCATCGCAATCGGGATCGCGACCAGCAGCGAGGTCGACACATGCATCGCGATCAGCGCGCCGCTATAGGCCGCGATGCCGAAGAAGGCCGCATGCGCCATCGAATAGATGCCGGCATAGCCGATGATGAAGTTCAGGCTCACGGCAAGAATGCCGGAGATCGCGACGAGAATGAGCAGATTGAGGATGTAGCCCTGCATCAGACCCTCGCGCGCGTGCCGAACAGCCCCGCGGGTCGCGCGAGGATGAAGCAGAACAGGATCACGAACGCGACCGCCTCGCTCCAGCCGGTCGAGAGCTTCCATACCGCGAGGCTTTCGGCGAGGCCGAGGATCAGGCCGCCGAAGCCAGCGCCGCGGAGCGAGCCGATGCCGCCGATGATGCTTGCCGCAATCGAGATCAGCACCACGCGGTGTCCGGCGGTGGGCGTCAGCCCGGTGACGCAGGTTGCGACCAGCGCAGCCGGCGCGACCATGAGCGAGCCGATCGCGAAGGCATACTGCGAGAGCTTGCGCGGGTTGAGTCCGAAGCCGCGGATCAGCTCGGGGTTCTCGGACAGCGCGCGCAGCGCGACGCCAACGTCGGTGCGGGCGAGGAACCAATTGAGGACGCCGAACAGCAGCACGGCGAGCAGGATCGACGCGATGCCGAGCCACGAGATCACGATGCCGCCGCCGATGTCCTGCACGCGCGTGAGCGGCGTCGAGATCGACACGAAGCTCGCCCCGAAGAAGATCACCACGAGATTCTCGACCACGACGCCGACCCCGAACGAGGCGACGAACACGGTGAAGAACGAGCCTTCATCGCGCTGGATCGGGCGATAGACAAAGCGATCGAGCGCGACGCCGAACACGACGGCGGCCGCCGCAGCGACCAGCGCCGCGAGCCACCACGGCACGGAGAGACGGTCGGACAGCCAGTAGAACAGATAGCCGACCAGGATGTAGGTCGTGCCGTGCGCGTAGTGGAAGACGCGCGTCGACCCAAAGATGATCGCAAAGCCAACGGCCATCAGCGCATAGAGCGCGCCGAGCTGCAGGCCGTCGATGAGGAGTTGAAGGAGGAGCACCGGCTAGACCTACTGCATCACGAATCTCGGCGCGCGCATTTGTGCCCTCTCCCCCCGTGGGAGAGGGCTACGCAGAAGTTCAGCGCGGAAGATCGGGAGAGGGGGACTCTCCGCAGCCTTTGCCTCTCGAGAGTCCCCCTCTCCCGACCGAGTATCTTGATCAGCCTGCGACGCCCTCTCCCACGGGGGGAGAGGGCACAACAACGACCGTCGTCGCGAACGAACTTTCGCTGATCGCACAGCAGGCCTACTGCAGAATCTTTGACCCGCCCTTGACCAGTTCGTTGATCTGCATCGGCATGCTGACGGTGCCGTCGGGCTGGAATTCCATCTTGCCCCCGACCGCGTCGAAGGTCTTCAACGCCAGGATCTCGTTGCGCACGCTCTCGCCGGTGATCGGCTGGCCCTTCTTCTCCAGGCTGGCCATGGCTTTCCCCGTCACCCACACGGCGTTGTAGTAGTTGGCGTTGTAGAAGGTCGGATCCTTGCCGTACTTCTTCTTGAAGTCGGCGACGAAGCGCGAGGTGATCGGATCCTGCGAAGTCCAGTCCATCTTCTGGCTCGAATAGATCGAGCCCTCGGCGGCGGGCAGCGCCTTCAGATCCGGATCGTCAAAGCCCGAATAGCTGGTGAACGGCGTATCCACGCCGGCATCGCGCAGCTGCTTTATGAGCTGAACCATGGTTTGCCCGTAGTAGGCGACGAAGACCACATCAGGCTTCACCTCGCGCACCTTGGCGGCAATCGGGGCGAACTGGCGCGAGGTCGACGGCACCGAGAAGGCGCCGACCAGCTCCATCCCGTTCTTCGGCGCGTTCTCCTTGATCTCGTTGAGGCAGGCTTCGCCGAGCGGATCTTCCACGTAGACGATCGCGATGCGCTTGAACTTCCGCTCCTTGGCGAGATACGGCACCAGCGCGCGCACCTCGTAGTTCACCAGCGGGATCACGTTGAAGAAATAAGGGCCGAGCTTGGCGAGGTCCGGCGCGACGCCGCCGCCATTGATGGTGACGACGTGCTCGCGTTCGCCGATCGGCGCGACCGCCTTCGAGACGCCGGACTGCGCGGTGAGCACGACCGGCTCCTGATTCACCCGCACCAGCTTGTTCATGCCGGTGACCGCCGCCTGCGGCTGGCCCTGGCTATCCTCGTGATTGATGGTGAAGGGCTTGCTCAGCAGCTTGTCGGCATTGATGTGGTCGGCCGCAAGATTCGCGCCGTTGCTGAACAGTTGCCCGAACTGCGTCATCGGCCCGGAGTTCGGCAGCAGCGCACCGATATGATAGCCCTGCCCCCATGCGGGCGCCGTCAGCGCGGTGAGCGCCGCCACCAGCAGCGCAGGCGTCAAGCGTCGAAGCGGCATTCGCATCCTCCCAGCGTTCCCATGTCCCCACGCGATTCCATGCGCGCGTTATGCCGATATGGTGGAACGGCCGTGCGCTTCTGGCAACCATCCTGCCCATCAATCATCACGCGAATGCCCGGCACCTGAAAGGTGGGCACACGTGCGACGCGAGGCATGCTTACCCGTACGCGCACGCTCTGCTATGCGACGCCTCAGGCGGCACGAGACCGCCCAAGGGAGGATTGGAATGACGCGCACGCTCGCGCTGCTCGTTGGCTTGTTCGCACTGACCGCGGTCGGCGCGGCGCGCGCCGAGGTCGATGTCGTCAAGATCCCCAAAGGTGCGGGCGGCGTCGGCTTCCTGCCGCTGATCGTGATGGAGGAGAAGAAGCTGGTCGAGGCCGAGGCGCAGAAGCTGGGCCTCATGCTCAAGGCCGAATACATCCAACTCGGCGGCCCGGCCGTGGTCAACGACATGTTGCTGTCGGGCGCGGCGCATTTCGCGCCGGCGGGACCGCCCGCGTTCATCACGCTGTGGGACCGCACGCGCGCCAACATGAAAGTGATGGGCGTCGCCTGCATGACCTCGATCCCGATGTATTTGAATACCAAGGCGCCGCGTCTGAAATCGCTGAAGGATCTAAGGCCGACCGACAAGATCGCGGTGACCGCGGTCAAAGTCTCGATCCCGGCGATCATCATGCAGATGCAGGCCATGAGGGAGTTCGGCAAGGCCGACTATGCGCATTACGATCCCTACACGGTGTCGCTGACGCACCCTGATGGCGTGATCGCGCTGTTGTCCGGCAAGACCGAGGTGACGGCGCATTTCACCTCGCCGCCGTTCCATCAGCGCGAGCGGCGCGATCCGGCAGTGCGCACGATCACGACATCGAACGCGATCATGGGCGCGCCGAGCACCTTCACGATGCTGTACGCACCGACAAAATTCCACGACGAGAACCCGAAGGCCTACGCGGCGGTGTTGAAGGCGCTGCAGGCCGCGATCGACTTCATCAATGCCGACAAGAACGCGGCCGCGCAGGTGTTCCTGCAGTCGGATGAAGGCAAGAGCTGGAAGCTCGACGACCTCATGGAGGTTCTCAACGACCCGGACGTGCGCTTCACGACCTCACCCGAGAGCGTCATGACCTACGCGAACTTCATGGCCGAGGTCGGCTCGATCAGGGTCAAGCCGGCGAAGTGGCAGGAGATGTTTTTTCCGGAGATTCATGGCGTGGCGGGGAATTGAGTGAGGTGAGTGGTGAGTAGTGAATGGTGAGTAGAAGAACGCACCACTCACTACTCACAATTCCCCACTCACTCTTCCCTCGCCCGCCACATGCTCCAGCGCCTGCAACAAATACGGCCGGAAATCCGCATAATTCTCGATCATCGGAAAATGGCCCATGCGCTTCATGATCGTGAAACGCGAGCCCGGAATGCTCGCCGCAACCCGCTCGCTCATCTCCGGCGTGCACGAATAGTCGTATTCGCCGGTCAGCAGCGCGACCTTGCAGCGGTTGGTGTCGATGCGCTTGATGTCTTCGCGGCCGTCCCAGTCGTTGCTGTAGAAATGCACGTCGCCCTGATAGACGCCCGGTCCGCCCTGGCTGTAGTACCACCAGTTCTCGCGCCGGCTTTCCTCCGGGCTGTAGGGCGAGTTCAGACCATAGGTGTAGCTTGCTGCCAGCTCGCCGCCGTGGATCGCCGGATGGTGCAGCCATTCATTGTAGCGCCCCGGCGCGTAAGCCGAGCTCTCCAGCCCGATGATCCCGGTGATCTCGTCCTGGTACTCGGCCGCCACCTTCAGCACGATCGCGCCGCCCATCGAGCAGCCCATCACCACCGGGCGCTTGAGCCCAAGCTTGAGCCACGCCGCGCGGATCATCGCGAGATACGACTGCGTGGTGAGGCGATATTTCTTCAGCCACCATCCGTCCGCCGGCGTCGAGCGGCCGTGGTAGGGCAAGTCGAACGCGATCACGCGGAAGCGCGCGGTGATCTCTCCGTCGTTGAGGATATGGCGGTACTGGCGCGAATCCGCGCCCGCGGTGTGCAGGCATAGCAATGGTACGCCCTGCCCGGCTTCCTCGACGTGCACGCGGTAGCGCGCGCCGTCGATCTCGACCGCGAGATAGCGTCCGACGATCGGCTCGAAATCGACCTCAGCCATCGGGCGCTCCCGTCTCGCGCATGATGTTCATCATCCGGTGCAACGCCCGCGCATTCTGCATCGCCAGCAGGCTGTCGCCCTCGAGCACGAAGTCCGGCACGCGCATCAGCATGGCGAAGAAGTCGTGAAACAGCGGCGGCGGGTCCGGGCTGAGGAACTTGCGCCACACCACGATGGGCGCGCGAAAGCCGAACGGCATGCGCGTGTCGAGCCTTGGCGTGACGATGTCGGTAATCCGCCCCTTCTCGACCTTCACCGCATAGCGGGTATCGCCGAACGTCAACCCGAACGTGGTTGTGAACCAGTCGCCGATGACCTTTAATTCCGCGTCGCCATTCACCCGTTCGGGGTAGCGCGTCAGCCACGCGGCTCCCGGATAATCGCTCATCTGAAACTCCCGGAAACAAAGCCAAGGAGAAACCTACCATGGACCAGCAGACATACGAGACCGGACTGAAGATCCGCAGCGAGGTGTTGGGCAAGGAGTATGTCGAGAACTCGATGAAGTCGGCGGACGACTTCAACAAGCCGTTCCAGGAATTCGTCACCGAATATTGCTGGGGCGCGGGCTGGGGCCGGCCAGGTCTCACGCGCAAGGAACGCTCGATGCTCAATCTGGCGATGATCTCGATCCTCAACCGCCCGCATGAACTCAAGCTGCACATCCGCGGCGCGCTCACCAACGGCCTCACCAAGGACCAGATCCGCGAAATCTTCATGCAGGTCGCAATCTATGCCGGCGTGCCGGCCGGGGTCGATGCGTTCCGCCAGGCGCGCGAAGTGTTCGCCGAGAAGAAGTGAACCTCTCATTCGTCATCCCCGCGAAAGCGGGGATCCAGTAGACGCCGGAGTTTACTGGGCGCCCCGCTTTCGCGGGGCATGACGATGGTAAGGCTTGCGCGAAATCAAGAAGGAAACGTCATGGATATCGGCTTCATCGGTCTCGGCAACATGGGCTATCCGATGGCCCGCCGCCTGGTCGAGGCGGGACATAAGCTCGTCGTCTACGACACGTCGGGACAGATGATGTCGCGCCTGACCTCGCTCGGCGCGACCGCGGCAGCATCCCCGAAGGATGTCGCCGATCAGGTCGAGACCGTGATGGCGAGCCTGCCGACGCCCGACATCGTGCTCGCGGTCGCGACGGGCAAGAACGGCGTGATCGAGGGCAGACGGGTGAAGCGCTTCCTCGATCTCTCGACCACCGGCGCACGCATGGCCGTGAAGGTCGCCGAGGCGCTCGCCGCAAAGAACATCGTCGGTATCGACCTGCCGGTGAGCGGCGGCGTCGGCGGCGCCGAGAAGGGGACGGTGGCGGTGATGTATGCCGGGCCGCGCGCCGGCTTCGACGAGTTGAAGGACGTGCTGTCGGTGATCGGCAAGCCGTTCTACATCGGCGAGAAGCCCGGCATGGGGCAGACCATGAAGCTCTGCAACAACCTGCTCTCCGCCGCCAACATGGCGCTGTCGTCGGAAGTCATGGTGATGGGCGCCAAGGCCGGCCTCGATCCCGCCATCATGGTCGACGTGATCAATGTGAGCTCCGGCCAGAACACCGCGGTGCGCGACAAGTTTCCAAAATCGGTGATGCCCGGCACCTTCGACTACGGCTTCTATACCGGCCTCATGTACAAGGACGTGCGGCTCTGCGTCGAAGAGGGCGAGGCGCTCGGCGTGCCGATGCCGCTCGCCGGCGCGGTGCACCAGATGTGGCTGATGGCGAATGCGGTGAACGGGCCCGGCTCGGACTTCACCGAGATCACCAAGATCATCGAGAAATGGGCGGGCGTCGAGGTGAGGTCGAAGAAGAAGTAGGAAAACCGGGAGGAATGCATGTCCGACGACGTCCACGAGATCTACGCCATCAAATACGGTCGGCACGAGCGCAAGAAGGCCGAGAACTACATTGGCGGCGATCCCCATGACGGGCCCGAGCCGATCGACTACTACGTCTGGGCGATCGTCGGATCGTCCGGCACCTTCGTGGTCGACACGGGGTTCGATGCCGCGATGGCGAAGAAGCGCGGCCGGCAGATCTCAAAGCCCATCGCCGAGGGGCTGAAGGCGATCGACGTCGCGCCCGACAAGGTCGCGAACGTAATCATCAGTCATTTGCATTACGATCATTGCGGCAACTACGACACCTTCCCGAACGCGCGCTTCCACCTGCAGGACACCGAGATGGCCTACGCCACCGGGCGCTGCATGTGCCACCAGCACCTGCGCATTCCGTTCGAGGAGGAGGACGTCGTCGCGATGGTGCGCAAAGTGTTCGCAGGCCGCGTCACCTTCCATGACGGTGTCGACCAGATCGCGCCCGGCATCACGGTGCACAAGATCGGCGGGCATTCGAAAGGCCTGCAATGCGTGCGCGTGAAGACGAGGCGCGGCAATGTGATCCTCGCCTCCGACACCACGCACCTCTATTCGCACATCAACGAAGGCCGCGTGTTTCCCATCACCTACAATGTGGGCGAAGTGCTCGATGGCTATGACACGATGCGGCGGCTCGCCTCATCGCCGAACCACATCGTGCCCGGACACGATCCGCTGGTGCTCAAATATTACCCTTCTGCGAAAGCCGGCCTCGAGGGCTGGGTCGCACGGCTCGATGTCGATCCAAAAGTGGACTGAGGCGCTCGCGACGAAAAGCTCCCTTTGCGCCCGCCCGGCAATCTGCTCTGATGGAGTGTCGACAGTCGCGGAGCGAATGCCGCGAGCCATTGAGAACCGTCCGGAGGGAGGACCATGGCCATTCTCACCCACTCGCGCCGCCGCATCCTGACGGCCGGCGCCGCCGGCGTCGCGGCGCTCGGCCTGCCGTCGATCGGACGCGCGCAGGCGCAGGTCGTGCGCATCGGCGTGCCGACCAAGACCTACTATCCGACCATCATCGCCGAGACCGCGATCCGCCAGAAGCTGTTCGAGAAGGAAGGCATCAAACCGGAGCTGACGATCTATCGCGGCGGTGCGGAGGGCTACGAGGCGCTCGCGGCCGGCGCCGCCGACGTGATCATGAACTCGGCGTCCTCGGTCTCGGCCGGCCTGAAGAAGGGCGTGCTGGCGAAGAATGTCGCCGGCACCGCGCTCGGTTATTACGGCTGGCACCTAGTGGTGAAGACGGACTCGCCGATCAAGGAGGCGAAACAGCTCGCCGGCAAGAAGGTCGGCATCACGTCGGCCGGGTCGGGCACGGACATCCTGGCGCGCTGGACGCAGGCCGACCGCAAGGTCGAGTTCACACGCGTGCCCCTTGGCGGCGGCGGCCTCGTACCGAACCTGCTCTCCGGCAATATCGACGCGACGGTGCTGTATTCGCCACTGACGTACAAGATGTTCATCGACAAGGCCGCGCGCAGCCTAGTCGATTTCGGCGAGGCGGTCCCGCCGCATCTGACCGGCGCCTGGATCGCGACCGACAAGTTCATCAAGGACAAGCCGCAGGCGCTGCAGAAGACGCTGAACGCGCTGTATGGGGCCGTGATCTTCCTGCAGAACCCCGCGCACCGCGCCGATGCCGTGAAGCTGATCGCCGAGATCGACGAGATCGCGCCGAACATCGCCGAGGCCGAGCTCGACAACAACATCATGAAGCTCTCGAAGGACGGCGCAATCCAGAACGAATGGATGTCGCGCGCGCTCGACATGGGGCGGCTGATCGGCATGACCGACCTCGCCTCGCCCGAGGACAGCTTCACGACGAATTTCAAGCCGGTGCCGACGGCGTGATGTCATTCCGGGGCGGCCCGAAGGGCCGAGCCCGGAATCCATAAACTCAGACCGGGCCGAATCGTGAGGACAGTGGTTATGGATTCCGGGCTCCCTCGCCATAGCGCGTGACAGACGCGCGTAAACGCGCTTTAGGCTCGGGCCCCGGAATGACGGAATGACCATGACCCGCATCCAGCTCATCCTGATCCGCCTGCTGCTGCTTGCGCTGGTGCTTGCCGCGTGGGAGACGCTGCCGCGCCAGGGCGTGATCAATCCGATGCTGCTGCCGCCGCTCGGCGACGTGCTGAAGACGCTGGTCGAGATTCTCGGGCGTCCGCAGGTGCACGAGGCGATCCTGGTGACGGCGGCCGAGGTCATCGTCGCCTTCGTGATCGCGGTGCCGCTCGGCGCGCTGATCGGCGTCGCGCTCGCCGAGAGCGACTATTTCGGACAGATCTTCAAGCCACTTTTGTTCTATGTGTTCAGCGTGCCGAAATCGATCTTCCTGCCGATGTTCATTCTGATCCTCGGCATCGGCTTTCAGCAGAAAGTCGCCTACGCGGCATTTTCGACGCTGTTCGTCGTGATCATGAGCGCGACCGCCGCGGTCGAATCCGTCAAACCCGATCACGTGCTGGTCGCGCGCAGCTATGGCGCGACGCAGCTGCAGATTCTCACCCGCGTCTATCTGCCGAGCATGATGCCGATCCTGCTCGAGACGCTGCGCATCTCGATGATCTTCAATTTCACCGGCGTGATGATCGCCGAAATGTACGCCTCGCGCACCGGGCTCGGCAGTCTCATTTCGAACTGGGGCGAGAACTTCCAGTTGCCGCAGCTCTTCGCCGGGGTCATCCTGCTCGCCGCCGTGGCGATCGCCTTCAACGAGAGCGTCCGTTTCCTCGAACACCGCTATAGCGCGTGGCGAACATGACCCAGCCGCATCTCACCCTCGTGCGCGACGAGCCGGCTCACGGAGCGATCGAAGTCGCACAGCTCACTCATGTCTATGGCGGGCGCGAGGGTCAGGTGCCGGCGCTGGAAAACATCTCGCTCTCGGTCGGCGCCGGGCGCTTCGTCGTCATCGTTGGCCCGAGCGGCTGCGGCAAGACCTCGCTGCTCATGATGATGGCGGGGCTGCGCCATCAATCCTCCGGCACTATCGAGGTCCAGGGGGCGCCGATCACGGCGCCCGATCCGAACCGCGTCGGCGTCGTGTTCCAGGAGGCGAGCCTGTTCCCCTGGCTCACCGCGCTCGACAACATCGCATTTCCGCTCACGCTGCGTGGCGCGCCGCATGCGGAACGACAACAGCGCGCCGAAGCGATGCTCAATCTCGTGGGCCTCAGCGGCTTCGGCGCGCGCTATCCGCACGAGCTTTCGGGAGGCATGAAGCAGCGCGTCTCGATCGCACGCGGGCTGGTGCAGGACCCGCCGGTGCTGCTGATGGACGAGCCGTTCGCGGCGCTCGACGAGCAGACGCGCATGACCATGGGCCATGAGCTGCTGCGGATCTGGTCGCAGACCGCGAAGACCGTCGTGTTCGTCACGCACAGCCTCACCGAGGCGGTTTACCTCGCCGACGAGGTGCTGGTGATGTCGGCGCGGCCAGGCCGGATCATCGACCGCATTGCCATCAACCTGCCGCGCCCGCGCAGTTACGAGATGATGGGCACCGAAACCTTCGGCCGGCTGCGCGATCGCATCTGGCAGCAGATCCGAAAGGGCGGATGATGCGCCGCCTCTCGCCCCGATCTCTATCGTCATCGTCCGCGAAAGCGGACGATCCAGTAAACGCAGGCGTTTCGATCCCGTCCACCGCGTTTACTGGATGCCCCGCTTTCGCGGGGCATGACGAAGCTGAGGGCGGATGATGCGCCGTCGCCCTTCCCCCTCCGCGGTGCGCTGGTTGATCCTCGCGGCGCTGCTCTTGTTCTGGGAGCTGATGCCGAAGACCGGCCTCATCCCCGAGCTGTTCCTGCCGCCGCTCTCCAAGACCGTCGCCGTCCTGGTCGCGGACTGGCGCGAATATGCCTCCGAGCTGTCAGTGACTCTGTACGAAGTTGCCTTCGCGATGCTGATCGCCTGCGGCGTGGGTATCCTGGTGGGCGCGCTAGTCGGCGGCGTCGCGCTGTTGCGCGACCTCTTGCTGCCGGTGTTCTCCTCGCTCTACGCCGTGCCGATCGTGATTCTTTATCCGATTTTCACCGCCTGGTTCGGCATCGGCTCGCAATCGAAGATCCTGTTCGCCGGCGTCTACGGCTTCTTTCCGGTGATGCTCTCGACCGCGGCCGGCATCCGCACCATCGATGCGCAGCTGCTGCTCGCAGCGCGCAGCATGGGCGCGACGCTGCCGCAGCAGATCACCCGCGTCATCATCCCGGCCTCGATTCCGACCGTGCTGACCGGCCTGCGCCTCGGCGGCGCGCTCACCATCATCGGCGTGGTCGTGAGCGAGATGCTCACCTCCTCGGCCGGCATCGGCTACCTGGTGACGCGCTATCGCACCATTCTCGACAGTGCGCATGTGTTCGGCGCGATCGTGATGATCCTGCTGCTGTCGATCATGTTCGACATGCTGGCGCGCGCGATCGAGCGCCGCACGCGGGTCTGGCAGACTGCCGGGCGCCGGCAGCAGGACAAGGCGGAGGAGATCACCGTGAAGCCGGCGGAGGCGGTGGTGTAGGGCGCGTAGGGCGGATTAGCGCGGAACGCGCGTAATCCGCCGACTTGCTCGCGCATCGAAGAAAGATGGCGGATTACGCTTCGCTAATCCGCCCTACAAGATTCACATCTTCACCAGCGGCAGCTCGCGCAGCGACTTCACCGCTTCGAGATTGCTCAGCTTCGCGAACAGCGTCTCAGCCTGCTTGCGGCCGAGCTTGCCATCGGTGCAGTCGAGGAACTTCTCGCGCAGCTCGGCTTCGCTCAGCGGCTTCTGCCAATGGCCCTTCGGCCGCACCACCGGCTCATGCTTGAGCTCGGTGCCGTTCTTCAGGCGGATGCTGACGCGGTCGTCGGGCGAGAACGGCGGCATGTCGGCGAGGCGCTCGTTGGTGGTCGAGCGCTTCACCTTGCGCATCACATCGATGATGTCGTTGCGGCGCACGAACGTATCCTCGAGCTCCCGCAACCCGACCTTGCGGGCGACTACAGCCGAGGCCATCGCGAACTCGATCGAGAACTTCGCCTCCAACGCCGTCTTCGGCTCGCGGTTGCGCAGCATCAGGTCCTGCGCGTTACCGATGCGCACGTGAATCTCATCGATCGCGTGGGCTTTCAGATCATGCGCGGCCGCGAGATCGAGCATCGCATCGATCGAGCGATGCGTCGCATAGCACATCGGATAGCGCTTGATGTTGATGCCGAGCTTTTCCAGCCGCCAGGTCTCGCCAAGGCCCCAGTTGCCGCGCGTCACCGCCGGCTGGCCGGAATCCGAGTGCGCATGCATGAAGCCGCTGCGGTGCTCGAGCACGTCCGGCGAAGCCGTGAAGCCGGACTTTGCCAGTCGCGCCGCAAGCACGCCGGATTGCGCGGTGCGGCCCGCATGCAGCGACTTCGTCATGGTGCCGAAATTCGCGACCGTGCCGGCCGCCAGCGAGGCCGCGATCGCGATCGCGTTGGTGGTTGCGTCGGCATCGAGATGATTGAGCCGCGCGCAGGCGGCCGCCGCCGACAACGTCCCCCAGATCGCGGTCGGGTGGAAACCGCGCTCGTGCAGCGCGCCGGGCTCGAGCTCCTGCAGCAGCGCCCAAACCTCGTAGCCGGCCACATAGGCGGCGATCGCCTCCTCGCCGCTCGAACCGAGCGCCCAGCCTTCGGCGAGGATCGCGGGCGTCAGCGCCGCGCTCGGATGGCCGTCGATGCCGACATCGTCATAATCGAGCACATGCGCCGCGACGCCATTGACCAGCGCGGCATCGGACGCCGAGAGATTGCGGCCATTCGGAATCTCCGGCGCGCCGTCATTGGTCGTGGAGGTCGGCACGATCTTGGCCACGAGCTTGACCGCCTCCTCG
>Ga0081539_10003490_pt1 | contig 19215 bp, 18 predicted proteins | sample TabmetS4T2R2_FD_71023 | JGI IMG/M metagenome (GOLD analysis project Ga0081539, IMG submission 71023) | Tabebuia heterophylla rhizosphere microbial communities from the University of Puerto Rico - S4T2R2 | ecosystem: Host-associated > Plants > Roots > Rhizosphere ...
CGGCCGAAGCGGTCCACGGCGGCCGCGACCATGCGGTTGGCGTCGACCTCGACCGTCGCGTCGGCAACCACGGCGACGCCTTCGGAGCCTGCGGCCTGCACCCTGGCGACGGTCGCGTCGAGAGCGTCCTGCCGGCGACCGGCGACGACGACCCGCGCGCCCACCCCGGCGAAGGCCTCGGCGATCGCACCGCCGATCGAGCCGCCGCCGCCGGCGATGAGGGCAACCCGCCCGTCGAGGCGGAAGATGTCGAGCTGGGCCATGGGTCTCCTCGCGTTTGATCGATTATCGAACGTTTGGCGGGAAGAGGCACGGCGCGAGCAGGCGCTCCGTTCACCCGCGCCCAGAAAACGATTACTATCGGCTCGCCACGCGAGCCAGACCCGATGGAGACGGCATGACCCTCAACCTCGACGGCCTGATCCCCGCCACGGTCCTGCCCATGGATGCGGATGGCCGGATCGACGAGCCGGCCATCCGCCGGTACATCGGCTGGATCGCCGAGCAGGGCCCGGTCGCGCTCGCGATCAACGTCGACACGGGCGAAGGCCCCCATCTCACGGTCGACGAGAAGGTCCGCGTCCTGGAGATCGTGAACGAGACGACGGACCTGCCGATCGTGGCGGGTCTCGCCGGCCCCTCGACCGAGGCGGCCGTCAGCCAGGCGAAGCGGTTCATGGCCGCCGGCGCCGATGCCTTCCTCGTCTTCCCGATCCCGGCCTACCTGAGCGAGCCCCTCGATGTGCGGGTGCCCGTCCAATATCACGAGGCGATCGCCGAGGTCGGCCTGCCGCTCATCCTGTTCCAGCTCCAGCCGGCCCTCGCGGGACTGAACTTCGAGCCGGACACGCTCCGGGCGATGGCCTCGGTGGATGGCGTCGTCGCGATCAAGGAGGCGAGCTTCGACGCGCGCCGGTTCATCGACACGGCCCGCCTCCTCGAGGACCTGCCGCGGCCGATCACCCTGCTGACCGGCAACGACAACTTCATCCTCGAGTCGTTCATGCTCGGCGCGACCGGGGCGCTCATCGGGTTCGGTGCCGTGATGACGCGGGAGCAGGTCGCGATGATCGATGCCTGGAATGCCGGCCGGATCGATGAGGCGATTGCGCTCGGCCGCCGGGTGCAGCGGCTCGCCGATGTCGTGTTCGCCCGGCCGGTCGGCGACTACCGGGTCCGGCTGAAGGAGTGCCTGAACATCCTCGGCGTGCCCGGTCTCGAGGAGGTCCACGTCCGGAAGCCGCTCCTCGGGATCTCCGACGCCGAGCGTGAGCACCTCGCGGACGTCCTCCGTGAGGTCGGGCTGCTGCGCGAGCCCGCTGGCACCTCGGCTCGCTAGACGGGTACGCCCGGCGACCGAGCCGAGGCTCGACGCCGGGCGCGAGACGCCTATCAGCTCCGCCGGGCACTGACCACCAGGTACGCCCACTCGAACGTCCGGCGGTCCCCATCGAGCCCGAACCGGCGCGCGAGCTCCACGAGATCGCGATCCAGGGCGGCGACCTTCGTCGGATCGTCGGCGATGAACCGGTAGACCGCGATCGTCGGGCCGTAGTTGCGCTTGAAGTAGTCGCGGAAGGCCTCAGGCGTGGCGAACTGCGAGACTGCGAGGGCGGCCGTGCGGCCGCTGAGATCGCTCACCCGATCGCCGAGCAGCTCGCGGACGTGGTCCAGGTCGCCCCACAGCGGGGCCGGCTGGGCACCCGGAGGCGGCGGCGGCGCGTACGGCTTCATCGTGAGGAACATCTGGCCGATGAAGCCGGTCGGGGTCCAGCTCAGCAGCCCGATCCGCCCGCCCGGACGCGTCACCCGGACGAGCTCGTCCGCCGACGCCTGGTGGTGCGGCGCGAACATCACGCCGAGGACCGACACCACCGCGTCGAACGACGCGTCGTCGAACGGGAGCGCCTCGGCGTCGGCGACGTGCCAGTCGATCGCGATCTCGCGATCGCGCGATCGCTGCCGGCCGATCGCGACGAGCTCCGGGGTGAGGTCGGTCGCGACGACGCTCGCTCCGGCCCGGGCCGCCGGGAACGACGCGTTGCCGCTGCCGGCCGCGACGTCCAGGACGCGGTCGCCGGTCGCGATGCCGAGCTCCTCGGTGAGGATCGGTCCGAGCGGCGCGACGATCTCGGTCGAGACGGCGTCGTAGTCGCCCATCGCCCACATCGCGGCGTGCTTCGCCTTGAGGGCGCGGTCGGCCTCCGCGGCAGTTGGCTGGAGTAGGTCGGTCACAGGTGGACTCCTTGCATTCGGCCGCGCGGGTCACGCATGCCGTCCCGACCCGATGTGGGCGCTGCCGCCCCGGTCATCGGCGCACGTAGCCTCGGATCGTCACCACCCGATCGTACGAAGGGGCGCCATGGACATCCGTCGCATCCCCGCGATCCGTCGCAGCGCCGACGTCGCCGCGCAGCGACGACAGCAAACGTTTACTATCGGCGTTGACGAGCCCGTGACGCGAACCCGCCACCCCAGGAGGCAGCCCGTGGCGACCGACCCCGCAGACGTCCTGATCATCGGCGCCGGTGCGTCCGGCGGGGTGGTCGCCCTGCGGCTCGCGTCGGCCGGGTTCAAGGTCGTCTGCCTGGAGCAGGGCGAGTGGCTGGACCGCGCCGACTACCCCGGCAACAAGCTCGACTGGGAGCTGAAGGCTCGCAAGGACTGGGCGACGAGCCCGAACATCCGCGGCCTTCCGAGCGACTACCCGATCGTCGAGGACGACACGCCGGTCTCCCCGCTCATGTACAACGCCGTCGGCGGCTCGACGATCATCTTCGCCGGCGCCTGGCCGCGCGCCCTCCCCTCGGACTTCCGCGTCAGGAGCCTGGACGGGATCGCAGACGACTGGCCGATCGACTACTTCGAGCTCCTCCCGTACTTCTACCGGACCGATCGCCAGTTCGGGATCAGCGGACTCCCGGGCGATCCCGCCTACCCGCCCGACGCCGAGGACGCGCCGATGCCGCCGCTCCCGATCGGGCGGGCCGGTCTGAAGGTGGCGAAGGGGATGGACAAGCTCGGCTGGCACTGGTGGCCGGAGTTCAACTCGATCAACTCGGTCGCCTACGACGGTCGCCGGCCGTGCGTCCAGCGGAGCACGTGCCAGAGCGGCTGCAACGAGGGCGCGAAGGCCTCCACCGATCTCACCCACTGGCCGAAGGCGATCGGGCTCGGGGCCAAGCTGATCACCGGCGCCCGGGTGAGCCGGATCGAGACGAACGAGCAGGGGCTCGCGACCGGAGCGACGTGGATCGACCAGGACGGCGCCGAGCACCTCCAGCCGGCCCGCGTCGTCGTCCTCGCGGCGAACGCGATCGGCACGCCCCGCCTGCTGCTCCTGTCAGGGCGCGCTGGCAACCCCGACGGCCTCGCCAACTCGTCCGGGCTCGTCGGGAAGCGCCTGATGATGCATCCGTTCGCGAACGTGGCCGGGCTGTTCGAGGACCCGCTGATGAGCTGGGCAGGACAGTTCGGCGACCTGATCGAGAGCCTCGAGTTCTACGAGACCGACGAGAAGCGCGGCTTCGTCCGCGGTGCGCGCTGGGGCCTCGCCCCGACCGGAGGCCCGATCAACACCGCGCTTCCCAGCCGCGCCGGCGAGCAGGCGTGGGGCCCGGAGCACCACACCCACGTCAAGACCCACCTAGGCCACGGCGCGAACTGGGGCCTGTTCGCCGAGGATCTGCCCGACGAGGCGAACCGCGTGGTCCTGTCCGGCTCGGTGACGGACTCGTCGGGGATCCCGGCGCCAGAGATCCACTACACGATGGCCGACAACGCCCGCCGGATGCTCGACTTCCACATCGAGCGGGCGACCGAATCGATGGAGGCGGCCGGCGCGTACAAGATCGAGGTCGACCGGCTGATGCGCTACAGCGGCTGGCACCTCTTGGGCACCGCCCGGATGGGCGACGACCCGAAGACCTCGGTCGTCGACCGCTGGAACCGGAGCCACGACGTCCCGAACCTGTACGTCGTCGACGGTTCGTGCTTCGTGACGTCGTCGGGGGTGAACCCCACCTCGACGATCGTGTCGATCGCGCTCCGGGCCGCTGATCACATGGTCGAGACACGGTTCGAGCAGCAGGTGCCGGCATGACGGTCGAGGAGATCGCAATCCTGGGCGAGGCCGAGCGCGCGCTCCTCGCCCGCGTCGCCGACCACCTCATCCCGGCCGCTCACGGCATGCCCTCGGCGGCCGAGGTCCTGACCGACGACCGGCTGCGCTTCGTCTTCGGCGCACGGCCGGACCTCGTCGAACGGGTGCGGACGGCCCTCGCCGCCGGTCTTGCCGACGACCCGGCCCAGCGCGTCGCCCGGCTGGCCGCCGACGACCCGGCCGCCCTCGGCGCCCTGCAGCTGGCGATCGTCGCCGGCTACTACACGGACAAGCGGGTCCGGGAGCTCATCGGCTACCCGGGCCAGGAGGCGATCACGATCCGATCCTGGGAGGTGCCGTCCTACATCGAGGACGGGCTGATCGACCGGGTCCTCGCGCGCGGCCCCGTTTGGCGAGATCCGGCGACGGGGGAGCGGGCGGTCGTGGCGAACGCCCCGAGGACCTACGCGGAGCGGTTCGCCGAGGCGGCTCGCGGACCAGGAGGAGCAGACGATGGCCACGACGGCGCCTGAGACCCTGCCCAGCGCCGGCGAGGCCGGCGGCTGGCTCGATCCGTTCCTGGCCGACTGGCGTCCGGGCAGCGGGGAGCCGCGCGAGACGCGCGAGCCGGCCACCGGTCGGCCGCTCCTGTCGCTCCCGCAGTCGACGGTCGAGGACGTCGCGCGGGCGGCCGCGGCCGCCGCCGAGGCCCAGCCCGCATGGGCCGCCACGAGCTACGCCGAGCGCGCCGCGATCCTGCGCCGCGCGGCCGAGATCTACGAGGCGCACCGGCCGGAGTTCGGGACGTGGACCCAGCGCGAGACCGGCGCGGTCCACGGGAAGATGCACCACGAGCAGAACTTCGCGGTCGGCGAGCTGAACGCCGCCGCCACGATGCCGTTCCAGCCGTACGGTCAGCTCGTCCCGAGCGTGGTACCCGGCCGCCTCTCGATGCTCCGTCGCGTGCCGGCGGGCGTCATCGGCGCGATCACCCCGTGGAACTCGCCGACCGTGCTCGGAATGCGGGTCGTCGCCCCGGCGCTCGCCGTCGGTAACGCCGTCATCCTGAAGCCCGATCCCCAGACCGCCGTCTGCGGCGGCGCCGTCTTCGCCGCGATCTTCCGCGAGGCCGGCCTGCCCGATGGGCTCCTCCAGATCGTCCTCGGCGGCGCGGACGTCGGCGAGGCGATCGTGACCGATCCCAACGTCAACCGGATCTCGTTCACGGGGTCGACCGAAGCGGGACGGCGGGTCGGCACGCTCGCCGGCGGGCTGCTGAAGCGCGTGTCGCTGGAGCTCGGTGGCAACAACGCCTTCGTCGTCCTCGACGACGCCGATCTCGAGGCCGCGGCATCGGCCGGGGCGTTCGCCTCGTTCCAGTTCCAGGGCCAGGTCTGCTTCGCCACCGGACGGCACATCGTCCACCGGTCGGTCGCGGACGCGTACGTGACGATGCTCGCCGAGAAGGCCGGACGGCTCCGGCTCGGCGACCCCTACCGCGAGGAGGTCGACCTCGGGCCGATCGTCAACCAGAAGCAGCTCGAGCGGGTCGACGGGATCGTCCGGCGGTCGGTCGATGCCGGCGCGAACGTCGTTGTCGGCGGCACCCACGACGGGCTCTTCTACCGCCCGACCGTGCTGACCGGCGTCCGTCAGGACCACGCCGCGTGGCGCGAGGAGATCTTCGGTCCGGTCGCTCCGGTCGTCGTCTTCGACACGGACGACGAGGCGCTCGCGCTGGCGAACGACTCCGAGTACGGCCTGACCGGAGCGGTGTACTCGCGCTCGATCTCGCGCGGCCTCGATCTCGCCCAGCGCTTCAAGTCCGGGATGGTCCACGTCAACGACCAGACCGTGAACGACGAGGCGACGATCCCGTTCGGCGGGATGGGCGCGTCCGGCAACGGGAGCCGGTTCGGCGGCGCGGCGAACTGGGACGAGTTCACCGAGTGGCAGTGGGTCACGGTGCGCGACGACGCGCGCTCGTACCCGTATCCGTACTAGTGCGAGGCCGAGTGCGGGCCCGAGCCTGGCGCCGCTGATGGCATCGATCACCGAGGTCGCCCGGCTCGCGGGCGTCTCGCCCGCGACCGCGTCCCGGGTCGTGTCCGCGGCGGACTACCCGGTCAGCGCGGCGACCCGTGCCCGCGTCCTCGAGGCGGCCCGCGAGCTCGACTACGTCCCGAACGCGTTGGCGCGCGGGCTCCTGAAGAGCCGCGTCCCGGTCGTCGCGGTGATCGTCCACGACATCACCGACCCGTACTTCGCTGAGGTCGTCCGGGGCGTCGAGGACGCCGCGAGCGCGGCCGGCTACCTTGTGATCACCTGCTCGTCCGAACGGGACGCGGAGCGCGAGGCGTCGTACGTGCGACTCCTCCGCTCGATGCGGGCGGCCGCGATCGTGTTCGCGGGCTCCGGCCTCGACGAGCCGGAGGCGAACGCGGAGATCGAGCGGCATCTCGCGGCGATGACCGCGGATGGGGCGGCGGTCGTCCACCTCTCCCCGCACGCCGGCGGCGAGCCCGAGGTCGGGGTGGACAACGCGGCCGGGATCGCCGCGATGGTCGCGGCACTCGCCGGGCTGGGCCACCGCCGGATCGCCTTCCTCGCCGGCCCCGCCGGGCTGTTCGTCGCCCGGGAGCGGCTGGCGGGCTACCGGCGCGGACTGGCGGACGCTGGTCTGCCGCTCGACGAGGCGCTCGTCGTCGCGACGAGCTTCGACAGCGCCGGCGGCGCGCTCGGCGTCGACATTCTTCGCTCGAGCGGCGTCCCGTTCACCGCGATCGCCTGCGCGAACGATCTCCTGGCGCTCGGCGCCCTCCAGCGCCTGGCCGAGCTGGGGATCGCCGTGCCCGGCGAGGTCTCGGTCGCCGGCTTCGACGACATCTCGACGGCCGCGCTCACCGCTCCGAGCCTGTCGACCGTTCGGCTGCCGCTGCGCGAGCTCGGCCGGCTCGGGTTCGCCCACGCGGACCGGCGCCTGGCCGGCGAGGGCCCCGAGCCTCGCCGCCTCGCCACCGAGGTGATCCTGCGCGATTCCACCGCGCCCCCGCCGGCCGGGGCCGGGGCCGCCTGATGGGCGGGGACCTCGACGGCCGGGTGATCCTCGTGACGGGGAGCAGCCGGGGGATCGGTGCCGCGGTCGCGCGCCGTGCGGCCGCGGACGGCGCCCGCGTCGCGATCCACTACCGCTCGGGGGCGGCTGAGGCTGAGCGCGTTGCCGCGGACGCCCCCGGCTCACGGACCTTCCAGGCCGACCTCCGCGACGGTGATGCCGCCGAGGGTCTCGTCCGCGAGGTCGTCGCCGCCTTCGGGCGTCTCGACGGGCTGGTCAACAACGCCGGGATGGACCAGCGCGGCCCCACGCTCGAGCTCACGCCGGACGCCTGGGACGCCGTCATCGCGACGAACCTGAGCGCCGCGTTCCGGACGATGCGGGCCGCGATCCCCGTGATGCTCGAACAGGGCTCCGGCTCGATCGTCAACGTCGCGTCGCGGCTCGGCCAGATGGGCGTCGCCGAGACCGCCGCGTACAGCGCCGCGAAGGCCGGGCTGATCGGGCTCACCCGGTCGCTGGCCCGCGAGTTCGGCGCCCGCGGCGTCCGGATCAACGCGGTCGCGCCGGGCGTGACGATCACCGAGATGACGACGAACCTCGTCGAGAGCGAGGAGGGCCAGCGCCGGCTGCGCGACATGGCCCTCGGCCGGTTCGGGCGCGCGGACGAGGTGGCCGAGGCCGTCGCCTTCCTCCTCTCCGATCGAGCGAGCCTGTTCGTCGGGCAGACGCTCAACCCGAACGCCGGAGGGTTCATGCCGTGACGAGGGGCGGGGCGAGCGCCGCCCCATCGAAGGTCATCGACGTCCGCGACGCGGTCGGGCTCGTGCGGGACGGCGCCACGGTCGTCATCGGCGGATCGGGCGCTGGTCACGCGCTGCCGCAGCGGTTCATCGACGAGCTCGCCGCGGTGTTCGAGGCGGAGGGCCGGCCGCGCGACCTGACCACCGTCCGCGTCGTGGGGATCGGTGACTTCGCCGAGCGCGGCTTCTCGCAGCTCGGCCTGCCCGGGCTCCAGCGCCGGACGATCGGCAGCAACATCGGCAACGAGCCGCGACTCGGCGCGCTCGTCGAGCAGAACGAGCTGGAGGCGTACTCGTTCCCGCAGGGCGTCCTCTCGGAGCTCATGCGCGAGATCGCCGCCGGGCGGCCGGGACTCGTGACCGCGGTGGGCCTGGGCACGTACGTCGATCCGCGCCAGACCGGCGGCAAGCAGAACGCGCGGACGACCGAGGACCTCGTCGAGGTCGTGACGCTCCGCGGGCAGGAGTGGCTGTTGTTCCACGCCTTCCCGATCGATGTCGCGGTGATCCGGGGCACGACCGCCGACGAGGACGGCAACGTCACGATGGAGGGCGAGGCCGTCCAGGGCGAGATGCTCTCGATGGCGATGGCCGCCCGGAACTCCGGCGGGATCGTCATCGCCCAGGTCCGCCAGCTGGCGTCCCGCGGGAGCCTGCGGGCGCGCGACGTCAAGGTGCCGGCCGCACTCGTCGACCACGTGTACCTCGACCCGGACCAGTGGCAGACGTACATCACCCGCGACTCGCCGTATTACGCCGGCGCGGTCCGCCGTCCCGTCCGCCCCGAGCCACCGCTCCCGCTCGACGTCCGGAAGGTCATCGCCCGGCGCTCGCTCCTCGAGTTCCCGCCCGGCGCCATCTGCAACCTCGGGTTCGGGATCAGCCAGCTGATCGGCCGGGTCGCCTGGGAGGAGGGGATCACCGACGAGCTCACCCTCACCGTCGAGCAGGGGATCTTCGGCGGCGTCCCGGTCGCGGGCAACGAGGGTGGCGCCGGATTCAACTACCAGGCGCTGATCGACCAGCCGTACATGTTCGATTTCTACGACGGCGGCGGGCTCGACATCGCCAGCCTGTCGTTCGCGGAGGTCGACGCCGAGGGCAACGTCAACGTCCACGCGTTCGAGGGCCGCGTCCGCGGGCCGGGCGGCTTCCCGAACATCAGCGCCCGGACGAAGCGGATCAACTTCGTCGGGACGCTGACCGCGAAGGGGCTGGAGCTGGACATCACGGCCGACGGCGTGCGGATCGTCCGGGACGGCGAGCTCGGAAAGTTCGTCCCGGAGGTCCGCGAGATCTCGTTCAACGGGCGGCTGGCGCGGGAGCGCGGCCAGCAGGTCCGGTACATCACCGAGCGGGCGGTCTTCGCCCTCGAGGACGACGGCGTCGTCCTGGTCGAGGTCGCGCCCGGGATCGACGTGGAGCGCGACGTCCTCGCCCGGATGGGCTTCCGGCCGCGGGTCGCCGACGACCTGCGCGAGATGGACCGGCGCCTGTATGCCGCGGGCGCGATGGGCCTGGCGGCCGACTTCGGTCGCTCGAGGGGCGCCGGATGACCGACCGCGTCCATCTGACGCTCGACCGGGTCGCGCTCGTCGAGCTCGACAACCCGCCGCTGAACATCGTCGACGGGGAGCTGCTCACCGACCTGGACGCCGCCCTGATCGCGCTCGAGGCATCGGCGCCGGACGACGTCCGGGCGGTCGTCCTCACGGGGGCCGGGAAGCGCGCCTTCTCGGTCGGCTCGAACGTCAAGGAGTTCGAGACGCACCGCGATGCCCCCGATGGCGGCCGCGAGCGGTTCGAGCTCGAGGCGCGGGTCGCGCAGCGCCTGGCGGGCCTGCCGGTGCCGACGATCGCCGCGATCGAGGCGAGCGCACTCGGCGGCGGTCTCGAGCTCGCGCTCTGCTGCGACCTGCGGGTCGCCTCCAAGCGAGCGGCGCTCGGTCTGCCGGAGGTCCGTCTCGCGGTCACGCCGAGCACCGGCGGGACGCAGCGCCTGCCGCGGATCGTCGGCGTCGCTCGGGCGAAGGAGCTGCTCCTCACGGGCCGGGTGATCGACGCCGCCGAGGCGTACCGGATCGGGCTGGTCAACGAGGTCGTTCCGGCCGGCCGAGCGGCGGCGCGGGCCCGAGAGATCGCGGCGGAGATCGCCGATCGAGGGCCGCTCGCGGTCCGAGCCGTCAAGACCCTCGTGGACGACGCGTTCGACCGCCCGCTCGGGGACGGCCACCGGGCGGAGACGGACACCTCCGTTCGGATCTTCGCGACCGACGACCTGCTCGAGGGCGCTCGGTCGTTCATCGAGAAGCGCGACCCCACCTACCACGGCCGATGAGGCCACGCAGCAGCGAGGACAGCCAGTGAGCGACGTCGGCCGGTTCGGAGTGTTCCTCCCCTCGTACGTGTGGGAGGGCGACGGAGCCGAGCGCGCCCGCGGGATCAAGGCCTTCGCCCGACGGGTCGAGGAGCTGGGCTTCGACTCGCTGTTCATCACCGACCACCTCCTCGTGGGGAAGCGGTTCTACTCGGTGAACTGGCTCGAGCCGATCCTCTCGCTCGCGGTCGCCGCGGGCGTGACCGAACGCGTCCGGCTGGGGACCTCGATCCTGATCATGCCGCTCCGCAATCCGGTGCTCCTCGCGAAGGAGCTCGCCACCCTCCAGTTCCTGAGCGACAACCGGGTCGTGCTCGGCGCCGGCGTCGGCTGGAACGAGGTCGAGTACGAAGCGGTCGGCGTCCACAAGTCGGAGCGCGGCCGGCGGACCGACGAGATGCTCGACATCATGGTCCCGCTCCTCGAGGGCGAGACCGTCACCTACCACGGCCGCTACTACTCAGTCGACGACGTGTTCATCGAGCCGCGGACGGGCCAGCGGCCGCCGATCTGGGTCGGCGGCGGGTCGCAGCTCGCGAACCCGAAGTCGCCCGACCTGCCGAAGTTCGTCGACTCGGTCAAGGCGCGGACCCTCCGCGCCGATGGCTGGATCCCCCGGCCCACCTGCCCGCCGGCGGATATCCGGCGCGACCGGGACGAGCTCTGGCAGTTCTTCCGCGAGAACGGGGCCGATCCGTCCGGGCTCTCAGTGGCGCACGAGAACTTCCTCCACATCGTCCTGACGAACGACCCGGCGAAGGCGCGCGAGGAGCAGCACCGCGCGTTCCTCAAGGTGATGAGCGGGGAGCGCGGCCCGGAGTACCTCGAGTCGGTCTACCTGTTCGGGACGCCGGACGAGATCGTCGCGTCGCTCCAGGCCCGGGTCGACGCGGGGGTGGAGCAGTTCATCCTCCACACGATGACACCGGATCCTGCGCAGCTCGGCGACTGGGTCCGCGAGATCATCCCGAACGTCGTCTTCCCGCCGTCGGCCGGCCCGGTCCGGAAGCCGAACCGGGACCGGGTCGCCGTCCCGTCGTGACCCGCTGGTGACGCGCCGGGTCGCCCTGCTCGGCAAGCCGCTCCGGCGGCGGCACTCCGTCGTCATGCACAACGCCGCCTTCGCGGCAGCGGGGATCGACGCCGAGTACGTCCTGGCCGAGATCGACGAACGCGATGTGCCGGGCGCCGTCGCCAAGGCCCGCGGGGCCGGCTACCTGGGCCTCGGGGTGACGGCGCCGTACAAGCCGCTGGTGGCGGGTCTGGTCGACGAGGTCGAGGGCCACGCGCGGGTCATCGGCGCCGTGAACAACGTCGTCCGGACGGACGACGGGCGACTGGTCGGAATCAACAGCGACTCGCCCGGGTTCCGCGCTGGCGCCGAGCTCGCGCTCGGCCGGCCGATCGAGGGGCTCTCGGTCGTGGTGGCCGGGGCCGGTGGGGCGGCTCAGGCGGTCGTCCATGCGCTGCTGACCGGGGGCGCGGCCCGGGTGACCGTCGGCAGCCGGACGCGGGCGGCGGGCGAGGCGTTGCTGGCTCGCTTCGCCGGCCTGGGCAGTGGCGAGCGGCTGGCGACCGATCTGGATGATCCCGGGTTCTCTCGCGCGGTTCGCGATGCGGATCTCGCGGTCAACGCGACGACGGTCGGGATGATCGATCCCGGGATGACGATCGACGTCGGGGCGCTGCCGGCCGGGGCGACCGTCTTCGATCTCGTCTATGTCCCGGCCGAGACACCGCTGGTCGCCGCCGCGCGAGCCCGCGGCCTCCGGGCAGCGAACGGCTCGGAGATGCTGATCGCTCAGGCCGCGATCGCGTTCGAGCGCTGGACCGGGGTCGGCGGCATGGCCGGCGTGATGCGCGAGGCGGTCGGGCCGCTGCTCGCCGACCCGGGCATGCGGGCCTGAGGGATGGGGCGGCTCGACCTCCTGTCACCCGGCGCGATCTACACGATCGGGCTGAACTACCGGCGGCCGGGCGACGCCGCGGAGGGCGACCCGGATCGGCCGCCCCGACCGCTCGTCTACGGCAAGGCGGCGAGCTCGTTCGTCGGCGACGGCGCGACGATCGGCTGGGACCGCTCGCTGACCGCGAACGTGGACGCGGAGGTCGAGCTCGGCGTCGTGATCGGCGAGCACGGCTCGATCGCCGGCTACACGATCGTCAACGACATCTCGTCGCGCGATCCCTGGCTGGACGGTGACCAATGGCTGCTCGGCAAGTCGCTGCCCGGCTTCTGCCCCGCCGGGCCCCGCGTCGTTCCGCCCGATGCGCTTGACCCGGGCGATCTTCGTCTGGGCTGCACGATCAACGGCCAGCCGATCCAGGACGGACGCACCCGCGACATGCGCTTCTCGATCGCCGAGATCATCGCCTTCCTCACACGCCATCTCGAGCTGCGGCCCGGGGACCTCATCGCGACCGGGACGCCCCACCGCCTGACGACGCCGCCCGGACTCGACCGCCGGCTCCAGCCGGGCGATCTCGTCACGTGCTGGATCGAGGGCATCGGCGAGCTGACCACCACGATCGCCTGACGAGGAGGACCTATGAAGCCGGAGACCGTGTTCCTGGGCCACATGACGAGCCCCGAGGTCGAGCGCTTCCTCGCGGCCGGTCACGACACGGTGATCGTGCCCGTCGGCTCGACCGAGCAGCACGGCCCACACGGCCCGCTGCTGACCGACGCGCTCGTCCCGACCGAGGTCGCCCGGCGCGTCGCTCCCGAGCTCGGCGCCGCGGTCGCCCCCACCATCAACTACGGCCTGTCGTATCCGCACCAGGGGTTCACGGGGCTCGTCTTCGTCCGGATCCCGACGTTCATGGCGTTCGTCGAGGACGTCGTCGCCGGGCTGGCGACGGCGGGCTTCCGGCGGATCGTGCTGCTCAACGGCCACTACGACAACACGTACGCCCTCGCCTACGCGTGCGCGAATGCCGCCGAGCGGCTGCCGGCCGGCACCCGCGCGTTCCCGATCAACTACTGGGACGGGATCACTGCCGAGGAGTCGGCCGAGTTCTTCGGGCCGACGAGCGGGCTCCACGCGAACAAGGGCGAGACCTCGGCGGTGATGGCGATCGATCCGTCGCTCGTCGACCTCGATGCCGCGAACGCGGAGATGCCGCCCTTCCCCGAGGTCGGCAACGCGCCGGCCGTCCACACCGCGTTCTTCTTCTCGGCGCCGGGATCGGTCCACCGGGCGACGCACAGCGGGACGTGGGGCGACGCCCGCAATTCGAACCCGGAGTTCGGGGAGCGCTACCTCGCGGCGGTCAGCCGCGGGACGATCCGCGTGCTCGAGGACATCGAGCGGACCTTCGCGGCGATGCCGCCGCGAGCCTAGTCAGGCCGTCGCGCGCGGGGCGCCGGCTCTCAAGACCCGCGTCACGCGCAGCCGGGAGTCCAGCTCGACCAGATCGGCTTGCTGGCCCTCGGCGATCCGGCCGCGGTCGGTCAGGCCGAGCAGGTCGCACGGATTCGTCGAGGCGGCCGCGACCGCGTCGTGGAGTGGGATCCCTGCCCCGACGAGGTTCCGGACGGCGTCGTCGAGCCCGATCACCGAACCCGCGAGGGTCTCCGTGCCGGCGAGGACCGCCCGTCCGTCGACGACCTCGCACGCGAGCTGGCCGATCCAGCCGCGGGCCGCCGGCGTGCCCGCGATCGCGAGGGCGTCGCTGACGAGGAGGAGCCGCGACGGCGGCTTCAGCCGGATGACGAGCGGCCACAGCTCGCGCGCGACGTGATGGCCGTCCGCGATCAGCTCGACCGCGACCTCGTCATCGAGGAGCGCAGTCAGGGCCAACCCCGGGGCGCGGTGATCCAGCCCCGACATCGCGTTGAACAGGTGCGTCGTGGAGCGGGCCCCGGCCGCGTACCCGCGGCGGGCCTCGTCGCTCGAAGCGGCGGAATGCCCGAGCGAGACGACGACGCCCCGACCGTTGAGCCCGGCGATCAGCTCGAGCGCACCCGGCAGCTCGGGCGCGATCGTGATCAGGCGCAATCCCTCGAGGAGCGGCTCCAGCGCGGCGGGATCCATCTCGGCGGGCGTCCGGAGCGCGGTCGCGTCGTGCGCCCCGCGGCGGCCCGGCGCGAGGAACGGGCCCTCGAGGTTGAACCCGAGCGGCTCGGCGCCGTCGTCGGGCGCGACTGGCCGCCAGGCCCGCACCGCGTCGGCGAACGTGGCGAGGTCGTCGAGCGGTGCCGAGACCGCACTCGGAAGGAAGCTGGTGACGCCCCGCCGGAGCAGCGCCCGGGCCATCCCGTCTAGCGCCTCGCGCCCGCCCATCGCGTCGTGACCGCCGAACCCGTGCACGTGGAGGTCGACGGAGCCGGGGACGATGAACGGCAGGTCGTCGTCCCGGGCGTCGCGATCCTCGGCGTCCACCGAGGCGATGATCCCGTCCTCGACCAGGACGCGGCCGCGCGCCACGCGATCCTCGAGGACGAGCCGGCCGACGATCTCCGTGGGCGCCGTCACCGGCCGCCCGCCTCGACCGGGCTCTCGACCTCGAACTGGACCTCGAGCCCGTAGCGATCCGCCGGGTAGCGCGACTCGGTCGACTCGATCCGGCGCCCGGCATCATCGGAGATCGTCCGGCGCTCGACCAGCATGGGGTCGCCCAGGCGGATGCCGAGCAGCCGGGCATCCTCGGCCGAAGCCTTCGCCGCGCCGATCGTGCCCGTGCCGCGCCGCAGCCCGAAGCCCGCCCGCGTCAGCGTCTCGTGGAGCGACCCGTGCTCGAGGTCGGCCGCGAGGACGACCGGCGCAGCGTCGGCGACGAGGACCGCGGACTCGAGCGCGATCGGCTGGTCGTCCGCGAGGCGGAGCCGGCGAAGGTGCACGACGGGCTGGCGCGGCCGCAGGCCCAGGGCCTCGGCCTCCGCCGCGGACGACGGCCGGACCACCCGGATCAGGATCCGCGACGACGGAACGCGTCCCGCCCGGAGCATCTCGCGGGTGAACGTCATCAGCCGGTTCGCTCGGCGATGGGCGGCTGGCTGCGACACGAACGACCCGCGTCCCGGCTCGCGCCGGACGAGGCCGTCCTCGGCCAGCCGCTGCATCGCGTTGCGGGCCGTCATCCGGCTGACGCCGAACTCGGCGACGAGTGCGGCATCGGACGGCAGGGGATCGCCGGGTCGGAGGCCCGCGACCCGCTCGCGGAGCGCCTGCTCGATCTGGCGGTAGTGCGGCCGGTGGGCGAGCCCGCTCACGACCCCGTCGCCGCGGCCGGCGCTGCCTCGATGGCGTCGGGCGTGTCCGCCCGCTCGGCCCCGTGGATCGCCGCCCCGATCGCCCCGGCCCACGTCCCGAGCTCAGCCGGCACGATCTCGACCGCGTCGATGGCGGTCGTCTTGACCCGTCGCGCGATCTCCGCCCGGATCGGACCGAACAGGATCTCGCCCGCCGCCGCGACGCCCCCGCCCAGGACGACCTTGTCGGGCGACAGGACCGTGATCATGTTCGCGATGCCGATCCCGAGGTAGCGGCCCACGTCGGCAAGTCCATGCGTCGAGCGCGCGTCGCCGGCGGCCGCGGCTCGGACCGCTTCCTCGGCGGTGGCCGTGCCGCAAGCCGCTGCGATCCGGTCGGCCCGGGCGAACGCCTCGAGGCAGCCGCGGTTGCCGCAATTGCACGGGGGTCCGTCCGGATCGATGGTCTGGTGACCGATCTCGCCGGCCGTCCCATCGTGACCCTGGTGGACGCGGCCGTCGATCGCGACGACCCCGCCGACGCCCGTCCCGAGGGTCAACCCGACCATCGAGCGCGCGCCGCGACCGGCACCGAGACGGAGCTCGGCCAGACCGAACGCCCGCGCGTCGTTGACCAGGAACGTCGGCGCGCCGGCTGCGTTGGCGACGGGCCGCGCGACGTCGTGGCCGGCCCACGGGCCGGGCACGTTCACGAGGAACCGGGTCCGCCCGGTGGCGGGGTCGTACAGCCCGGGGACACCGATCCCGACGCTCGCGATCGGACCCGCGGTGTCGCGCGCATGGACCGCGACCTCCGCGAGCTGCGCCGTGACCGTCGCGGGCATCTCCGCGGTTGCGGCGCGCCGTGTCGCGACCTGGTCGCGGGCGACGACCGACCAGGACGCCCCGGCGCGCTCGACGACCGTCCACTTCAGGTTCGTCCCGCCGAGGTCCAGGCCGACGTGGCGGGTGGCCGAGCCGGACCCCTGGTCGGCCGCGGACGCGGTCACGCCTCGGCCGTCACCCGGTTGTAGGCCGCCGCGACGACGACGATGATCGAGCCGAAGACGATCTGGCGCGTCGGCTCGGGCAAGCGCAGGACCGTCAGCAAGGCGGACAGCACCGTGAGGATCAGCGCGCCGACGATCGTGCCACCGTAGCCACCGCGGCCGCCCATGATCGACGTCCCGCCGATGACCGCCGCCGCGACGGACGGCAGGACCGACGAATCGGCGAGGCTGACCGACGCCGTGTTCGTCAGGCCCGACAGGACGAGCCCGGCGATCCCGGCGAGGACTGCGGAGAGGACGTAGAGGGCGGTCAGGACCTGCCACGACCGCGCGCCGGACAGGCGCGCCGCGACCGGGTTGTCACCGATCGCGAACAGGAGTCGCCCGTAGCCGGTCCGGCGCAGCAACAGGAGGATGAAGGCGACGATCGGGACGAAGACGACCAGGCTGTTCGGCACGACCTCGAGCTGCATCCCCGAGCCGATCGTCCGCAGCTCGGACGGGACGCCGGCACCGGTCTGAACCGACTGGAGCTGCCAGACGTTGGCGAGGCCCAGGACGATGAAGCTCATCCCGAGGGTCACGATCAGCGGGTGGACGCGGAACACGCCAACGACGAGGCCGGTGATCAGGCCCGCGAGCGCGGCGAGGAGGAGCGAGACGATGATCGCCTGCGGGACGCCGCCCGGGCTGTGGATCAGCGTCGCGGTCACGAAGCCCGCCATCGAGGCGACCGCGCCCACGGATAGATCGATGCCGCCGGTCAGCATCGTCAGGGTCTGGCAGCCGGCGAGGATCGCCAGCGGAACCGCGGTTCGCAGGATCACCCCGGCCCACGAGGCCTTGACGATCCCCGGTGAGGCCAGCTCGATGACGAGGACCAGGATCGCGAGGAGCCCCACGAGCGGGATGACCGGCCGGTCGCGGAACAGCGCCCGGAGCGTCGCCATGCTCGGCCGTGCGGCGGTCGGGGAGGCTGCCGTCACGCCCGCATCCTCCGGAACGACACGAGGCTGCTCAGGCCGGTGACGAGGATCAGGATCGCGCCCTGGGCCACATAGGCGTAGTTCGAGTCGAAGCGGAGGAAGGTCAGGTCGGTCTGGATGAGCTGGAGGATCACGACGGCGACGATCGGTCCGAACACGCCCCCGCGCCCGCCGGCCAGGCTCACTCCGCCGAGCACGACCGCGGCGACGCTCAGCAGGGTGTACGGCCCGGGGACGGGCGAGCCGATCCCGGTCGTCGCCGTGAGCGACAGCCCGCCGAGCGCCGAGAACAACCCGGTCAGGGCGTAGGCGAGGAACCGCGTTCGGCTGACCGGGATGCCGCTCCGGAAGGCCGCGAGGCGGTTGCTCCCGATCGCGTAGATGGAGAGACCGGCACGGGACCGCGACAACGGGATCCAGATGAGGAAGACGACGACGAGCACCACGACCGCGGCCTTCGGGATCCACTCGTTGCCGAGCGGGCCCACGACGAGGCCCTTGAGCCAGCCAGGGGCGCTGCCGCCCGGGCCCGAGCGGACGAGGAGCGCGCAGCCGGCCCACACGAACGACATCGCGAGCGTGACGACGATGTCCGGCACGCGGGTCAGGACGACGAGCGCGCCGTTCACGCCCCCGACCACGATCCCGAGGACGAGGACCGCGACGACGACCGCGATCCCCACCTGGTCGCTCTGCTTGTCCATGAGCGTCGCCGAGACCACGCTCGTGAACGCCATCATCGACCCGATCGACAGGTCGATCCCGCCGCTGATCACGACGATCGCCTGGGCGACCGCGGCCAGGACGAGCGGCTGGACCGACGTCGCGAGGCCCTGGATCGGGATGGGGCCGTAGCGGGGCTGGATGAGCTTCGTGAACAGGAGCAGCCCGGCGAGGAGCGCGATCAGGCCGAACGTCCAGCCGTTCCGGCGGACGTACGCCGCGGCGGAATCGAGGGCCCTCGGGCGCGCCGTGCCGACCGTGGGGGCGGCCGCGCTCACGGTGCCTCGTCTCGGGGCGGCGCCGGTTCCGGCGTGGCGGAAGCGACGCTCTGGGCGGTCCCCGCGACCGTCTCGGCCACCGCGTCCTCCGGGAGCGCCGAGTCGGACCGGAGGTTGTATGCCGCCCGCAGGAGCGCGGGCTCGTCGGCATCGGCGCGCCTGAGCTCGCGGACCACCCGCCCGCCGAAGATTACGATCGCGCGGTCGCAGACGAGCTGGACCTCCTTGAGCTCGGACGTGTAGAGCAGGATCGCCGCGCCGGCCTCGGCCAGGTCGCGCAGCAGGGCGTAGATCTGGCGCTTCGTCCGGATGTCGATCCCGCGAGTCGGGTCGAAGCAGACCATCGTCTTCACGCCGCCCGCGACCCACCGGGCGATCGTCACCTTCTGCTGGTTGCCGCCGGACAGGCGGCGGACCTCGCCCTGGGCGCGGGTGTCGATCTGGAGCGTCTGGATCGCCCCGTCGACCGTGCGCCGCTCCTCGCCCAGGTTGATCAGGCCCCAGCGCGACAGCTGGGCGCGGAACGGCAGCGCAATGTTCTCGCGGACCGAGCGCTGCATGAGGAGCGCCTCCGCCCGGTCGGCCGCGACGTAGACCACGCCGGCCCGGATCGCATCGGCCGGATGGCCGAAGCTGACCGGCCGGCCGGCGACGGCGAGCGCCCCCGCGCGCTGCGCGGGCGCCGCC
>Ga0081539_10003491_pt1 | contig 19215 bp, 18 predicted proteins | sample TabmetS4T2R2_FD_71023 | JGI IMG/M metagenome (GOLD analysis project Ga0081539, IMG submission 71023) | Tabebuia heterophylla rhizosphere microbial communities from the University of Puerto Rico - S4T2R2 | ecosystem: Host-associated > Plants > Roots > Rhizosphere ...
CGCGAAGGCTGGGGCGACGATCCGGAGCGCTATCGCCAGATGGGTCTGGAATTTCCGACCGAGTGATGCGCGTTCCGGCCAAATGTAGGGTGGGCAAAGGCGCGCTCTTGCGCGCCGGCCCACCGCCGCGCGTGATGGCGGGCACGCGAGCCCTCGCACTGCGAGGGCCCGCTTTGCCCGCCCTACGAATGAGGCCCATTACCGCCTTGAAAAAGCTCCCGCTGCCGGGCGAAAGAAACCGCGGGCGGCAGCGTAGCAATGTGGACAAAAATGACCGGATGTTGCGCCATGATTTGCCGCCGGGCGGTGATTGCCATCGCGGCGCTGTTTTCCACTGCCGGCTTTGCGTGTGCCGAAGAGGCACCTGCGCTGCAGACCAACCAGGCCTATGTCGAGGAGGTTTCGGCCAAGACCGCGCTCGACACCAACGATCTCATGGCCGTGTTCGGCTATGTGATGGCGAAGCTGCCGGAGCGCGTGAAGGTCTATCCGACCGAGAACTACTACTACGTCTGGTTCATCCATGACGGCATTCGCTATGCCGGGAATATCCGGCTCGACGCCAGCAACCGCGACGACGGCAAGGTCGTGTTTGCGTATTTCGAGGACACCTCGGTCTGGTACGACGACGCCGAGGTCAAGCATCGCATTCTCGACGCCTCGGACGGGGTCAAGCTCGAGAAGGTCGAGGACCTTGTCTACCGGCTCACCTACAAGGACAAGAGCGTCACTTTCGCGCTCAATGATCTGCGCGCGGTCAAACCGCCGGCCGAGGCGCTGGGGCCGGATGAGGTCTTCCTCGGGCCGATTTTCGATGAATCGGCGGTCCAGTTTTATCTCTTGTTCAACAAGAAGCTGAAGGTCTTTCACTACGTGCTGAACGAAGCCGCGCCGGTGCCGGACCGGTTCTTCTCGCCAAAGGCCAAGAATCGGATCACGGTCGGCAAACGCACCGGCTTTGCGTTCTATCAGGATCACAAGTTGAAGCGGAAGATTCTGATCGGCGCGTATGAGGGCAATATGCGCGCGAACAACTATTTCGACGGCCCGTTCGACCAGTTGCCGGACAACTTCCTCGAGGGCGATATCCTGCGGCAGGCGATCCTGCAGGTGCGACCGCAGCTGAAAGGACAGATCGATCGATTCGGCGGCTCGCCCGACGGCAGCATTCGCTTTAATATCGGGCCCTATGTGCCGTACAACGAACTGCGCGACCTGAATGCGATCGACGCCTGCGCGATGAAGAAGCAAAAGCAGCCGGACTACTATCGCTGCTTCGTCTCGGACGCGGCTGAATCCGATATGCCGCCACAACGCAGAGCCAAGAGCACCCGGCCGTCCCGTTAGGACCATGCACTGGAGCGACGAAGGCATCGTTTTGGGCGTGCGCCGTCACGGCGAGGCGAACGCGATTCTGGAGGTCATGACGATCGATCACGGCCGTCATCTCGGTCTGGTGCGGGGAGGGGCGAGCTCGCGCCTGCGCCCGATCCTGCAGCCCGGGAACGCCGTGCGCGTCGAATGGCGTGCGCGACTCGACGAGCACCTCGGGCACTACACCGTCGAGGGGCTGCGGCTGCGCACCGCGGACCTGATGACCGCCGCGCACGCGGTCTACGGCGTAACGCATCTTGCGGCGCTGTGCCGGCTGCTGCCCGAACGCGATCCGCACGCGGAGATTCATGAAGCGCTCGGCATGATTCTCGACCATCTGGAGGATCGCGTCGTCGCGGCCGTGCTGATCGCGCGTTTCGAACTGCAGATGCTGACCGACCTCGGCTTCGGGCTCGACCTTGATCAGTGTGCCGCGACCGGCACGACCGCGGACCTCATCTATGTTTCGCCGAAGTCCGGACGCGCGGTCTCGCGCGCGGCGGGCGAGCCGTGGCGCGACCGCATGCTGGCGCTGCCGGCCTTCCTGCGTGCGGAGGCCGAGGACGCGCCGGACATGAACGAGCTGGCGCAGGCCTTCGCGTTGACCGGGTTCTTCCTCGAGCGCCACGTGCTCGAGCCGCGCGGTCTTGCGATGCACGACGCGCGGGCAAACTTCATCAACGCAGTGATGCGCACCGATACGCGGGCCGCGTCATAGCCCCGTCCCGTCGGCCAAAAGCAAAGAGCCGGCCGCTCGCACGACCGGCTCCCGGAAAATCCGAAAGATCTAGAGCATGATCCCGAAAAGTGGATACCGGTTTTCGGAAAAGGTCATGCTCCACGAACGGCTAATCAGCACCACCACACGCGGCTGCTCCACGGACGGTGGCAACGACGACCGCGGCTGCCCCAACGCCAATGACCGCCCGAACCCCAGCGCCAGTGGCCGCCGGAGCCCCAGCGCCAGTGCTGCACGTGCTCGACTGTGCTCGTCTCGTTTGCGGCATTGCCGATCACAGCGCCATTGATCGGGGCGGCCGATACGCTGGCCGAGCCGACAAGGCCAACTCCGGCGGCGACGATCACCGCCAACAGTGTTCCACGCATTCTTTAGTCTCCTCTCTAGATTGCACAGCCCGGACGGGGATCAGGCCGTGTCCCGCAAGGTTGTCGCGATCGCCGCACTGCAAGAACTCTACCTCGAAGCTCGATCTTGTTGAGGAGAACTCGATGATGTGGCTTTCGTTGCCTCGCAAAAAGTACCGGTGTGATACGCGGTGAGGCCGCAAATCATCTCCGGCGATGTCCTTAAGTTAAATGGAGAAATACGTAGCTTTCGTGGCTAAGTCGTTCATCTCTTGTTCATCGCGCGCACACGCATTAGCCCTCTGTCATGGGCAAGCAAGTGATTCCCCCCGAGCGGGACGACGTGCAGGAAATCGCGTTGCGCGAGGCGTTGGAACAACGCTACCTCGCATACGCGTTATCGACCATCATGCATCGCGCGCTTCCCGACGCGCGCGACGGCCTTAAGCCGGTCCACCGTCGCATCCTGTACGGGATGCAACTCCTGCGGCTCGATCCCGGCACCGCGTTCAAGAAGTCCGCCAAGATCGTCGGCGACGTGATGGGTAACTTCCATCCGCACGGCGACCAGGCGATCTATGACGCGCTGGTGCGTCTCGCGCAGGATTTCACCTCGCGCTATCCGCTGGTCGACGGGCAGGGCAATTTCGGCAACGTCGACGGCGACAACCCGGCGGCCTATCGCTACACCGAAGCGCGCATGACCGACGTCGCGCGGCTCCTCCTCGAAGGCATCAACGAGGACGCCGTCGACTTCCGTCCGAACTATGACGGCCAGTCGGAAGAGCCGGTAGTGCTGCCGGCGGCGTTTCCGAACCTGCTGGCGAACGGCGCGCAGGGCATCGCGGTCGGCATGGCGACCTCGGTCCCGCCGCACAATGTCGCGGAGCTGTGCGACGCCGCGCTGCACCTGATCGACAATCCGAACGCGCGCTCGAAGACGCTGATGAAATACGTGCCGGGCCCGGACTTTCCGACTGGCGGCATCGTGGTCGATCCGCGCAACGAGATCGCCGAAGCCTACACCACCGGGCGCGGCTCGTTCCGCGTGCGCGCGCGCTGGAAGCAGGAAGACGGCGGACGCGGCACCTGGGTGATCGTCATCACCGAGATCCCATGGCTGGTCCAGAAGATGCGCCTGGTCGAGCGCATCGCCGAGCTGATCAATGACAAGAAGCTGCCGCTGATCGCCGACGTGCGCGACGAGTCGGCCGAGGACATCCGTCTCGTCATCGAGCCGCGCGCGCGCACGGTCGATCCGGCCATCATGATGGAAAGCCTGTTCAAGCTCACCGAGCTTGAAAGCCGCATTCCGCTCAACATGAACGTGCTGGTGAAGGGCAAGATCCCGAAGGTGGTCGGGCTTGCCGAAGCCTTGCGCGAATGGCTCGATCATCGCCGCGATGTGCTGCTGCGGCGCTCGAACTATCGGCTGAAGCAGATCGAGCACCGGCTCGAAGTGCTCGGCGGCTACCTGATCGCGTATCTCAACATCGATCGGGTCATCAAGATCATCCGCAACGAGGACGAGCCGAAGCCCGTCCTGATGAAGACGTTCAAGCTCACCGATGTGCAGGCGGAAGCGATCCTCAACATGCGCCTGCGCAATCTGCGCAAGCTCGAGGAGTTCGAGATCCGCAAGGAGGACAAGGAGCTGCGCGCCGAGAAGAAAGAGCTCGACGCGCTGGTCAAGTCCGAGAAGCTGCAGTGGGAGAAGATCGCCGGCCAGATCAAGGAGCTGAAGGAGAAGTACGGCAAGAAGACGCCGCTCGGCAAACGCCGCACCGATTTCGCCGAGGCGCCCGAGCACGACGAGGCCGCGATCGAAGAGGCGATGGTGATCCGCGAGCCGGTTACGGTCGTCGTCTCGGACAAGGGCTGGGTGCGCGCGCTGCGCGGCCATGTCGAGGATCTGTCCAACGTCGCGTTCAAGCAGGACGACAAGCTGAAGGTCTCGTTCTTCGCCGAGACGACCTCGAAGTGCCTGCTGCTCTCGACCAACGGTCGCTTCTACACGATCGAGGCGTCCAAGCTGCCGGGCGGGCGCGGCCATGGCGAGCCAGTGCGCCAGTTCGCCGACATGGAGCAGGAAGCCGATATCGTGACGATGTTCCCGTTCCAGGGCGGACGGAAATTCATCGTCGCGAGCCATCAGGGCCGCGGCTTCATCGTCAATGAAGACGAGTGCCTCGGCACGACGCGCAAGGGCAAGCAGGTGCTCAACGCCAAGGCGCCGGACGAGGCGCGCGCGGTGTGCGTGGTCGACGGCGAGCAGGTCGCGGTGATGGGCGACAATCGCAAGATGCTGGTCTTCCCGATCGAGCAATTGCCCGAGATGGCGCGCGGCTCGGGCGTGCGGCTGCAGCGCTACAAGGATGGCGGCCTTTCCGATGTGAAGACATTCAAGGGCAGCGAGGGGTTGACCTGGATCGACGGGGCAGGGCGCGCCTTTTCGCTCAGCCTGAAGGAGCTCGCCGACTGGCGCGGCAACCGGGCCGATGCCGGCCGCCTGCCGCCGAAGGGCTTCCCGCGCTCGAACAAGTTCGGGTGAATGGCGAGTGGCAAATAGTGAATGGTGAATGGTGAATGGTGAATGGTGAAGCGGCCGACCAGCTGCAATATTAATTACCGGTTGCTACGCACTACTCAGCATTTACTACTCGCCATTCGCCCCTTCTCCGATCCCATTCTGCAATTGCAAATTATTTGCAACAAGCTATGGTGCCTGCCCATATGAGTCGGGGGCCGCGGCGCATGGAGATTTGGCGATGGCTGTCGACTCGGTCGAGCGGGCGCACGTCGATACCGGATGGAAGCGCGCACGCAGCGCGCCGTCGCTCGCCGAAGTGTTTGGCTCGATCGCGACGCGGCCGACCGGTTCATTCTGGCGCAAGCTCCTCGCGTTCCTCGGCCCCGGGTATCTGGTTGCGGTCGGCTACATGGATCCGGGCAACTGGGCGACCTCGCTCGCCGGCGGCTCCAAGTTTGGGTACTCGCTCCTCGTCATCGCGCTGACCTCCAACCTGATGGCGATCCTGCTGCAGGCGCTCTGCGCGCGTCTCGGCATCGGGGCAGGGCGCGACCTCGCGCAGGCCTGCCGAGACGCGTTCCCGCGCTGGACCTCCTGGCCGCTCTGGGTCATCACCGAAATCGCGATCTGCGCGACCGATTTGGCCGAAGTCATCGGCACCGCGATCGGGCTCAATCTTCTGTTCGGCGTCCCCCTCGAACTCGGCGTGCTGATCACGGCGCTCGACGTGTTCCTGATCCTGTGGATGCAGAACCTCGGCTTCCGCTATGTCGAGGCGTTCATCGTGACGCTGCTCGGCGTCATCGCGGTCTGCTTCGCGATCCAGATCGCGCTCGCCAATCCCGAATGGGGCGCGGTGATCCGTGGCTTTGCGCCGACCACGAATATCGTCACCGATCCCGACATGCTGTATCTGGCGATCGGCATCATCGGCGCGACCGTGATGCCGCATAACCTGTTCCTGCATTCCGGTGTGGTGCAGACCCGCCGCTTCGGCGAGTCGACCGAGGAGAAGCGCGAGGCGATCAGGCTCGCCACGATCGACTCGACCATCGCGCTGAGTTTCGCGCTCCTGATCAACGCCGCGATCCTCATCCTCGCGGCCGCGACCTTCAACAAGGCCGGCCGGACGGAGGTCGCCGAGCTCGGCGAGGTCTATAAGCTGCTTGCGCCGCTGCTCGGCTCCGGCATGGCGCCGACGCTGTTCGCGATCGCGCTGTTGTGTTGCGGCATGAACTCGACCGTGACGGCGACGCTGGCCGGCCAGATCGTGATGGAAGGCTTCATCGATATCCGCCTGCCGCCATGGATGCGGCGGCTGGTGACGCGCGCGATCGCGATCGTGCCGGCGGCCGCGGTGACGATCTGGTACGGCGAAGCCGGGACCGCGAAACTGTTGATCTTCAGTCAGGTCGTGCTCGGGCTCGCGCTGCCCTTCGGGATCGTGCCGCTGGTGCTGTTCACGGCTGATCGCCGCAAGATGGGCGAGCTGGTGGCGCCGCGTTGGGTGACAGCGCTCGCCGCGCTGGTCGCCGCGGTCCTGATCGTGCTCAACATCAAGCTGCTCTACGACCTGATTCCGTAGTCCTGTAGCCCGCATGAGCGGAGCGAAATGCGGGGACGGCCGCGCCTCGATTTCGCGCCTTGCGCGTTCATTCGTACGGCGTCGCTCCGCCGCTGGGACCGGTGCCATGCTCGGCTTCTTGGCTCGGTATTTGCAAATCATTCGCAACTAGCTTGACCGCATCCTCGCCATCTGTCACATCTCCTGCGAATAATTTGCAATTGCAGGACCGTGAGGCCCGGCATGAGGCTGCGCGTGCGGCGAGAGGAGACTTGCGAATGAGCTTGCGGGCGATGGGCCAGCGGTTTGCGCTTGCGTGCTTTTTCGCGGTGCTGAGCTGCACGATGCTCGCCGGTGCTGCCTTAGCGCAGACGCCGAAAAAGCCGTTCCGCGTCGTGACCACGTTCACGGTCATCCAGGACATTGCGCAGAACGTTGCCGGCTCGGCCGCGATCGTCGAATCGATCACCAAGCCGGGCGCGGAGATCCACGACTATCAGCCGACGCCGCTCGATATCGTGCGCGCGCAGGCGGCCGACCTCGTGCTCTGGAACGGGTTCAACCTCGAGCGCTGGTTCGAAAAGTTCTTCGAGAACATCAAGGAGGTGCCCGCCGTCACCGTAACCGAGGGCATCGAGCCGATGGGAATCGCGGAAGGTCCCTATACGGGAAAGCCGAACCCGCACGCCTGGATGTCGCCCAGCAATGCGCTGATCTATGTCGAGAACATCCGCAAGGCGCTGGTAAAGTTCGATCCGGCGAATGCCGAGGCCTACAACAAGAACGCGGCGGCCTATTCGGCGCAGATCAAGGCGCTTGATGAGCCGCTGCGCAAGCGCCTTGCCGCGATCCCGGAAGACCAGCGCTGGCTGGTGTCGAGCGAAGGCGCATTTAGCTACCTGACGCGCGATTACAAAATGAAAGAGGCCTACCTTTGGCCGATCAATGCGGACGAGCAGGGGACGCCGAAGCAGGTGCGCAAGGTCATCGATCTCGTGCGCAAGAACAAGATCCCCGTGGTGTTCAGCGAGAGCACGATTTCGGATCGCGCCGCCAAGCAGGTCGCGCGCGAAACCGGCACGCGCTACGGCGGCGTCCTTTATGTGGACTCGCTCAGTGCAGCGAGCGGGCCGGTGCCGACCTATCTCGATCTGCTCAAGGTGACGGTCGAGACGATCGTGAAGGGGTTCGGCAAATGAACGTCCGCACCGACATCGTGCGCGCGGCGGAGCCGGCGGCGCTCGGCGCCAGCATCTCGGTGCGAGATGTCACCGTGACCTATAACAACGGCTTCACGGCGGTGCAGAAGGCTTCGTTCGACCTTGATCCCGGCACCATCTGCGCGCTGGTCGGCGTCAACGGCAGCGGCAAGTCGACCATCTTCAAGGCGATCATGGGCTTCGTCCGGCCGACCGCCGGCACGGTGCGACTGTGCGGCCGGCCAGTCGGCGAAGCCCTGAAGCGCAACATCGTCGCTTACGTCCCGCAGAGCGAGGAGGTCGACTGGAACTTCCCGGTGCTGGTGGAAGACGTCGTCATGATGGGCCGCTACGGCCACATGAATTTCCTCCGCATGCCCTCGCGCGCCGATCGCTACAAGGTCGATGAGGCGCTGGAGCGGGTCGGCATGACGGCCTACCGCTCGCGCCAGATCGGTGAATTGAGCGGCGGACAGAAGAAGCGGGTATTCCTCGCGCGCTCGCTCGCGCAGGAAGGGCGCATCATCCTGCTCGACGAGCCGTTCACCGGCGTCGACGTGAAGACCGAGGCCGCGATCATCGGCCTCCTGCGCGAATTGCGCGCCGCCGGACACCTGATGCTGGTCTCGACCCACAATCTCGGCAGCGTGCCGGATTTCTGCGACCGCGTGGTGCTGATCAACCGCACCATACTGGCGGCAGGCCCGACTGCGGAAGTCTTCACGCAGGCCAATCTGGAGCGCGCCTTTGGCGGCGTGTTGCGCCATTTCAATCTCGGCGGCGCCGCGCTGCACGAGGATTCCGACAGTCGCCGCCTGACCGTGCTGACCGACGACGAGCGGCCGCTGGTGTTCTACGGTAACGAGGGCAAGCAGCGCGAGCAAAACGGCGAGAGCGCGAAATGACTGAGCTGCTCGCCGAACTGCTGGTGCCGTTCTCCTACGAGTACATGCTCAAGGCGATGTGGGTGAGCGCGCTGGTGGGCGGTGTGTGCGCGTTCCTCTCGGCCTATCTGATGCTCAAGGGCTGGTCGCTGATGGGCGACGCGCTCGCGCATTCGATCGTGCCGGGCGTCGCGGGCGCCTACATTTTGGGCTTTCCATTCGCGATCGGGGCGTTCTTTTCCGGCATCCTTGCGGCCTTCGGGATGCAGTTTGTCAGGCAGCGCACGCGGCTGCGCGAGGACGCGGTGATCGGCCTCGTATTCACGGCGCTGTTCGCGCTCGGGCTGCTGATGGCATCGATCTGGCCGATGTCGGTCAGCATCCAGACCATCGTGCTCGGCAACATCCTCGCGATCTCCAACGAAGACGTGGTGCAGGTCGCGATCATCTCGGCGATTTCGCTCGCCATCCTGCTGCTCAAGTGGAAGGACCTGATGGTCACCTTCTTCGATGAGAGCCACGCGCGCAGTCTTGGCCTCAACACCACGCTGCTCAAGGTCGTGTTTTTCACGCTGCTCAGCGCCTGCACGGTCGCGGCACTGCAGACCGTCGGCGCCTGCCTGGTGGTCGCCATGGTGGTGACGCCGGGCGCGACAGCCTACCTGCTCACCGACCGGTTCGGGCGGCTGATTGCCATCAGCGTCGCGATGGGGGCGATCACGTCCTTCGTCGGCGCCTATATCAGCTACTTCCTCGACGGCGCGACTGGCGGCGTGATCGTGACGCTGCAGACGGTCTTGTTCCTGGCCGCCTTCTACTTCGCCCCCAAGCACGGCGTCGTGGCGGCGCGGCGCAAGATCGCCGCGGCGGGAGCCGCCGCATGAGCCCGATCGACTGGATCACGGTCCCGCTTCAATACCCGTTCATGCAACGGGCGCTGGTCGTCTCGGTCATCGTCGGCGCGGTGTGTGCCGTGCTCTCCTGCTATCTCGTCCTCAAGGGCTGGTCACTGATGGGCGATGCGATCTCGCATGCCGTTCTGCCCGGCATTGTCGTCGCCTATGTGCTGGCGATTCCGCTTGCCATTGGCGCCTTCGTGGCAGGTCTCGCCTGCGCATTGTTCACCGGTTATCTGAAGGAGAACAGCCGCGTGAAGGAGGACACGGTCATGGGCATCGTGTTCTCGGGCATGTTCGGCTTCGGGCTCGTCATCTTCACCAAGGTCGAGACGGACCAGCATCTCAATCACATTCTGTTCGGCAACATGCTGGGTGTCACCGCGCAGGATCTTTTCGAAACCGCGCTGATCGCCGGCGGCACGCTGGTCGCGGTGCTGATCAAACGGCGCGACCTCTTGCTCTATTGCTTCGACCCGAACCATGCGCGCGCCGTCGGATTGCCGGTCGCCGCGCTGCACTACGGGCTGCTGATCCTGCTGTCGCTCACGATCGTCGGCTCGCTCAAGGCGGTCGGCATCATCCTGGTGATCGCGATGCTAGTCGCACCGGGCGCGATCGGCTATCTCTTGACCGACCGCTTCGATCGCATGCTGATCATCGCGACCGCGGTCGCGGTCGCGTCCTGCGTGCTCGGCACGCTCGTCAGCTTCCACATCGACGGCGCGACCGGGGCGTGCATCGTGCTGATTCAGTTCGTGGTGTTCGCGCTGGCTTTCCTGTTCGCGCCTAAGCGGGGTTTGGTGGCGAACTGGTTGCGTCCGCGACCCGCGGCGGCCTGAGCGCCGCCGTCGCTCAGCTCTCCACCCGCGTCCAGCCGTCCGCGAGCAGCCGCTCCTGCGGCAGGAAGCGACCCTTGTAGTCCATCTTGCGCGAATCCCGCACCCAGTAGCCGAGATAGACGTAAGCAAGCCCCATGCGGCGCGCACGCGCGATGTGGTCGAGGATCATGAAGGTGCCGAGCGAGCGCCTGCGGTAGGCCGGCTCATAGAACGAATAGACCATCGACAGGCCGTCGCTGAGCACGTCGGTGAGCGCGACGGCGAGCAGGTCACCGCTGCCGCGTCCGTTGATGTGGCTGTCCGGCCCGTGCAGCCGGTACTCGACCAGCTTGGTCTCGACGTGGCTGTCCTCGACCATCATGGCGTAGTCGAGCACGGTCATGTCGGCCATGCCGCCATCGAAATGGCGATGATCGAGATAGGCGCGGAACACCGAATACTGCTCCGAGGTCGGCACCGCTACGCGCATTTCGCCGATCAGGTCGGCATTCACCTCGCGGACGCGGCGCATGCCGCGCGAGGGGAGGAAGTCGTCGACCACGACGCGGACCGAGACGCACGCGCGGCAGGCCTCGCAAGCCGGCCGGTAAGCGATCGACTGGCTGCGGCGGAAGCCCCCATGAGTCAGAAGATCGTTCAGATCGCTCGCGCGCTCACCGACGAGGTGCGTGAAGACCTTGCGCTCCTCCTTGCCCGGCAGATACGGGCAAGGGGAGGGCGCGGTCAGATAGAATTGCGGCGTATCGCGCGAATGAGCCGTCACGGTCGGAATCCGGGTGGGCGCGGTTTATCCCGATAGCATCGCTTGTCTGGGGGCCGGGCGTCAAAGGGTTTGCATCGCGTCCGCCGGTAGGCGCGGGCCGTCCGCTTCGCGTATCGTGGTTCCATGCGAGGCGTGCGTTATGCGGTTCTTCTGCTCGGGCTTCTGGCTGCCGGATGCGGCCGCGTCATGGATTCCGAGCAGGTGCGGCTGTGCCGTGCGATCATTCCGGTGCTCAATGCCGAGGGCGCGGAGATTCGCGAAATGCGGGTCATACCGGCTGCGCTCGGCCGCTCCGGCGTGCGGATCGACTACGCGGCGCGCGAAGGCGGGGCCGCGCGCCGCATTCATTTCGTCGCCTGCGGGTTCGGCGGCACGGGCCTCGAGCGCGATCGGCTCGACCTGACCGCGGTCGAGACCGAGGCCGGGCCGCTCGGCGTTGCCCGGCTGACCTTTCTGAAACGCTATTTGGCCGACGCCGAGGTCGCGGCCGCGCGCGCGCCGAAGGGCGAGACGGCGCCGGATCTGTCGGCCGGCACGGCGTACGCGCTGCAGCAGCTGATCAACGCGATCGCGCTCGCTGCGGTCTACGCGCTGCTCGCGACCGCCTATTCGCTGATCTATGGCCTTGCCGGCCGGATCAATCTGGCATTCGGCGAGATCGCGATGCTCGGCGCCTATGGGGCGATCGGCGGCATCGCCGCCATCGTGGCGCTCGGGATCGGCGATCCGTTTGCCGGCCTTGCGCTCGCGCTTCTGCTGGCGGCCGCGCTCGCGGGCGGCTGGAGCGTCGTGGTCGGGCGGATGGTGGTCGCGCCGCTGCACGCGCGCCATCGCCTCGGCCAACCGATTCTGATCGCGACCGCCGCGGTCGCGCTGACCATCAGCGAGTTCATGCGCGTGAGCCAGGGACCGCGCGAGCGCTGGGCGCCGCCGGCGTTCAACCAGCCGCTGCCGCTCGCGCGCGCGCAGGACTTCATTGTGACCGTGACGCCGATGCAGATCGCCGTCGCGGTCCTCGGCCTCGCGGCGGCCGGCAGCGTGCTGCTGCTGCTCGCGCGCACGCAATTCGGGCGCGCATGGCGCGCCTTCGCGGACGATCCCGGCACGGCCGCGCTGTTCGGCGTCGACGGCGAGCGGCTGTTCGCCGCCACGTTCCTCATTGCCGGCCTGCTCGCCGGATTGGCGGGCTGGGTGGTGGCGGCCTACTACGGCAACGTCTCGCATTCGCTCGGCGCGCTGCTCGGACTGAAGGCACTGGTCGCTGCCGTCGTCGGCGGCATCGGCTCGGTGCCGGGCGCGTTTCTCGGCGGCCTTTGCGTGGCGCTGATGGAGGCGCTCTGGTCGGCCTATTTCGATATCACGTCGCGCGACATCGTGGTGTTCGCTCTGCTGATCGTGGTGTTCGTCCTGCGCCCCGGTGGGCTGCTCGGGTTCTCCGGACCGCAGCCGCGGGACGTGTAGCTCGCGGCATTGTGAGTCTGGTGTTCCCGGTTGCCGGAACGACGCACCGTCGGAACGAGTTGACGCGCGAAGATCGACAGGAGAACACGATGTTGACTCGCACCATGATTCTGGCGCTCGCGCTCGTGATCGGCGCAAGCGTGTCCGCGTCCGCCAAGTCGTTCCATCACAAGAAGCATGGCTATCGCATGCATGGCGGGCTCGTGAGCCATAGCGTGTCGTTGCGTCGCCAAAGCGGCGCGCCCGTCAGTGTCAGCCCGAGGGGTGGCGACCGGGCCCCGATCACCGGCGGCGGGTACTGACAGCTTCATCGATACTTAAGTCGGACCCATGGATCGCGGCGCCACATGGGCGCCGCGCTCTTCTTGATGTCCCACCTCGCGACGCGCGCGGCCATCTGTTAGAGCATGATCCCGAAAACGCCTGCTCCGCACTTGATGCGGGGTTGCGACCGGTTTCCCGCCTGCGCGAAGCCTTGGCACAGTCTCATTAGGCTGAGCGATGCTTCGGCGGGCGAAGGCAGGTCGGAAAAGATCATGCTTCATGAGAAGGCCGCGCGCGACGCAAGCGGGACACGATGACGATCACACTTTCCGATATCGAGGCGGCGCGCCGCACCGTCAGCGCGCAGGTGCTGCGCACGCCGATGCTGCCGGCGCCGAAGCTGTCGGCGCTCACCGGGGCGCTGGTCTCGGTCAAGTACGAGAACCTGCAGGTCACGAACTCGTTCAAGGAGCGCGGCGCGCTCAACAAGATCTCGGCGCTGAGCGCGGCCGAGCATGCGCGCGGCGTGATCGCGATGTCGGCCGGCAATCACGCGCAGGCGGTCGCCTATCATGCGCAGCGGCTGAACATTCCGGCGACTATCGTGATGCCGGTGACGACGCCGTTCGTGAAAGTCGCCGCCACCGAAGCCTATGGGGCGACCGTCGTGCTGCACGGCGAGAGCGTCGCGGACGCGCAGGAGCGCGCCGAGGCGATCGCGGCCGAGCGTAAGCTCGTCTGGGTCCATCCCTATGACGATCCGCTCGTGATCGCCGGGCAGGGGACGATCGCGCTCGAAATGCTCGAGGACGAAAGCGATCTCGACGTGCTGGTGGTGCCGATCGGCGGCGGCGGGCTGATCGCCGGCAATGCGATCGCGGCGCGCGGCGTCAAGCCGTCGATCGAGGTCGTCGGGGTCGAGTGCGCGCTCTATCCGGCGATGTGGAACGCGCTGAACGGGCAGAGCCGGCCGGTCGGCGGCGCGACGCTCGCCGAAGGCATCGCGGTGAAGAATGTCGGCAAGCTGACGGCGCCGATCGTGCGCGCGCTCGTCTCCGACGTGATGCTGGTCGACGAGCCCGCGCTCGAGCGCGCCGTGAATGCCTTTCTCACCCTGCAGAAGACCATGGCGGAAGGTGCCGGCGCGGCCGGGCTTGCGGCGCTGCTCACCGATCCGGCGCGCTTCCGAGGGCGGCATGTCGGCTTGATCCTGTGCGGCGGCAACATCGATCCGCGCATTCTCTCTTCGATCATGTTCCGCGAGCTCGAGCGCGAGAGCCGCGTGGTCTCGTTCCGCTTCACGATTCCGGATCGGTCCGGCGTCCTCGGCACCATCGCGACGCGGCTCGGCCAGCTCGGCGCCAACATTCTCGAGGTCGAGCACCGCCGCCTGTTTCTCGATGTACCGGCCAAAGGAGCCAAGCTCGACGTAACGGTCGAGACGCGCGACGCCGTGCACGCGGACGAGATCTATCGCGCGCTGCAGGCTGAGGGCTATGCGCCGGTGCGGATCGATGCCGGCGCCGCTATCGAATGAGCGTCTTTTTTGCGCATGATCTTATCCGACCTGCCTTCGCCCGCCGAAGCATCGCTCAACGTAATGAGACCGTGCCAAAGCTTCGCGCAGGCGGGAAACCGGTTCCCACCCCGGATCACGTCCAGGGCAGGCTTTTCGGGATCATGCGCTACTGCCCCGGATAGCGGTCGTCGGGCGGCGGAACCGCGGTGAACACGCTCGGCGGCGGCGCGACTTGTCCGTCGGGGCGCGGGCGTGGCAGCGGCGGCGGCTCGACATTGCGGCGCTGGGCGGTCACGACCGGACGGCGGCGCGGCAGCGGTGCCGGTCCGGCGATCGTCGGGACCGATCGTTCGACCACCTCGTCGGTATCCTTCTCAATGGTCATGAACGACGGCAGCGGGGGATCGGGCGGAGCGGTGGCGGTGACCGTAGGTGCCGGAGAAGGGGCAGGTGCGGGCGGCGGGGGCGCGGCGGCCGGACCTAGTGACCCCCAGCGGTCCGCGACCGCGTTAGCGGCGTTGGCGGCCTGACCCGCGGGGGCGGCAGAGGCGGAGGATTGATCGGTCGGCTCGCGCACCGAAAACGCGCGCACGCTTGGTGCGTCCGGCTGAGGCGCACCAACTCGCGGTTCCGCTTCCGCGGGCTTCGCTTCGGGTGCGGATTTTGGCTCGGCGGGTTCCGCGCCGATCCGCCTCATCGTGGCAGTCGGTGGCTGAGCCGGCTTGCTGTCACGCGAGGTCAGCGAGAGCCCCGCCGGCATCAGCACGCGCGGCGGTTCCACATAGGTGCGGATGAACCAGACGATGCTCCAGAACGAGCCGAGGATGGCGAGGATCGCGCAAGCCAGGACGAGCACCTTCGTGCCGACGCCGCGGCGTCGTGCCGGGATCTCGTCCTCATAGACCGTCATCGCCCTGCGCGCCCGATGACTTTACGATGTCATCATAGAGCAAGCGCGGGTTGTGCGATAGGTAATTTGGAAGGCCGGGAGCTATGTGCCCAGCCCTCCATCCACAAGCAGGATCAGCCGCCCCGGCGTTGGAACCGGGCGGCGAGATCGGCGCGCTGCGCCGGCGTCAGCACCTCGGCGGCCTCGACTAGCGCGTCGGTGAGGCGCTTGGAGGTCGCGTCGGCGAGTTTCATGTGGTCATTGCGCAGTTGCTCGACCTTGGCGCGGTCGATCGTGGCGGCGGCGAGCGCCTCGGCAATCGCGCGGCGATTTTGGGCGCGCTGGTCGCGCATGCCGTAAAGGTCGCTTGCGGCCTTCTCGAAGATCGCGCGCACCTTCTGCTTCTGCTCGGTCGAGGCGTCGACGATCCCGAGCACGCGGTTGACGCGGCGCTCGATCGCGCCCGGATACATCATGGCGCCGAAACCACGGCCCATATGCGGACCCATTCCCATGCCGGGCCCGTCGTCATCGTGATGTCCGCCGAAGCGATGCCATCCACGGCGCCAGCCGGGCCCGTCATCCTGATCCTGACGGTCCATGAAGCGCTGCCAGCGCGGGCCGTCCGGCCCAGGCCCGCCCTGTCCCAGCGTCGGACCGACGACGACCGCGCCGATCACGCCGCCGCCGACGAGCAGCGCGGTCGCATAGAAAATACCGCGCAGCCGGCGTCGCGGCTTCGGCGCGGGGCTGGGCGCGGGATTGAGTTCATTGGTGCTCATGGAAGGCTCCTTAGGCTTGGGGAGGGGCGTGCCCTGTCTAAGCTTCTACGGAGCAGATGCGGCTTTCCGCCGGGTATTGGCATGAAGATTTCGTAAGACGAACGCGAGGCCTCTAGCCCGGAGAGCGCAGCGAAATCCGGGGAGGGCGTTCCCGCATATGGCTGCGCTCATGCGGGCTACGATCCTGCGATCGCGCTTACCGCCGGCGCAAGTGTTCCGCCACCATCGGGGCAAAGTAAGTGAGCACGCCGTCGGCGCCGGCGCGCTTGAATGCGATCAGGCTCTCGAGCATCGCGCGCTCGCCGTCGAGCCAACCGTTCTGCGCCGCGGCCTTGATCATCGTGTACTCGCCGGAGACCTGGTACGCGAAGGTCGGCATGCCGAAGGTCTCCTTCACGCGTCGCAGCACGTCGAGATAGGGCAGGCCCGGCTTCACCATCACCATGTCGGCGCCTTCCGCGATATCGAGCTCGACCTCGCGCAGGGCCTCGTCGGTATTGCCGGGATCCATCTGATAGGTGCGTTTGTCGCCGGTCAGCGTCTTGGCCGAGCCGACCGCCTCGCGGAACGGGCCGTAGAACGCGGAGGCGTATTTCGCCGCGTAAGACATGATCTGCACATCGGTGCGGCCAGCGGCGTCGAGCGCCGCGCGGATCGCGCCGACGCGGCCATCCATCATGTCGGACGGCGCGATGATGTCGCAGCCGGCTTCCGCCTCGATCATCGCCTGCCGCACCAGCACCTCGACGGTCGCGTCATTGATGATCTCGCCGTTGCGCAGCAGCCCGTCATGGCCGTGGCTGGTATAGGGATCGAGTGCGACGTCGCACAGGATGCCGATGTCGGGCACTTCCTTCTTGATGGCGCGCACTGCCTGGCAAACCAGATTGTCCGGGTTCAGCCCTTCGGTGCCGTCCTCGTCGCGCAGGATCGGGTCGGTGTAGGGGAAGAGCGCGATGCAAGGGATCTCGAGCGCGGCCGCGCGGGCTGCCTCGCGTACCGCCTGATCGACCGACAGCCGCTCCACCCCCGGCATCGAGTCGATCGGAATGCGCGTGCGCGCGCCGTCGACGATGAACATCGGCCAGATCAGGTCGTCGGTGGTGAGCACGTTCTCGCGCACCATGCGCCGCGTCCATTCGGCGCGGCGATTCCGCCGCATCCGGGTGGTCAGCTCGAGCTGCGGCGCCGTCGCCGCCGGCGCTTTCGCCTCCGCCGGCCAGGGGCGGACATCCTGGCGGGCGTCGGACTGAATCGGGCGGCCGTATTTGATCGCCATGGGCAGCTCCCCGGATTGGAGGCATTCTATCTAGCCGGTTCGTGGCCGGTCCACCACTGGTCCACGACAGCTGTGCGCAGTGTCGGCGGCGCGGTTGCGGCGGCTGCTGACCGCATGTCACCATGCGGCAGTGCGGCGCGACGGAGCAAAGACATGAGCGTGACGGGCCCGAATGGCGGACAACCCGCGGTCTCGAATTCGCAGCTCGCGCTGGTGGTCTACATCCTGTACCTCGTTGCCTACGCGGTCGGCATCACGGCCGTGATCGGCGTGATCATCGCGCATATCCAGGTCACCGAGGCGGATCCGGTGCTCGCCTCGCACTATCGTTTCCAGATCCGGACGTTCTGGATCGGCGTGCTCTACCTGGTCGTCGGCGCGCTGTTGCTGCTCGTCGTCATCGGCGTCCTGGTATGGGCGTGGTGGTTCATCTGGTCGCTGATCCGCAACATCAAGGGCCTGCTCGCGCTCAATGAAGGCCGGCCGATCGCCGACCCGGGCTCTTGGATGTTTGGTTGACGGATTCGGGCGCCACGACTATACGCCCCCGTATGGACTTCGAACTCTCCGAGGAGCAGCGCGACATTCAGGATACGGCGCGGCAGTTCGCGCGCGCCGAAATGATGCCGCGTGCACGCGACTGGGACGAGAATTCGACCTTTCCGGTCGAGACGCTGCGCGCCGCCGCGGCGCTCGGCTTCGGCGGCATCTACGTGACGGATGACGTCGGCGGCTCGGCGCTGACGCGGCTCGACGCGACGATCATTTTCGAGGAGCTCGCGCAGGGCTGCACCTCGACCGCCGCCTATATCTCGATCCACAACATGGCGGCGTGGATGATCGATGGCTTTGGGGGCGAGACGCAGCGCAGGAAATTTCTGCCCAAGCTCTGCACCATGGAGCATTTCGCGAGCTACTGCCTGACCGAGCCGGATTCCGGATCCGACGCCGCGAGCCTGAAGACGCGCGCGGTGCGCGACGGCGATGCCTATGTGCTCAACGGCGCGAAGGCGTTCATCTCCGGCGGCGGTGTCTCCGACGTCTATGTCTGCATGGTACGCACCGGCGAGAGCGGGCCGCGCGGCATCTCGTGCATCGTGGTCGAGAAGGGCACGCCCGGACTCTCGTTCGGCGCGCAGGAGAAGAAGCTCGGCTGGAAGTCGCAGCCGACCGCGATGGTGATGTTCGAGAACTGCCGCGTGCCGGCCGAGAACCTGATCGGCAAGGAGGGGCAGGGCTTCCGCATCGCGATGGCGGGGCTCGACGGCGGGCGGCTCAACATCGCGGCCTGCTCGATCGGCGGCGCGCAGTTCTGCCTCGACCGCACCATCCAGTACATGCGCGAGCGCAAGCAGTTCGGCACCCGGCTCGCCGACTTCCAGGCGCTGGCGTTTCGCGTCGCCGACTACGCGACCGAGCTGCAGGCGGCGCGGCTGATGGTGCATCACGCGGCGACCGCCGTGACGGCACGTACGCCCGGTGCGACGCGGCTCGCCGCGCAGGCGAAGCGGTTTGCGACCGATGCGGGCTTTGAGGTCGTGAACGGCTGCCTGCAGCTGCATGGCGGCTATGGCTATCTGCGCGATCACCCGATCGAGCGCGTGCTGCGCGACGTGCGCGTGCACCAGATCCTCGAAGGCACCAACGAGGTGATGCGGCTGATCGTCAGCCGCGAGTTGCTGACGAATTAGGGCAGGATCGGTTGAGATCGAATCCACGGCGCTAGCCATTTTTGCCCTCTCCCCTTGTGGGAGAGGGCATCGCAGGAAGTTCAACGGATTCGGTTGGGTGAGGGGTTGCTTACCCCTTGTAACTTTCACGGTCGCGACTCGCATAAGCTGCGTGTTGCGGTGGCAGGCGGGCGTCCGATTACCCCTCGGTCA
>Ga0081539_10003492_pt1 | contig 19204 bp, 16 predicted proteins | sample TabmetS4T2R2_FD_71023 | JGI IMG/M metagenome (GOLD analysis project Ga0081539, IMG submission 71023) | Tabebuia heterophylla rhizosphere microbial communities from the University of Puerto Rico - S4T2R2 | ecosystem: Host-associated > Plants > Roots > Rhizosphere ...
TGCGCGATGGCTGCTAAATGGCGCTCACAACAGCCATGGCGCTCCACGGGCGACCGATAACAGCCATGGCGTTGCACGACCCGCTCGAACGGAAGCAGCGAAGGCCGAGCGCACGCTGGACAGCCAGCGAATCTCCCTCAACCGCCGGACAGCCGGCGAACGATCCGCCCGGGACGTGCGACCAGCCAACGGACGGCGCGCGTCAAGCGGCCAGTGGGGACGGCACAGCCCCGGTCTACGAAGGCTCGCGCGGGGTGGACCGTGCACGCACGGACCCGGCAGGGTGCGGTGATCGATTTGGACGCGCAGCGGCCAGATCACCGCGCCCGGTGCCCGCGGGAGCGACGGCCCGGACCCCGACGGACATGGGACATGAAGCATTTGACTCTTTGTTCGGGCGGCGTGCGCCACACCACCTTGGGAAACAACCCGGGCCGGGCAGCCGAACTCGCCTATCTGACGAACTGAGCGGCGTCGTTGGTGAGATCGATCAGCGGGCCCGGCACCACACCCAGCGCCAGCGTCGCGAGCACCCCGATGGCCAGGGCCGCCGAGGTCATCGCGCCCGGGACGGACACCGTCGGCGTCGACTCGCTGGGCTCGGAGAGCCACATCATCACGACCACCCGGAGGTACGGGAAGGCAAGCAGCATGCTGGTGATCACGCCGAATACGACCAACCAGGTCTGCCCGCCCTCGATGGCCGCGCCGAAGACCGCGAACTTACTGATGAAACCGCTGGTCAGCGGGATACCGGCGAAGGCCAGCAGGATGAAGGTGAAGACGCCGGCGAAGAGCGGGCTCTTCCGGCCCAGCCCGGCCCACCGGGAGAGGTGGGTGGCCTCCCCCTCGGCGTCCCGGACCAGGGTGACGATGGCGAATGCCGCGAGAACCGAGAAGCCGTACGCGACCAGGTAGAACATCGTGCTGGACAGGCCCGACTTGTTCATCGCCAGCACGCCGACCAGCAGGTAGCCGGCATTGGCGATGGACGAGTAGGCCAGCAGGCGCTTCATGTCGGTCTGAGTGACCGCCAGCACCGCGCCGACGAGCATGGTCAGGATCGCGATCGCGCCGAGGATCGGCTGGAAGTCCCAGCCGACGCCGTCGAAGGCGACGTAGAGGACGCGGAGCAGGGCACCGAACGCGGCCACCTTGGTGCATGCGGCCATCAGCGCGGTGACCGGCGTCGGCGCGCCCTGGTAGACATCCGGCGTCCAGACATGGAACGGGGCCAGTGCGGCCTTGAAGAGCAGGCCGATCGAAACCAGCGCCAGGCCGCCGAACAGCAGCACCTGGCTGCGCAGCGGATTGGCCACCGCGTCGTGCACCTGGCTGAGCTGCACGCCGCCGGCGAATCCGTAGATCAGCGCCACACCGAAAAGGAAGAACGCGGAGGCGTACGAGCCGAGCAGGAAGTACTTGAGTGCGGCCTCCTGGCTGAGCAGACGACGCCGGCGGGCCAGCGCGCACAGCAGGTACAGCGGGAGCGAGAAGACCTCGAGCGCGACGAACATCGTCAGCAGGTCGTTCGCGCTGACGAACAGCAGCATGCCGCCGAGGGCGAAGACGGCCAGCGGGTAGACCTCGGTGGCACCGGGCTCGCTGCCGGCCTGGCGCATGTCCTTCTGCGACCCCACGGTGATCGCGGCCTGCGAGACGAACACACCGCCCTGCTCGGTCGAACGCTCGCCGATCAGCAGGATCGACACCACGCCGAGCAGCAGGATCGCGCCCTGCAGGAACAGCGTCGGGCCGTCCACCGCGACCGCCCCGCCGATGGTGATCGTGCGAGAGTTGCGCTCGACGACCACCGCGATGAAGGCGACGACGATGGACACCAGCGCGAGCCCCAACTGGACCGCGTGCCGGTTCCGCTTGGGCATGAACGCGTCGATCAGTACGCCGACGCAGGCCGCCCCGAAGAGGATCAACATCGGCGACAGGGCGCCGTAGTCGATGGCGGGCAGTTTGAGGTCTCCCATGGCTACCGAGCCGTCCTTCCGTTTGCGACCGCCGCGGGCGCCGGATCGGTGGTGCCGACGTCCTGCATCGTCGCTTGAACCGCCGGGTTGATCACATCGGTGACCGGCTTGGGATAGAAACCGAAAATGATCAGCAGTGCCACCAGCGGCGCGACGACCACCTTCTCGCGCAGGGTGATGTCTCGCTGCATGGCCGGGACCTCGTTGAGCACCGGGTTCAGCGTGCCCTGCGTGGTGCGCTGGACCATCCACAACACGTACGCGGCGGCCAGAATGATGCCCGCGGTGGCCACCACAGCCCACGCCTTGTGCACCGTGAAGGTACCGATCAGCACCAGGAACTCACTGACGAACGGCGCCGTGCCGGGCAGCGCCAACGAGGCGAGACCGGCGAAGAGCAGTACCCCGGCCAGGAGCGGGACGATCTTGCCGGCCCCGCCGAAGTCGCTGACCAGGGCCGAGCCGCGCCGCGCCACGAACATGCCCACGACCAGGAACAGCAGGCCGGTGGCGAGGCCGTGGTTGACCATGTAGAGCACCGAACCGGTACCGCCCTGGGTGGTGAAGGCGAAGATCCCGATGCCGATGAATCCGAAGTGCGCGATGGAGGTGTACGACACCAGCCGCTTGAGGTCGTTCTGCCCGACCGCGAGCAGCGCCGCGTACAAGATGCCGATCACGGCCAGGGCGATCGCCGCCGGCGCGAACCACCGGGACGCTTCCGGGAACAGCGGCAGGCAATAGCGCAGGATGCCGAATGTACCGACCTTGTCGAGCACGCCGACCAGCAGCGCCGCGGCGCCGGCGGGAGCCGCGCCACCGGCGTCCGGCAGCCAGGTGTGGAACGGGAAGAACGGCGCCTTGATCGCGAATGCGATGAAGAAACCGAGGAAGAGCCAGCGTGCGGTGTTCGTATTGAGGTCCGCGCCGACCAGCGTCTGCCAGTCGAAGGTGCGTCCACCGACAACCCACAGTCCGATCACCGCAGCAAGCATGAAGAGACCGCCGACCAGCGAGTAGAGGAAGAACTTCACCGCGGCGTACTGGCGGCGCTGTCCACCGTACGAGCCGATGATGAAGTACATCGGCACGAGCATGACCTCGAAGAACACGTAGAACAGGAAGATGTCGGCGGCCGCGAAGACGCCGATCATCGTGCATTCGAGCGCGAGCAGCAGGGCGAAGTAGGTGGGCACGCTGCGGTTGGTGTGTTCCGCGTCGTGCCACGAGGCGAGGATCACCAGCGGTACGAGCACCGCGATCAGCATCAGCATCACCAGGGCGATGCCGTCCGCCGCGAACGTGAACCGCGCGTCCCAGGAGGGAATCCAGGGGTACGACTCACGGAACTGGAACCGGTCGCCGCCCACTTCGAATGCGATCCACATCAACACGCTGAGGACCAGCACCGCCAACGACCAGACCAGCGCAACGATCTTGGCTTGCCGGCCCTTGCTGCGCGGGATGAAGGCCACCACCAGCGCGCCCACCAACGGCGCGATCGTCAGAATGGACAGGAATGGGAAATCAGCGGACATCATTGGCCTCTCGTCCGTTGAATGCTTGCGGCGCGTCCGCGCGGACGGACCGAGAAATCTCCGTCACGCCAGCCACCCCAGTTGGATCGCGAGGAAGGCACCGACCACGAGCACCGCGCCGGTGAGCATCGAGAGAGCGTACGAGCGGACGAAGCCCGTCTGCAGCCGGCGCAATCGGCCCGAACTGCCGCCGACGCTGGCCGCCAGCCCGTTCACCGCGCCGTCGATGCCCCGGTTGTCGAAGAAGACCAGGGCGCGGGTCAGGTGCACCCCGGGCTTCTCGAACACCACCTCGTTGAACGCGTCGGTGTAGAGGTTGCGCCGGGCCGCGGTGACCAGCGCGCCGACCGGCTGCTCCTGCTTGGCCGTGCCGTTGCGGAACAGCGCCCAGGCCAGGCCCGCGCCGATCAGGGTGACCAGGATCGACAGGATCGTGATAGCGGTATGGCTGAGCACGGCGTGCGGTTCCTCCTGCTCCGCGCCGAACACCGGCTCCAGCCAATCCGGCACCGTCGTCGACATCAGCCAGCCGGCCGCCACCGAACCGACCGCCAGCAGGATCAACGGAATGGTCATGATCGGCGGCGACTCGTGCGGCTCGTGGATGTCGTCGGTCCAGCGGGCCGGCCCGTGGAACGTCAGGACGAACAGCCGGGTCATGTAGAAGGCGGTCAGACCGGCGCCGAGCAGCGCGGCCGTGCCGAACAGCCAGGCCGTCCAGTCCTCGCGTTCGAAGGCGGCCGCGATGATCGGCTCCTTGGAGAAGAAGCCGGACAGCGGCGGGATGCCGATGATGGCGAGCCAGCCGGTGGCGAAGGTGATCCAGGTGATCCGCATGTGCTTCGACAGGGCGCCGAACCGGCGGATATCGACCTGGTCATGCATCCCGTGCATCACCGAGCCGGCACCCAGGAACATGTTGGCCTTGAAGAAGCCGTGGGCGAGCAGGTGGATGATGGCCAGCGCGAACGCCCCGCCGCCCAGACCCACACCGAGGAACATGTAGCCGATCTGGCTCACCGTCGACCAGGCCAGCACTCGCTTGATGTCATCCTTCGCGGCGCCGATGATGCAGCCCATCAGCAGGGTGATCGCACCGACGCTGACCACCACCAGCTGCAGCGTGGTGTTGGCCGAGAAGATCGGGTTGGAGCGGGCGATCAGATAGACGCCGGCGGTCACCATGGTCGCCGCGTGGATCAGGGCGGACACCGGGGTGGGACCCTCCATGGCGTCCGGCAACCACGCCTGCAAGGGGAACTGGCCGGACTTACCGGCCGCGCCGAGCAGCAGCAGGATGCCCATGATCAGCACGATGCCGGAGGCCAGCGAACCGACCCCGTTGAACACGTCGTCGTAGGCGACGCTGCCCAGCTGGGCGAACATCAGGAAGATGCCGATGGCCAGGCCCGCGTCGCCGACGCGGTTCATCAGGAACGCCTTCTTGCCGGCGGTGGTTGCGGACGGGCGGTCGAACCAGAACGCGATCAGCAGGTACGAGGCCAGGCCGACGCCCTCCCAGCCGAAGTACAGCATCACGTAGTTGTTGCCGAGGACCAGCAGCAACATCGCGGCGACGAACAGGTTGAAGTATCCGAAGAAGGTCCGCCGGCGAGGGTCGTGTTCCATGTAACCCACCGCGTACAGGTGGATCAGCGAGCCGACGCCGGTGATCAGCAGGACGAAGACGCCGGACAGCGGGTCGAACAGCAGCCCGAAGTCGATCTCCAGGCGACCCACCGAGATGAAGTCCCAAAGACTCTGCTCGGCGGTTCGGTGGCCCTCCTCCAGCCCGGCCAGGTTGATGAACATCATCAGACCGAGTACGAACGGCACCGCGACCGCCAGCACGCCGAGCCAGTGCCCCCACTTGTCGGCCCGCCTGCCGAGCAGCAGCAGGACCGCCGCGCTGGCCAGCGGAATGGCCACCAGCAGCCAGATTCCGCTCAGCAGCCCCGTCGCGGGGGCATACTCCACTGTCGCTTCCACTCCAGTGCCCCTTCAGTACTTGAGGAGGTTGGCGTCGTCGACGCTCGCCGACCGCCGCGTCCGGAAGATCGACATGATGATGGCGAGGCCGACCACGACCTCGGCCGCCGCGACCACCATCACGAAGAACGAGATGATCTGGCCGTCGAGGCTGCCGTTGATACGGCTGAAAGCGACAAGCGCCAGGTTAGCCGCGTTCAACATCAGTTCGATGCACATGAACAGCACGATCGCGTTGCGGCGCACCAGGACGCCCGCGGCGCCGATGGTGAACAGGATGGCCGCGAGCACGAGGTAGTAGTCGGGGGTCATTTCGCTGCGCCACCTTCCGCGGAGAACAGTCGCTGCCCGCTCACTTCTCGGTCCCCTTCGGTGCGGCCTCACGTGCGGTCAGCTCACGAACGGGCAGGATCGGGGAGATGCTTCGTTGCGATCCGTTACCGTCCGGCAGCTTGGCCGGGACCGCGACCGACATGGTGTTGGCGTAGACGCCCGGGCCGGCCTTCGCACCGGGGTAGCTGCCCGGCCGGAAGCGCGCGGTCATCCGGGTCACCTGGTCGGCCATGTCCGCTTTGGCGCGCTCCACGTGAGCCATCACCATGGCGCCGACCGCAGCCGTGATGAGCAGCGCCGAGGTGACTTCGAACGCGAACACGTACCGGGTGAAGAGCAGCGCGGCGAGTCCCTCCACGTTGCCGTTGGCGTTGGCCGCCTGCAAGCCGACCGCCGGGTTGCCACCCAGTGAGCGGGCCAGCCCGGTGGCGACCAGGGCGGCGAAGCCGACACCCAGGACGGTCGCCGCGATGCGCTGGCCGCGCAGCGTCTCGATCAATGAGTCGGACGCATCCCGCCCGACGAGCATCAGCACGAAGAGGAACAGCATCATGATCGCGCCGGTGTAGACGATGATCTGCACCGCACCCAGGAACGGCGCCGAGTTCACCACGTACATGAAGCCGAGGCACAGCATGGTGACGACCAGCCAGAGGGCGGAGTGCACCGCGTTACGGGCGATCACCATGCCCAGCGCACCGATCACGGCAAGCGAGCCGAGGATCCAGAAGGCCCAGGCCTCACCGGTGGAGACGGCGCCGGCCGCCGCGGCGAGCGTGATCATCGTGCTGCCTCCTTCGTCATCTCGCCGGGCCGGTGGAGCGTGCCCGCCTTCTCCGGCCGCGCGTCCGGACCGATCGCGGTGCCGGCGTCCTCGGTTCCGGCATCCGACCAGGGGGCCCGCTCAGCACCGGCGGAGGTACCCGGGTTTGTCAGCGCGCCGAGGTAGTAGTCCTTGTCAGTGTCGCCCAGGCGCATCGGGTGCGGTGGCTGCTCCATGCCGGGCAGCAGCGGCGCCAGGAGCTCCTTCTTAGTGAAGATCAGATCCGCGCGGGAGTCACGTGCCAGCTCGTACTCGTTGCTCATCGTCAGCGAACGGGTCGGGCAGGCCTCGATGCACAGGCCGCAGAAGATGCAGCGGGCGTAGTTGATCTGGTAGATGCTCGCGTACCGCTCGCCCGGGGAGAACCGCATCTCGTCGGTGTTGTCGCCGCCCTCCACGTAGATCGCGTCGGCCGGGCAGGCCCACGCGCACAGTTCGCAGCCGATGCACTTCTCCAGACCGTCCGGGTGCCGGTTGAGAATGTGCCGCCCGTGGTAGCGAGGCGCCGGCGTCGGCGGCTTGAACGGGTAGTCGGTCGTGACGACCTTGCGGAACATGTGCGCGAAGGTCACCCCGAAACCCTTGAACGAGCCCGTGAAGGTACCCACGTCACACCTCCTTCTCTGCGGACTCGCCGCCGACCGTTGCGGGCGCCCGTTCGGCGACCGCACGCCGTGCCCGTGGGCTCGGCGGCACCTGCAGATCCATTGGTGGGACGGGGAAACTGCCCGGTGGTCGCGCGGCGAGCTGTTCCTCTATGGAGAGCTGGCGCGGCTTGCGCGCGGACGGCCAGAGCATCGCGATCAGCAGGACCGCGACGACGATGCCGCCGATGACGAACCACCGGTTGGCCGGGGAGAGTTCGTTGTTGGTCACCCGGACGCCGGCCAGGAACAGGATCCAGACCAGGTTGATCGGAATGAGCACCTTCCAGCCGAACCGCATGAACTGGTCGTAGCGCATCCGCGGCAGGGTGGCCCGCAACCAGATGAAGCCGAACAGCAGGATCAGCACCTTGACCAGCCACCAGAGCAGCGGCCACCAACCGGAGTTGAAGTAACCGCCCCCGATGGCGCTGATCGGCCACGGTGCCCGCCAGCCGCCGAGGAACAGCGTGGTGGCGAACGCCGAGACGGTGATCATGTTGATGTACTCGGCGAGGAAGAACAGCGCGAACTTGAACGACGAGTACTCGGTGTGGAAGCCACCGACCAGCTCGGACTCCGCCTCGGGCAGGTCGAACGGCGCCCGGTTGGTCTCGCCGACCGCCGCGATGCAGTAGATGATGAAGCTGGGCAGCAGCAGGATCGCGTACCAACTCGGCGCGGTCGGGTTCCAGCCGAGGATGTCGACGCCGGACGGATCGTTGCCCGCCTGCGCCCGGACGATCTGCGACGTGGACATCGTGCCCGCGGTCATGAACACGGCGACGATGGACAGACCCATTGCCACCTCGTACGAGATCATCTGGGCACTTGATCGCAGTCCACCCAGCAGCGGGTAGGTCGAGCCGGACGCCCACCCGGCGAGCACCACGCCGTACACCGCCATCGAGGAGCAGGCGAGCAGCACGAGTACGGACACCGGAACGTCGGTCAGCTGCAGCGCGGTCCGGTGCCCGAACATCGACACCACCGGCCCGAACGGGATCACCGAGAACGCGGTGAAAGCCGTGGTCGCGGAGATGACCGGGGCCAGGAAGTACACCGCCTTGTCGGCGGTCCTCGGGATGATCTCCTCCTTGAACGGCAATTTGATGCCATCCGTGAGGCTCTGCAGCCAGCCCTTCGGTCCGACCTGATTGGGTCCCGGCCGGACCGCCATCCGGGCGACAACCTTGCGCTCGTAATTGATCGTGAAGAGCGTCAGCAGCAGCAGGATCACGAAGACGCCCAGCAGCTTGATCAGGACGATCCACCATACGTCGTTCTGAAACGTCTGCAGGGTCGGGTCCTGTGCCGCGGCGACGAAACCTTCTTTCATGCCGGGCCCTCCTTCGTCATGGCCTCCCGGCCCCTCGGTTCCGATCGAGCCCCCTCGGCCAGGACCGGGCCCGGCCTGCCGGCGGTCAGCCGGACCACCGCTCCCGACGTGACGCCGAGGCTGCGGCGCACCGTCGAGCCCGGCGAGTTGGTGGGCAGCCACACGACCTGCGGAGGCAGGTCGGTGATGGCGGCCGGCAGGGTGATGCCGCCCCGGTCGGTACTCACGGTGACCTCTTCGCCGTCGGCGACACCGAGCGTGTCGGCCAGATCCTTGCTGATCCGCACGAGCGACGGCCGTGCGGTGCCCGCCAGAACATCGTCACCGTCGAGTAGCGAGCCCAGGTCGATCAGGTGATGCCAAGTCGCCAGGACGGCGTCGCTTCTACCCGGCTCGGGCAGCGTCGCGGCCGAGACGCTCGGCGATGGTGGACGATCCGCCCGACTGGCCGGCATGGCGCCCAGCTCGCGGCGGATCGCGGCGACTTCGCCGGTGCCGAGCGTGACGTCCATCAGCGCGGCAACCGCCTCGAGCACCCGCCCGTCGGTCATCGCGGTGGTGGGCAACACGGTTTCGAAGGAGCGGAGCCGGCCCTCCCAGTTCATGTAGGTGCCGGACTTCTCCACGGCCGGCGCGACCGGTAGCACCACATCCGCCCGCCGGCTCACCGCGCTGTGCCGCACCTCGAGGCTGACCAGGAACGGCACCGCGTCCAGCGCCTGCTCGGCGAGCCGGGGGTCGGCCAGGTCGGCCGGGTCGACGCCCGCCACCACCAGTGCGCCGAGCGAGCCGTCCCGCGCCGCTTCGATGATCGCGTCGGTGTCCCGGCCGGCCGCGCTGGGCAAGGTGCCGGAATCGAGGTCCCACGCGGCGGACAGCTCCGCGCGGGCGCCCGGGTCCGAAACCGGACGTCCACCGGGCAACAGATTGGGCAGGCAGCCCGCGTCGACCGCGCCACGGTCGCCGGCGCGCCGGGGCACCCAGGCCAGGCGCGCGCCGGTCCTCGCGGCCAGCGCAGCGGCGGCCGAAAGACCACCCGGCACGCTCGCCAGGCGCTCCCCGACGATGAGGAGAGAGCCGGGCACGGCCAGCGCGGCTGCCACCGTCGCGTCGGTGTTCAGCAGGCGGGCCTCGTCACCCGGCACGGCCGCGACCAGGGTGGCGCCGAGCTTTTCAAAACCCCGGCTGAGGTACGGCGCGACGGCGGTGATCCGGAGCTTCTTCTTTCCGTGTCCCTTGCGCATGCGCAGGAACAGGATCGGGCACTCCTCCTCCGGCTCCAGCCCGACGACCACCGCGGCCGGCGCGTTCTCCACGTCGTCGTACGTGACGTCGCTGACCCCGGCGATCGATGCGGCGAGGAAATCGGCCTCCTCCGCCGAGTGTGGACGGGCACGGAAGTCGATGTCGTTGGTCCGGAGCGCGACCCGGGCGAACTTGGCGTAGGCGTACGCGTCCTCGACCGTGAGCCGGCCGCCGGTCAGCACGCCGACGCCCCTGTCACGAGCCGCCTTCAGCCCTTCGGCTGCGGTGTAGAGCGCCTCGCTCCACGAGGCCTCGCGCAGCTCGCCGGTGTTCGCGTCGCGGACCAGCGGGTTGGTGAGGCGGTCGAACGCGGTCGCGTACTGGAAGGCCCACCGGCCCTTGTCACAGTTCCACTCTTCGTTCACCGCCGGATCGTCACCCGCCAGCCGGCGCAGCACCTTGCCGCGGCGGTGGTCGGCGCGCTGGGCGCAGCCCGCCGAGCAGTGTTCGCAGACATTCGGCGTGGACACGAGGTCGAACGGGCGGGCACGGAACCGGTACTGCTCACCGGTCAGTGCGCCGACCGGGCAGATCTGAACGGTGTTGCCCGAGAAGTACGAGTTGAACGGGACGTCGCCCGCGTCCTTGCCGACGTTGCCGTCACCGGTCCCGTCCCCGCCGAAGAAGTCGTCGCGGTAGACGTTGATCTGCTCGCCGGACGACCGGTCCATCAGGTCGATGAACTTGTCACCGGCGATCTCCTCGGAGAATCGGGTGCAGCGCTGGCAGAGAATGCACCGCTCACGATCCAGCAGCACCTGGCTGGAGATGTAGATCGGCTTCTCGTACTCGCGCTTGTGTTCATGGAACCGCGAATCCGCCCGGCCGTTGGACATCGCCTGGTTCTGCAACGGGCATTCGCCGCCCTTGTCGCAGGTCGGGCAGTCCAGCGGATGGTTGGCGAGGAGCAGCTCCATGACGCCGCCCTGGGCCTTGGCAGCCACCGGAGAGGTCAGCTGGGTCTTCACCACCATGCCTTCGGCCACTGTCTGGGTACAGGACGCGACCGGTTTGCGCTGGCCCTCCACTTCGACCAGGCACTGGCGACAGGCGCCGGCCGGTGCCAGCAGCGGATGATCGCAGAACCGCGGGATCGCGATGCCCATCCGCTCGGCGACGCGGATGATCAGCTCGCCCTTCTGCGCGGTCACCTCGACGCCGTCGACGGTCAGCGTCACGCTGTCGATCTTCTTGGCGACATCCGTCATGAGAGCCTTCCTTCGATGGCGACTGCGCGCATAGCTCGGTCACGGCCCGCTCCACCGGCTGCGCCGGCCGCGGCCCTCGCCTCAACGACTGTCCTCGCTGCCATCAGAGCCTTCCTTCGATGGCGACTGCGCGCATAGCTCGGTCACGGCCCGCTCCACCGGCTGCGCCGGCCGCGGCCCTCGCCTCAACGACTGTCCTCGCTGCCATCAGTGCGCTCCTACCAGTGCCTTCTCGGACAGCCGCGGGGCGGTCCGGCCCTCGATGTAGTCCAGGTAGTCCTGCCGGAAGAACTTCAAGGTGGAGACCACCGGAGTGGCTGCGCCGTCGCCGAGACCGCAGAACGACCGACCGAAGATGTTGTCCGCGGTGTCCTGCAAGGTGTCCAGGTCGGCGTGCGTGCCCTGGCCGGACAGGATCCGGCGGTACGTGCGAACCATCCAGTAGTTCCCCTCGCGGCACGGGGTGCACTTACCGCACGACTCGTGGTGGTAGAACTCAAGCCAGCGCCAGGTCGCGTACACCGGACAGTCCTGGTCGGAGAAGATCTGGGTAGCCGTGGTGCCCAGAATGGAACCGGCGCCGGCCACGCCCTCGAAGTCCAGCGGGATGTCAAGGTGCTCGTCGGTGAGCAGCGGGGTGGACGAGCCGCCGGGCGTCCAGAACTTCAGGTTGTGGCCCGGCTGCATGCCGCCGGCCAGCTCGATCAGCTCGCGCAGCGTGATGCCCAGGCCGCACTCGTACTGGCCGGGGTTGGCGATCCGGCCGGACAGCGAGTAGATCATCGGGCCGGTGGACTTCTCGGTGCCCATGCTCTTCCACCAGTCCGCGCCACCCAGCACGATGTATGGCACGCTCGCGATGGTCCCCACGTTGTTGACCACCGTAGGGCTGGCATAGAGGCCGGCCACCGCGGGGAACGGCGGGCGCAGCCGGGGCTGGCCACGGAAGCCCTCGAGCGAGTCGAGCAGCGCGGTCTCCTCGCCGCAGATGTACGCGCCGGCCCCGCTGTGCACGACCACGTCCAGGTCGAAACCGGAACTCAGGATGTTCTCGCCCAGGTAGCCGTTGGCGTACGCCTCCTCGACCGCGTTGCGCAGCCGCCGGGCGGCGTGCACCGCTTCGCCGCGAATGTAGATGAACGCCCGGCTGGCGCGGATCGCGTACGAGGCGATGATCACGCCCTCGATCAGCGAGTGCGGGTCGTACGTCATCAGCGGCAGGTCCTTGCAGGTGCCCGGCTCGCCCTCGTCGGCGTTGACCACCAGGTAGTGCGGCTTGCCATCGCCCTGTGGAATGAAGCCCCATTTCAGGCCGGTCGGAAAGCCGGCACCGCCGCGACCGCGCAGGGCCGAATCCTTGACCAGCTGGATCAGGTCGTCGGGGTGGACGTCGAGGGCCTTGCGCAGCGCGGCGTAACCGTCGAGCCGCTCATACACGTCGATCTTCCAGGCATCCGGCGACAGCCATCGCTTGGTCAGCACCGGGGTCAGCTTCTGGAGCACCTCACGCCGTGGCTGGGTCACTTGTTCTCCTCGTCCGTGGGCCGCGCGCCGGTCCAGCCGGGGTTCTCAGTCGCCATCGGGCGGTCCGCGGTGTCGACCTCCTCGTTCACGATCGACTCACCGCGGTCACTGTCGCCGGCCGGCTTGCCATCGCCCGCCGGAGCATTCTCGGCGAGCCCGTCGGCTTCGGCCGCGCTGGACGGCGCGGCGCCGGTCGCCGGCAGACCGGTCGTGGAGGCATCCGGGGCCGGGGTGGAGGCATCCGGGTTGCGATCCTCGGCCGCGCGTACGTTCGGATCCTTGACGTCGCCCGTCTGTACCGGTTCGCCGGCCTTGCGGTCCTCGACCTTGTCGGCCACCACGGCGGCCGCGCTCCGGACCGCGCTCGCGGCCTTCCTGGCAAGCGACGCGACCTTGCCACCGGCCTTCTGCCCGGATCCCCCGTCGTTGCGGGGTCCCGGGTCCTTGACCGCCTTGGCGGAGTCGTCGCGGGCCGGCTTGGTCGTGGCGATCGGGGTCTCCGGGTCGAAGTCCGCCACCGCGATGCCGTGCTCCTGGGCCAGTGTCACGCCGCGCAGCGTCGGCGCTCCGGCCGGGCCGTCGGCCACTGCCTCCGGTCGGCCGTCGGCGAAACCGGCGAGCTGCATCTGCATCTCCCTGAGCGAGCAGATCCGCCCGCCCCGGCTCGGCATCGGACGCTCGCCGTTGCGCAACTGTTCGACCATTCCGACAGTCGCCTCCGGAGTCGCCCGGTCGATCGCGAAGTCGTAGTTCACCGTGACAACCGGCGCGTAGTCGCAGGCAGCGAGGCACTCGGCGTGCTCAAGCGTGATCTTGCCGTCCGCCGTCGTCTCGTCGTGCCCCACGTCCAGGTGCTCGCAGAGGGCGTCATAGACGTCCTGGCCGCCCATCATGTTGCACAGCGTGTTCGTGCAGACGCTGACCAGGTATTCACCGGTGGGCCGGCGCTTGTACATCGTGTAGAACGTGGCGACCGCGCCGACCTGGGCTTTGTTGATGCCCAGGACCTCCGCGCAGAAGGCCACGCCGTTCGGACTGACGTGGCCCTCCTCGGTCTGCACGAGGTGCAGCAACGGCAACAGCGCCGAGCGTCCGCGGCCCACGGGGTAGCGGGCGATGATCTCAAGCGCGGGTTCCAGGAGCTTCTCCGCGAGCGGCGCGGCGGCCGGGGAGAAGTCCAGCTCGTCCTCAGTCTTCCCAGTGCGGCGAAGCCGCCCTGGCAGCTCAACGTCGGTCATTTAGCGGTCACACCCACCCATCACGGGGTCCAAGGAGGCACCCCCGGCGATCACGTCGGCGAGCAGTGCACCCTCCGCCATCGCAGGGATGGCCTGCAGGTTCACGAAGCTGGGGTCGCGGTAGTGCACCCGGTACGGGTGCGTGCCGCCGTCGGAGACCGCGTGCACGCCGAGCTCGCCGCGCGGGTGTTCGATGCCGACGTAGACCTGGCCCGGCGGCACCCGGAACCCCTCGGTCACGAGCTTGAAGTGGTGGATCAGCGCCTCCATGGACTGCCCCATGATCTTGGCCACGTGCTCCAGAGAGTTGCCGAGTCCGTCCACACCCAGCGCCAGCTGCGCGGGCCAGGCGATCTTCTTGTCCTCGATCCAGATCGGACCGGGGCGCAGCCTGTCCAGCGCCTGCTCGACGATCTTCAGCGACTCGCGGATCTCGGCCACCCGAACCTGGTAGCGGCCCCATACGTCGCTCGTGGTCGCCGTCGGCACGTCGAACTCGTAGGTCTCGTACCCGCAGTACGGCATGGTCTTGCGCAGATCCCAGGGCAGGCCCGCGGCGCGTAGCACCGGCCCGGTGACGCCGAGCGCCAGGCAGCCGGTGACGTCCAGCACCGCGACACCCTGGGTACGCTCGTGCCAGATCGCCTGGCCGGACAGTATCGCCTCGTACTCCTTGAGCTTCTTCGGCATGTAACTCAGGAACTCGCGGATCTTGGCGACCGCCGAATCCGGCAGGTCCTGGGCGAGCCCGCCCGGCCGGATGTAGCCGTTGTTCATCCGCAGCCCGGAGGTCTCCTCGAAGATGTCGAGGATGTACTCCCGCTCCCGGAAGCCGTACAGCATCATCGAGATCGCACCGAGCTCCAGGCCGGTCGTGCCCAGCCAGACCAGGTGCGACGCGATCCGCTGGAGCTCCATGAACATGACCCGGATGGTGTTCGTGCGCTCGGTGATCCGGTCGGCGATGCCGAGCAGCCGCTCCACCGCCAGGCAGTAACCGGCCTCGTTGAACATGTTGGTCAGGTAGTCCATGCGGGTCACGAAGGTGACACCCTGGGTCCAGTTGCGGTATTCGAGGTTCTTCTCGATGCCGGTGTGCAGATAGCCGATGACCGGACGGACCTGGGTGACCGTCTCGCCCTCCAACTCCAGCACCAGCCGGAGCACACCGTGCGTCGACGGGTGCTGCGGGCCCATGTTGACGACGATCTTCTCGTTGCTGAGCGGGTCGATGCTACTGGTGATCGTGTCCCAGTCCCCTCCGGTGACGGTGAAGACCCGGCCTTCGGTGGTCTCTCGTTCGGTGGCGTATCCACTGGTCGTCATTGGTAGACCCTCCGCTGGTCAGGAGGCGGAATCTCGGCGCCCTTGTACTCGACAGGCACGCCGCCGAGCGGATAATCCTTGCGCTGCGGAAACCCCTCCCAGTCGTCCGGCATCAGGATGCGGGTCAGGTTGGGGTGGCCGGTGAAGATCACGCCGAACATGTCATACGCCTCCCGCTCCTGCCAGTCGGCAGTCGGGTACACGCTGGTCACACTCGGCACGCTCTGGCCCTCGGCCACGGCGACCTCGAGGCGGACCCGCCGGCGATAGGTCATCGAGGTCAACTGATAGGAGATGTGGAAGCGGCGTGGGTCGCTGCCGAGGTAGTCCACGCCGTCGACGGACGAGCAGAGTTCGAACCGCAGCGACTCGTCGTCCCGCATGATCTGGCATACGTCGGCGATCCGTGCCGCATTGATGTGCAGGGTCAGCTCACCACGGTCGACCACGACCTTCTCGATCGCGTCGGCGAATCCGGCGTACGCCTCCTCGAGTGAGTCGTAAACCTCGTCGAAGTACTCGCCGAACGGGCGGGGGCTGTCCGCGGCGACCGGCCGGCGGCGGGTCAGCCCACCGAAGCCGGACACGTCACCGGTGCCCTTGACGCCGAACATCCCCCGGTCCGGGCTTGGCGGCGTCTGCGCGGGAGCGTCGACCTCCGCGCCGACCGGCATGGTGGCCGGCACCCCGCCGTCGGACTCGGACTGAGTGCTCATCTCCCACCTTCCCGCAGGTGCGGCTGCAGCTTCATCCAGTTCTCGATGCGCAGCTGCTCTTCCCGGCCCTCCTTGACGGCCCGGGTCCACTGCGCGCGGCGGGCCTTGTCCACCCGGTACGACGACGGCACATCCCACGGGTCGACGATCGGAGCTTTACCCTCGGCCCGGCGGGCCTCGAGCATCTTGCGGCCGTTCGGGCCGAGCGGCTGGGCCATGACCTTCTCGCGCATCTTGAGGATCGCATCGATAAGCATCTCCGGCCGCGGCGGGCAGCCGGGCAGGTAGATGTCGACCGGCACGATGTGATCCACGCCCTGCACGATCGCGTAGTTGTTGAACATTCCGCCGGACGACGCGCACACGCCCATCGAGATCACCGAGCGTGGTTCCGGCATCTGGTCGTAGATCTGCCGCACGACCGGCGCCATCTTCTGGCTCACCCGGCCCGCCACGATCATCAAATCGGCCTGGCGCGGCGAGGCCCGGAACACCTCCATGCCCCAACGACCGAGGTCGTAGTGCGGACCACCGGCGGCCATCATCTCGATCGCGCAGCAGGCCAGCCCGAACGTGGCGCCCCAGAACGACGACTTCCGGGCCCAGTTGGAGAGCTTCTCGACCGAGGTGAGCAGGATCCCGCTCGGCAGCTTCTCTTCAATTCCCATGAGGCTGAGCCTCCTTCCTTGAGACCCCGGTTGGCTCAGTCCCAGTTGAGGCCGCCACGCCGCCACACGTATGTGTATGCGATGAAGACGGTGACGATGAACAGGACCATCTCCACGAACCCGAACAGGCCCAGCGCCTCGAAGGACACCGCCCACGGATACAGGAAGATGGTCTCGATGTCGAAGATGATGAAGAGCATCGCGGTCAGGTAGAACTTGACCGGGAAGCGGCCGCCGCCGATGGGCTGCGGCGCCGGCTCGATCCCGCATTCATAGGCGTCGAGCTTCGCGCGGTTGTAGCGCTTCGGACCCACGATCGGGGCGATCGACACCGAGAACAGCGCGAACAGCGCCCCGAGAATCAACAACCCGACGATCGGGACGTACGGATTGATCGTCATGTTCTCTCCTGCTCGACTGTTAGCCAGCTCACACTATTGATCCGGTTTAGCGTCGCGTCGGGCGGGGTCTCCTCGGTACTCATACCGCGGGCGCCACCTTGGTCAAACCATTGATGATCCGGTCCATGGCGTCACCGCCACGGGGGTCGGTCAAGTTGGCCAGCAGTTTCAGAACGAACCGCATGAGCGTCGGGTGCGGCATGCCGTGCTTCGTCGCGATCCGCATGATGTGGGGGTTCCCGATCAGCTTCACGAATACCCCACCGAGCCGGTAGTACCCGCCGAACCGCAGCTTCAGCTCGGCCGGATAGGCCTGCAACGCCCGCTCCCGGTCCGGGCCCGCGGGACGGGCCAGCGCCTGTACCGCCACCTCGGCGGCCAGCTCACCCGACTCCATGGCGTACGCGATCCCCTCGCCGTTCATCGGGTTGACCATGCCACCTGAGTCGCCGACGAGCATCACGGCGCGCGTGTAGTGCGGCACCCTGTTGAAGCCCATCGGCAGCGCCGCGCCCAGGATCGGCCCGGCGGCGTTGGCCTCGTCGGTCATGCCCCACTCCGGCGGCGTAGTGCCCAGCCAGTCGCTGAGCATCGCCCGGTAGTTCGTCCTGCCGAACGCGCTGGACGAGTTCAGGATCCCCAACCCGACGTTCACCCGGCCGTCGCCGAGACCGAAGATCCACCCGTACCCCGGAAGCAGCTTGTTCCGGTCTTGCGCACTGCGCAGTTCCAGCCACGACTCCAGATAGTCGTCGTCGGCCCGGACCGGTGAGTGGTAATAACGCCGGACTGCGACGCCGATCGGCCGGTCGTCGCGCTTGGCCAGTCCCATGGCGAGGGGCAGCTTGCCGGACACACCGTCCGCCGCCACGACGAGCGGCGCCCGATACTGGACGGGTTCCCTGCCGGGGCCGACCTTGGCGTCGACACCGATGACGCAACCGTCGTCGCCGAGCACGGGACCGGTCACGGTCACCCCGGTACGCAGGGTCACCCCGGCCTCGACGGCTCGCTTCGCCAGCATGTCGTCGAAGTCCAGGCGCGTACGGACCAAGCCGTAGCTCGGAAAACTCGCCAGGTCCGGCCAGTCGAGTTCGAGGCGGACGCCACCGCCGATCACCCGCAGGCCCCGGTTCTGCAGCCAGCCGGCCTTCTCGGAGGTGTCGACGCCCATCCGGATCAACTGGCGGGTGGCGCGTGGGGTGAGTCCGTCGCCGCAGACCTTTTCGCGCGGGAATTCGGTCTTCTCCAGCAGGAGAACGCGGAGGCCGTGCCGCGCCATGTGGTAAGCCGTCGCGGAGCCACCCGGGCCCGCGCCGACCACTATCACGTCGGCCTCGTCGGCGATCGCTGTCGGCTCCCGCACGGCCTCACCTCCGTCTCGCGCATGCTCGTGAAACAGTTCACAAGCCAGCCCAGGTCGGAGTCTAAGACGGCCATCGAAGCGCTTAGGGATTAGGGAACCCTAACTGGTCTTGTCAGGATGCGCTCCGCGCCAGCGCCCGATCTGCGACTCCCCGGGCAGCTCCGTCCAGGTGTTCCCGAAAGGTACCGCCCATCGCCCGATCCAGCGCGACGATCAGCTGATCGACCAGATCTTGGGCTAGTGCCGGATCCTCGGCAGCGACCATTCTGATGCGATTCGCCAGTTCCAGGGCGCGTCGTTCGCCCAGCTCCCGGTCATCGATCGCGATGTCTATGTCGGTGTCGTCAATGTGCCCGATTGTCCCCATACTGCAACGCTAAGCACTTTCCTGGCCCTTCGGCGTGCTTTCCGAACTTTCTAACGCGATCTTGGACGCGGTGCGAGATGCGGCGGGCTAGAGCCTTGTGGCGCGGTGCAGGGCCACGATGCCGCCGGTCAGGTTCCGCCAGCCCACCCGGGTCCACAGGCCGGTCGCGGCGATCCGAGCGGCCAGCCCGGCCTGATCCGGCCAGGCCCGGATCGATTCGGCCAGATAGACGTACGCGTCGGGATTGCTCGCGACTCCCCTGGCCACGACCGGCAGCGCCCGCATCAAGTAGTTCAGGTACACCGCGCTGAAGGCGGTGTTCGTAGGATGGCTGAACTCGCAGACCACCAGCCTGCCGCCGGTACGCGTGACCCGCGCCAGCTCACGCAGTGCGGCGTCGGTGTCTACCACGTTCCGCACTGCGAATGAGATGG
>Ga0081539_10003493_pt1 | contig 19203 bp, 19 predicted proteins | sample TabmetS4T2R2_FD_71023 | JGI IMG/M metagenome (GOLD analysis project Ga0081539, IMG submission 71023) | Tabebuia heterophylla rhizosphere microbial communities from the University of Puerto Rico - S4T2R2 | ecosystem: Host-associated > Plants > Roots > Rhizosphere ...
TTTCTTGAAGTGCTTCAGGCCATTCGTCGCCTCCTGGCCCGCTCCAAGTGCTTCCGGCCGGAGCGAGAGTGGCCGGGTGGGTATCTCACCCACTGGACTCGTGCACCTTTGGCAAGGCACACATAACAACATCGCCGAGCGCTCCCTCAGGGGTCCGGTCCTGGGGAGGAAAAATTACCTTTTTGCCGGATCTGATGCCGGTGGCGAACGTGCGGCTGCGATTTACTCGCTCGTGCAGAGCGCACATCTGAACGGACTGGATCCGGAGGCCTATCTCTGTCACGTGCTGGAACGGATCGCCACACATCCGATCAACCGCATCGATGAGTTCCTGCCATGGCGGGTTGCTCTCGAACGTAACGTGATCGACCGTGCATGAGTTCTTCACCCTGGCCGCATCTCGAAGAGCTAATTACACACGGAGGCCAGGTGACGCTAGGCAGTATCCATCCGATCAAATGTGCGGCACTCGCGGGCCAGGGCAAAACAATGCTCGCAGCGTTGATGCATCGGGACGGAGAGTCGCTTGCCGATCTGCTTCAGCGTCTGGAGCAGGCGGTCAAGGAAGCACAGACCCTCAATCGCATCACCATCGAGATCAAGGGACTGAGAAGAACGCGGGAGTAAGCAAGTGCGCCGTGAGTAGCGGAGTTGCAGTGCACGCACGTCTGTCCTGAGACGGCACCATTGCCGTCCCAATCAATAGGACATCAAATGAGTGTGAAAATGCTATGTGCAATTTGGCTGCTGGCCATGAGTACGATCGCGGGTCTGTGTGTGCTCGAGGCACGTCACGTGCGGCTTGATCTGCACATGCGGTCGCGCAGCTATTCGACTCATGGTCTGATTCAAGACACGCAGGTTCAGTTGCAGTACGCAGGGGATGCGTATCGCGACGCTAGGACTCGACCGCTTGTCAGAACACTCTAAGCACAATGTCGAGTCCTCGATCAATGTTGCCGACAGCGCAGGGCAAGGGCCTGCCCTGCGTACGAACGTGGAAATCGATCGCTTACAGCCGCAATCACCTTGCCCCTGACGCCGACAATGCGGTGGCGGCTACTCGCTTACCCATCTGCGCAACGACCCGCAGGAGCTGCGCCCGCCGCACCTGCTTGCAAACCACCAACTGCACCGCGCTCATTCACACCGTGCAGCTGAAACACGCTCTTTGCCAGGTCAATCGGTCAATCCCAGAGTCGTAACCTTCTTCATGGGCCCATCTCCTCTGTTGGCGTGAAAACTTCGCCGTGTTCATGCTGGCGCACTCTGTGACGCTGTTTAAGGGGTATGGGCCCATCCCATTAGAAATGCACGCATGTGAATGCTAGCGCTTGCGACTCACTAAGAGGATTCTTGAGACGAGAGTCACGTTCGCGGCTGCAAGTCAGGTCTCAATCGTCGTGAAATTCGTTTGTTGAGCGCCGATCGGATGTCGTGTCTCCGGTTCCCGCGACATGGTGAGTTCCAGATGCACTCATATGGTAAGGCGCGCGATTGATCGCACGCATTCAAAGTTGCGCGAGCGCTCCTGTATCGAGCAAACTGAACTGGTCCTTGGGAATCTTGACCACCGTACTCCGGCCGCCCCCCATGTTCGTCCCGCCGGCCTGAGGAACCCAAGAGGCGAACTCGGCAAGTCGATCGAAGGTGATGTACCACCACGCGACAAGATTTCTTGTAGCAGGGTCATCGATCTCACGAACCACGAACAGCGAGCGCAGGTTGCCACGCTTGGCTGCATAGAAGGCGAGCTTCACAAACGGCCCGGTGTCGATGCCGAAGTATTTCCCTACGCGGTTGTCCGCTGCTTCGGTCTTCTCCTTGATTTCGACCGGATAAGTGTACTGCTGGCCCCAGAGAACACCATCCACGTCGGAGCATTCAACGAGAAAGGGTGTTTGGAGTGAAACGCGCAGATGCTCTTTAGAGAATTCATCCGCTACTGCGAGGTCCGGAAGTTGTGCGGTGTTTGTGTGATATCGGAGGAAGTTATGCTGCCGCGTTCGCGGGGTGAGGGTCCTCAGGGCAACGGCCAAGGGCTCGTGAGTCGGATTGCCCGGAACGCCCAATCGTACCGCGTGCCAAGCCACTGATTCGGCAACGCCCATTGCAGCCACAACGGGTTGACAGTAGTACCCGGCGATTCCGATTTGCTGAAACACGGCGCATACGGTGTGCAGTCCATTCGGTGCGGGGCGGTGGACTCCGGAGGCCGCATACTTCTGGCCCGGCTGAAGGGTTTCGGGAAAGATCACCACAGCACGCCGTCCGAACTGACCCGCACCTGTGGAGCGTGCGATCCAGCCTCCGGCAGAGACCCGATCCGCGTAGCCCAAGGTGCGCAGATAGTCACGGAAGGCGATTTCAGCGAGTACGCCGCGTAGTTTGTTTTCGTTGAGGCTTGCGATGCTGCGCCCCAGATAGGCCCTCATGTCTGCGAGAGTAAGCTGCGTCATTGAGCGATCGGTAGCGAATGGCGACGGAAGGCTACGTCGAGGCGCGTGCTCTGAATTCTGAAGGCATCATCATCTTCAGACTATCCTCCGACAGCATAGACAAGTCCCACGTCACGTCGAACTGCGCCAAAACAGCGGCTAAGCGGCGCGCTCCGCCCGCTCCCTACTGTTTGCGACGCGACGCTGCGCGCCGGTTTCCAAGTCCACGAACCAATTGGTAGCGAAACTCAGCAGCGCCGGATTCGTAACGATCTCCTGTCGGGACGCAAGTTGCTCCACAAGGTCCCCGGGACGGCCCGGCTTCTGACACAGGAGCGCCAATGCACGCCGCGGATTGTCACGATGCGCGCGATAGATGCTGTACGGGCCAGCAACCAAATGACGGTAGTAACGCCGCCAATCCGCGCTCAGTGGAATCCATCTCGGAAGGGCCCCGGGACGCAACTCACCTCGCGACGAGGTGGGGCAAATCGCACGGAAATAAAAGCACCCGATCCACGCCCAGATCCCGGTATCAGTTCGTGGTGGACGATAACCGGCCACTTCGAAGCGCTCATCCAGGTATGCCGCCAGATCAAATCGGGTCGCGAACTCACGTGCCTCGAGCGTCACATCTGCCTCGACGGGCTCCGAGTAGACCGGATCGATCAGGGCAGAGACCGGATATGGCCGCGGACTCTCGGTAGTGCACGAGTCGAGGAATGCCTGGAAGACCGCCAGCCCCGAAGCGTTGAAACGCCGCATATCCGTCATGCGCTTTCCCTTCTTTCGGCTGAGTAGCGCGTGCGCATTCTGTACTGACGTGCAAATGCGGCCACGGACTCTTCGATCCAATCATCGCACTCGTCGCGAGAACTGGGCACCCGCCCCACCCCGGGAACGCGTGATGCAAACATCAGCCATTGAGAGCGCCAGTCGGCAAGATCATCCGCGCGTCGATAATCCTCCCGAAACAGGATCTGCTGCAGTACTTGGCGAAACGCTTCAGGAAACACCAGTGCGCGGAACGCATCCGAGCGCACCGTCTGTTTCCAATCGGGAAGTTCCGAGCTGACTCGTAATAGCGGCGGACCGTCAAATTCTACACGCCAAACTTCCTCACCGATTTCACCGGGAACAGGCTTGAGCAGAGGAATGCGCCGATCGGGCTGTTCGCCGGGTGCAACTGGGCGCACCTGATCGACCTCACCGAGCAGCAAGCCGGGCCGACCGCTCGTCGCAGTGACGCGAACCCGAAACAAAACTTCATCCTCACTCTCAAAGGCAGAAAGAGTGCGGTCCGCGGGCTGCACAGGCACGCTGACAGTGCCCAAGTCGAAGCGCATCAACGACGTCTGCCGATAGGCCTCTACAATGACGCGCGCATCTTCATCGAAGCGATACTCGCCCAACCGCAAGATCGCGTCGAAAGCTGTCGTCCCAGAGGACACCTGATACAGCGCTATCGTCACATCGCTGCGGCGAATGCGTTGACGTGCTGTGTAGTTAAGCCTCCTGATCGGCATTAGCACCACCTCCCGTGCCCGCATGAACTTCCGCGCGCACAAACACGTCGCGCAACTCGTCAAAACCGGTCACGCTCGCCGTAAACTCGTCGTCGACAACCCGAAGCAGCACCCAGTTTCCTTTTATTTTCTCAATTCGCACACCCCCATCGCACTCTATGGGCACTTCTGATGAGCCGAGCTTGAAGTCTGCAGGGTCCCACTTCTTCAAGGGATTGCCGCTGCGGACGTCGTAAGCACATTTCACTTCAACGAGGAACGGAACCGGTGGTGGCCTCGATCCGGGTTGTACAGAAAATCCGCGTGGTACGCGCGTGACGCGAATGGAGGTCGGTCGGGGCTCAATCTTGACTTCGCTGTCGTCACTCTCATCGCCCCGCCTCGGGCGGCGTCTCCTTCGGTCTGTCTCTTCCGTATCGTCGTCATTGTCATCAGGGGGTTCAATTGAAAAGAAGTCGATGGTCAGTGATGGATCAGCTTCCTGCGCGCTGTGCGTGACAATGGCCAGCAGCTCTCCCACACTGGTGGTGATGAAGTCGATTACCGAGGGACCGTAGATATACTTGCCCCGAAAATTCGAGCTGTCTTTTTGCCACTGCGTGTGCGCAGGATTCTCAGAGTCACCCAGCATGGTGGCAAGAGATCGGTCCGCAACCACGACCATCGCGCGGAGCTCGCGGGCGCGAGCGCCACGAACGTCGGAAATGATGATGCCTTCGCGGACGAACAGGGGGCGGCCATCGCTCGTCTTATCGGGCGCAAGATAGATGTCGAAGTGTGATTGGACTGGAGCCTTGTTTCTCTCGCGCACCGTCACCGGAACGCGCACAGCGATGGTTTGCCGTACCGACAATCGTTCCCGCAATTGCTCCATCGCGGCTGGGGGCACGAGCGCATCCGTCCATTTCACTGCACGTGCCGGATCAGGCGTTAGCAGGGTGATCCGATCCTCTGCCTTGAGGGACGACGCCCATCGAGCGAGCTTCACATAGCTCTGTATGGCCGGCCCAACCTGCGACGCGAACTCCGCTACAGTTTGCTCGAGAGAGACTGTGTTCAGCGCTACGCTGCGCGTGCGGTCTGCGACGGTGATCTCGAGTCGACCATCGAGCACCGGCAAGAAGTAGTCCTTCACCGAGGCGGAGAGCAGTCCGTCAAATGTGATCTCCGGATCAACGAAGGGTACTACCACGGACAGTCCAGGCTTGCTTCCCCGCTGAAGCCCGAACAGCTCGCAAAAGCCATCGATCTCCGTCGCATCGTCGATCGGCATAACGAAGCCGTCGTCTGCTTCGACTCCATATAGTCCATCCGGGCTATAGATGTCCGTCACTCCCGCGATTCGATGCGCTTTCAGGGTGGCGGCACCCAGCATGAGCCGCCGCTTGTCGTCGTGACGCACTGTCACGCCGAAGTGAGTACTGATTTGACTCGAGCGCGGGAAAACGAATTTGCCGATCCCCCAGCGACCGAGTTGGATTCCGTCCTTTGCAGAGAGTCCTTCCGCGCGAAAGAACAGAAAAAAGGGATTGGGCGTCGCGTATGGCTCGGACTGTGCTGGGTCACCAGTCAGCCCACGCGTTGCGAAGTCCTCGATCACGAGATACGGACAGGGTACCCGCTCGTTCGGAGGATCGCGAAGTCCATTGCCTGGCGCCGTGTAGTGGGGCCATGCGCCCTTGAACAATGCGGCTATGCGCTCTGACGGGAGCGCGTCGTCTCCGGTCGCCAGATATATGCGCATCTGCACAGGACCCGCACCCGATGCCGCGTCCAACGAATTCTGGATGCTCTCGCGTATCAACGCCTGCGCCGGCCCGGCGATAGCGTCGGTTGCGAAGAACTCACCTTGAATCGGATTGCGGATTTTTTCGTTGCGCGGTTTGGTTCTGAAACTCCAGGTCATCCCTTCCCCTCTTTTCTTGTTGTCAGAGGCTGAACTCAGCGCTGCGCGACTCGCCTGGACCGGAAAAACGCCCCTTCATCGCATCGAGCTCTCGCTGGAGGGTGCGCACTATCTTCTTTACATCCTCATCGCTGTAGGCATACGCCGATCGGTTCGAGAGATTTCCGATCAGCCGCAGGTCCTTAATGGTTCGATTCACCCTCTTCGTTGCAAGGAATACAAACTTATCGCGCTTATTTTGCTTGGCAGTCATAGAACTCTTATGCGTTCAAATTGTGCTCAATAAATTGTCGATACGCAATCATTAATCTCGAATATATGTGATCCATTAGGAAGTGAGCTCGTTAATCCTTATTTTGGTTGGCTATCTTTCAGTTCCATGGCCCTCATCATCAGCGGGAGAAACATCGAGTCCGCTCCGGACCCTGCGCGGACATAATCGCTGGACGGGGGGACAAAGTGTCGCCAGAATGGGGCCATTCAGTCCCGCCGTGAAGGAGCCGCAGAGTGCAGTCCTCGTCCGAGTTCCAGGCGCTCCAAGTACTTCGAACAGCCCTCACCCGGTACAGCCGCGATGAGCTCGCGGCAGAACTCGGAATCAAAATGCGCCGAATCGAGCGTTGGGAAAGCGGATCGATTTCTGATGCCGTGCTTGTATGTCGGGCGATCAACGATCTCTTGCGTAGCGAAGTCGCCCGTATTGAACCTCCCGCGGCAGCGGATTTCACTTTCGCGGACTTGTTCGCGGGGATCGGCGGCACGCGCCTGGGATTCGAGAATATGGGCGGACACTGCGTGTTCACGTCCGAGTACGATCGATTCTGCGTGCAGACCTATCGCGCAAATTTCAGGCCTACTCACGACGTCGTCGGCGATATTCGCGAGATCACGAAGCCTGATGAGCCGCTCGGAAAGTGCGAAGAGATCATAGACGCACGAATAAAGGACCACGATGTGCTAGTCGCGGGATTCCCGTGCCAGCCTTTTTCCATCGCAGGTGTTTCGAAAAAGAACGCTTTGGGCCGCGCACACGGCTTTGAGTGCGAGACCCAAGGAACACTTTTCTTCGATATCTGCCGCATTCTCCAAGTGAAGCGTCCCCTCGCATTCCTGCTCGAGAACGTGCGAAATCTACAGTCTCACGATGGCGGTAAAACATTCGACGTGATCATGCGCTCGCTGCGAGATCTCGGTTACCAAGTGCAGACACGTGTGATAGACGCACAGCATTGGGTTCCGCAGCATCGCGAACGTGTGTTCATCGTAGGTTTTCTGCGTCCCACTGCTTTTCGCATCGACGACATACCGATGCCTGCCAGTCGCGCACCAGTGCTCGCATCAGTTCTTCATCCGGAGGACGGATCCGAGGATCCTCAGCCTGGTTACACAATGGCGCCAACGGGCACGGTCGAGCGCAAGTACACATTGACCACCCATCTGTGGAACTACCTGAAGAGCTACAAGCAAAAACACGAGGCCGCTGGCAATGGCTTCGGATTCGGTCTGGTAACACCAAATCAAATCGCCCGGACGCTCTCGGCTCGCTATTACAAAGATGGTTCCGAAATTCTGGTTTCCCGTGGACGCGGCCGGAATCCGCGACGGCTTACGCCCAGGGAATGCGCGCGGCTCATGGGCTTTCCTCCGAAATTCCGGATCCCGGTTTCCGATACTCAAGCCTACAAGCAGTTCGGCAACTCCATCGTTATTCCGGTGGTTCGGACACTAGCCGCTGCTATGAAGCCCCACATTCTTGCATTGAAAGCTCAGCCGGCCGAACAGATCGCAATGGTGGTGTGATGGTGGATGTGCATTCTCGCCAAGCACGGCGCCGAAACATGGCGGCTATCAGGGCGAAGAATACGAAGCCGGAACTCGTTGTGCGGCGAAGCCTGCACGCGGCGGGCTATCGGTTCAGACTGCACAACAAGGACCTTCCAGGCTGCCCAGACATCGTGCTCGCCAAGCACCGGGCTGCCATTCTGGTCAATGGTTGTTTCTTTCACGGGCACGAGTGCGAGACCTTCCGCTGGCCCGCGACCCGCGCCAAATTCTGGCGCGAAAAGATCCACAGCAATCGTGCGCGGGATCAACGCAATATCGCGCGCCTGCAGGACGCGGGCTGGAGAGTGCTGACCGTCTGGGAGTGTGCAATCCGCAGCACCGAGTTACGACGCAAACTGGCTCTGAAGGCCATTCACGGATGGCTAGTCAGTTCCTCTGCGCTAAGTGAAATCGCGGCGGCAGCGGAAACCACGGCCGTTGGCAGCAACTGAAACTGAGGCCGGACTTACGACGCGCCCTGGAACCAGAAAAAAATGAAAAAGGGCTCGCTTGCACAATACTTTGAGGGGGTTGCCGCAAAGCGGCTCAGTGCGGTCGAAGCGGATCGCATCACTTCCCGTCAGCACGAGTTCAATGGCGTAGTGGGCTTGCGGCAGCTTTTGGCGGAACCAGATGGCAAAAGCCGATATACAACCAAGTTCTTGTACGTCACGGACGACGAGGGCCAGCCACTCATCGAAGATGGATTCCTCACATGGTACGACTCGCGCCAGAAAGGTCGCCTCGAGCGCGGCGTTCAGCGGTCTGAGTACCGCCTGTACTTCCCAACAAATCGCGTCTCCCAATGCGCACGGACGGGCGATCTGTTGGTCATTGCGAAGCGTCCCAGCGGAACCCTCTTGGCCATAGTCGCCGAACAGAACTCCAGCATCGCACAACAGATGGTTTGGTTGTTCGGGCTTTCCGATCTAGACCAGCCTGACTTCTTCATCCGTGACGAAAGAGCTCTGCAAAGCGAGAAAGTGGAGCTTGCCTCCCGTCTGATCCTGGACAGTATCGGCGTAGTCGTCGAGGAAACTGCGGACACGTACCTGGAGGCATTGCTTCACAAGTTCGGGGGCGGTTTTCCCCCAACCAGGGAGTTCTCGGCATATGCACGATCAACGCTCCGGCACGTTAAGGCTCAAGAAGGTCCGGATGAAGCGCTGATGGCTTGGATGGATCGCGAGGAAATTCTGTTTCGAACACTGGAGCGTCACCTCGTGGTCGAGCGTCTGAAGACGGGCTTCGGTGAAGATGTCGACAGCTTTATGAGTTTCTCGCTCTCAGTACAGAATCGTCGCAAAAGTCGAGCGGGCCTGGCGCTCGAAAACCACCTGTCGTTGTTGTTCACTGAATTCGGAATAAATCATGCCCGCGCAGCCGTAACGGAAAACAGATCGAAACCCGACTTCCTCTTCCCCGGTCGTGCCGAATATCTTGACCCGCGGCTCGACGCCTCAAAGCTGACGATGCTGGGATGTAAGTCAACATGTAAGGATCGCTGGCGGCAAATACTTGCAGAAGCCGCTCGCATCGAGACAAAGCACCTGCTCACGCTGGAAGCAGCCATAAGCGTCAATCAGACGAATGAGATGCGTGCCCATAAAGTACACCTCATCGTCCCGAGCGAGTTGCACGCCAGCTACGCCCCAAGTGAGAGGGCTTGGCTCATGAACGTAGCAGATCTCGTGGCACTGCTGCTGGATAAGCAACAAATCTCCACAGCGCGCAACCGGGTGCGAAGCGCTGCTCAACCGCTGTAGGGTGCTGTGGGCAGTTGTTCCATCCTTGGCACCCATCTTGCTGTAACGCTGCGCTGGAGCAGACGATGTTCTGATGGCAAAGGATCGTGCAGGCAGCCCTTGCACAATAGGAATCTGACCTCGCTGATGCGAACGCGCGCATGTATTAGACAGACCAGCGGCAGTGGGTGAACCAAACACGCCTTCTCAGTCGACAATCTGCGCCTATCGTTACTCGCGGCGAAATGTCACGACCAAGACGTCGCGATAAGCGGGCCTAGAAGGATCGAGGGGCACAACAGGCGTTACGCCGTGAAACATTCGGCTGTCATCGACGAAGGCGGAGTCGAGTGGTTCGGTGAGTATAAAACGGCCGACTAGGGTTTGCGTCGAGTCGTGAATTGAGGTGACGCCTTCAGCGATGTTCTCGCGGGCGACGAGCATCACGAGCACCCAGTCGACACCATCGCGATGAAGGCCTTCTGGAGTCGGCCGGCCCTCTGCGTCGCCACGCGCTTCGATGCGGAACTGGTGGCACTCGACGTGCCATGACGCTGGGCGCTGGGTGAGCGGCGTGAGGTTGTGGAACAGGGAGAAGCAGAGATCGAGGATCGCACGTAACGTTACGTGGTCTGCGGCGGAATCGAGGAAGGGCTGGAACCAGCGCTCGATGCCGCCGTTCAGCGGGTTGTAGTCGCGGCTTTGGTAGTGCGGTTGATGAGGTTTGCGCGTGATGCCGTGCGCGGAGATTGCGAAGACGCTGAAGCGGCGACGGCGATAGCGGCCGCTGTCGGCCATGTAGGTGTCGACGCCGAGATCGTTCCAGCTCGCTGCAAATGAAGGCCACTCGCGCAGGGCGTTCGGTGGTAGCAACGCGCGCAGATCGCTCGCGGAAACGGGGGCGAAGCCGGCTTGGCGAATGCGGTCGGTGATTGATGCGAGGTCAGTGGCGGACATGGTGGGCACAGCGTAGCGGAACGCGAGGCTGAGGAGCCACCATAAGCCGACTGGCGGAACAGCTTGCGGCCTGCAGCGGGACTGGCGGGCATGGTCGAGGCGGGCCGCCGACACCGCTTCAACAATCTCCGGCGAGGCTCGGCCCAAAGCCGATCGCATGCGTCAGCTTAGGCCCGATCACACGTTTTCGTTCAGACTTCAGCCCAGAGACGCGTACCTTCTCTCCGCAGGTTTGATCGGCTGCCCCTTCACTTCCAGGTCATACACTGCCGTGAGCTTCGGGCTGTTCACCTTTTTCACGGTGTCGTTGACGAGTGTGTCGATGCAGTTCTGACGACTGAGCGCGTCGGGGCCGCTCTCGTCGAACATGTCGAGGCATACGCGCCATGCGGCGCTCTGGATCTTCTCGTATACCTGTTGGGCGCCGGAGTACGTCGTGAGTAGTGAAGGGTCGTACTTCACGACCTGGCTTGGCGCATCCGAGCGCTGATCAAGATCTGCGGCCTGCGCTGACGCGGTCCAGGCGAGGACTGCCACTGCGGCCGCTGTCACGGAAAGGAACTTGGTCATGTGATTCTCCTGGCTGATGTCACTGCATGAGTGACGGCTCGTATGCCGACGACGACCACATGATCGGCCGCGATCCTGACGAATCGCTGACGACGGATCAGCCCCTCTGCCCAACCTGCGAATCCAGCCTCACGCAACGCGTGTATCCCCGGGCCGGGCGGGCCAGTATGGGCAGGCGGCTGGGGAGCCGCGCCGGCACATACAAGACACTCAATGAACTTCGCTGGATTCTGCAGGCCAGGCTCACCCGAGACGCTTTCACGCCTCGCCGCATGCGCGGCTGCCACGGTGCTTGCCGCCTGCAGCAAAGATGCGGCGCCGCCCGACCCGGCGCCCACGGTTCTGGTCGCCGCGCCGCTAGTCCGCGAGGTGACGGATTGGGACGACTACGCCGGGCGCTTTGAAGCCGTGGATTCGGTGGAGCTGCGGCCGCGCGTGTCTGGCCAGCTGCAGTCCGTGCACTTCCGCGATGGGGACAACGTCAAGAAGGGGCAGTTGCTCTTCGTCATCGATCCCCGGCCGTTTGCGGCAAAGCTCGCGCAATCGAAGGCGCAGCTCGCGCGGGCGCAGGCGGCGCAGGTCAATGCCGAGGCTGCGTACAAGCGTGGGGCTTCGCTCATTGAGACCCATGTGATCAGCGATTCGGATCTGGAGGCGCTTACGGCCGCTCGGTTACAAGCGAGCGCAGACGTTGAGGCCGCGCAGGCGAATGTCACCGCCAGTGCGCTCGACCTCGAGTTCACCCGCGTGACGGCGCCCATTGATGGACACATCTCGAGCCACCGACTCGCGCCGGGGAATCTCGTGGCGGCGGGCACCACCCTGCTCACCACCATCGTGACGCTCGATCCGATCCGTTTCGTTTTCGATGCGCCCGAGTCGGCGCTGCTTCGGTACAAGCGTGAGCAGGGCAGCTCGGGCGGGAACGCCGTGGATATTCGCCTCCAGGACGAGAAGCAGTATTCCTGGAAAGGCCAGATCGAGTTCGTCGACAATGCGCTGGACGAGGGTTCCGGTACGATCCGGGCTCGCGCGCTCGTCGCGAACCCGAAGGGGTTTCTCACGCCTGGCATGTTCGGCCACATGCGTCGGTTCGACGCGCAGCCCATCAAGGCCATGCTCGTTCCTGACGAAAGCGTGGTGAACGATTCGACTCGACAGGTTGTGTACGTCGTCGGAGCCGACAGCATTGTAGGACAACGCACCGTCGAACTGGGCAGATTGGTGGACGACATGCGCGTCATTCGCTCGGGCGTTGCGCCAGACGATCGCGTGATCATCAGTGGCGTGCAACGTGCGCGGCTTGGACGAAAGGTGAACGCGCAGCCGGGGCAGATGAGCTCTTTCCCTTCGGGAATTTCGCGCGGTGAGAACAGCGAGCTCGAGTTACCCAACTCGCCAGCACCGCACGCGCCCTCCGGGTCGCAGTGAGCCATGCGAATCGCGCACTTCTTTATTGAGCGACCCGTATTCGCCTGCGCGGTGTCGGTGATCATCACTCTGCTCGGTGCGATCACGTTCCCGAGACTCGCTGTCGATCAGTACCCGCGCATCGCGCCGCCCACTGTCACGGTGTCAGCTACTTACCCGGGCGCTTCCGCGGAAGTGATGGCGGACAACGTCGCCGCGCCGCTCGAACAGCAGATCAACGGGGTCGACGCCATGCTGTACATGTCGTCGCAGTCGATCGGTGAAGGGCGCGTGGCGATCACGGTGACGTTCCGGCTGGGAACGGATGTCGACCTCGCACAAGTGAAGGTGCAGAACCGCGTACAGACGGCTCTGCCTCAGTTGCCGCAGGAAGTGCAAAACCTCGGCGTCAGTGTGCGCAAAGGCGCCGGCGACACGCTGCTCATCGTGCACATGACGACAACCGATCCATCAATGGATCGGAAATTCCTGGCGAACTACGCGAGCCTGCAAGTGCGGGAGCGCCTGCTGCGCGTTCCGGGCGTGGGCGACGTCGGCGTGAATGCCGCGCGCGACTACGCCATGCGCATCTGGATCGATCCGGACAAGGCGGCAGCACGCAATCTCACGGTGCAGGAAATCGTCGAGGCACTTCGCAACAACAACGTGCAGGTGGCAGCCGGCGCAGTCGGAGCGCCGCCGTTCACTAACAATCCGGCGGCATCACAGCTCATCATTCAGACAGCAGCGAAACTCTCCACGGCGGATGAGTTCGCTCGCGTCATCATCAAGCGGGACACCGAGGGCCGCGTCACCCGCATTTCCGATATCGGCCGCGTCGAGCTTGGCGCGCAGAACTACGGCATCAATGCGTTCAAGAGCAAGGAGCGAGCGGTTGCTCTCAGCGTTACGCAGGCGCCGGGTAGCAACGCGCTTCAAGTAGCGGCAGGCGTTCAGGATGCGATGCGCGAGCTGGAGAGGGACTTTCCTGCTGGCATCGCGTACGACGTCATTTACAACCCGAGCCAGTACATTCGCGCTTCCGTGGTTGAGGTGCAGCGGACGTTGATCGAGGCCACGATCCTCGTCGTCATCGTCGTCATTCTGTTTTTGCAGAGTTGGCGTACGGCGGTTATTCCGCTACTCGCGATTCCAGTTTCCATCATCGGCACGTGCACCGTTCTCGGGATATTCGGTTTCTCGCTGAACAACCTGTCGATGTTCGGGCTCGTGCTCTCGATCGGCATCGTCATTGACGACGCGATCGTGGTCGTCGAGAACGTGGAGCGTCACATTCGCGCTGGCATGAGTCCGCGCGAAGCCGCGCACGTCACGATGGATGAAGTCGGTGGCGCGCTAGTGGGCATCGCGTTGGTGCTCGTCGCCGTGTTCGTGCCAACGGCCTTCATGGGCGGCATCGCGGGTCAGTTCTACAAGCAGTTCGCGCTTACCATCGCGAGCGCCACGCTCATCTCGCTCATCGTATCGCTCAGCTTGTCGCCTACGCTTTGCGCACTCCTTCTCAAGCCGCACGACCCGGAAACTGGAAAGGGCTTGATCGGATCCGTCGGCCGGCTGGTCTCCCATGGCTTCGACCGGTTGAGCATTGCCTACGGCTCATTCACCCAGCGCACGCTTCGCGCGACCACCATCGTGCTCGTTATCTACGGCGGACTTCTAGCGCTCGCGGCCTGGCGAATCATCGACACTCCGCGCGGATTCATTCCGCAACAGGACAACGGGACCGTGTCGATGCAAATCCAGCTGCCCGTTGGCGCGACGCTCGCGCGCACGGACGCGATCACGCAGCAGGCGATCGAGATCATCCTCACGACGCCGGGTGTCTGGGCCACGTCGACTTACGCCGGCATCGATGGCAACGGGTTCAACAACCAGTCGAGCTCGACTCAGATGTGGGCGATCTTCGATCCCTTCGATGAGCGGCTCAAAAAAGGGCAGACTTCGGCGAGCATAACGGCTGACCTGCGTCGGCGCCTCGCAGTGATTACAGGAGCCGACATCCGTATCAGCCAGCCGGCGCCCGTGATCGGGCTTGGGTCCGCGGGCGGCTTCAGAATGATGATCGAGGATCGAGGCGGCAACGGATACGCTGCGCTCGAAGCCGTCGCGCGTGACATCGCCGAAGCCGCATCGAAAGACCCCGCGGTCACCAATACTTTCGTCAGCTTCAATAGTCGCAGTCCGCGCCTGAACGCCCAGGTGGATCGTGACAAGGCCGAGATGCTCGGCGTGCCAGCGTCGAATGTCTTCGCGACGATGCAGACGTACCTCGCCGGGACGTACGTGAACAACATCAATCTGCTCGGCCACACGTTCCAGGTGATCGCGATGGCGGATGCGCCGTTCCGGCAGGACTCGGCGTGGGTGGGCACGCTCAAGACGCGCTCGGAATCGGGAGCCATGGTGCCGCTGAGTGCGGTGGCGAATTTCGAGCCTGCGGTCGGGCCTTACAAGGTGTTTCGGTACAACCTGTATCCCGCTGCGGATATACAGGGGGAGACCAAACCCGGCGCGTCGACGGGTCAGGCGATCGCGGCGATGGAGCGCATTGCTCGCGCGCGCTTGCCCGCGGGCTTCAGTTTCGAATGGACGGACATCGCTTATCAGCAGCAGCTTGCCGGGAACACTGGTGGTTTGAGCTTCGCGCTCGCGGTGGTGTTCGTATTCATTTTCCTCGCGGCGCTCTACGAGAGTCTGACGTTGCCGCTTGGAGTAATTCTCATCGTGCCGATGTGCCTGCTTGCGGCCATGCTCGGTGTGAATCTGTTCGGCAGCGACAACAACATCCTTACGCAGATTGGCATGGTTGTGCTCATTGGGCTGGCGGCGAAGAACGCGATTCTCATTGTGGAGTTCGCGCGGCAGGCTGAAGAGGAGATGGGGATGACGTCAGCTGAGGCTGCCGTGCATGCGGCTCGCACGCGGTTGCGGCCGATTCTCATGACGTCGGTTGCGTTTGTGGCTGGGGTCGCGCCGCTGGCGTTTGCTACGGGCGCGGGGGCGGAGATGCGTAGGGCGCTTGGGATTGCTGTGTTTTTTGGAATGATTGGCGTGACTGTGTTCGGGCTGGTGTTTACGCCGGTGTTCTATGTGGTGTCGAGGTGGATTGCTGTGCGGCTGCCCAAGCGTGCGCCATCGGCGCCGTGGGTGGCTCGCTCCGCGACAGGCAAAGCGCCACACACTGCCGCGTAACTTTCATTGAGGCTGACGGAGAAGCGTTGGTCAGCGTGAGCGGAACGCCGGGTAGCAGGCCTGCGGATTCGTAAGCGCGGCGCGCGGCTTCAAAGAGGCCCGTTCGTCGTCTCAGTTGCGGCGCGCGGCTTCGAAAGAGGCCATTCGTCGTCTCAGTCGGCACGCGGCTTCAAAAGGGCGGCTCGTCGTCTCAGCCGGCACCCGCGGGTACCAGGAACTCACTTCACAGTTTTAGGCCGCGTGCTCGCGTGCACAGGCGCTGTCGTGACTCAGTACCCTTTCTCGTGACGGATTTCGCTGGAGCATCCGTCCATCAAGTCGAAAGGGAGTTACGACATGTTGCGCGCTATCGCCATCCTGCTGGCCGCCCTCGCAATCAGCTCGCTTTGCGCGGCTTCCGACAGCACCTACGACTCATCGACTGCCGCTGACGATCTGCAGATCTTCACGCAGGCAGTTCCCAAACGGAGCGCGGCGTTCCTCGCGTCGCTCGGCATCACGCAGCCGACCGCGGCAGTGACTCAGCAAACCTGCTGCAAGGTCTGCACAACGGGAAAAGCTTGCGGCGACACATGCATCTCTCGCGACGAGATCTGCCACGTCAAACCGGGCTGCGCCTGCGACGGATAGCGCCCGATCGTCTGTCAGCGAAGGATCGCTCCGTTGTCGTCAGCCTGAGGGACCACCCTGTTGGGATCGATGTTGACGCTGAGCGTGTGGACGTGGGTGAGCTTGCCGTTTACGAGACGGAAGGTGTGTGAGTCGGGCATGCCGGTATTGCTGTTGCCGAAGCGGCAGTAGACGTTGATCACGCCCTGCTCCTCGTCGATCACGTAGTCACGATTCACGATGTACAACACGCCGGGAGGAATGCCGACCTGGCACGTGGCGTCGGGCTTGTTGTCGCGATTCGTGTAGGCACCGCCTTCGAGACGCGCGCAGGGGATACCCCAAGGGGTCTTGACGAGCTTGTCGGAGAACAGGTCGAGGTAGCTGTTGGCGGCGTTGATGAGCTCCTGGCCTGAGATGCGTTCCTTGGGCTTCGGCGCGCTCCAGTCTTCCTTGCTCGAATACTTCAGGTAGGCGGTGGCGTTGAACAGCCAGTCGCCCTTGTCCGTGATGAGGCTGTCGATGCGCGTGATCTTGCCGTTGTCGACGTAGAGGCGCGTGCCGACGACATACTGATGCTCGCCGTCGGTCACGATGACTTCGGAGAATGTTCTGCAGCGGTCCTTGTCGAGGAAGCTGCGGGAAAGCGAGATGGGCAACGCTGTGTTCCACAGGCCCTTGTCGGGGGCGACGTCGCTCATGTTTTCGAGGTACTTGGCCTTCTCCGAGAAGGCCATTTTCGTGCCGTCGCCGGCCTTCTGAGCGGCGAGGTAGCTGTCCACGGCGTTCTGCAGTGATGCGCGCGTGCAGGTGGGCGGAGGTTCGGGCCGCGGTGGCTGCGGGGCCGCTTGAGCTTGCTGGGATTGCTGAGTCTGCTGTGGAGGCTGCTGCGCCTGAGCAGCGGCCACGCCGCACACCGCGATGAAACACACAATCCACTTGCTCATGCGACTCCCCCTCACCAGCCTGATTCCATTTGATACGGCACCGGCGTCAGAACCGCCTCGATCTGGCGAATCTTGCCGTCCATCACCTTGAAGACCTCGGCGATATAAAAGGAGAACGGCTGCCGGAACGTGGGCGCCACGTCCACGAGCTGATGGTCCAGCGTGCGGCTCATTTTCGCCGGCGTGCCGTTGTGGTCGAAGTAGGCCCAGCCGAACGCCAGGCCTTTCGTGCGATCCACGACTTCGAAACGCCGCTCGCGAATGTCGGTAACGATCACCGAGAAGCCGGTGTCGAACTGCGTCTGGCAGTCCATCCACTGCATCGAGCCCTTCTCGGCATTCGGATTGTTTGCCAGCACCGTGCCGTTCTCGCGCCGCTGGCATTCCGGTGAGAACGGCACGTTGCGACCGCTCTCCTCCGTGTCGAGGCCCGTGAAATACGAATCGCCGATCCGCGCGAGATCCGCACGGCTCAGGCGCTTCCCGGCAGGAATCAGCTCGGCCATCAAAGGATGCGGATCGGCAGGAGCAGCAGGTCGATTGGCGCCACCCGGTGGACCGCCAGACCCGCTGATGCTTCGGTTGACCAGCACTTCGATTTCGGAAACCTTGCGATCGGGCTCGACCTTCAAACGCGCGGCGTACCAATTGTTGTTGCCGTTCTCGTCGATCCGCCCGAGTACCCCCACCTGCCCTTCTTCATCATCGATGACATCGAGGCGATAGGTGGGCATGGCCGCCGCCGTCTGCCACAAGCCATCGCCGAGCGTGATGCGCACGCCGTTCTCCGTGTACTTCACGTTGCGCGTCATAGGCAAACTTGCAGGATCGTGCTTCACCAACGCCTGCAGGTAGGCGTCCAGCACTCCGGCGAGACACTCGCGATTGCATCCAGCGTCGGCGGCCCGAGCGCCGCTCGCTCCAAAAGCCAGAACGGCCGCAACTCCGGCGATCAGTCGTCCCATGAGACCCCGTCTGGTTCGTTGAAATTGGCGGGATGGCGCAAGTATGGGCGACCCTGCCCCGGCGATACCTCACGCCTGTGAAGAGCGCTCCACAGTGCGGTGACGAGTGGCATTGGCATCCGTCACCGTGTCGCGCGCCACGCTGCGCAGGAACTGCAGAGCTGGCGCGACCTCAGGGCGGAGCGCGCGACGGCCCGTTACCATCACGCGAAACGCCGAGAGACTCGTGCAGCCGATGGCCTGCAACTCCGCGCACTCGGACGCGTGCTCATCGAAGAGAATCGCGACGCCTTTGCCGTCCGCGACCATCTGGCGCACGACATCCATGTAAGGCGGTCGGGCTATCACGTTGCGCGGGCGAATACCCAGCGCGGCGAGCTGCCCAGCGAACCACTGGGTGATGCGGTAGTGCTTTGGCGGCATGACGAAAGGCAGGTCGGAGAAATCTATGCGCTCTCTCAGAATCCGCCGCGCCATGTCTGCTGACGCGTAGATCGAGCAGCTCACACGCGTAACGATCTCCGCATCACCCTTCACACACTGCGGCGGTTCGCCGGTGTAGAGGAGCACGTCCAGCTCGCCGGATCTGATCGCCTTCTCGGCGTCTGTCGTCGGGTTGAACGTGACGAACTCCAGCGTGATGTCCGGATAGCGCTCATGGAAGGCAGCGAGGTTCGGCTTCACCCGGCGTTCGAGGAGCAGCGGCCCAACGCTCACGTTCAACACAGCCGGCTGCGCGCTGCGAATCGACTGGCGTTCTGCCGCCACCTGGCGCTGTGCCTGCAACAGTTCCTGCGCGTGCGCGAGAAAGCCACGTCCGTCCACGGACAATGTCGACGTGGCGCCGCGCCGGCGCTCGAACAACTCATATCCGAGTTGCTGCTCGATGGAGCGAATCTGTGCGCTGATGGAGGGCTGACTGATGCCGAGCCGGTCGGCGGTCTTGCGGAAGTTGCAGTCCTGCGCGGCGGCGACGAAAACCTGAAGCCTGCGGAAGGTTATCGGCATGGCGACTTACCTGTCGGCACAGACACCTGGCGCAGGAAGTCCAGCAGCGGCGCTGCCCCTGGCTGGCGGGCGCGAAAGCCCTTCA
>Ga0081539_10003494_pt1 | contig 19199 bp, 26 predicted proteins | sample TabmetS4T2R2_FD_71023 | JGI IMG/M metagenome (GOLD analysis project Ga0081539, IMG submission 71023) | Tabebuia heterophylla rhizosphere microbial communities from the University of Puerto Rico - S4T2R2 | ecosystem: Host-associated > Plants > Roots > Rhizosphere ...
CCCCTGCTCGGCTACTGAACTTCACCACGCAGGGCATCGGCTCCGGAGGGCTCCGGCCAGTCGGGCGCCGCCACATGCCCATGGTTTCCGAGGCCACGGGGGGACGTCACCGCCGCCCTCCCGTGCCTCCGGTTCTAGACCCGGTTCCCGCAAGAGCAGTGCGAGGATTATGGAGCGAATGCGGAGGGGGTGAATAAAACCAACCGGATTTTTTTCGTCTCTACCGATGTTCAAAGCGAACTGCCTGATCCCGAAATCCAGAAAATTCGCTTTGGCTTTTTCGCATCGCTTTTGTCGGAACCAAGCGTCGTCGGAACCGGCTGAAACGAACAAGCGTTTCCTCATCGAAAAATAGGAGACGAAACATGCCAGCCAAATCCAAGGCCCAGCAAAAGGCGGCGGGCGCCGCGCTCTCCGCCAAGCGCGGCGAAACCAAGAAGAGCGAACTCCAGGGCGCGTCGCGAGAGATGTACGAATCCATGAGCGAGAAACAACTCGAGGATTTCGCCACGACCAAGCGAAAGGGCAAACCCGAGCATGTGGCGAAAAAGCACTAAAGCGAGCCCGGACCCTGGCGGTCCTGGACTGGCATAGGCCCGCCACGCTGTCGCCGCCAAGACAGGGCGTCCGAGCGACGCTGCTGTCCCGTTCCGGCACAGAGTGGCTGGCACGGAATTCGCATCGCCGATCGCATCACTTTCGAGGAGGTGACGATGAGGCCAATCGCCGAACAGTGTCTGCCACCCACGGGCTTCCATGGCGCGGAGCGCCGCATGGAACACCGGCGGCGCGTGCTCAAGGGCGCGACGCTGTCCTTCAACAACGGCTACAGCGCCTTCGAATGCGTGGTGCGCAACATTTCGGAGGGCGGCGCCAGGCTCTCGCTGGCCGAGACGTTCGGGCTGCCGACGTCGTTCCGGCTCGCGATTTCAGGCGAGGAGACGGCGCGCACGGCGCATGTGGTGTGGCGCAGGACCGACGCCATCGGCGTGCGCTTCGCGGCCACGCATCACTGAGGTAAGGCGGGGGCGGGGCGGCGCCGGCGGATATCAATTGACGGCCGGCGCCGCCCTTCAGCCATCTCCTTGCTTTCTCGCAAAACCGCTGCGCACCTCCGCTGGAATTGCTTCAGCTACACACCGCCTTCGGGCGGCACGCCGGAGGGCTGCGCCAAGGCGGCGGGGGCCGCGCGCCAGGACCGCGAAAGCTTGCTCAGCCGATGGCGCACCGGTTCGTCGAACACGCGCACGATGATGGCCACCGACAGCATGGTAAAGGCGACGAAGGCCAGGCCGCTCCACGGGCGGGCAAACATCGGGTCGTCGTGAAACAGCGCCTTGTATGCGCCGGCGACGATCAGAAGCAGCGGCGTGTGCAGGATGTAGATGCCGTAGGAGAGCCGCCCGGCTTCGGCATAAAGCGGCCGCAGCAGGCGCGGCGACGGCAGCCGCGCGCCGAACCAGATGAGCAGCGGAAAGAAGAAAAAGACGCACAGCACGTCGTAGAGCGGGCGAAGGGCGGCCGTGGGATGGATCATGAAGCTGCCGATCAGGCCGATCAGCAGCAGCTCGAACATGAAGCGCGGCCGCCGCTGGCCTGGGCCTCGGGGAATTGGCTCGCGCCGGCGATAGAAGTCGTAGAGATAGATGCCCACGAAGAACGAAAGCACGACCCGGGCGCCGCCGCCCGCCAGGGTCTCCTGCGTCATTCCGGCGTCCAGCGAGCCGTAAGCCATGGCCGCCGCGATCACGCCGATCGCGCCAAGAAGGATCAGCCAGCGCTGCCGGTATGGCGTCAGCACAGTGCAGATCGCTGCATAGATGAAGTTAATGGCGAGCTCGAAGAACAGCGACCAGGCCGCGAGGTCGAAGGGGTAAAGGCCGGGCAGGGCAGTCGACGACCCCAATTGCGGAATGAAGAAGACCGTCAGCAGAAACGGCGCGACCAGCTCCGCGGGCTCGATCGCTTCGGCCGGCATCAGCACGTTGCGCACCAGGACGTAGAACAGGCCAAGCGCGGCGCCGAGGATGTAGAGCGGGTAGAGGCGGATCAGCCGGATGATAACGAACCGGCCGAATCCCATGCCCTGGTCGAGCAGGCGCGCGCCATAGGCATGGGCGATGATGAAGCCGCTGAGCACGAAGAACAGGTCGACGGCCAGATAGGCGCTCGGCAGCAGCTTATGCGCGGAGAGGAACGGACTGAAGTGGTAGAGCATGACGCAGATCGCCGCCACGCCGCGCAGCGCGTCGAGCTCCAGGTAGCTGTGCCGGGCCTGCTGCCCGTTATTTGCGGTATCTGGCTGAAACGACGACGGGGAGCTGATCAAATGGACACCACACGAAAACAATGTGCGTATCCCCAGCCCGAGGAAGCTTCATTTGACCGGAAAAAGCCGATCTGTCCAGAACCGAGTTCCGGCCAAGGGCCGGCTGCGACCAAACGCGCATGTCAGCGGCCGAAACGGTGCGCCTCGATGCATTTGGCGACGCGGCAGGCTTGCGTGTCGGCCACGGCTATCCCTTCGCTCGCAACCGTATAGCCGGCCGCGCAGAACGACGCGTCCTTCACGAACCGGTCGTAGAGCGTGATGCCGGAGCCTCCCTGCCGGTAGAGGATGGCGATCCCGTCACGCTCCAGCGCTTGCTGAACGGCCGCGCAGGTCATGTCCTGGACGATGTAGCGGACAATCGCCCAGGCATCGAAGGCCACGGTCGAGAACAACAGGGCTAAGGCCAGTCTGATCATCACTACGATCCAGGTTTTTCCAAGGATGCGCAGCAAATCACCGCGCCGGACCGGCAAGGGAGGAGCCTTCGAACGGTCTACCCCTTCGAATTGGGGCGGCTCCGGCGAAGCTTCCCGGGCGCTTGCGGCTGGCGGGCCGCACGCTTCCTCTGTGACCGCAAAACCTGCATTTCGAAACCCAGGGACGCGGTCATGAACGGGCCGCCCGTCCTGTCCCTGACCTCGACGACCAGCGTCCGGCTCTCGCTTTCCGGCAGCGTGTAGCGGGCAAGCTCGGTCAGCACTCTCACAGCCTCGCGCTTTGCCGCATCGAGGCTGGCGAGTTCCCGGCCTTCGGTGTCCCGCACGAAAATGTCATCGACGAGACTGTCAAAGAAATAGCGCATCGCACAAGAACTCAGCTCTTCTCGGGCTGGTTCCTCACAGGACGTCCGTCGACTCAACAAACCGCGCGCCGCCGCCACTATAAGTCGTCGACAGAGCCATCCAGGCCTATGCGACGAAACCGCTGCCGCCCGCAGCTTTTGCGAAACCGCTGCCGCCCGCAGCTCTTGCGACGGCAGTGTCACGTCTTTCGAACGGAAGGACCCCCCGGACCCAATTCGTCCCCTAGCCTTATTCCGTGACAGATTTTTGTAAACGATTTTCTGCGGCGCGCTTCCTGGATTGGGCGGGGAGGGGCCCGCTCGTCAAGGGGCATGGGCATTGTCGCGCGGTTCCCAGCGCTGCGGTGGAACGAAATCGCTGCCGCCTCAGTCATGGCCGGTAATAGCCGCGCCGGGCAAAGTATTTTTCGCCGGTTTATTTTTGGTTAGACTCTGCTAATATTTAGCGCCCTAATCAGGCAACGCCAATCAGGCAACATGAGGGCCGCGCCGGCCCATGCGCCAAGCTCGCAGGGTCGGCGCGTCAGGGTACGTATGACGGGCCAGGCGTGTGAGTATCTAGTGTCCCGATTCTGAAATTCGCATGAGTTCAATATCAAGGGCCGAGCGAACTTCAAAAGCACGACACTAGAGCACGATGAAATGAGGAGTCACTCATCCTGCTCTAACACTTTGTTTTGCAGCATGATCTTGTCCGAAAAGTCTGCAACTTTTCGGGATCATGCTCTAGGCGGACGGGACTGCAAATCCGTCAATGGTGATGATTGACGAACATGGCGCTGATGCTGGCACCGAGCGCGAGGCCAACCGCAAGTCCCATTTCAACACTTCCAATGGCAGTGCCCAACACGGCGCCGATCCCGACGCCAATCGCCATGCCGGCCGCAAGCTGGGCATACGGATCCTCGTTCATGCGAGCAAAATTGCCGAGTCGCGGAATCGTTCCGGGCTGCCTGCCCGGCAGCACAAAGAAGCCCGCCGTTGGGAGGGGGATAACCCACGGCGGGCCCTGAAGGTCGTAATAGCTGGACCGACCCCCGTCGAGGCCTATCCGCAAAGAAGCTAATAAGACTGTTGTGACAGTTGAATAACCGAACACCACACATTGCCGTGATAGGCGCAGCCCGCGGACCTTGCCAGCAGAAAGCCCGCCTGCGCGGGATGGCGGCGGGCTTCCGGGGAGCCGAATGCGCTTCTCCCAAGATCGCTCGGCTCGACCTGCAAAACTAACATTTTGTTAGGACGATTGGTTCCGGCTGCAGAACGAACGCGCGGTCAGGTCATCGAGCGGAGCACTGCCTGGATGTGCTGGGGCAGGTCCAGCTCCCCACGTTCCTCTATCTCGAGCAGATATCGCGCCTTGGCGCGGAGATCCGGTTCCGACCGCGCCGGGAACGCGCACACTGCCGAAAGCGTCTCCTGCTCGATCCGGTCGGCAGTTCGGCGATGGAAAGGGTCGACCGGGCTGTGAAGGCGCTCCATCAAGGCGGCGTAAGCTTGCCGGTGCGCCTCGATCAGCCGCAGCAGTTGCGGCGCCGCCGGCTTCTCGCAAGCTTCTTCGGCGACTGCCGGCCTGGCGACAACCGCGGCGAGGGCGGCGGCCGGAAGCGCCGTCAAAATTCTTCGCCGAGTGCTACATTTCGCGTCCCTCATGGCATGACCTTTCTCCAATTGCAGTGCGACGCATCGCTGGCGGCCGACCGCAGCATATGGTGCAGCGACTGCAAAGCCGACGAAAGGCCCTGTTGTCAGGAGTGATCGATCGAAGCTTGCCGCCGGCTACGCTAGAGCAAGATGAATTGGAGCGGAGTCATTCATCCTGCTCTGACTCTTTGTTTTGGCGCATGATCTTGTCCGAAAAGTCTGCAACTTTTCGGGATCATGCTCTAGCGCCGCTCGGGCCATCACGATCTGCAGACGGCCATGCGAGAGGAGCGATATCCGCAGTTTGACCCGCGATGCTTTGCCGACAGATCAAATAGCGGGACGCCGCCTTGAAGAGATGGGGAGGGACCAAGTGCCCATGGCGACCGGGACCTTGGACCGGGGGCGCCTTTAACACTTGATAATGAGGCTGGCGGCCGCTCCCGATAGCGTGAGGGTGCGGGTATTCAAGCAACGCACAACTGGAAGCCGCCCGTCGCCGTCGCTGGTAGGACGATCCCCCTCTCCAACCAGCGACGGTGTCGCCTTTGCAAGCGGCTCCGCCGCCGACAAGTCCACTCCCCATCGTCGCCGTCATGACTGCTCGCCAGAAGCAGCCCTGTTGAGAAACCCCGAAAAAGCGTCCCGTTGCCCGCGTCGCCGGTCGGTTGCCGGCCCGGCGTGCTCCTGCGACGGGTGGCGGGAACTTCGGCGGCCCGGCTTCGTTCGTAGACAGCGCTCAAGTATTTGGAAATGGACGACTTCATGCTGCAGCGGGCGGCGCCGGAAACAATCATATCGGATCGTGCACCAGGCGAGCTGCGCAACATCCTCGATTGGTGGAACGCGCAACGACTGGCCATCCAGTTTCTTCTCGCCGGCGGCGCGGTGTCGCTGGTTGCGATGGCCATCGTGGGGGCTGTGGTAACGAGCCTGATCGAAGCCGGAATTACCCGCAATTCGGCAGCCGCGACCGCGCTCTACGTCGACAGCGTCATCGCTCCACTTCTCCCGGACATGCAGCAGAGCAAGGCGCTCGACGACATTGCCGCGCGAGCGCTCGACGAGACGCTTGGCCAGGGTGCGCTGGGCAGGCGGCTCATGTCGTTCCGACTTTGGCGCGGTGACGGAACGGTCCTCTATTCGAGCGAAAAGGACCTCACCGGTCGCCGGTTCGAGCCTAATCCGGACCTGAAGGCCGCTCTCGAGGGACAGATGGTCGCTCGCTTCGACGAGGTCGATGACGTTGAGAGCCGGAAAGAGCAGGCGAGCGGCAGACCCCTGCTGGAAATCTACAATCCCGTCCGTCAGCCCTGGTCCGGAGAAGTCGTTGCCGTATCCGAGTTCTACGAAGTCGCCACGGAGTTCGAGGCGACGCTCAAGCAGGCGCGGGTCTGGAGCTGGGCGGCGGTAGCCGCCGTAACGCTCGCATTTTTCCTGCTCCTGTCGGCAATCGTCATCCGCGGCAGCAGGACCATCGATCGCCAAAGCGTCGCCCTGAAGGAACGTGTCGGCGAACTCTCCGACCTGTTGACGCAGAACGGCGCACTCCATGCTCGTCTCCAGCGCGCTTCACAGCGCGTTGCCGCACTCAACGAGAGCTACCTGAGAAGGCTGGGCGCGGATTTGCACGATGGACCTGCCCAGCTGGTGGCGCTCGCCGCGTTGAGACTGGACAGCGCCGCGCTGACAGATACAGACGGCGACAGCGAGAAGCGCGAATTGGAGATTTCTTCCATCAAGGCAAGCCTGGATGACGCGTTGGGCGAGATCCGGAGCATTTGCCAGGGCCTTGTCCTGCCGCAGATCGAAACCGCCGAACTGGCGGAAATACTCTCCCTCGCAGCCCGGGCGCATCATCAGCGCACCCGCTGTCCGGTGAAAATTCACTTGTCCGGCTCGCCTCGGCCGCTCTCGCCTTCCGAAAAAATCGGCGTCTATCGTTTTGTCCAGGAGGCGCTCAACAACGGCTATCGCCATGCGGGAGGCGCCGGCCAGCGGATAATGCTGTCCTGCCCGGACGACTCCGTCACGATCGAAGTTTCGGACAGCGGCCCAGGCTTCGATCCGGAAGCGATACCGGCTGAAAGCCTGGGCCTCGCAGGATTGCGCGAGCGCGTGGAAAGCCTCGGCGGCAGCTTTGCGGTGGAATCTTCCAAGAAGGGCACGAAGGTGACGATGTCCCTCAAGGCTAACGAGTGGGAGCAGGCCTAGAATGAACGGAATTCGAGTCGCCGTCGTCGACGATCATCCGCTGTTCAGGGAAGGGGTGACGCGCAGCCTCCGCGAGACGGGCGGTTTCGAGATTGTCGGGGAAGGCAGCACCAAGGAAGACGCACTGCAGATTGCAGCTGAAAAACAGCCCGACATCGTGCTGCTGGATATTTCGATGCCGGGAGGCGGCCTGAATGCGCTGGCCGCCATGCTTGATGATCGTCCCGATCAGAAGATCGTCATGTTGACCGTCTCCGAATCCAGTGACGATGTCGCCACCGCGCTGAACAACGGGGCGAAGGGTTATGTTCTCAAAGGCGTTGGCGCCAAGGCGCTGGTCGAGATTCTGAACACAGTCGCGGCAGGCGAGAGTTATGTTTCCCCCACCTTGTCGGCGCGCGTGCTGTCGGCGCTTTCGGGAGGCGCCAGCCATCCCATCGCCGAACTGAGTGGCCGCGAAAGGGAGGTCCTGACGCTCGTCGCCGCGGGGCTCAGCAACAAGCGCGTAGCACTCAAGCTCGACATCCACGAAAAAACGATCAAGCATCACATGACGCGCATTCTTGCCAAGCTTCAAGTCAGCAATCGGACGGAAGCGGCCATGGCTTTCAGGGATGCCGCCGACAGGCGGTAACCGGGGGAAGGCCAGCGTCTCGACGTCCAGAAGACCGTGTGCTCAATCCATTAACCGCTGGCTGCGCGCAGCCTTGCGATATCTGCACGGGTCGCCCTTCGACTGACGATCGTACGGCCTCTTGAATCCTTCATGACGTAGCGGCCGGCTTCGATCTTTTCGCTCATCCCGTTGGGGTGATCGACCTCCATATCGGCTCCGTCGACGTCGACCTCGCCGGCATCGGGACTCGTGGCGCCAGTCTCCCCGCTGTCAGTGGTTCCGCCCGACGCGTCGCCGGCGCTATCGGCGCCTTTTCCTTTCCCGTTGTTGCCGCCGTTCCCATTCCCGTTGCCATTGCCGTTCCCATTGCCGCCGCCATTGCTATTGCCTTTGCCGCCGCCATTGCCGTTTTTGGCTTCGGCGATTTGCGGCGCCAAGCTGATCGAGAAACCAGTAAACGCCGCCCGGTAAGGTGCGGCGGAGACGATGGCGGATGCGCCAAGCAGCGCGACGGTGAACGTTCTGCGCGAGAGCATGGCTGGTCTCCTTTCGATTACGCCCTCCGCCTTGGCAAGCATCAACTCGCAGCATAAACCGACTTCGAATGGCCGGACAACTGCACTAGAGCAAGATGAATTGAAGCGCAGTCATTCATCCCGCTCCAACTCTTTGTTCTGGCGCATGATCTTGTCCGAAAACTCTGCAACTTTTCGGGGTCATGCTCTAGAGCTTTTCCGTTTTTCTTTAAATCACGGAAGATGCTCAATCTCCTTGTTTCTCGCAATTTCGGACGCAAAACCGCTGCACACTTTTGCTGGAATTGCTCTAAGTTCCGAAGAAAACGCCAACGGTAAGAAATCCGAGGCAGAGCCCAAAGACCGGCGCAAGCAACCAGCGGGCCTGGTACACCCTGCTTTCCATAGCAAATCTCCTCAGAAAGAAGTGATTGCACCGGAACAGGATCCGAAAAGCAGGGTTCCGTCGCGCAGCAATGTACAGACCTTTTCGACATCCGCTTCAGACTTAAGCCCTAGCAAGCAGGGGACGAAAGGCCCTGGCAGGCCGGACCGAAGCCCAGACTGCGGAACGCACCAGCCGGGGGCAACGTTGCCCACATGATTTCCGCTTCTCCAGAACGCCGAAATCCGCGTTGAAAAGAAAGGAATGGAGTCAAATGAAACTGCATGTTGCAAGCGCCCTTGCAGGCCTGATCCTGATGACCGGCACCGGAGTGGCCGTTGCCGATGAGGTGGTGGTCATCAAGCCCGAGCAGGAGACCGTCATCCGCGAATATGTGAAGAAGCAGCCGCTCGCCTCAATCAAGATGCCCGGCATCGAGCTCAATGTCGGGTCGACGCTTCCCGATACGGTCGAGCTTCGCGCGATAGACGTCCCTGATGTCAAATACCGCTATGTGGTCGTCGACGACCAGACCGTTCTCGTCGATCCCGGCACGCGCCGGATCGTGCGTGTGCTCAACTAGCTTTTCCTGATTTCCATTGGGGAACGGTGAAGGGATCAGCCGATGCATGGCCGGTCCCTTCATCAAACGCAGTCCAGGCAACGGAGACTTTGCGGTGCGCAGTCGTGACCATAGGGCGACCATGGTGGAAACCGGCGAAGGCGGCGGCGGAATTATGGCCGGCGTCGTCATAAGCGGCGTGCTGCTGCTGGGCCTCTTGTTCGTCTTCGGCGACGGCGTGTTTTCCGAGGGTGCAAGAAGGTCGATCGACTCCAATCTCGCGAGGATCGATGCGCCGGCCAAGTGAGCTTTCCCATGGCCTGGAGAAACCGGTGCCCGACCAAGGTATCGCAGATGACGGGCCCGCCATGGACCGGGCGATCTCTTCATTCGCCAGGCGCAACGATATTACCGTCGCGGAAGCCGAAGCGTTCCTGAGGGTGGTCGTCAACACTTGCAAACCGAGCGGACCCGCTCAACGCAAACGCAAGAAGGAGACCCTGTCTCAGCGCGCTCCGCCATGACAAGCGGCCGACAAGGACAGGTCATGCTCGATGAAGCGGACAGATGAAATCAGAACACGGGCCTATGAATTGGCCAGGAGCGGTACGCATCCAGACCGGGTGACCGTTCGATCCGCCCTCGAACGGGAGGGATATGCCGAGGCCAGGTTCGTGCTCGACGATCCCATCGCCGGCGCACACGTGGCAGCTCTTTGCGGCGAGCATTGGCAAGGCCGGACCGCCTGTCCGAGCCAGCCGCAGGGCCGGCTGAACCAATCGCGCACCAGTCTTCCCGGGGCACGGGGAGGGACTGCGGCGCAATACACCCGCGTCCGATGATTTATGACCTGCAGCTGGTGAGGGCTCGCAGCGCCGTACGCGTAGCCAAGGCAGAGCTTCGCCGTTGGGAACGGCGATACGACCGGGACCAAAGTGGAGATCCGCTGCGCTTTGTAGCCGAACTCAGGGCGGCGGAGACGCGTTACAAAGAGGCAGTCGAGGCGCTTCGTCTCGTCCGTGACGGCCAGCCTCATCTGCCTGAGGCAGCCCATGCCAGCAGCGCGCCGCGTGCGCCGACCTTCCGCGCGAGGTGAGTTCTCAAGACGGAGGATGAAGTCATGGAGCCCGACTACGATCGAACCCGCACAGCGATCCGTCTCGCGCGCGAAGAGGTGCGCAGATGTGAAAACGAGCTGGACCGGCAACTCGCAGCCACGTCCGCCCTGCGTATTCGCGAGGTAGCGCGAGCGGAGCGATGGCTGGCGCAGGCCAGGGTGAGGTTGCGCGAACTCGAGCGGAGCGCGCGCACTCTTCAGTAGCAAGGAACAGTACCGATGATCGACTTCAACGTTCCAGCGGCAGCAGCACGCCAGAAGCTGCGTAAGGCCGAGACCGCCCTGAGAAAAGCGGAGGCAATGCTGGACCGGGGATGCGGCGTGGCTCTGGGCGCCGCGCTGCTGAACCGGATCAGGGTCACCTCACGACAGGTCGACAGCGCGAGGGAAGCCGTGCGGGCGATCGATCCGAATTGCCCCGAAGGCCAGCCTCGGGATTCGCAGACCGGGCGTTGTCGTTCGGACGAAAATCCGGCGGGCGGCCAACAAAGGTCTGGCGGGAGAACAAGACCTACCTAACCAAAGCCTCTGCCTGGGCTATCGGCGAGCCTTTGTCACCTGCGGAGATCGCGTCGAAATACTCGATCCGCGTCCTGGACTGGACATGTTTGGCTCCCGATGGCGAACCGCCGTGCTCGAGGGCGTCAGGAAGTAGAGAAAAGATCGCCACCTTTGGCGCGGCTCCGCCCAATATCGCGCCTAACCCCGTCACCGCGAGGTGGCAGGGCATTGTTTGCGTATCAGGCCAGCCGCAATCAAAAGCGCTCGATCTTCTACAGAGCGAGGTTGATCTTCAGAAAATCTGCCTGACCTCTGGCCTCCAGTTCCAAGGTCTGACCTTAGAAGCGGCGCCACGCTCGTCCTGATGCATTTATTCATGCCACGGGAAGCACTTCACCTCGCAGTACGTTCTTATCGAAAATGGGACTCGCATTGAACGCGCGAACGGCCGCCGTAAGCAACCGCTCGCGCTATGCGCCTGCCAAAGGGTGACGACCAATGGCAAACTCAACAGGTATCGGCGTGGCAAAGGCAATAGAGGAATTCAGGAACGGCGGCACCAAGCCGAAGAGCACGGACGCCATCCGCGCCCAGATAGCCGCCCTGCAGACCGAATTGCAAGCCGCAGAGGAAGCCGAACGCAAGGCGGCTATGGTTGGCGATGCCAAGCGCGCAACGGCCTTGCTTGCCGCGATGCGGCAGGCTTACAAGGAAATCGAAGACATGTTTCCTGGCACGTTCGAAGGCGAGCGCTGGATTGCAGCGGCACAGCCGCAAGCTTGGCCCCGTGATGCGAAGTTCCGGCGCGCTGCGGCCCTTAGCGAAACCGAAACCGAGAACGCGCGGCAGGCTGGTAAGGACGCTGTGGCGGGAATCAAGTTGTAATCTTCTTGCGGCCGGCGATGTCGACGCCGCGCCGATGCCCCGTCGTCAGTCCACTGGCGGCGGGTTTACCGACAAAAGCGGGGAGGGAAAGCGGGGAAGTCTAGCGACGCTTTCGAGAAAATCCAGCTAAATCAATATGCTGCTTGAAAAAGGTGGCTCCCCGGGACGGATTCGAACCATCGACCAACCGGTTAACAGCCGGTTGCTCTACCGCTGAGCTACCGGGGAATGGCCTGCTCGCGAAAAACGTGGGCGCCCTATAGCAAACCCGTTTCCGCTTTGCAAAGACGCAATTTCGAGCCTGACGCTATGAAAGCCTTCCCGGCAGGCGCCAAGCTTCGCTACAGGGATGCCGGGGCTGGTCGCGCCGGCGGCGGCAGGGCAGAGCTCGAGCCGGCGGCGGAGGAGCGCCGCGACCACCGGCTGAAGACAGGCTCGCGGCTCGCAATTCCGACACGGCGACCTCATATGGCAGGCAGGGAGCAATCCGGCCGGAACGGGAAGGAAGGATGTCGAAAGCGGAATCGACCGAACAGTCGCAGGCGCGCAAGATAGAGCTGTTGGGCCGCGAGTTCCGGATGCCGCGCTCACGGCCGGCACGGGTGGCGATCGGCGCGGTCCTGATCGTGCTCGGCCTGTTCGGCTTCCTGCCGATCCTGGGCTTCTGGATGATCCCGCTGGGGCTGGTCGTGCTCTCCTACGAGTTCCATGTCGTGCGACGGCTGCGCCGCCGCTTCGTGGTGTGGTGGGAAAGGCGCAAGAAACGCAGGACCAACGGCGGCTGAACGGGCGAGCGATACCGTCAGGATTTTCGACGCGCCAGCAGATAGGCGTGCAGCGCATTCTTCGGCCCCGATCGAGGGCGCAGGTTGCGAACATCGCGCCGACGGGCCAATGGCATGCGGCTGGTGCCGGTCGGGGAGGGGCGCGGGCGTCATATCTTTCGCGCAGGCCGGCCGGCGACGCTTCGATGCTATGGACGGCAAGGCCGGTAGCCCCGAGAGGCCCCGGGGTCAGCTCGACATGAAGCGGTTGAGGCCGGTTTCGTCGAGCAGCGAGCGGGTGACGCCGCCGAACACCCATTCCCTGATCCGGCTGTGCCCATAGGCGCCCGACACGACCAGATCGGCTTGGAACGACGCCACGAACTCGCTCAACGAGCCGACGTCATCCTTGGCCGCGATAACCTCCGAACGGGCCTTCACCCCGTGTTTCGCCAGGAAGGCGACGACGTCCTCGAGACCCGCCCTGATCCACTCGTCCGGCTCGGGGTCGACCGTCGCCACGACAACCTGGTCGGCCGCCAGGAGCAGCGGCACGGCATCGGCCACCGCGCGGCGCGCCTCGCGGGTATCCTTCCAGGCAATCACGGCCTTTTTCGCCAGCACATGCTCGACGCCGCTGGCGGCCACCAGCACGGGCCTGCCCGCCTGAAGCACCAGGTTGCCGGGGTCCACGACGCGATAGGTGTCGCCGGTGGAGGCGCCCTGCGTTGCACCGGTGACGATGAGATCGGCAAGACGCGCCACAGGGACGAGCGAGCGGGTCGGGCTGCCGACCGCCTCTCGCCATTCAGCCTCGACCGAGCCTGCAGCCAGCCTGTCGAACTCGCCATGCACCGCCTTCAGCCGCTGCTCGATATCGTTCTTCAACTGCTGCCACACTTCGACGGCGATCGTGCTGCCCTCCGGCCCCATCATCGTCGGCAAGGGCGTGTCACCCGCGCAGAAACCGATCAGCCTGGCGTCGGAGCGCCTGGCCAGATCGATGGCCAGCTTGACGATTGGCGCGACCGGGCCGTCGATGTCGATGTTCACGAGAATGGACTTGTAACTCATGGGAGGCACCTTTCCGTTGGCCTTCGGTCATTGGCAAAATGGGGCAGTAACGCCATTTCACCGCGAGGATGGAGCCGACCGGGACAGGCGGCTTTGACCGGCGTCAAACCCTTCAATGCCGGTCGCAAAATTTCGGTCAAGGCATCCGCGACTCGATTCGGTTAAGGGATCCGCGACTCGAAATTGATGGTTTCGCCGTCCGCGACGAAAGCGCCGTGCCCGCGATGGCGCCATGCAAGTCTACATTCATATGCGCGCCACGTCATGACATTGGCGCGGCCCGCTTGACGGATCGAGCCCCGGTTCCGTCGCCGGCATTCGTCGCGCGAGATCAATACACCTCCGGCCTGCCGGAAATTTGCAGAACGCGCTGCGCCAGCTTGACGCGAATCCGGGGCTAACTTATTGAGGCCGCGTAGAACGCCGGCAGCGGCGGGGCCTCGTGGCGGAGTGGTTACGCAGAGGACTGCAAATCCTTGCACCCCGGTTCGATTCCGGGCGAGGCCTCCACTCTTCCCGACCGACCGCGAGTCCGCGTCTACCCGTTTTGAAACGTGCGTTGCGCGACGAGGGGACCGGGACATGGACGCCGATTTCTCCGAACTCAGGATCAAGATGGTCGATGGGCAGGTGCGCACCACCGACGTGACGGACGCGGCGATCCTCGATGCGATGCTGACTGTGCCGCGCGAGGCTTTCGTGGACGAGAAGCGCCGGCCGCTTGCCTATATCGACGAGGACATCGAGATTGCGCCGCCGCGGCCCGGGCTGGCTGCCCGCTACCTCATGGAGCCGTCGCCCTTCGCCAAGCTGGTCCAACTGGCCGATATCGGCGCCCGCGACCATGTGCTCGATGTCGGCGTCGGCACCGGCTATTCGTCGGCTGTGGTTTCACGGCTCGCCGCCTCCGTGGTCGCGCTGGAGAGCGATGCGGAGCTTGCCGCGCGCGCCCGCACGCTGCTTGCCGAGACCGGCCACGGCAACGTCACGGTGGCGGTCGGCAAGCTGGAGGAAGGCCACAAGGCGGCCGCGCCATACGATGTGATTCTCATCGAAGGAGCGGTCGGGCAACTGCCGGAAACCCTGCTTGCGCAGCTGCGCGAGGGCGGCCGACTCACTGTCGTGGAAGGGCATGGCAATGCCGGCGTCGCCCGGCTTTATGTCAAGAATGGCGGTTCGATCACGGGCCGACGGGCCTTTAATGCGGCAGTAAAGCCACTACCCGGCTTCGAACGTACGCCTGCATTCGAATTCTAGACAAGTTGTCACTTGTCATGCGCGTTGTGCATGGCCATGTTGTCGGCGTCTGTCGTCCTTTGCCGCCGGCCGGGGATGCATTTGGCTGCCGGCAATGGACCGAGCGACGGAGGGCTGCCGTCCCGTCAAGGGGCGCGGTCGTCGCTTGACCAGTGTGAAACGAGTGAGGGGTCGAGTGTCGTCGAAGAAACGGATGAGGGGTCACGTGCCGTCGATTCTGCATAACGGCGCTGCCGCGGCGGTTCTGCTCGCGGCTTTCCTGCAGGTAGCGCCGGCCTCGGCGGAGACGATCGCCGGGGCGCTTGCCAAAGCCTATCAGTACAATTCCACTTTGAATTCAGCGCGGGCCGGCGTGCGCGTTACCGACGAAAGCGTGCCGCTCGCAAAGTCGACCATGCGGCCGCAGATCGCCAGCGTGAACAGCCTCAACTACGCCTCGCAGGACGGCACCAGAATCACCACGGGCCAGTTCGGCGTGCAGATCTCGCAGAACCTGTTCGACGGGTTTCAGACGCTGAACAATGTCCGCGCGGCCGAGGCGCAGGTGAGGGCGGCCGTCGAAAGCTTGCGCAACACCGAGCAGAACACGCTCTTCGACGCTGCCAGCGCCTATATGGACGTGATTCGCGACCGCCAGGTCGCCGTGCTGCGCGAGCAGAACCTCGAATTCCTGGAAGAGCAGGTGCGTGCGGCACGCTCGCGTTTCGAGGTGGGCGAGGGCACCCGCACCGACGTGGCCCAGGCCGAGGCGAGCCGGTCGCAAGCCATCGCGCAGCTTGCCGCGGCGCGCGCGCAGGCACTGTCGAGCGCGGCCACCTACCGCCAGGTCATCGGGGATGACCCCGGCAAGCTGAGCACCCCGACCTCGGCAAAGGGCCTGCCCAGGAATCTCAACGCAGCCCAGTCGATTGCCTTCACGGAGCATCCCGCAATCGTCGCCACGCTCTATCTGGTGGACGCTGCCGGCTTCCAAGTCAAATCGGCGGAGGGCGACCTGCTGCCGGGAGTCTCGGCGACAGCCAGCCTCGAGCGCAACTATCAAAGTGCGGTTCCCGAATCCCCCGGCGGACTGAACGGCTGGAGCAGCACCGCATCGGCTGGACTCCAACTGACGATCCCGATCTACCAGGGCGGCCGCGAATACACGACCGTGCGCGTGAACAAGGAGCAGCTCGGCCAGGCTCGCATCGAAGTCGACGTCACGCGCGACCAGGTCCGCGCCGCCGTCACCTCTGCCTGGACGCAATATGACGCCGCGCAGCAGAGCGTCACGGCAAGCCGCGACACGGTCGCCGCCACGCAGCTTGCGCTCGCCGGCGTCATCGAGGAGCGCAAGGTCGGCCAGCGCACCACGCTCGACGTGCTCAACGCGCAGCAGGACGTGATCAACGCGCAGATCAACCTGGTCAGCTCCGAGCGCGACGTGGTGGTGGCGAGCTACGCGATCCTGTCGGCGGTCGGCCACCTTTCGGCGAGCCGGCTGGGACTGGCGGTGGCTGTTTACAAGCCCGAAGAGCATTATCTGGCCGTCAAGAACAAGTGGATCGGCCTGAAGACGCCGGACGGCCGCTGATCCAGTAATACCAGAGCATTTCCGTTTTTCATTGAATCACGGAAATGCTCTATCTCCTTGTTTTCTCGCAATTCCAGACGCAAAACCGCTTCACACTTTTGCTGGAATTGCTGTAGTTGAGCAGCGGGGGGCTGCATGAACGATCGGGTCGCCTGCATGGCCGGCCGGGCTGGACACATGGCCCGGTCGAGGTTTCGCATAGCCGGCTGCAGCTCTGCCTTGTTGAAATCACCACGGAAATCGCTTCGCCGCGTGCTTTGGGGATTCTCTGAAAGGTTGCAGTCAGCTACGCTTGAAGCGTTGATTCGTTCGACGGCTGGCGGGGATGCCGCGATGCGGATGCAGTCACAAGGGTGGCGGACGTGACGATGGCTCAAGCAAGCGCTCAGCGCGAACCCTCGATGGAGGAGATTCTGGCGTCGATCCGCCGGATCATCGAGGACAGTGACAATATTCGCCGCCCGGCGGACCTGCCGCGCGCCGATCCCGAACCGGCTGCGCCGGCGCGAGCCGAAGTCGAGACATTCCAGGCCGAGCTGGGCCACGGCGGCGGCGCCGAGCGGCGTCCCGCGCTGGCGCCGGTCGAGCCGCCGGTCGCGGCCGTTCGCGAGCCGGCGCCCGCACAGCCGAACGGGGCGGCCCCCAAGGCGTTCCGCCTCGCCGAGGTCCAGGCGCAGGTCGTCCGCGATGCGGCCGCTCAACCGAAAGCGCCCGATGCCGGCGCCAAGCCGGTCACGCTGGCCGATGTGCAGCGGGAACTTGCCAGGGAGCCGGTCGCGGCGCCGGTGCGGCCCGCCGCCGCCTCGGTCGCGCCGCAGCCGCAGCCGGCCAGGCCGGACGTGCGGCTTGCGGTTAACATTCAGCCAGCGTCCCAGCCGAAGCTCGAGAAGCCGGCCCCGCAATTCATCCCGAAGCCGGCCGAGCTTCAGAGGCTTGCCGAGGGCCAGAAGACCCTTGAGCCGCAAAAGCCTGCCGAGCCCGTCGCGTCCGGCTGGCGCCAGGGCGAGCTCGCGCCGAAGCCGAATATCGTCGCGCCGGCACTGGAAGCGGTCGCCAAGCCGATCATCTCCGAGGCCGCGAGCCGCCAGGTGGCCGCCTCGTTCGGGCAGCTCTCCGAAGCCTTCGCCCACCGCGCCAGCAAGACCTTCGACGAGATGGCCGAGCAGATGCTGAGGCCCCTGCTGCAGGACTGGCTGGATAACAACCTGCCGGTGCTGGTCGAGCGGCTGGTGCGCGAGGAGATCGAGCGCGTCGCGCGGGGTGTGTAGCAGCTAAAGCATGTCTCCCGAAAGTGGTCCCGGTTTCGGGACAAAGACATGCGTAAAAAGTCGACCGTGAAGTATCTGGATTTCACGGTTGGTGAACCGAGATGGTTGCGCCTCGATTCGACTGCGGACCTCGGCGGCGAAGTGTCTTGGTTTACGGGGGAGTGGGCCGAAGCTGGGTGCTGAAGGCCACCAGGATCAGGCACACCAAAAGGCTGAGCCAGCGGATGAGGCGGCGGAAGTTGTAGCCGGCGGCGGCCAGGATGGCATTGGCGGCGTCGCCGTGACGATGCCAGAGATAGTTGCGGCCCATGCGGTGCTCGGCCTTGAGATGGCCGATGACGGGTTCGACGGCGGCTCGGCGTCTGAGTTGGCGCTTGATGGCGGGCGTCATGCGGCGTTTCTGGCCGGCGATGAAGACCCTGAACTTGCATTCGGCCGGAGCATTGTGGCCGCGATAGCCCTTGTCGGCGAGGATGCGCTCGAGTGTGTTGCCGAGCATGGCCTGCATGTTTGGGATCACCGTGGCCAGCGTATGGCCGTCATAGGGATTGCCCGGCAGCGCCTGCACATGCGCGACGAACTGGCCGCCCTTGGCGTGAGCGAGTGTTGTGGCGACGGAGACCTTGACGCCGAACTCGTAAGGCCGGTGCGGCTTGCCCTTGCCGATGCATTCCACCTCCGGTGCATGCAGGGAATAGACCTTTGGCCCACGCTGATGCTGCTGTTGCTCGTGCACGCGCCAGGCCAGCCAGAGCAGCCTTGCGAACTTGGCACGCAGCACGTCGTTGCCTTGGAGCTTGCGGCCGATGTCGCGCATGACGCGGCCCAGATAGGTCCTGAGCTTCTTCAGCATCCGGCGTGCCCGCCTGAACTGCTTGGCGTGGGCATAGCGCTGATGCTGGATCAGGGCGATCTTGCTCACGCGCGCATAGGACTGGCGCAAGGTGACGCCATGCTGCCTGGCCAGCCGCACCAGCTTCTCGCGCGCCCGGTTCAACAGCTTCGCATCGGTCGGGAAGGTCACGTTCTTGGGCTGGACCGTCGTGTCGACGATCACCTGGCTCAACTCGGAAGGCTTGAGCGCGCCGGTCTTGGCGGCGACCGAGAGGCTCTCCTGCAGGAGCAGCTTGAGCCGCTCCTCACCCATGCGATTGCGCCAGTGCGTCATCGAGCTGCGATCGAAAACGAGCCGGTGCTGGAAGAACTCCTCGCCGCAGAAATATTGGTAATACGGGTTCTCCACCCAGCGCTCGCACAGCACCTCGTCGGACAGGTCGTAGCTGTGCTTGAGGATCGCAAGCCCCGCCATAAGCCGCGTCGGAAGCGGCGGCTGGCCGGGGCCGTCCTTGTAGACCGCGCCGAAATGCTGCTCCAGAAAGCCCCAGTCGATCGCCTTGGCCAGCTTCACCAGCGGATGGTTCAGATCGATGATCTGATCAAGGCGGGAGCGGAATAGATCCTGTTTGCCCGTCTCGCGCCGTTCCCGTGGCCGCATCGAATCACCCTCCGTTGCGCCCCCTTCGGCGCAATGGAATCACGAATCCGTTTTGCAAGGAATCCCCAGCCGCAGCCTTACTTTCCAGCAAAATTGATCACTTCGACCGCGCCAAATCCAATTCCAAATCAATGGTTTGGTTATTCTTCACGGTCGACGAGATAACGGGCCAGCGCAGCGATGCAATGTCCGAGC
>Ga0081539_10003495_pt1 | contig 19198 bp, 14 predicted proteins | sample TabmetS4T2R2_FD_71023 | JGI IMG/M metagenome (GOLD analysis project Ga0081539, IMG submission 71023) | Tabebuia heterophylla rhizosphere microbial communities from the University of Puerto Rico - S4T2R2 | ecosystem: Host-associated > Plants > Roots > Rhizosphere ...
CTCAGGGCGGTTGACGCTGCTGCCGTCGGCCCGCCGTGGCTCTTCACGATCAGCGGCGGCTTTTCGTTATCGGGAGCGCGATAGTCTGGGTTTTGCGGCGGATAGAAAAAGCCGTGTGCCGTCAGTCCGCCTTCCGTGGGAAACTCGATCGCACGCGGCACGGAGAAGTAACGGGGAAAGACTTCGAGATCGTTGGACCGGCGCAACGTTTCAAATTTTCCCGTCTCAACGTCGTATTTCATAATCGCGACCACTTCAGTCGGCGAACCGCCGCGAAACACGACTTGACCGTTGCGCGCGTGGACATACTGAATGTCGGTGAAAGGGCAGTCGATCGTGGTCAACTTTCCGGCGCGCGTATCGATCGTGCCGAACGTCGAAACGCCTTGCTCGACGTGACTACAGGCAATCAAATCGGGCGAAGCAAAGGCGTAAGCCGACATGCCGAACAACCACTGCGGCATGCCCAACTCACCTTTGGTTTGCACTACGCTTTCGATCTCGCCGTCGCTCGAGATCCGGTGCAGGTTCCACCAGCCGTTCGTGTCAGACGCGAAATACAAAACACCTTCGGGCGACCATTCGGGTTGAAAGATCGACTCAGCCGCGCCGCCGGCGACCCAACGCGTTGACGTCAACGTCCCGTCTTCACCAAATTCACCGACCCAGAGCTCGCAACCGTCCCAGGGCATGTTCGGATGGTTCCACGTGAGCCACGCGAGTTGGGTTCCATCCGGACTGACCCGTGGAGAGGAATAAAAATCGTTGCCTTCGATCAGCACGCGTCCAAATTCCTCGTCGCCGTCCGTATCGATGCTGACGATTGAGTTAACTGCTTCGACGCCCGGATTGCGGTGATCTTCACGAACGCAGATCAAACGTCCGCGTGCATGGTCCAGGCAGTACTCGGCGTAACGCACGTCTCCGGCAGGCGTAATCGCACGTGGTTCGGACGCGCCGCCGTCCTGCCGGTACACGCGCTGGTCTGAGAAGTTTGAGAAGTAGACTACGCCGCCCGTGGCGAGATAATCGCCGCCGCCGTACTCGTGAACTCGCGTGCGTGCGTTGAAAGGCTGCGGCGTGACGTCTGACTGCGCGCCGCTCGGGTCGCGCCTGACGATTACATTGCGGCCGCCCTCGGTTGGGCGCAGTTCGACCCAATAGATGTCGTCGCCGTCAAACGTCGGCTGACCGAGACCCACGGAGCCCTGGACGATGAGGTCGGAAGTAATGGGCGATTTCCACGAACCATAAGGCGCAATCTTTGGTGAGTTTGACAAGCTACAGTCCTCTACTCCTGCAGTTTTGGTTTGATATTTACCCTTTTCGCACGCCGTGAAACTTTAGAAATGTTTTAGTTACAGCCTCGCAAGGGGTTTACAAGCTTTACGCAACCTACAACTTCTTCGGGGCGGCTAGTATCTTGCCCGTCGTTAATTCTCCATGGGAGAACTGAGATAAAGGCAAGGGCACTGGTCTTGGGGGAGGTCAGTGCCCTCTCTTTTTGTCTGCAAATAATCTTACCAGTTAAAGCCACCGACAGGCACAAAAAGCACAAGACAGTTTAGCTCCTCTGCTTCTTATAACTCTTTCTGTGCTTCTTCCGCCTCTTTGTGGCAAAATTCGCGCGTCAAAAACTCGGAAGAGGTGTCCCGCCGATGTTCTCAAAACGAAACACGATCGTAGTTTGCCTCGCCGTATCGTTCATCTTTGCCGGTCTGCCGTTGTCGACGACTTCCCGCGCCGACACTTTTCGCCCCGTAGTTCGCGGTAAACGAGGCGCGGTCGCGGGCGGTTCGCCGCTGTCAGTCGAGGCCGGACTGCGCATCCTGCAACGCGGCGGAAACGCGGTCGACGCCGGCGTGGCCACGATCCTGGCGGCGTCAGTGATCGAGTTTTCGCACTTCTCTTTCGGCGGTGAAGTCCCGATTTTGGTTAAGTTGAAGGGTCAGAAGGTCGCCGTGATCGAAGGCATGGGCCAGGCGCCCATGAAAGCCACGCGCGAGTTTTTTGTCAATCGCAGTGCCGGCGACGGTGATTCGGCGGCGCCGATGCCCGGCGCAAAGAAAGCCGGCTTGATTCCCTCCACCGGCCCGCTCTCCGCCACGGTGCCCGGAGTTTTGGACGCATGCGTTACCGCGCTCGATAAATTCGGCACGAAAACGCTGGCCGAAGTGATGGAACCGGCGATTCAGCTCGCCGACGGTTTTCCCATCGACGAGCTGCGCGTGCAGTACATCCGCACGCGTTCGGCGATCTTCTCGCAGTGGCCCGATGCGAAACGCGTGTTCCTGCCAAACGGCGAAGTGCCGAAAGTTGGCGACCTGTTTGTCCAGGCGGATCTCGCGCGCACGTTACGCGAGATCGTGCGCGCCGAGCGGCTCGCTTCGCGAGGCACGCGAAACAATCGTCACGCCGGCTTGATGGCCGCCCGCGACTATTTCTACCGCGGCCCAATCGCACGCCGTATCGGCGACTACATGCAAGCTAACGGCGGCCTGATCGCTGCTGACGACTTCGCTCGTTTCGCGGCGAAAGTCGGCGAGCCGGTTTCCACGAATTATCGCGGCTACCAAGTCTACAAAGCAGGCTTCTGGACGCAAGGCCCGGCGATGGTCGAAACGCTGAACATGCTCGAAGGTTTCGATCTCAAGAAGATGGGCCACAACTCACCGGCGTACATTCACACGCTTGCCGAAGCGCTCAAGCTCGCGCTCGCCGATCGCGATCGTTACTACGGCGATCCCAACTTCGTGAAGATCCCGACGACGGAATTACTCTCGAAAGACTACGCTGCACTCCGTCGTCCACTCATCGATCAGCAACACGCTTCGCTCGCGCAACAGCCGGGCGATCCGCTGAACATGAAAGCCGTGCTCGCCAGCGCATCGCAAACAATCGGCCGGGCGTCCACGGTACCTGAGATCGAGCGCGCCAATGACACGACCTGCGTCAACGTCGTCGATAAAGACGGCAACATGCTTAGCGCAACGCCGAGCGGCGCCTGGCTTCCGGCAGTCGTTGCGGGCGACACCGGCGTGTTGATGGGACAACGACTGCAATCGGCGTTGACGGATCCAAACAGTCCGAACGTCGTGGCGCCGGGAAAACGTCCGCGCATCACGTTGACGCCGACTCTCGTGCTCAAAGACGGCGAGCCGTTCATGGTTTTGAGCACGCCCGGCGGCGACAACCAGGATCAGGCGCTGTTACAAGTGCTGCTGAACATCGTCGAGTTTGGCATGAACCCGCAGGAAGCTGTCGAAGCGCCACGTTTCGACACGCAGCACTACATTAGTTCATTCGACGATCACGAGTTTTTGCCGGGATCGCTGAACGTGGAAGCGCGTGTCGGTTTGAAGACGATTCAGGAACTCTCGGCTAGAGGGCACAAAGTGAAGATGCAAAGCGACTGGGGCACGCTTTCGGCGCCTACCGTAATTACTTACGATCCGAAAACCGGCGTCGTTGCCGCTGGCGCCGATCCGCGGCGCAGTCGCTATGCTGTCGCGTGGTAAAACTCGATCTCAACCCCACTCTAAAAGGAGTCTCCCAATGAAGATCCTCTTTAGTAGCAAGGCGTTGTTAGTTCTCGTTGCGTTCGCGGTTGCTCTAACGGTCCACAGCACAGCCGCGGCGCCGGTTCCGCCGAATCCCGTGCTCATCTTTCTCGGTCAGGAACACATCGTAATCGGCGGTAAGAATTTCATTCGTTACAATTTCGCTGTTTTCAACAGGGACGAATACCCGGCAGAGCTTTTCGCCGCCGCGCCCAACCTGCCACCGTGCGGCTCAAACACAAAAGCGTCGCGCACGTGGGTCGATCTTTACGATCAGAGCGGCAAGCGCTTGAATGGATTCTGCGCGCTGGGGAAACCGGCAGATTTGGCCGGGATCTGGTTTGCGTTGGACGAGAACGATTTGCCGCCGAGTTGGATCTACGTCGAACTCAACGACCGCAAGACGAACACGAAGTACAAATCGAATCTTGCGGAAACCACATTATGATTTTTATTCCGTTCACGAGGGGGAACAAACATGGCAGTAGCAGAAGGTCAACGCTTCATAGACTTCAAACTTGAAAATCAGGACGGCAAAACCGTCAGGCTCGATGACTTCAAAGGCAAGTGGCTCGTGCTTTACGTCTATCCGAAAGACGACACGCCCGGCTGCACGATCCAGGGCAAGTCGTTCACGGCCAGCAAGCAGGACTTTGACGACGCGAACATCGCCGTCGTCGGCGTCAGTGAAGACGACGTAACGTCGCACAAGAACTTCGCCAACAAATTCGGCTTCACGATCGATCTGCTGGCGGATCCAAATCACGAGTTGCTGAACGCGGCGGACGTCGGCCAGAGTGAGTACAAAGGCACGATGTACTGGAAGCGCACCAGTTTCGTGATCGATCCGGAAGGCAGGTTGCGGAAGATCTATCGCGACGTGAATCCCGAAGGACACGAGCAGGTGTTGCTCGACGACATCAAACGCATGCAGGCGCAGGGCAGCGGAGCTCACGGATAAAAACGCGAAACATGCTGGCATATGTCTTTTGGCATTGGCCGCAGTCGAGCGTAGCGACCGAGACTTACGTCGCGCATCTCGAACGTTTTCATCGCACGCTCGCAGCCAACAGCCCGCCGGGATTCCAGCGCTCAGTTGTTTTTGCAATTCAGGACGCCGGCTGGTTGGAAACACGTGGACCGGCTTACGAAGAGTGGTACCTGCTGGACGATTCCGCGGCGATGGACCCGCTGAACGACGCGGCTGTTTCGGGTGCGTGCGAACAGCCGCACAATCTCGTCGCGCGAGAGGCGGCGGGTGGAACTGGCGGGTTGTATCGATTGCGGGACGGTCACGAAAACTTGGGTGAAGCGAGATTCGCCGTCTGGTTGGCCAAACCGGACGGCGTTTCTTATCGTGAATTCTACGACACGCTCGCGCCGCTGACTGCAGAAGCGAACGTCGCGCTCTGGGGAAGGCAGATGACGCTTGGACCGACAACCGAGTTTTGCCTGCACAGCCAAACACCGATTGCCTTGCCGCCCGGCTACACTGGCCGCCAGCTTCCGCTCGTGGCTCTAATCGGTAGCTAAAACTCCCAACAACGGACAATGATCGGACGCAGCCCTGATGCGTTCCTGCGGATCGATAATCACCTCGCACTCCTGCAAACGCTCGCGAAACACAGCCGGCACGAATAGATAATCGAGTCGGACATGCGGGTCCCACGTCGGAAACGTGTACCCCTTGTCGTCCGGATGCAACGTGCGATAGCCGTCGCTGTAACCCGCGTCGAGCATCAACTGAATCGTCTCGCGCTGCAGTTTGCGCCCGCTGATCCAAATCAACGCCTTAATCCACGCGGGCATGCGATCGATCTCGAGCACTTCACCGGGCGCGAGTGTGTTGAAGTCGCCGACGAGAACGTGAAAGCCGTCCTGATGACGTTTGATTCCTTCGAGCAGGGCGCGAATCTCGCGCGTGCGCCGTCGTTCGTCCCATTTTGAAAAGCGTGCGCTCAAGTGCAGCCCAAACACGCGCGTCTCGCTTTTTTCGGGCACGATCTCGAGAAACGAATGGCGCGCGCCGGCCGGGTAGTGCCATTCGTGATACGCGATTTTTTGTTTGCTGATAAAGCCGATCGAGTGATGTCGTCGCGAGGCCCAGAACGGAAAACCGGTTTCCGTTGCGAGCCGCTCGATCACATCCGGGTAGATGGCTTCCTGAAAAACAACCAGATCCGGATCTATCGCGTTGATGGTTTCTGCTAGTGCCTGCTCGCGGCCGGTGCCGCCGAAACGAATGTTGTAGCTGAGTATCTTCAGCGTCACGCGCCTTCCTCGGGGTGGACTACGACGTAGTACGGCTCACCAAAAAGGATGTCGCGGCTGTACAGGACGAGGCTCGAAGTTGCCTGAAAGTTGACCGGGCGGCCGACGAGTTGCTGTAACGACTCGCGCAACGGATTCAGACTCGGCGCGATGTTTGGATACTCGTCGCACAAGGGTTTTGTATGCAGGCTGGGAATGTAGTAGCCGTCGGAGTTCCACAGCTCCATCACTTTTGTGCCGACGAGCGTAACGTCCAGATCGCTCGTTCCCTTGCCTTTCGAATCGAACGGCGTGGCGTCTTCGTGACGCTCGTTCGTGACTACGCTGCCACGCAGGACAATGCCGGTCCCTTCGGGCAGACCTTGCTGCAGTTTGCGATAGAAAGCGATGAAGAGACGTTCGTCTCCGCCGAACGCAAGCGTGACGATACGTGCGCGGAGTTCGTTCTCACTCATCTCGTGAGCATCTTTTGGCATAAGCGGGCCTCGGTCGAGTATGAAAGTACCACCGACGTTGTCGGTGGGATTCTGTGACCTACCTACAATAGCGGTAGGTTGGGTTTCAAAGTACCACCGACTTCAGTCGGTGGGATTCTGTGACCTACCTGCAATAGCGGTAGGTTGGGTTTCAAAGTACCACCGACTTCAGTCGGTGGGATTTCTGTGACCTACCGACAATAGCGGTAGGGTGGGTTTCAAAGGACCACCGACTTCAGTCGGTGGGATTCTGGGACCTACCTACAATAGCGGTAGGGTGGGTTTCAAAGGACCACCGACTTCAGTCGGTGGGATTCTGGGACCTACCTACAATAGCGGTAGGGGGGGTTCAAAGGACCACCGACTTCAGTCGGTGGGATTCTGGGACCTACCTGCAATAGCGGTAGGTTGGGTTTCAAAGTACCACCGACTTCAGTCGGTGGGATTTCTGTGACCTACCAAAGCCGATGCTAGGCTGAATCTGAAATACCACCGACGTTGTCGGTGGATTCTTCCACACCTGCCTACGTAGATCGAATTGAAACGGGGGCTGCTAACGGGAGATGTCGCTTACTATTTCGAAAAACTCGCGCGTGCCCTGGCGTATGTTCGCCACCGAGATTCGCTCGTTGTTGCCGTGCACGCCTTCATCGTCCTCGGGGGTCGTATAAAACGGCGCCCAGCCGTAAGCAATGATGCCGAGCTGCCGGTAAAGCTGACTCTCAGTATAACCGCTGAGCATCTTCGTGGTGATCACCGCGCTCGGATGCTGCTCTTTCGTGCGCCGCGCGATCAGCGAAAACAGTTCCGTGTCGACAGAAGAACTGTTGGGCGGCTTAAACCGGTTGACGTTTTCGATCTTGATCGTCGGGTCAGCAATCACCGCCGTCAGTGCTTTTAGGAATTCGTCCGGCGATTCACCCGGCAACAGGCGCACGTCGATATTGCACGTCGCCGCGTTCGGAATCACGTTCGTTTGTTTGCTGCCGCTCAGCATCGTGATCGAGATCGTGTTGCGCAGCAGAAAGTTGTACTCGCGCTGGCTCGTCAACGACTTCGCAAACGCCGCATCCTTCAACGACTCGCGAATATTTGCAAACTGCGAACGCAACGGCTCGCTCTGCAACGGCGCGACGTCTTTGAAGTATTTCTCGACCGCCGGCAGCAACTTCAGCGGCGTCTCCCAATCGAGAATGCGCGACATCGCGCGAATTAGACGATTCGTGGCGGAGTCGGCGACTGGACGCGAGCCATGTCCCGGTAAACCGGTCGCGGTCAGTCGTAACCAGAACGGCGCCTTCTCAGCCACATCAACCCCGACGATCTTCACTTCACCGTTTTCGAGCAGGTTGTCACCGCCTTCGGTCAAAAGGTACTCAGCGTTCTTGAACAGGTCTGACTTGTTAGCGATCATCCAGAGCGAGCCTTCGTCGTTCACTTCTTCATCGGCCGTACCGAGAAAGATCACGTCGCGCGCCAGCGGTGGTCCTTCACGTTTCAGCAGGATCATCGTCATGAGATGCAGCAGGCCCTCGTTCTTCATGTCGAGAGCGCCACGACCGTAAATGTAGCCGTTGCGAATCACGCCTGAAAACGGATCGACTTCCCACGACGCCGGCTCGGCCGTAACCACGTCCATGTGACTCAACAAAATGATCGGCCGCTTGGAACCGTTCCCTTTCAAACGCGCGATGATGTTGGCGCGTCCGGGCTTGTACTCAAAAATCTCATTATCGATGCCGTACTGATCGAACAGGTGTTTGAAGAAGTTCGCTGCTTTGAGCTCGTTGCCCGGCGGGTTTGACGTGTCGATGCGCAGGTATTGCTGCATTAAATCGACGGCCATGTCCTGGTATCGCGGCCAGTCGATCTGTTCGGCGCGCTGCGGTCTGGCAGAGTTAACCGGAACCAGGAAGCTGAAAATAGCGCACGCAACAACTAACAGCTTACCAATCCGTGAAAGCAGTCGAGTCATACGCCAGCGAAAAATTCCTTTGGAATTTTCAGAAGGTGGATCTTACCATGAGACGGTGCTCCCCTGGCTTGCCATGTTCTCCGCGGCGTTCGCTGCGGGCGCGATCAACTCCATCGCCGGGGGCGGCACTTTAATTACCTTTCCCGTCCTCATCTGGCTGGGCCTCGATCCCAAAGTCGCCAACGGCACCAGCACCGTCGCTCTTTGGCCGGGTCTGTTCGGCGGCCTCTTCGGCTATCGTCGTGAACTCGAAAACAGTTCGCCGATTCTGATCCGGCTTGGTCTAACCAGCATCGTCGGCGGCGCGTTTGGCGCGTGGCTGCTCATCCTCACGCCGTCGCCGATCTTTGCGAAGCAGGTGCCTTTTTTGATTCTGTTCGCGACCCTGCTGTTCATGTCGAATGGTCTGATTAACAAACGCCTTCGGCTCGGCTCGCTCGAAGCAAGACCGACAAAACTCTGGTGGACCGGCGCAATCGTCTTTCAATTCTTCTCCGCGATCTACGGCGGTTACTTCGGCGCGGGCAACGGAATCCTGATGCTCGCGGCGATGGGCCTGCTAGGTCTTAACGAACTGAATCGCGCCAATGGCATCAAGAATTTTCTCGGCATCTGCATCAACAGTATCGCCGTGTTGAGTTTCTCGCTGGCGGGACTGGTGGTTTGGCACGACGCGCTGGTGATGGCGTGCGGCGCGCTGGCCGGTGGTTACTTCGGCGCGAGCATGGCGGTGCGGATCGGTCAGGTGTGGGTGCGGCGCGGCGTGATCGCTATCGGTTTTATTATTTTTGTAGCCATGGTGCTGAAACTGCGGCAATGAAGAACCCCAAACTGCCTCGCGAATTCTACACTCGTCCAAACGTGCTCACGGTTGCTCGCGATCTGCTCGGGAAACTTTTAGTCGTCCCGGCGGAAGACGGCCGGCGTGTTTCGGGCATGATCGTCGAGGTGGAAGCGTATCGCGGTCCGGAAGATCGCGCGTCGCATGCTTACGGCGGGCGACGAACCCGAAGGACTGAAACGATGTACGGCCTCGGCGGTGTCGCTTACGTGTATTTCGTCTATGGCATGTACTACCAGTTCAACGTCGTGAGCAACGTTGTCGACACGCCACACGCGATTCTGGTGCGCGCGCTGGAACCCGTCGAAGGCATTGAGCTGATGCGCGAGCGCCGCCATCAACATCCCGATCACAATCTGACGAATGGGCCAGGAAAGTTGTGCATCGCGCTCGCCATCGATCGCACACTCGACAATGCAGACCTGTTAGGCAATCGCGTTTGGCTCGAAGAGTTCGAACGTATCCCGCCCCGCCGTATCGCCCGCGGCCCACGCATCGGCATCGACTACGCCCAGGAGTGGATTGACAAACCCTGGCGCTTCTGGATCCGCGACAATTCCTACGTCAGCCGGAAGGGTTGACTAAACTTGCGGGAACGTTTTCCCGTGACGGTCGTCTAAGACCAGCGTAACGGAAATTGTGATGAACGATTTCATTGACAGTGGATCATCTCAGGAGTAGAGTGCGCACAATTCCCCTTCACCCATCAACTAGCAACTCCCCATTTCAGGTTGCATCAAGCAAGATCGAGCGCAGGGCACAGTAAACTGAAACGTCCACTCAAAGGAGACGAAGTATGTCTCGCAGATCCAGGACTGCCCTTTTCGGTCTCGTGTTTCTGGTAATCACCGGTACCGCCAGCGCGTTCTTCATCAGCCGCGCGTTACCTGAACCACCGACCACACAAATTACCGCACAAGTCATCACCCCGGCGAATCGCCAGAAAGGATGGAGAAATGTTTTGCTCCAACCCGAAGCGCTCCAGGTTGGGCGACGTTTAGGCAAGAGGTTTGGCCCGTTCAGTCACGCGACTTCCGTCGTAAGCGGAAGCCTGACGAGCGATGGAAGCGAGCAACCGCTGCATATAACGCGCCGGCAGACGGACACGGGTGAGCAGATAGATGTTGTCGCTGGAGGTCGCCGTCTAACGTGGAGCGAGGAAGAGGGAACGAAAACGGCTTCCGGTGCTCCGGCCGACACGGAACGTTTGCTGGTTGAGCGGTTGGCGCTGGATAGCCCGAATGCGTTCGTGCTCGCGCAATTGCGCGGCGCGAGTTACTTGACGATTGCCCGGAACGTGCGACCGGCAGATGCCGCTGACGGCTACACGGGCCCGCTTTGGAACATGGTCCGCGTTGACGAACCGCAACAGAATGAGGCAGCGCGACCGCTAAGTCCGTCGCGGGTTTACTACATCAACGTACAAACCGGATTGCCTGACCGGGTGGAGTACCAGCTCAGGGGAAAACCGATCACTGCCGAGTTTTTCGAATGGATCGAACAGCGCGAGGAGAAGACGCCTGCACGAGTGCGTTGGTCCAGCAATGGTCAAACCCTGATGGAATTTCGAGTCACAGGCGTTTCTCACAATCAATAGCGACGCGCGACCAACGAGGAATACCATGACGTCCACTCCGACCGCACCTTGGCAGCGATGTGCGCGATTAGTTTCGGCCGCGGTAATTGTGTTTACGCTTTCTGGCCTCAGCTTCGCGCAAGAAGCTTCACGGCCGGAGCGGGGCGTGATGCCGAACGGCTCGTATTCGATCTCTGATATTGAAAATATCAACGTCCTGAACGGCAACGTCAACATCCGTATCCCACTGGCGTCGTTGCCGCCGATTGCCGGGGGCAAACTCTCATGGACCGTTTCGGCCCAATACAACAGCAAGATCTGGAACATCACGGGCATTCAGCAGGATGATGAGGCGCTTGGTTGGCAACCATACGACGTCAACGTTCCCGGAGCCGACAGTCCGTGGTCGATTGGAAACACCTATGTGATGTTGTTTCGCAATGCCAATGATGATTTTTGGCGGCTTGAGTATCCGGGCGATAGCGACATCCCTCAATGGGACCTTAACTTGATCAACAATTATCAGTGGTGGAAGGTCGTATTGCGGATGCCAGACGGCTCAGAGCATGAGTTTCGACCGACAGATTCATCCTCCTACATCGGCGGTCAGGATTTCCTGCGAGGTTTTTACAACGTGATCCCGAACGGTAGTCCGATGCGCTATTACTCAGTCGACGGGTCATACATGTTTGCTCGGATCACCAGCAATTTGAATTGGGCTGTCTACATGCCGGATGGGACCCAAATCATCCAAACACCCGACGGCGTGCAGCGTATTCAAGATACAAACGGAAACAAGATCAAGATCTTTTCTGATGCGAATGGAACGCATTATCAGGACGAACAAACAGGTCGCGAAATACGGTTGACGTACAATCCTGCCGGCCCGGGGCAATATCAGGTCTGGTACAAGACAGTCACCGGCATAGAGCATCACATCGACATCAATCTTGGCACCACGATGGTGGATGGTAAGTTTTATTCCGTTCAGCAACCACGATGTGATCCCGGACTGACGGAAGTTCTGTCGGCTTCTTTGCCGGTCGTCCGCGAGATCGTCTTCCCGCAAACGGAACCGACTCAGCCACAGCGTCACTTCACATTTGATTACAACTCGGACTCCTCCACTTCCGAAACTGATAACAAGACCACTTCTTGTCCCGGTTCAAGTGAACCTAATACGCGCCCTGTCTCTTACGGTTTAGGCGAAGTCAGCCGGATCGTGACACCATCCGGAAGCATTATTGAGTATTCGTATAAGTACGATGGCGTTACTACTTTTACTCCCTTCGGAATCGGCGATTACATTTCGCAGGACACGATCACGCAAAAAAAGATCACGCACGATGAAAAGGTCGATACGTGGACCTATGATGTTGGTGACAGCTTTGGCAGGGTGACCGGGCCTGATGGAGCTGTGTCGTCTGAGGTTGCTTACTGTTCGCTGCCGAATACACCTGGCTGCGCTACAGACAAAGCCGGTTTGACTTACCGGAGCGTTAGGCCATTCTCGACGGTGGAACGCCACTGGATTAATCTTGCATTCTCAGATGCGGATATTGCCGCACCAAATGGAGTCGTGCCTCTTAATCCGGTTGTTGACAAGGAATACACGACGTTGACCAACGCTCAAGGGACGCCATTGAAGATGTCGGCCAAGCTCTCTTCCCACGACTACAACGGCAACGTAACGCAGGAGACTTTTTACGATTGGTTCGATCCCGCGTCCGTTTCGCGTGATGCGGTAGGTGTGCCCACTGGTGTGCCTGCCGGAGCGACTGTGTTAAAGGTGGTCAACTACAGCCATTATAACCAGGCAGCGAGTTCGTCATCCGGGAATGTTTATGCCAAGCGATCAGTTTCCACCGGGGCGCCGGTGATTCTCAACGCACTACAGCAAACAACTCTCGGCCCGAGTACCGTTCAATTGAGTTACGACAATCAGGCTTATGGCGTCGCTCCCACGATTGGCAATCTGACAACCAGGAAAGTGTGGGACGACGTTGACGCGAAGTGGATTACGACAGGCACAACTTACGATCTTTACGGAAATGTGAGTACAGCGGTTGACGGTCGCGGTAACGTGACGCTGTTCTTTTATGAGGATTCCACGCATGCGCTGCCCACGCGTGTCGTGGTGGACCCGCAAAACGGCACCGGCACACAAACCAGCTACACAGCTTACGATGCCTCAACGGGTCTGGTAACGAGTCAGACGGATGTGAATGGGCAGCTATCGACCAGCAGCTATGTCAACCAGTTACTCGGCACAATTGATCCATTTGGCCGGGCCGGCTATACCGAAGGCCCTTTGATAAACGTCGACGGCAGCAATCAGAAGCGACGTGTAACGACGACTTACCTCGACTCCGCACGACAGGTGATCGTTGAGAGTGATCTGAACGCGCAGAACGATAAATTGCTCAAGACGCGGATCACTACGGATCAGTTGGGCCGTCCAATTCTGACGGAGCAAACAGAGGACGGAACGAACTACACGATTTCCGTGCGCAACGATTACCTTGACATGGGCCGCGTAACACTCACCTCGAGTGCGATGCGCAGCACTCCGTCGTCGACGGATAGCTGGACGCGCGTGACAAAGGATACTGCGGGACGAGTGACTGAGGTCGCCACCTTTGGCGGAGCCACGCCGGCGGCCTGGAGCGGAACGAGTGGCGTGTTTACTGGAGCGGTAACAACCGCGTACGACGCGCAGTTCACTACGGTTACAGATCAGGCGGGCAAAGTGCGTCGCAGTATGGTCGATGCATTAGGACGTTTGGTTCGGGTTGATGAACCTGACGACAACGGCAGCCTTGGCTCAGCCACAGCGCCCGCGCAGCCCACCGGTTATGGTTACGATGTTTTCGGCAACTTGACGTCGGTAACACAGGACCCGCAGCCGGCACGTACCTTCAGCTATGATTCGCTCTCGCGCTTGCGCACCGCGTTCAACCCTGAGAGCGGCACGATCACTTACCAGTACGATGACAGTGGAAACCTGCTGGTAAAGAAAGATGCACGCCAGGTCTCGACGCATTTCGAATATGACGGTCTCAATCGCGTAACACGCCGCTGGTACAACCAGTCGCCCTCACGGACGGCCACGACGCACAACAATCCAGCCTTGCCGCCGGAAGTTGGCGTCACGAATGAAGTCAAGTTCTACTACGACACGCAAACGCTTCCGGCAGGCGCGCCGCTTTACCCGCACGGCTCCGCAGTCGGGAGATTGGTGGCCCAGATTTATGGCTCGGGCAGCAGCGGCGATTACTATGCTTATGACGTACTCGGGCGGCAAACTCTTAAATACCAGCAAACCGGCCCGATCAATTACACGCTCGCGGCGGGGTACACTTTGTCAGGTGCAATCAAAACGCTGACGTATCCTTCCGGCCGCACGGTCACGAACACTTACGATAATGCCGGACGATTAACCGCGCTGAGCGGCAATCTCGGCGACGGCGGTACCCGGACGTATGCGTCGGACATTCTCTATTCGCCGCCAGGTGGTTTGACCAAGGAACAGTTTGGCACCTCCACCCCCGTTTACAACAAACTGTTCTACAACAGCCGCGGCCAACTGGCCGAGATTCGCGCCAGCACGAGTTACAACGGTCCCACCGACTACGACGCGAACCGCGGTGCGATCGTCAATAGCTACAGCAGCCAGTGCAGCGGCACGTGTGCGGGCGCGAACATGCCCGACAACAACGGCAACCTACAGCAGCAGGATATTCAGAGTTGGAATGCTCAGACCTCTACTCAGCAAACGCGCTCGCAGTACTACGTCTACGACAGTCTCAACCGCTTGCAGTCGGCGCGCGAAGTGATGAACAGCACCGAACAGTGGCGGCAGTGGTTTCACTACGATCGCTGGGGCAATCGGACTATCGATACCACCCTCGAAGGCAGTCAGCCCAGAACCTACGGCGCCGGTATCAACAACAAAGCTTTCAGTGTGGATACTTCGAACAACCGTCTTGGCGTGCCCGGTGGGCAATCAGGCGTGATGACTTACGACGCTGCCGGCAATCTCACGAATGACACCTACACGGGGGCCGGTAATCGCACCTACGACGGTGAGAACAAGATCACTTCCGCATGGGGCGGCCAAAACCAGGCGCAAGTCTACGGTTACGACGGAACAGGGCAACGCATCAAGCGCACTGTTGACGGCGTGGAGACGTGGCAGGTGTATGGCTTCGGCGCCGAGTTGCTGGCGGAGTATGCGGCTAACGGCGCAGCGACGAGTCCTCAGAAAGAGTATGGTTATCGTAACGGGCAGCTGCTCGTGACCGCTGGCGGTGCTCCGCGGCAAGACGTCGCGGCTGCGGCTAATGGCGGTACGGCGACGGCTTCGGAGACGCACAGTGCGCCGTATGCTGCAAGTGGCGCGATTAACGGAGACCGGAAGCTTTACCTCAACAACAACGCATGGGCCAACAGCACGGCCACTTTCCCGCAGTGGCTGCAAGTCGACTTCAACGGCAGCAAGGTCATTGACGAGCTCGACATCTTCAGCATTCAGGACAATCCTTCCTCGCCGAGCGAGCCGACGCCGACGATGACCTTCGGTCTTTATGGTCTGACAACATTTCAGGCGCAGTATTGGAACGGCTCTGCCTGGGTCACTGTTCCTAACGGCAATATCAGCGGGAACAATTTGGTTTGGAAGCAGATCACTTTCGCAGCAGTTACTACCAGCAAGATCAGAATCTGGATTACCGGCAGTTCTGATGGTTATAGCCGCTTAGCGGAAGTCGAAGCCTGGGGCACTGGTGTGCCTGTCACGCGGCAAAATCTAGCCGCCTCCGCGAACGGCGGTACGGCGACAGCTTCGGAAACGAACAGCGCTCCCTATGCACCGAGCGGCGCCATTAATGGGGACCGGAAGTTCTATACGAACAATGCCTGGGCCAACAGCACGGCCACTTTCCCGCAGTGGCTGCAGGTCGATTTCAACGGCAGCAAGGACATTGACGAGATTGACGTATTCAGTGTCCAGGATAATGTCTTCTCGCCAAGCGAGCCGACGCCGACGATGACTTTCAGTTTCTATGGCCTAACAACCTTTCAGGCGCAGTACTGGAACGGCTCAGCCTGGACCACGGTACCGAATGGCAATATCAGCGGCAACAATCTGGTATGGAAGCAGATTACGTTCTCACCAATAACTACGACCAAGATCCGGATCTGGACGACAGGTAGCTCTGATGGTTACAGCCGGATGACGGAGCTAGAGGCTTGGGGGGTGCCGACCGGCAGCAGCTCGAGCGCTGCCCTACAGTGGCTAATTTCAGACCAACTCGGCACGCCGCGCATGGTGCTGGACCAGAGCGGCGCCCTCGACAAGATGACGCGTCACGATTATCTGCCCTTCGGTGAGGAACTCTTCGCCGCCACCTCCGGCCGCTCCGCTGCGGAAGATTATTCCAGCGACGGCGTAAGGCAGCGGTTTACTTCAAAGGAACGGGACGTTGAGACGGGGCTGGATTACTTCCTTGCACGGTATTACTCATCAGCGCAAGGCCGATTCAATATTCCTGATGAATTCAAAGGTGGGGCGCGCGAACTGTACGTGCTTGGCAGTGGCGATCCAGAGAAGCAAGCTTTGGCCTATGCCGATATCTTTAGCCCTCAGTCGCTGAACAAGTATCAATACTGCCTCAACAATCCGCTTCGTTACATCGACGCTGATGGACATGACTATCGAATAGTCGACGAGACGGACAAGGAAGGCAAGAAGGTCAAACGGTATGTGTGGGATCGCGATTACACGTACAAGAAAGGCGACAAGAATGGTGCGCCATCCAATGCCCGATACATCGACAGCCAGGGACGCGCAATTCAGTTGTGGGGAGACAATAACAAAGACCTGAAGAAAGGAGTCGATCATGGGTACCAAGTGGTTGAGCCAACGAAAGAAGGGTCCGAAAGCTACGTGAACCAATCAGGCGAGCCTCCGACGAGTTACGTCTCCTATAACGATACTAAGAATGCCGTACTAGCGGCAGGCTACAATCAACACTATCTTGACATCCACCCGGACCACTGGGGTGGCGAGGACTTTTCAAAGCCCACGAGTCCAACGTTGCACATAACATTGTTCGCTCAGGACAGCATTGGAGTCAGCAGCCGCAGACTTCCCGCCATAGTCACGGGTCATCTTCCTTTAAAGGATGTGACGTTCCACGGTGAGAAGCATACCCAAGCTGGCACGTGGTCAGATCTTGGAAGTCATTTGAAGGATGCAGCTAAACAGACGGTGGGGTTAAAGCCATGAACTACCAGTTCCGCTATTCTTTCGCAGTAATTCTGATGCTGGCGGTTAGTGTTGCCCTGGGTTGTGAGCGGGACACCAAACTGGTCATCAAAGGAAGCAATCCACCTGTTTTTGTTATGTCGGGGAGCGGATCCTTAGGAACTATACGAGTGCGCGGCCCTGAGAAACAACGAGAAGCAGAGGGCGAGGACGCTTTTCTTTATTGGGTAATTGTAAACCGGGAAGACGAGGACCAGAATGTTGAGCGCTTAGGTCCGGTCACCTATGGGAAAGTCCCACAAGGTTACAAACAGGTCTACCCGGAAAGAGGTGAGGCTCCGCAACTGGTTGAAGGAGAGCGATACAACATCAGAATCGCCACGAACAATGCGAATGGAGTGGATAAGTTCTTCGTAATCCGCAACGGCAAAGTGGAAGTCTCAGACTATTAGTTTATTGGCTACTTGCTGGCAGCTTTGATGAAAGTGTCGATTGTTTTCAGGAGTACGGTTTGCTGATGGGTAGGGAGCGATTCGATCTTTTCGAGCCGGCGCCGGACCCTACGGCCGGCTTTTTTGCTGTTGCTCTTTACCAACTTTTTGCCAGCGGGGGATAATACGGGCTCCAGAGACGACTCTGGCCACATACTGATTTATGTCAAAAATGACGAAACCGGTGAGTCGGCGTATTACGATTACATCGCTACGGGGGACTACAACAATATCGGCACAACTCAATTGAATGGAGTGAACCAGGAAAGAATTGATCGACATGCCAGCATCACTATCGAAACTAACGCTTCACAGGAGCAGGCAATTCTAGAAGGGATCAAGTCGGCGCAGGAGAGCTCTCCAGACTATTCGGTGAATCCAACTAAGGCTCTAACGCACACCGAGTCGACGTGTGCTTCCAACGTGATCAAGCTATTGTCGTTAGGGGGGCATCAATGTTGGACCATCGCTTATGCCCCAGTCGCCAAAGGCCATCTGGCAGTTTGCTTTCAAGCAGTACGGAGACTTTGCCAGTAATCAAGGCTACCTTCCCCCTCCGAATCCGTTATTCCCGCATTCGGCGCCAGTCACTAACGGATATGACACTAATCCACAAGTAGATCCAAAAGGTCGGGAGTATGGTCATGACCCTCGCGGACAGGCTCGTGTCTTGGATAAAAACGCCGGGAACAACTACACGATAAACTTCCGGGGAGGCAAACGTGTCCAGTAATGCTAATAATCCTGCCTTTAGCCGCTCAGCGCGCTTGGTGATGATCGGGATCGGTGCGCTAATCATAGTTGGTCTTTCGGTCTATCTGCTGCTAAGAGCCGCTGACAATACTCTCAGCAGCCTTAATGAAGCTAAGAAGGTTCGGACAACAACTGCAGTCGTGAAAGCCAAAGAGTATGTTCGCTTCGACGAGAAGAACCATTGGTATGTGAACGACTTTGGCCAGACCATTGAGGTGACGCCTGGCTATGAGCAATGGAGAATCTACTATCGGATCGACAACTTTGATCAAGTGCCCGACCCCAAGCGAAGCGAGCTATGGCAATCGGAAGAGGCGCGCATCAAGCAGTTCGGCTTTCGCTTTTATCCGGCAGGTACGCCTGATAAGGCCGCCTACGACAAGGCTCAGGTTGGCGATCAGTTAGAGGTCCGGTATCGTTACATGGGTGACCAGAAAGAAATGATCAGCATCCGCAATCTGACCCATCCTGATAGCTGAGATCGGAGCGACGTGTTATCTGCCAGCGTGATGAGCGATGAAAGGTTCAATGATGGCGGCGATCTTCTGTTGCTGACCACGCGGAAGGCGTAACGCCGCTTCGAATAGCTGACGCATCTTGCCCGTTGGACCCGCGCCCCGTTTCTTAGTTCCGTTAGAGCCCACCAAATCTTCCACTGAAACATTGAGCGCTTCAGCCAGGCCAAGTAGCTGGTCAGGGCGGAGTGCGACCGGGTTGCGTTCCCAGTGAGCGTAGGCTCGTTTCAACTCGATTGCACTGTTGCACCAACATCAGCGCGAAGTGAAGCGGGCGGCTCGTGGCGAAGTGGAGCTCGAATACGTGGAAGTCACGATTGCCGATATCGCGCTGGCCAATGAACTGGCCCAGGACGTCCTGGCGCGTGGCCTCGATGAACTGGCGGCGCCGGTGCGTGGGCTTTACGAGGACCTGCGCAAGCTGTGCGTGCAGCGAGCTGAGGAAATGAACTGCCAGCCTGAGGCGGTGTTG
>Ga0081539_10003496_pt1 | contig 19196 bp, 14 predicted proteins | sample TabmetS4T2R2_FD_71023 | JGI IMG/M metagenome (GOLD analysis project Ga0081539, IMG submission 71023) | Tabebuia heterophylla rhizosphere microbial communities from the University of Puerto Rico - S4T2R2 | ecosystem: Host-associated > Plants > Roots > Rhizosphere ...
ACAGGTTGTTCCGCCCGGTGCGGCAGTAGTGGCACTCCATGCAGTACAGCGACGGGTCGACGGCGACGGGGTCGCCGACCCGGATCCCGTCGACCGCCGGGTCGACCCCGGACCCCACCGCGACGACGACGCCGGAGAACTCGTGCCCGGGCACGATCGGCAGCGTCGGTGCGAACTCGCCGTCGAGGATGTGCAGGTCGGTGCCGCAGATCCCGCACGCGGCCACGTCGACGACGACCTCGCGCGGCCCCGGCGTCGGGTCGTCGACGGTCGTGACCTCGACCTGGCCGGGCGCGGAGATCACGACGGCCTTCACTTGACGGCCCCCAGTGAGAGTCCGCGGACCAGCTTGTCCTGCGCCGCCCAGCCGGCGAGGAGCACCGGCAGCGACAGGAGCGTCGCCGCAGCGCACAGCCGCGCGAGGAACAGGCCCTCGTTGGTGATGAAGCCGACGAGGAACACCGGCGCCGTCGACGCCCGGGTCGCCGTCAGGTTCACCGCGAACATGAACTCGTTCCAGCTGAAGATGAAGCAGATCAGCGCCGTCGCGGCGAGCCCCGGCATGGCCACCGGCCGGACGACCGACCACAGCGTGCGCAGCAGCCCGGCGCCGTCCATCTCCGCCGCCTCGAGGATCTCCTTCGGCACCTCGGCCAGGAACGACTGCATCATCCACAGCGCGATCGGCAGGTTCATCGCGGTGTAGAGGATGACGAGCGTCCAGACGTTGTCGAGCATGCCGCCCTCCTTGACGATCAGGTAGATCGGCAGGAGGGCGGCGATCGCCGGCAGGAACTTGGTGGACAGGAAGAAGAACATGACGTCCGTCCACTTCTCCACGGGCTTGATCGACAGCGCGTACGCCGCCGGCACCGCGAGCACGAGGACGAGGACGGTCGACAGGATGCTGGCGAACGCCGAGTTGACGAGGAACGGCGAGACGCCGCGGTCGAACAGCAGGGAGTAGTTCGCCCCGGTGATCGAGGCGAACGGCGACGGCGGGTTGGTGGCGGCGTCGGCCTCGGTGTGGAACGAGGTCAGCACCATCCAGGCGACCGGCATGAAGAAGAACAGCGTCAGGATCCAGGCGAGCAGCGTCCAGACCGGTCCGCCGCGTGCGGCGGCGTCCGGGTCCTTGGGCCGGCGCCGGCGCCGGACGGCGGCGAGCGGCCCGCTCGGCGCGCCGGCCGTGGGCGGCGCACCCGCCGCGGTGGTGTCGGCCGTGGCCGTCGGGCTGGCTGTCATCGGCCGACCTCCTCGCGGAACAGCGACGAGAACACGCGAAGCGCGAACGTCGCGACGACGATCGTGCCGATGACGACGACGACCCCCGCCGCCGCGGCCTCGCCGTACTCGTACTTGCGGAACATCGTCAGGTAGATCTCGTACGGCAGGTTCGTCGTCGCCGTGCCGGGACCGCCCTGGGTGATCGTGAAGACGGCGTCGAACGTCTGCAGGATGTAGATCGAGCCCAGCAGCGCCGACAGCTCCAGGTACTGCCGCAGGTGCGGCAGCGTGATGAACCGGAAGGTCTTGAGCGGCGACGCGCCGTCCACCTTCGCGGCCTCGAGGACGTCGCCGGGCTGGGCCTGCAGCCCCGCGAGCAGGATCAGCATCATGAACGGCGTCCACTGCCAGACCAGCGAGACGACGACGGCAGTCATCGGCATCGACGAGATCCAGTCGACGCTCGGGCCGCTGTCGGCGCCGAACAGCTCCCACACCCAGGTCAGCGAGCCGTTCAGCAGGCCGTAGGTGGGGTTGTAGATCGCGTGCTTCCAGATCAGCGCGGCGGCCACCGGCATCACGAGGAACGGCGCGATCAGCAGCGTGCGGGCGAGCCCCCGGCCGGGGAACCGGCGGTCGAGGAGCACGGCGAGGGCCAGCCCGACGAGGACGCTGACGACGACGACCGACGCCGTCAGCACCACGGTGTTGATGACGGCGGCTCGCAGCCGGTTGTCGGTGAACACCGTGCCGTAGTTCGACAGCCCGGCGAAGCTGCGCTCACCCGGCCGCAGCACGTTCCAGTGCAGCGACGAGATCACCAGCGTGACGAGGAACGGCACCTGCGTGACGACGATGAGGAAGACCAGCGCCGGCAGGAGCGGTGCCCGGCGGACCCAGCGGTCCCGGGCCGGGGGCCGCCCGGTGGCGGCCCCCGGCTCACGATGCCGGGCCCCGGAGGGGGTGGAGACGGTGGTGGTCATGAGGCGGCGCCCCTACTTCTGGTACTTCTTGGCGACCTCTTCCGCGAGCTTCTGGCCGTCGGCCAGCGCTGCCTGGACGGTGCCCCGGCCGGCGATGACGGCGGAGATCTCCTGGGAGACCTTGGTGCCGAGGTCGGCGAACTCGGGGATCGTGACGTACTGGATCCCGACCGTGGGGCGCTCCTGGGTGCCCGGGTCGGTGGGCTTGGCGCCCTCGATCGACTTCAGCGTGATGTCTCCGAACGCGGCCGACACCTCCTGGTACTCGGGCAGCGAGTACGTCGAGACCCGCTTGCCGCTCGGGACGCGCGCCCAGCCGAGCTTCTCGCCGACCAGCTTCTCGTACTCCTTGCTGGAGGCCCAGAGCGCGAACTTCGCCGCCGCGTCGGCGTGCTTGGTGGTCTTGGGCATCGTCCAGGCCCAGGTCCACAGCCAGCCGGCGGACTCGGTCTCCTTGACCGGCGCGTACGCGTAGCCGATCTTGCCGGCGACGTTGCTGACCTTGGGGTCCTCGAGGGAACCCGCGGCCGACGTCGCGTCGTACCACATCGCGACCTTGCTCTGGCTCATCGCGTTGAGGCACTCGGTGAAGCCGGCCTGGGCGGCGCCGGCCTCGCCGTGCTTGCGCACGAGGTCGACGTAGAACTGCACGGCCTCGGTGAACTGCGGCGAGTTCACCTGCGCCTGCCAGTCCTTGGTGAACCAGGTGCCGCCGAAGGTGTTCACGACGGTCGTGAGCGGCGCGAACATCTCGCCCCAGCCCGGCAGCCCGCGCAGGCAGATGCCGCGCATCCCCGGCTGGGCGTTGTCGACCTTGGCGGCCGCGTCGGCGACCTGCTGCCAGGTCGGCCGCTCGGGCAGCGTGACGCCCTTCGACTCCAGGATGTCCTTGCGGTACATGAGGAACGACGACTCGCCGTAGAACGGGACGGCCATCAGCTTCCCGTCCACCGTGAGCGAGTCGACGATCGGCTTGATCAGGTCGCCCTTGTCGAAGGCGGAGTCCTTGTCGACGTACGACGTGAACTCCGCCAGCCAGCCGTTCTGGGCCCAGATCGGTGCCTCGTAGGCGCCGATGGTCGCCAGGTCGTACTGCCCGGCGCCGGTGGCGACCTCCTGCGTGACTTTGTCGCGCAGCTCGTTCTCGGGAAGGATCGTGAAGTTGACCTTGATGCCGGTGTCCTTGGTGAAGGAGTCCGCGGTCAGCTGCTGGATGTCCTCCATCTGCGGGTTTCCGACCATGAGGACGTTGATCGACTGACTGTCGCCGTCACCGCCGCCACCGCCGGCCCCGGCGCATCCGGAGGCGACGAGCACCGCACCGACGGCCACCGCGAGCACCGGCCGTCGCACCATTGCGACACGGCGCCCCGCGCCGAGACCGGGTCTGAAAGCTGTCACGCCAGAACCTCCAGCTTCATCGCGACAGGACGCTCATTTGAGCACTGACGCACTCATTTGGGTAATGGCAGTGTGTGCGCCCTCACAGAGGTAGTCAATGAAGTTGCTTGTCTGAGATCTTCGATGCTCAAATGAGCACCCTTGATCGACGTGGGGGACACCATGAGCCCAGAACAGTCCGGGGGACCCGCCGAGCTCGTCCTCATGGCACTGATCTCGCGCCGCTACTTCATCGACGGCGCCTCGAAGATCGACATCGCCGAACAGACCGGCCTCAGCCGCTTCAAGGTCGCACGCCTGCTCGACAAGGCGCGGTCGCTCGGGCTCGTGAAGATCGACATCAGCTACCCGGGGACGATCGACGTCGATGCGTCCAGCCGGCTGCAGCAGGCGCTGAGGCTGCAGCACGCGCTCGTGCTCGACGCCGTCGAGGACCAGGCCGCCGCACTGCGCGCCGACCTCGGGTCCGCCGCCGCCGAGCTGATCTCGGAGATCGTGACCGCGGACGACGTCCTCGGCCTCGCCTGGGCCCGCTCGGTGAGCGCGATGAGCCAGGCGCTGACGCGCCTGGCGCCGTGCGCCGTGGTGCAGATGACCGGCGCGCTGCCGGGCCCGGAGGTCGACGCGAGCTCCACCGAGCTCGTCCGCGAGGCCGCCCGCACCGGCGGCGGACCGGCGTACTTCTTCTACGCGCCGATGATCGTCGGCAGCCCGGCGATGGCGCAGGCGCTGCGGCAGCAGCCGGAGGTGGCCCGGGCGATGGCGAAGCTGCCGTCGGTGACGAAGGCCGTGGTCGGCGTCGGCTCCTGGGACCCGCCGTTCTCCACGCTCTACGACGCGCTCGAGCCCGCGGAGCGCGAGTCGCTGCTGGACCTCGGCGTGCAGGCCGAGGTGTCCGGCATCCTCATCGACGCCGACGGCGAGACTGTGCACACACCGCTCGCCGAGCGGATGATCGGTGTGGACGCCGGGCAGCTCGGCCGGATCCCGGAGGTGATCGCCGTGGCCTACGACCGCACCAAGGCGCGCGCCGTGCTGGCCGCGGTCCGCGGCGGGCTCGTGAACTCGCTCATCACGCACCGTTCGCTGGCCGAGGCGCTGCTCCGCGAGGCGGATGACGCACCGATCGACCGCCGGCCCGAGAGGATCTCGTGAGAGCCTGTCTTGGAGTTCCGCGCCGTCGCGAGGAGCCGCCCGGTGTGGTGCTGCGGCGTGACCGGCGAGGAGTTCATAGCAGCGCTATGGGCGACGATGCCGGGTGCGGCGGAGCGCCCCACCGGGTGGCCCGCAGTAGGCGGGGAACTCCAAGACAGGCTCTGGGCCGACGGTGAGCCGTCCGTGAGCCGAGTCCCGGAGACGCCGCTGCCCGGCGGGACCGCGAACCGCGGTCTCGTCGTGCGTGTCGGCGACACCGTGCGGCGCCCGCTGACGCCGTTCAGCGCGGCGACGCACGAGCTGCTGGCGCACCTGGAGCGGATGCGGTTCGAGGGCGCGCCGCGGTTCCTCGGCATCGACGAGCAGGGCCGGGAGATGCTCAGCTACGTCGAGGGCGAGGTGCCGATCCAGCCCTACCCCGCCTGGGCGCACTCCGACGAGGTCCTGGCCGGGGTCGCCACGCTGCTGCGCCGGTACCACGACGCCGTCGAGACGTTCGACGCGAGCGGCCACGCGTGGCCGACGCGGCTTCCGGGCGGCTACGGGCCGGTGCTGGTCAGCCACAACGACCCGAACCTGGACAACGTCGTGTTCCGCGGCGGCCGGGCGGTCGGGCTCATCGACTTCGACCTCGCCGCGCCCGGCTCGCGGGTCTGGGACGTGTCGATCGCGGCCCGGCTGTGGGCGCCGCTGCGGCCGGACCCGGACGTCCACGACGCGCGGCGCGGCCGCGGCCTGGAGCGGCTGCGGCTGTTCGTCGACGCCTACGGCCTCGACGCCGGCGACCGGAAGCTGGTGCTGGAGGCCCTGATCCCCAGCCACGACTGGATCTACGACCTCATCTCGGCCGCCGCCCGCGCCGGCAGCGGCGGCTTCGCGCGGTACTGGACCGGCGACGTCCCCGCGCGCACGCGACGCACGCGGGCCTGGCTCGCGGCGTCGTACGACGACCTGCGGCGCGCGCTGTCCTGACCCTCCACGCGAGTCCCGGCGCGCGCTCGCTTTTTGGGCTCTCCTGACGCTTCCGTGGGTGGCCTGAGGGCGCCAGCGACAGCAGAGGCGCCTGATTGCGCACGGGGATGCCCCGTGCGCGTCTATCGATCGCAGGGACGCCCCGTGCGCAAAGGAACCGACCCGCCACCTGGTGCTCGAGAAGATCACTGCCTGACCCACCAGAGCCTGAGGCTTGCGTGGGTGGCTGGGGCACCCGGGGTGGGGGACGCCGGCGACGGTAGAGGCCCTGATTGCGCACGGGGACGCCCCGTGCGCAACTATCGATCGCAGGGACGCCCCGTGCGCAAGAAACCAACCGCAGCAGATCCGCACCCAGACGGAGAACGGCGAGTCGCCGTCCCGTCCCGACATGCCCGCACCCACGGATACGTCAGGAGAGCCCCTTTTTGAGCACGGTGTGGCACCGGTCTCCTTAGGTGAGACCGGTGCCACACCGTGCTCGGAAAAACGCGCGCGCCGAGACGGCTGCCCGGCCGGGCGCGTCCGGCCGGGCCCGTCCGGACGGATCGGCCCGCGCCGGGCCCCGGGGGCCCGGGTGCGGCGTAGCCGTCCGAGCTCAGGTCACCACGACCTCGACGCCGACCGCGCGCAGCGCCCGGATGTGGCGCTCGCCGGCGATGCGGTCGGTGATCACGGTCGTGAGGTCGCGGACGTGGGAGAACCGGTACGAGGAGTCGACGCCGAACTTCGCGCCGTCCGCCAGCAGCATGCGCCGCCGGCTCACCGCGACGGCGGCCGACTTCACCGCGGCGACGCCGGCGTCCGGGCAGGTCAGCCCGCGCTCGACGCTGATGCCGTTGGTGCCGAGGACGGCGAGGTCGATGACGAGCTCGTCGAGCATGCGGATCGCCCAGTGGTCGACGGTGCCCAGCGAGTGCCCGCGGACCCGGCCGCCGATCAGCAGCAGCGAGACGCCGGGCCGGCCGGCGAGCAGCATCGCGACCGGCAACGCGTTCGTCACCACCGTGACCGGCCGCGCCGGCCGCAGCCGCTCGGCGAGCGCCTGGACCGTGGAGCCGGCGTCGAGGTACAGCGTCTCGGCCCCGGCGATCATCGTCGCCGCCTGCACCGCGATGCGCGTCTTCTCGTCCTGGCGGGAGCCGATCCGCGGCACCAGCCGCCCCTCGAAGCCGAAGCGCTCGACCGGGACGGCGCCGCCGTGGACCCGGCGTAGCAGCCCCTGGCGCTCCAGCGCGTTGAGATCGCGCCGGATCGTCTCCGGGGCGACCTCCAGCGTTCTCGCCACCTCGGCGACCTCGACACGGCCCGCCTCGCGAGCCGTGGTGACGATCCATCGCCTGCGTTCGACCGCGTACATGCGTCACCACCCGCCCGGGTTCGCCCGGAGCGGACCGTCAACGACCGGGCACATCGACTACGTGTAAACAATGTGTGACAGGCAGCACAAGCTTTCGGGGGCAAACGGGCGTCCGCCCGCGACATCCGGACGCATCCGGGCCCAGACGCGCCCGTTTCGCGCGGTTTCGCCGGTCGCAGGGCGGCCCGTGACTCGATCCTGCCCGGCCGCCGATCGGCCGCCCGATCGGCCGCCGGATCGCCGTTGGCAGGTACCCCATGCGGACATGACGCGAGACACCCGCGGGGACGCTGGTGACGGGACCTACTCGGAGGTAGAATTATGTTACTGAACAGTAGCTTAGGTGCGACCGGTCGCTCCCACGGGGATCGTCGGCGGCCCGGCGGATGGTCAACCCGCAGAAAGGCGACAGGGGATGAGCCACTACCTGCACAACCTGCGCGACGTCGAGTTCAACCTCTTCGAGGTCCTCCGGCGCGGCGACGTGCTCGGGCACGCGCCGTACGCGGACTACGACGTCGAGACCACGCGCGAGATGCTCCGCGAGGTGGCGCGGCTGGCCACCGACGACCTCGCGCCCGCCCTCGTCGAGGGCGACCGCAACCCACCGGTCTACGACCCCGCGACCCACTCCGTCACGATCCCGGACGCCTTCAAGAAGGCCTACCGGGCCTTCGTCGACGCCGGCTTCTGGGGCATCGGCCTCCGGCCCGAGCTCGGCGGCAACCCCGCGCCGTCCAGCGTGTACTGGGCGATGAGCGAGTTCGTCCTGGGCGCCAACCCGGCCGTGCACATCTACGCGTCGACGTTCGGGTTCGCCGAGGTCCTGTACGCCCACGGGACGCCCGACCAGCAGCGGCTCGCCAAGCTCATGGTCGACGAGCAGTGGGGGTCCACGATGATCCTCACCGAGCCCGACGCCGGCTCGGACGTCGGCGCGGGCCGCACCAAGGCCGTGCAGCAGCCCGACGGCACCTGGCACATCACCGGCGTCAAGCGCTTCATCACCTCGGCCGAGCACGACATGGCCGACAACATCGTGCACTTCGTGCTCGCGCGGCCGGAGGGGGCCGGCCCGGGCACCAAGGGGCTGTCGCTGTTCATCGTGCCGAAGTACCACGTCGACGTGGCGACGGGCGCGCTCGGCGGCCGCAACGGCGCGTTCGTGACGAACGTCGAGGACAAGATGGGCATCAAGGTGTCCACGACGTGCGAGGTCCGCTTCGGCGAGGTCGACGGCATCCCGGCGGTCGGCACGCTGCTCGGCGACGTCCACGACGGCATCGCGCAGATGTTCGCGATCATCGAGAGCGCGCGGATGATGGTCGGCACCAAGGCCATCGCGACGCTGTCGACGGGCTACCTCAACGCGCTGGAGTACGCGAAGAACCGCGTGCAGGGCGCCGACCTCACGCAGCAGACCGACAAGACCGCGCCGCGGGTGACGATCACGCACCACCCCGACATCCGGCGCTCGCTGATGACGCAGAAGGCGTACGCCGAGGGCCTGCGCGCGCTGGTGCTCTACACCGCGTCGCAGCAGGACGCCGTCAAGATCGCCGCGGCGAACGGCGCCGAGGACGACCTCGCCGAGCGGCTCAACGACTTCCTCCTGCCGCTGGTGAAGGGCTGCGGCTCGGAGCGCGCCTGGGTGCTGCTCGGCACCGAGAGCCTGCAGACGTTCGGCGGCTCGGGCTTCCTCAAGGACTACCCGATCGAGCAGTACGTGCGGGACGCGAAGATCGACACGCTCTACGAGGGCACGACGGCGATCCAGGGCCTCGACTTCTTCTTCCGCAAGATCGTGCGGGACAAGGGCCAGGCGATGGCGCACCTCGGACAGCAGATCGCCGAGTTCGCGAAGGCCGACACCGGCGACGGCCGGCTCGCCGCCGAGCGCGAGCTGCTGACGAAGGCGCTGGACGACGTCCAGGCCATCGTCGGGTTCATGGTCGGGCAGCTCGTCGCCGCCGACCCGCGGACCGAGGGCAACGATCCGCGCGACATCTACAAGGTCGGGCTCAACACGACCCGGCTGCTGCTCGCGACCGGCGACCTCGTCGTCGCGTGGCTGCTGCTGCGCCAGGCCGACGTCGCGACGTCGAAGCTCGCCGCCGGCGGGCTCAGCGCCGCGGACACGTCGTTCTACCAGGGCAAGGTCGCGGCGGCGCGGTTCTTCGCCCGCGATGTGCTGCCGCGGCTGTCGGCCGAGCGCGCGATCGCCGAGGCGACCACCAACGACCTGATGGACCTCGACGAGAGCGCCTTCTGACGCTCGTCGACCCCGGCGCCGGCGAAGGCGCGTCCGCAGTTGAGCGCCGCCGTCACGGTGGGATGATCCCGCCGTGACGACGGCGCTCGCGCAACTGGGCCTCACCGTTCCGCTCGTCGCCGCGCCGATGGCCGGCGGGCCGTCGACGCCGGCGCTCGTGACCGGCGCCGCCCGTGCCGGCGGCCTCGGGTTCCTCGCCGCGGGCTACAAGACGCCGCAGGCCCTCGCCGACGAGATCGCGACCGTGCGCGCCGACGGCGTGCCGTTCGGCGTGAACCTGTTCGCCCCGAACCCCGTGCCGGTGGACCGGGAGGCGTTCCGCCGGTACGCCGACGCGCTGCAGCGCGAGGCCGACCGCTACGGCCTCGACCTGGCGACGGCCGAGCCGGTGGAGGACGACGACCACTGGCACGACAAGCTCGACGTCCTGCTCGCGGACCCGGTGCCGGTCGTGAGCTTCACGTTCGGCCTGCCCGACCGTGACGTCGTCGCCGCGCTGCGCCGGACCGGCAGCCTCGTCGTCACGACCGCGACGTCCGCCGACGAGGCGCGGCTGGGCACCGAGGCCGGCGCCGACCTGCTCGTCGTCCAGGCGTCCGCCGCGGGCGCGCACTCCGGCACGCTGACGCCGTCGCGGATCCCGCCGGAGGTGCCGCTGACCGAGCTGCTGGCCGCCGTGCGCGCGGTCACGCCGCTACCGCTGCTGGCGGCCGGCGGGATCGGCACGCGCGACGACGTCGGCGCGGTGCTCGGTGCCGGCGCAGCGGCCGCGGTCGTCGGGACGGTGCTGCTGCGGTCCGACGAGAGCGGCGCGAACGCGGCGCACCGGGAGGCGCTGGCGGACCCGAAGGCGCGGACCACGATCGTCACGCGCGCGTTCACCGGCCGCCCGGCGCGGGCGCTGCGGAACCTGTTCACCGACCGGTACTCCGAGCTCGCGCCGGCCGGTTACCCCGCCGTCCACCACCTGACGCGGCCGCTGCGCGCCGCCGCCTCGGCGGTGGGCGACGCGGACCTGCTGAACCTTTGGGCCGGGACCGGCCACCGTCACGCCGGCACGGGCCCGGTAGCGGACCTGCTGCGCCGGCTCGCCCCCAGCCGTGATCATGCACGATAGGAACGCCGCCTCCAGCGCAAGGTGAGGCTTCGCGCAGAGGGGCGTTCCTATCGTGCATGATCACGGCCAGCTTGGGACGAGCGCCCGCGGGGTCGTCCGTCAGTAGCGCGGCGGGCCGCCCAGGTCGCGGCGCTCGATGACCTCGGTGTGCGAGGTGTTCCCCCGCTGCTGCTGCAGCATCAGGGACAGGACGATGGCGAGGACGCCGCCGCCCATCATGATCCAGCCGATGACGCCGACGTCCAGGTCGCCGACGGACTGGTCGGTCACGCCGAAAGCCAGGATCGCTCCCACGACGAGCAGGAAGATTCCGCCTCCGATATACATCGCGTCGTTCCCTTCGTCGATGTCCTGGCGTCAGTGTCGGATCCGCCTGATCGGCCCGCACGTCGAGAAAGCAGCGAACCCGTCGCCCGCAGGGGTCTGGACAGCTTTGACTGTGACCTGTCAGAGTGTTCTGACATATGAAAGGTGATGCTGTGCAGACTGACGCCACCGGGGACGACCTGCTCCGCACGCTCGCGGCGCTGGCGAACCCGCACCGGCTGCGGATCCTCGCCTCGCTGGCCGAGGGGCGGAACTACGTCAGCCGGCTGGCGCGGGACCTCGGGATGAGCCGCCCGCTGCTGCACATGCATCTCCAGCGACTGGAAGCCGCCGGTCTCGTGACCGGGGAGCACGAGATCTCCGAGGATGGGAAGGCCATGAGATACATCGAGGTGACGCCGTTCGAGGTGCACCTGACCCCGGCGGGTGTGGCGCACGCCGTCCGCACCCTGACGACGGACGCCGGCGGGGCGGGGGACGGGCGATGAGTTGCCCTGTGTCAACCCCTGGGTCAGGCGGCGGTCGGTTGGTCTTGGTTGAGGATGGTCTGGAGGGCGCCGTGGGTGGCTGGGTCGTAGGGCGTGCGGTCTTGCCAGCAGCGCCAGATGATGTGTGCCCAGGCGCGGGCGAGGATGCGGACGGCGTGGGGGTGGTCGGCGCCTCGGGCGCGGGCTTGGTTGTAGAGGGCGGCGGCCCAGGGGTGGGCGTGGCGGGAGTCGCCGGCGAAGTCGCACAGGGCATCGCGCAGTTGTTTGTCGGCGCCCCAGCGGAAGGTGACGGTCTTGGCCTTGCCCGACTGTCGGGTGGAAGGTGCGACGCCGGCCAGGCAGGTCAGTGAGCGGCAACGCGGTGTCGGTGGCCGCGGTGATCGGCGGGTTCCTCGTCGCCGCCGTCATCGCGTGGGGCATCTTCTCGGTGGCGCGCACCGCCGTCCGGTCCTACCGCGACGAGGCGCGCGAGACGGTGCTCACCGAGCTGACCGAAGGCCAGCGGCAGCTGCTGCAGGCCCAGAAGGAGGCGGTGGAGCTGCTCGCCGAGCTGCGCGGCACCACGACGCGGATCGAGGCGATGCTGCGCGAGGTGGGGTGACCCACCCGGGGTGGCGGACGCGCGGACGATGCCCGGCCACCGGACGCCGGCACGCACCGCGCCGGACCACCCTGGCCGTCACTCAGGGCGGGCGAACATCCACGTGGTCTCCGGCGGCGTGGCCTGCGCCGGCGGCCGCGGCGAGCGGGCCCGCGCCATCGCCAGCAGGCTGTCCCGCATCCGGCGGTCCTCCTCGTCCCGTGGCTCCACTACGTCGAGGCGCGCCGTCGCGACGGCGAGCGCCTTCTCGTCGCCCGAGGCCAGCGCCTCGAGCAGGGCGCGCTCCGCGCGCTCCAGGTACCGCCGGTCACGCCGTCCCATCGCCCGACCCCTCCCGGACCTCGTCACTGCACACGGACCCGGCATCCGGGTCGTCCGTGACAGGAGCGGCGGGCGTACCCGCTGATACGGGGCACCCTCCACCCCTTGGTCGTGATCATGCACTTCCGGTACGCGGTCACCTGGTAGAACGCGGCCCGAACACGTCGTTCCACTCCTCTACCCTCGCCAGGGTGAGCACGGGACCGGCGGCTGCGGGCGAGGCTCCCGCGCCGCTCGACTACCACGCGGCGGTCGCCGCGCGCCTGCGCGCGGACGAGCCGGCGGCGTGGTCCTCCGTGTCCGCTCTCGATCCGGCGGCCTCCCCGGACACCGCCGCCGTCCACGCCGACCTCACGCGCAACGCCTACCGCCTCGACCCCGAGGGGCATCCCCGGGTACGTGAGGCGGCCGGGCGCGCGGCCAAGGCGCTGGGCGTCGAGCGGCCGGTCTCGGCGTTCCAGCTCGAGGGCGGCGGCCCCGCCAACGCGGCGCTCGTCACGCTGCCCAGCGCGGTGACCGTGGTGTTCGGCGGTCCGCTGCTCGAGCTGGTGGACGACGACGAGCTCACCGCGGTCTTCGGCCACGAGCTCGCGCACCACGTGCTGTGGTCTCTCGCCGGCGGGCAGTACCTGGTGGCCGACCGGCTGCTCGACACGTTCGCCGCGGACGCCGCGTCGCCGCCGGCGTACGCCGAGACCGCGCGCCGCTACGCGCTGGCGACGGAGCTGTACGCGGACCGTGGCTCGCTCGTCGCCTGCGGCGACCTGCACACGGCGGTCTCCGCGCTGGTCAAGGTGGCCACCGGGCTGCGGGAGGTGGACGCCGCGGCGTACCTCCGGCAGGCCGAGGGGGCCGACCCGGGGTCGGGCAGCCGCGGCCACGGCCACCCGGAGACGGTGCTCCGCGCCTGGGCGCTGGCCCGGTGGCACGAGCGCCCCACGGCGGGCGACCTGGCCGCGGCGACGCTGCTCACGCCGTCCCTCGACCTCGACTCGCTGGACCTGATCGACCGCGCGACGCTGGCCGGCGTCACCCGCGCCCTGCTCGAGGACGTGCTCGCCGACTCGTGGTGGCGGACGGAGGCGGTGGTCGCGCAGGCGCGGCAGTACTTCCCCGACCTCGACCCGTTCCCGGCCGGCGCCGGCGGGCCCGCGCCGCCGGCCTGGGGCACGCCCGCGGCGGGCTCGGTGCGCGTGGTGCCCGACGCCGCGACGCCGAACACCCGGCGGTACCTCGGCTACGTGCTGCTCGACCTCGTGGCGGCGGACCCCGACCTCGACGACGAGGAGGCGGTGCGCCGCGCGCTGACGATCGCGCACCGCGTCGGGCTCGCCGCCGAGCTGGACGCCGTCGCGCGGGCGGAGCTGCGGCTGTCGGCGGCCGCGTGGCGCCGGGTGACGGCCGGCGTCGTAACGCCGACCGCCGAGCCCCCGTCGACACCGTCGGCCGAGTCACCCGCGCCGGCGCCGGGCGGGACGACGCCGCCGCTGTGGGGGCCGCCGTGACCCTCCAGCCGCTGGTCGACCTGGCCCGCGAGCGCGGCGGCCTGGGGCCGGACGACCTCGTCGCGTGCCTCGCGCCGCTGTTCCGGCAGGTCATCGCCTGCCACGAGCGCGGTCTCGTGGCGCCTCTGCGGGGGATCGAGGCGCTGTCCGCCGACGAGCGCTACCGCGTCGGTTTCGACGAGGCGGCGGCCCGGCCGCCGCTGCCGGCGGAGGCGGCGGTCGCCGCCATCGAGCGCGCGGTCCGCCGCGACGCCCGCGCCGCGGTCGAGATCGTCGGCCGCTCCGGCCACACGCTCGACACCGCGACCGGCGAGGCGACGGCGCACTCGCTCGACGTCGTCCACCCGCCGGTCGACGCCGCGGCGGTGCGGCGGCCGGTCCTCGTCTCGGGCTGGCAGACCTGGGAGCACGTCGTCGGGCACCACGACGAGCTGACCGACGTCGCGTCGCTCGGCGAGCTGCTCGCCGCGCTGGCCTGCGGCCTCGACCTCGCGGACCCAGCGGACGCCGACCGCCTCGCCGCGCACCGCGGCCACCTGCTCGCGCTCGCGCCGCGCGCGCACCCGGTGATCGCGCAGCTCGCCTCGCAGATGATCGAGCCGGACCGGCACGCCCGCGCGCAGGACCTGCCGTCGCTGCTCCAGCGCCTCGAGACCTACCGCGACCAGCCGCTCGACTTCGACCTCGACAGCGTGCCGGGCGCCGGCTCCGGCGACCGCGACGGCCGCCGCGCCGCCGTGCTGCAGGCCCTGCGCGACCGGCTGTTCGACCTGTCGCGGCGCAACCGGCTGGTCTACTTCCGGGGCACGCAGCGCTCGCTGGACCTCACCGAGGCGTCGGTGCCGCTCCTGCTCGACGTCCGCAACATCCGGCCCGAGCACCTGTTCACCTGGCCGGCCCGGGGCGACACCGGCGCGCGGCGGGTGCTGCGGCGCGCCGTCGCCCTCGGCTCGGTGCTGCGATGGGACGACGCGCCGTACGCGACCGGCGTGCTCGACGCGATGGTCTCCCAGGCCCGTCGCGACCTGGCGGAGTACGGGTCGAGCCAGCTCCGGCTGATCGCGGCGTTCCTGCGCTGGCACGACCTCAAGGGCGTGGCCGAGGAGCGGATCGCGTCGCCCCTGCTCCTGCTGCCGGTCGAGCTGACGCGACGCCGCGGCGTCCGCGACGGGTACCTGCTGCGGGCGACGTCCTCGGCGGCCGAGGTCAACCCCGCGCTGCGGCAGTACCTCGACCAGCTCTACGGCCTGCGGCTGCCCGAGACGCTGGACCTCGGCGAGGACGACGCCGTCACCCGCCTGCACGCGGAGCTGGCCACGCAGATCCGGGCCAGCGAGCCCGCCGTCCAGCTCGACCTGCGCGAGAGGCCGCGGATCGAGCTGGTGCGGCAGCGGGCGCAGCTGCGGCTCGCGGCCTACCAGCGGCGGTCCGGGCGGCTGCGGGCGGCCGTGGCCGGACGGTCGTACGCCTACTCGTACTCGCGGCGGGACTACCGGCCGCTCGGCGTGCAGATCTTCGCCGACCGCGTGGCGCCGCGGCCGTCGCCGGTCGGCGTCGCGCTCGGCGAGCGGCCGGCGCCACGCACGCCGGGGATGGTGGCGGGGGCCGTGGCCGCGCCCGGCGGCGCGCCGGTGGTGGAGCGCGAGGCCTACGTACTCGACCGCGGCGAGGCGGGCAACCCCTACCGCTGGGAGGTCGACCTCTGCGCGGTGACGCTCGCCAACCTCAACTACCGCACGATGAGCCTGGTCCGGGACTACCGGGACCTCATCGGCACCGGCCGTCGCTGCGCGGCGTTCGACCAGGTGTTCTCGATCGAGCCGCGGCCTCTGGTGCCGGCGGTGCCCGAGCTGCCGCTCGCGGACCGGCACCTCGTCGTCCCTGCGGACGGCTCCCAGGTGGCCGCGATCGCGCGGGCTCGCGAGGGCGGCAGCTTCGTCATCCAGGGGCCGCCCGGCACCGGCAAGTCGCAGACGATCACGAACCTCGTCGCGGACTACGTCGCCCGCGGCGGGCGCGTGCTGTTCGTGTGCCAGAAGCGGGCGGCGATCGACGTCGTCCACGCCCGGCTGCGGCAGCAGGGCCTCGACGAGCTGACCTGCCTGATCCACGACTCGCAGGCGGACAAGAAGGCGTTCGTCCGCGGGCTGAAGGCGACCTACGAGTCCTGGCTCGAGGGCGACGGCGACCTGGCCGGCGCCACTGCGCGGCGGGACGCGGCGGTGCGGCGCCTGGAGGCCGCGGTCGCCGAGCTGTCGGCGTACGAGGCGGCCCTGGACACCCCGCCGGCGACCGTGCCCGGCGGCGGGGCGGGCGCCGAAGGCGACCCGGCCGGAGCAGCCGTCGGCGGCGGAGCCGTTCCCGGGCCCTCGCCGCGCGAGCTGGTGCGCCGGCTCGTGGCGTTGCACGCCGACCGCTGGGGCGACGCCCTCACCCCCGGCCTGCGCCGGCTGCTGCCGACCGCCGCGGCCTGGTGGGCGGCGCGGCCGGCGGTCGAGGCGCTCGCCGCGGCGCTGGCCGACGTCCGCGAGCCGATGCTGGCCGGGACGCCGTGGGCGCACCTGGCGCCGGCCGCGCTCTCGGCCGCGCGGCCCGAGGCCGAAGTCGCGCACCGGGCGGACGTCGCGCTCGGCGCCGTCGACCGGCTGGTGTCGGCGTTCACGGTGCCGGGCGGGCCGGAGCCGGCGGCGCTCACGCTCACCGAGGCGCGGAGCGTGAGCGACCTCGCCGCCGCCGTGACGCCGCTCACCGAGCGCGGCCGGGCGTCGGTGCTGCACCCCTCCTCCCCCGCCGCGGAGTCGCTGCGGCGCGACGTCGCCGCCTGGGCCGAGCTGCGCGCGGCCGCAGACGCGGCGACCGCCGCGGCCACCGGCTGGCACGACCCGCTCGCCCCGGACGACACCACGGCGGCGCTCGCCGTCGCGCGGGCCCGCGAGACGTCGGTGCTGCGCTGGCTCAGCGGCGACTGGCGGCGGGTACGCGCCGCGGTCCGGCGCCGGTTCACCGCGGGCGACCGCGCGGTACCGCTGACGGTGACGCAGGCGCTGGAGCTGCTCGCCGCCCGCCAGGCGGCGGAGGCGGCACTGGCCGCGGCGTCCCGCGCCCAGGAGGCGGCGTGGGGTGGGCCCGACCCGGCGGACCTCGCGGTCCGGCTGCAGCGCGGGCGGTCGGCGTGCCCCCAGCCCTGGCGCGAGCTGCTCGCGGCGCTCGACGACCCGGCCCCGGCCGAGGCCCTGGACCGCGCCGCGGAGGAGCTCGCGCAGCTCGGCGCCACGCTGGACGGCCTGCTCACGGACGTGGCGCCGCTGCCGCTGCGCGAGCTGCGGGCGCTCCTGGTGCGGCTGGCGGACGCGTCGTCCGCCGCCACCCTCCGCCGCCTCGCGCCGGCGCTGACCGGGCTGCCGGCGCACCCGCAGGTCGCGGCGGCGCTGCGGGCGCTGCCGGGCACGCCTGCGCAGGTCGAGTACGCGGTCGCGGCCGCCGCGCTGGACGACGCTGCCGCGCTGCACCCCTCGCTGGAGCGGTTCGACGGGCGCCGGCTCGCGGACCTCGTCGCCGGCGTCCAGGACCTGCTGCCGCTGGCGCAGGCCGCCGAGTCGGCGCTGATCGTGGAGCAGCGCCGGGCGACGTTCCTCGCCGAGACGCGGCACGCGGTGCTGAGCGCGACCGGCATGGACGCCGCCGACCGCGAGCGCAAGAAGGTGTGGTCGGCAGGGCGGCGCGCGCTGGAGCACGAGTTCGGCAAGGTGCAGCGGTACCGGTCGATCCGGGACCTGTCCTCGGGCGAGCCGGGCGCGGTCGTCGCCGTGCTGCGGCCGATCTGGCTGATGAGCCCGACGTCGGTGTCGGACACGCTGCCGCTCGACCCTGGGCTGTTCGACGTCGTGATCTACGACGAGGCCAGCCAGATCCCGGTGGAGGAGGCCGTGCCGGCCATGCACCGGGCGGAGCAGGTGGTCGTCGTCGGCGACCGTATGCAGCTGCCGCCGACGCAGTACTTCACGACCCGCGTCGGCCGCGACCAGACCGAGGACGAGGCCGGCGCGGCCGGCGGCCCCGGCCCGGCGGTCGTGGTCGACGCGGACGACGACGGTGACGATGCGGACGACGACGAGATCGGCGTCGTCCTCGACGGCGACAGCTTCCTGGCGCAGAGCGCCGTGCGGCTGCCGGGCACGATGCTGACCTGGCACTACCGCAGCCGGTACGAGGCGCTGATCGCGTTCAGCAACGCCGCGTTCTACGGCGGGCGGCTGGCGACGGTCCCGGACCGCGCGCCGCTGCCGGCGGGCCGGCCGGACGTCGCGGTCGACGTCCCGCCCGGCGGCGAGCCCGAGGACGTGGCGCCCGAGGCCGCCGTCGCGGGCGTCGACGCGCTGCTGGAGCGCAGCATCAGCGTCCACCGCACGAACGGGGCGGTGTACCGGCGGCGGGCGAACCCCGGGGAGGCGGCGTACGTCGCGGCGCTGGTGCGGGAGTTCCTGCGCCGCGACACCGGGCTGACGATCGGCGTCGTCGCCTTCTCGGAGGCGCAGCAGGGCGAGATCGAGCGCGCCCTGGAGCGGCTGGCGGCGACCGACGACGACTTCGCCCGGCGGTACGAGGCCGAGCTCACGCGCGAGGACGGCGAGCAGGCGGTCGGACTGTTCGTGAAGAACCTCGAGAACGTGCAGGGCGACGAGCGCGACGTCGTCGTCATGAGCGTCTGCTACGCGCCCGGCGCGAACGGCCGGATGCTGATGAACTTCGGGCCGATCAACCAGCGTGGCGGCGAGAAGCGGCTCAACGTCATCATGAGCCGGGCGCGGCGGCACATGGCGGTGGTGTCGACGATCGAGCCGGCGGCGATCACGAACGTGTACAACGACGGCGCGGCGACGCTGCGCCGGTTCCTGGCCTACGCGACGGCGGTGTCGCGGGGCGACGCGGCGGCCGCGGCGGCGGCGCTCGCGGCGGCCGGCGAGCCGCTGGGCGGCACGCGGGCGGCCGAGGCGGTGGCGGACGCGGCGACCTCGCAGCTCGCGGCGGCGCTACGGGAGCGCGGGCTCGACGTGGCCGAGCGGGTGGGGCAGTCGGCGTTCCGCTGCGACCTGGCGGTGCGGCGTCCCGGGGACGTGGCGTACCGGGTGGCGGTTCTCGTGGACACGCCGTCCCGGGTGGCCGGCCAGCCGGTGGCGGAACGGATGCTGAGCCACCCGACCGTGCTGCGCGCGGCCGGCTGGCGGGTGGTGCACGTGCTGACGAAGGACTGGCTGACGGAGCCGGCCGCAGTGGTGGAGTCGGTGGAGTCGGCGCTGCCCTGACGCGCGGCCGGGTCACCGGCGGGGGCCGCAGCGCCGGCACCCGTGGGCACAACGTCACAGCGTGCCCGCTTCCTGGGCACAACGTCACAGCGTGCCCGCCCAGCGGGCACAACGTCACAACGGGCCCGCCCAGCGGGCACAACGCCACAGCGTGCCCGCCCCGC
>Ga0081539_10003497_pt1 | contig 19194 bp, 16 predicted proteins | sample TabmetS4T2R2_FD_71023 | JGI IMG/M metagenome (GOLD analysis project Ga0081539, IMG submission 71023) | Tabebuia heterophylla rhizosphere microbial communities from the University of Puerto Rico - S4T2R2 | ecosystem: Host-associated > Plants > Roots > Rhizosphere ...
TTGCCCCCGTCCGGGGCGAGCCGAGTCGCGCCGATGCGCAGCCCGAGCTGGACCACGGCGTCGTTGCGGTAGCTCTCGGGCTTGACCTGGATCAGCCGCATGCCGTCGGCGACGTCGAGCCGGAAGGCCTTCGGATCGCGCGTCAGGGCCTTGCGCAGCACGATCAGCGCCCGCGCCGTCGGATCGTTGAACACGCGCTCGGGCAGCAGGAAGGTTTCGACGGCGCTGCGGCCCTTCTGGCCGAGCGCATCGGTAGCGAACAGCATCACCGTGACCTTGAGGCCGGCCCACGGATGGCTGGTGAGATCGCGCACGAAGGTGTCGGCGACCTTCTTGGTGTTGCCGGCGACCGGCAGGTCGAGGCGAAGGACTTCCGGCTCCTCGTCCTCGCTCAGCATGTCGGCGCCCAGCACCGAGCCATGCAGCCGGATCTGCAATTGCACGCCGGTCACGCCGAAATCGTCGCCGGCGATGTACTCGATTTTGGTCGACCACTTGTCGACGCCGATCGGGCGGGCGAACTCGATGGTCGGCGCGAGGTCGGGAATGACATGCAGCTTCCAGCGCGCCTGCTCGTCGCCGCGCGCCTGCAGGGTGATCTGCTTGCCCTCGGTGATGACCTGCTCGACCTGGTACTTGCCCTTGCCGACGGTGTTGAACTCGGTGCCGTTGCCGTCGATCTTGAGCTGCGGCGGCTTGCGGCCGCGCACGTCGTCGACGAAGCCCGCGAGCTTGCTGCCGACGGGCACGCGCAGCAGCTTGTCCTTGTCGGCCATGTCGAGATAGATCGGCGGCTTGCCGGTATAGGCCGGCGGGGCGATCCACAGGTTGGCGACGACCGGCGGCGGCGGCGGGAAAGCCGGCGTGAAGGCGGTGGCCATGCGATCGCTGCGCCAGCCGCCGGCGACGGCGATGGCCACGATCAGGGCGAGCAGCGGCACGAAGCGCAGCGCCCAGGTGTCGAGCACGGCGAGGCCAGGATGGGCCGGCTTGTTGCTGAGGCCGGCCAGGCGCTCGGCCTCGCGGCGGCGATGGGCCTCCCACAGGGCCGACGACATCGGATCGGACGACCCGGCCGCCAGAGTGTCCTGCACGGCGACCAGCGGCCGGTGCGGCACCCCGCTGTCCCGCTCCAGGCGACGGATGGCGGCTTCCTGCGTGGGCAGCGCGAAATCCCGCAGCCTCCACCAGCCGAGACCGATCAGGGCCAGCGCCAAGGCGACTAAAATGCCCGTATGGACCCAGGGGTCGAGGCCGGCGAACAGGTCGAGGTGGGCGGCGGCAATGAACAGCGCCACGAATGACAGGACCGGCACCAGCCGGGGCCACAGCCCCTCCCAGGCCAGCGCCAGCCACGCCAAGCTGATCTTCCGGCTGAGGCCGGGGGCTTGGAAGGTGGTGGTCTGGCTGGCGTCCATCGCCGTCCTTTCGCTTACGCTTAAGACTTCCACTTACGCTTCAGGACGTTACCCCCTGCCAAGGCGGAAACCGCTCGGCAGCGAGCAACTCGTCGATCGAGGGCCTTGACCGGGTGACCGCAAATCGCGTGCCATCGACCATGACCTCCGGCGCCAGGGGCCGGGTATTGTAAGTCGAGGCCATGACGGCCCCGTAAGCGCCGGCCGAGCGTATCATGATCAAGTCTCCGGCAGCCAGCGGCGGCATATCACGGTCTTGTGCCAGATAGTCCCCCGATTCGCAGATCGGTCCGACAATGTCACAGCGGATCGTGGCGGCTTGGGGGCGTTCACGCACCGGTACGATATCGTGCCACGCCTCATAAAGAGTGGGCCTGATCAGGTCGTTCATGGCCGCGTCGACGATGACGAAAGTCTTTGCAGCGCCGGGCTTCACGAGGATCACCTCGCTCACGAGCACGCCAGCCTCGCCGACCAGGCGACGCCCGGGCTCGAAGGTCAACGCACAACCCAGCCCTGCAGTTTCGCGGGCCACCATCGCCAGGAAATCCGAGATCGCCGGCGGCTTCTCCTGGGCATAAACGATCCCCAGGCCGCCGCCGATGTCGAAGCGGTCGATCGTGTGGCCGTCGGCCCGCAGCTGGGTGATCAGCTCGCGCACCCGCACGATGGAATCGCGGTAGGGATCGAGCGAGGTGAGCTGCGAGCCGATATGCATGGCCACGCCGACCACGTTGAGGTTCGGCAGCTTGCCGGCCTGAGCATAGGCCTCGCGGGCAAGGTCGATATCGATGCCGAATTTGTTGCCCTTGCGGCCCGTCGTGATCTTGGCGTGGGTCCTGGCGTCGACGTCGGGATTCACGCGGATGGCGATGTCCGCCTTCACGCCGAGCTGGCCGGCCACCGCGTTCAGCGTCTCGAGCTCGGACGAGCTCTCGACGTTGATCTGGCCGACGCCCTCCTCGAGCGCCGCCATCAGCTCCGAGGCCTTCTTGCCGACGCCGGAATAGATGATGCGCTTGGCTGGCACCCCCGCCGCCAGGGCGCGACGCATCTCGCCGATCGAGACGATGTCGGATCCCGCGCCGAGCTCGCTCAACAGGCGAACCACCGCCAGGCTCGAGTTGGCCTTCATGGCGTAGCAGACCTCGGCGTTCATGCCCTTGATGCCGTCGGCGAACTCCTGCCACGTCGCGCGCAGCGCGCCGGCCGAGTAGCAGTAGAACGGCGTGCCGACCTGGGCCGCGATGGTGGCGAGCGCCACGCCTTCGGCGTGCATCTCGCCGTTCCTGTAGGTGAAGAGGCTCATCGGCTGCGTCCCAGAAACCGCCGCCGGGCCTCGGCCACGGCGCGCACGACGTTGGCGGGCGCGGTGCCGCCCAGGCTCTTGCGCGCATTGACCGACGCTTCGACGGTCAGCACGCGATAGACGCCGCGATCGATCCTGGGTTCGACCGCCTGCATCTCGGCCAGCGAGAGCTTGTCGAGATCGACGCCCTTGTCGGCAGCGATGCCGACCAGCCGGCCGGTGACGTGGTGAGCCTGGCGGAACGGCAGGCCGACCTTACGGACCAGCCAGTCGGCAAGATCGGTCGCCACCGAGTAGTCGGCCGAGGCGACGGCGCGCATGCGCTCGGGATTGGCCTTGAGGTCGCGTACCATGCCGGTCATGGCGGCAATGCCGAGTTCCAGCGAATCGGCGGCGTCGAACAGCGGCTCCTTGTCCTCCTGCATGTCCTTGCCGTAGGTGAGCGGCAGCCCCTTCAGGATGATGCAGAGTGCGGTGAAGGCGCCGACGATGCGGCCGACCTTGGCGCGCGTCAGCTCGGCGGCGTCGGGGTTGCGCTTCTGCGGCATGATCGAGCTGCCGGTCGTGAAGGCATCCGACAGGGAGATGAACCGGAACGGCGCGGAGCACCAGATCACGATCTCCTCCGACAGGCGCGACAGGTGCACCGCCGTGAGGGAGGCCGCGGCGATGAACTCCACGACGTAGTCGCGGTCCGACACGGCGTCGAGCGAGTTGGCCATCGGCCGGTCGAAGCCCAGCGCCCTGGCCGTCTTGCGCGGATCGATCGGATGCGGCGAGCCGGCGAGTGCGGCCGCGCCCAGCGGCGATTCGTTCAGGCGCGCGCGGCAGTCGGCGAGGCGGCCGCGGTCACGGCCGAACATCTCCACATAGGCCATCAGGTGATGGCCGAAGGTGATGGGCTGGGCGGTCTGCAGATGGGTAAAGCCCGGCATGATCGTCGCGGCATACTGGCCGGCGCGATCGATCAGCGCGGCCTGCAGGTCGGCGAGCATGGGCTCGAGACGGTCGATCGTATCGCGCACCCACAGACGCACATCGAGCGCGATCTGGTCGTTGCGCGAGCGCGCCGTGTGCAGGCGACCGCCGGCCGGGCCGATAAGGTCGGTCAGCCGGCCCTCGACGTTGAAATGGATGTCCTCGAGCTTGGTGGAGAACTTGAAGCGACCCGTCTCGATCTCCTCGCGCACCTTCACGAGGCCGCGCTTGATGGCGCGGCCGTCCTTGGCCGAGAGGATGCCCTGGGCGACCAACATGTCGCAGTGGGCGAGCGAGCCCGCGATGTCCTGCGCGTAGAGGCGGCGGTCGAAACCGATGGAAGCGTTGATCTTCTCCATGATCTCCGCCGGGCCGAGCTTGTAGCGTCCGCCCCACATCGTGTTGCTTTGCCGCTTCGGCGCCCCCGCCTTACGTACTCGCGCAGTCGTGTTCTTCCGTGCCATGAATATGAGCCAGTAGTCCTTTAGGAACGCGGCTTATGGCATATCCTGTTCGAGATTTCCTCCCTGGTCGACGCTTGGTCGTGGCCGGTGCGGCGGCCACATTCATTAGCGCAGCAACGGCCCGGGCTGAGATTTCCTCAGCCCTGATCAAGGGCGCGATGAAGCGCTTCAAGCTGACCACGCCACCCAAGCCCATGCCGGATCTCGAATTCCTCGACGTCAACGACCAGCCGATCCGCTTGTCCGAGCTCAACGGCCAGGCGCGCCTGATCAACCTGTGGGCGACGTGGTGTGCGCCATGCGTGAAGGAAATGCCGAGCCTCGACCGGCTGCAGGCCGAGATGCCGCGCGACAGGTTCCTGGTGATCCCGATCTCGCTCGACGGCCCTTCCAAGCCCAAGGTCGCGCCGTTCTACAAGGAGCAGAACCTGATAAGCCTGCGCATCTACTACGACAAAGGCCGCAAGGCGATGTCCACCCTGGGCGTGACGCTGCTCCCGACGTCGATCCTGGTCGATCCGGCCGGCCGCGAGCTGGGACGCCTGGAAGGCGATGCCGACTGGGACACGCCGGAAGGGTTCGCGTTGATGCGGGCGGCGATGAGCTGAGGTCGAGGCCCCATCATGACCGGTCCACTTGTCGTCGTTACGGGAGCGAGCTCGGGCATCGGCCTCGCCATCGCCCGCGCCTTTGCCAAGGAAGGCAACGCGCTGCTGCTGATCGCCCGTCACATGAAGCCGATCGACGGACTGCCGGCGGATCGCACTGTCTACGCCCAGGCCGACGTCGCCGACTACGCCGCGCTGGAGCGCGCCATCTGCGACGCCGAGGCGACGTTCGGCAAGACAGCCTGCCTGATCAACAATGCCGGCATGGCCGATGCGCGCGCCTTCACCGCCGTCGAGCCCGCAGCCTTCAGCCACGAGATCGACGTCGACCTGAAGGGCACGCTCAACGCCACCAAGGTCGTGCTCGGCGACATGGCCGCCGCCAAGGCCGGCACCATCATCAACATCAGCTCGGTCAGCGACCGCAAGACCAGCCCGGTGGCGGTGGGTTACACGGCTTCCAAGTATGCCGTGCGCGCCACCTCCGAATCGTTGCGCGAGGCGGTCGGCATGCAGGGCGTGCGCGTGATCAACGTGGCGCCCGCCTACATCAAGACCAACATCCATCAGGGCATGGGCATCAGCTTCGAGGAGTACTGCCGTCTGCTCGGCAATCCAGACTTCCTCTCGGCCGAGGAGCTGGCCGACGTCGTGCTCTACTGCTGGAAGCTGCCGCCCTCGATCTGCATCCGCGACATCGTCGTGGCGCCGACGCGTTCGGGATTCTGATCTTGCCGGAGCGCGGGCCTCCAGGCCCGCTCATGCTCTTCTGGACCGCGAGCCTCCGGTTCGCTCATGTCTCATGAGCGCGCACGATGCGCGCGGTCCGGAAGACATGAGCATGAGCGGGCCTGGAGGTCCGCGCTCCGGCGAGAGCTATGGAAACTTCGGGTCGCCGTAGGGATAGAACTTCTTCAGGTCGACGTTCTGATACGGCAGGCCTTCGAGCCGCACCGTGCCGAGGAAGGGGTCGACCGGCTCGACCAGCAGGATCGTCCTGGCGAAGCCGCTGTCGTCGAAGCCGCGGCGGAAATGCACGCGCGACTTGATGGCGAACGCCTTGAAGGCCGACACATCGAGGCCGAGCGCGCTCAACGAGCCGGGCTCCATTACCTGCACGAGGTAGCGGCTCAGTACCAGCACGTTGCCGCGGCCGAACTGCACGATGACGAAGAGCTGGCCCTTGCCTTCGATGGCAGCGAGCACGGTGCCTTGGACGCGCACCGGCGCTCCTGCCGACTCGTCGACCAGGCCGCCCACTTCCATGTCGAACGCATCGCCCGCCTTCACGCCCCTGGCCTCGAGGACATCGATCGCCGTGCCGTCGGCGATGGTCGCGATCAGCACATCCGACAGGTCCTGCTCGATGACCTCCTTCAAAATCCAGGTGGCCGAGCCTGAACGGTCGCTGTGATCGGCCAGCACCACCGGCGTGGCGCCGCCTTCCATTGCCTCCCTCGCGAGCTTCACGCCGTCGGGGATCGCATGCACCTTGGTCGATCCGATCAACGCCTTGCGCTGCCGCCAGGCCGCCCCGGCCATGTCGTCGGCGACGCGGCGCGCCAGGCCGGGATCGCCGTTGGTCATGACCTGGAAGGTCATGCCGACGTCCGGCACGTCGGCGAAGGGGAAGCCGAAGAAGAAGTTGACATAGACGTCGGGCTCGCGCGCCTCCCAGGTCAAGGCGCGCTGCACAAGGTCCATCCACGGCGAGGCGCCGGTCCATTGCAGCACGGTCGGCGAGATGATCGGCACGCGCTGGGTGACGGTGGCGGGCTTGTAGTCGCCGCGGATTGCCCGCACCAGCATGCGCGCGGCACGCTCGCCTTGCAGGTGGCTGTCGTAGTGCGGGAAGTATTTCACGGTGAAGGCCATGTCGGCCTGGCGCAGGAATTCCTCGTCCTCGTTGCCGTGCGGATCGAAGGTGCCGACGATGAAGGCCTTGCTGCCGACGACCGCGCGCACCCGCCGCGCGATGTCGGCTTCGGGCCGCGGCACGCCGCGCACGCCCATGGCGCCGTGCAGGCTGAGATAGACGCCGTCATAGGGGCCGGTCGCCGTGATCTGATCGATCATCCGGCCGACGAAGGTCTCGTAGGCTTCGCGCGTTATCCAGCCCGAGCCCGTGCCGGTCTTGGGGAAGAGCGGCGATTCGATGCCGACCAGCTCCACGCCGTCGAACTCGCGCGCCACCTTCACGAAGCCGCCCATGTAGGACTTAGGCTCGTGCGCCAGCAGCGCTTCGCCTTTGGCGGGCGAGCCGTCGTAGATGAAGTCGTCGAAGGTGGTGTCGTTCCGGAGGAACGTCACCGTCTCATGAACGAAATACAGGACGGCAATACGGATCGGCCGACGGGCCATCGGACTCTACTCCCCTGCGCCTTTGCAACGATGAAGTCTCGCAGGGCGCGGGAAGGAAACAACGGCCAAAAAGTCACGGCCGTCGGGTCAGCCGCCGACTTGGCAGTGCTTGCCCATCTCCTTGCACACGCGCAGCACCGCCTGAACCACGAGCGAGGCGGTCGAGCCCTCGCCGGGACCGGCGTGGCCGGCGATGAGGAGCTGGGAGACGTCGTCGCTGAAGGGCACGACATTCAAGGTTGCGGTGCGATCGCCCTCGGCGATCTGGAAACGACGCTGCGCCGGGTCCTGCATGACGACACGGACTGCCGGGTTCTTGCGCGCTAGCCCCAGCGCCGTCGTGAACACCTTGTCGGCAGGCGCTTCGAGGATGACGGTGGCGAAGTCGTAGGCCTGCTGGCCGCCGCCCGACTGACCTTCGCGCATGTGCTCGATCCGACCGATCGCCTTGCGCGCGAGGAACACCCACTGGGCGTTGGCCGCGCCAAACGGCAGCACTAGCGCTGCGAGACCGATCAGAGCTGCCAGCTTGACGGACAGACGCGTCGCCTTCGACTTCATCGTTTCTTGCCTCGACGTTGATGCTTCCATTGTATCCGACGAGGCCGTTCGGACGTAGCGATACGTGCTCGCGTTCAGTGACGGCGGCGTGACATCCGATGATTCGGGACTTCTTCGCGCGACGCGCAGGCGCCGTGGTGCCACTCTGCTCAGATTCGGCCGGGTCGCGAAGGCCACGACATTCACTGTCGCCGTGCGTCTGCCGGCTCAGATGCGCCGATAGACGGCCAGTCGCCTGAAGTGAACGCGCTCCTTGGGATCGTCGAACACGGCGACCCGTTGATACTTGTCGAGAATGGCGGCCATCGTCGGATCCTGCCGAAACCACGCCATGATGTCGAAGTCCTTGGGCAGGAAGAGCTTCTCGGGCGTCTCGTCGACCAGGATGGCATCGGGCCTGTAGCGTTCGAAATCCTCAATCACCAGGCGCCTCATCGCTGTCGACATCTTCACCGTTTCAGGTGCATCGGCCCGCCCCGCGCGGCCCTGCTGGATGATCCAAGGGATCATCCAGGGCTGAGCGAAGCGCCAGGCCGGCAAGGTCTGACGATAGAGCGTCAGAGGATAGGCGGGGTAGACGCTGGTGCCGAACACCGCGATGCGCGGCCCGATCCGGTTGGTCTCGAGGACGGCCGCCAAGGCGCGCATCGAAGCGTCAATACGACGCTCCTCGAGAGCCGTCCTGTCGGCCAGCCGGTAGAACGGCAGCACGGCCACGAGACAGAGCACGAGCACGCGATAGCGGCCTGCCATCGCCTGCCACCGGCGCAGCCCTGTGGGCAACGGCAGTGCCGCCAACCATCGGATGCCCTCGAGCGCCACGAGACCGACGAGCAGCCAGACCAGCGTTCGCGTCGGGATGAAATGATACTCGATGCTCTTGTGCTGCAGCACATAGGAGCCGAGGGCCCCTGCCGCCGCAGCCGCCAGGACACGGCCAAGCCGCCGCTCTCCCTGCCGGCCAAACACCTCGTTCGCTCCGGCCAGTACCGCGATCGCCACCGCCGTGACGACCTCGCGGCGGCCGATCCACTCGCCGGCGTCGAACGCCGAGTACGCCGACTGCGCGATCTCTGCGACCAGGAACCACTCGGGAAACACCAGGAAGATCAGGCCGACATAGAGGCCGGCGATGGCCGCGAAGCACCACACAGGCGGCTCGATCAGCAATCGCCAATCGCGTTCCTCGGCGAAACGCACGGCATAGGCTGCCGCCAGGACAAGCACGAGGTACGGCTTGACGAGCACGCCGAGCGCCGCCGCCACCACCATGGCCCAGCCGGCTGCCGTCACCCGGCCACGTCGTCGTCCGGCCTGCCAGACGAGAGCGGGCAGAAAGAGCACCAGCGCGACGTGATCGCGCTGGCCGAAGTCGATGGCCGGCACGACGAAGAGTGCGGCGAGTATGGCGATGGCGATTGCGGCGCGTGCCGCGACCCCGTCCTCGATCAGCGGCCTCAGCGCCCCGAAGATCGCGACGGCGGCGGCGGTAATCAAAATGGATATCCAGATGATGAAGGCCGAATAGAGAGGCAGGCCGGTCGCGCTCAGCCCATGCGCGGGAAACAGCAGGATGGAGTAGAGCGGCGGATTGAGCTCCATGAAGTCATGGAAATAGCGACCGCCTGACAGCATCCGGCCGGCAACATCGAGCAGATAGGCGTTGTCGTGGTCGGGCGCCAGGATGCCGAGGTGCAGCAGGCAGGCCGCCAGGCCCGCGACCATGACGGCGAGACAGCCGAGCCATTCGCCACGACCGGGCGTTCGGTTCGCCTCCATCAGGACGCGGCGGCTGGCACGGCCAGTCTGAGGAATTCGTCGTAGTCGCGAATGTAGTCGGCCGCGTCGTAGTGGTGGCTTGCGAAGGTCAGGACGACGGCGTCTGCGGTATGGCGGTAGAGCACCGTCCAGATCATGGCGCTGACATGCACGCCGAGACCCGGCTGATCGAGAATTACCTCGGCGCGACGCCGTCCGTCATCGACGACCAGGGAAACCGAGCCGCGCAGGCAGACCAGGAACTGCTTGCAGGTGCGATGCGCCCGCTCGCCGCGCACGTCCTTGCTCGGCACGTCGTAGACCGCAAAGAAGCGTTTGACCTCGAACGGGATGTGCGGGCCGACTTCGGCGACCGACATGACGCCGCGCATGTCGTCGGCGCCCCCGAGCCGGTGCAACGTGACCCCCGGCACCACGGGCACGACCTCGTCGTGCGCTGGCGGCGTCACCGGCCGCGGCGGCGGCATGGCGCGGCCGGCGCTATCCACGTAGCCGGTGATGCGCGATGGATTTCCCATCACGATCGCGAAGGGCGGCACGTCGGCGGTCACGACGGCGCCTGCACCGATCATCGCGTGTCTGCCGATTCGCACGCCCGGCAGGATCGTGCAATTCGCGCCGAGCGACGCCCCCTGCTCGACGATGGTCTGCGGAATGCGGTCGAGATAGGCACGGCTGCGCGGGAACTTGTCGTTGGCGAAAGTCGCGTTCGGCCCGACGAACACGTCGTCGCCGAGCCGCACGCCGTCCCACAGCTGGACGCCGGACTTGATCGTGACGCGGTCGCCCAGCACGACGTCGTTCTCGACGAACACGCCGTCGCAGATGTTGCAGTCGGCGCCGATGCGGGCGCCCGGCAGGATGTGGACGAAGGCCCAGATGCGCGTTCGTGGCCCGACATGCGCCGTCTCGCACAACGCCCCTGGATGCACGAAGTAGTCGGTCATTCGGCCTTCCCGTCGAGACCGCCATCGCGGCCATAGGTCTCGTGCGACATGGGAAGATACAAGGGACGGCCCTTGGTGTTCTCGAACGTCCGCCAGATGTAGCTTCCCATGATGCCCAGCGCGAGCATCGTCGAGGTGAAGGAGTTGAGCATGACGAGGATCAGCGGCGTGTAGCCGGGAACGTCGATCATGCCGGCGAACCAGGCGACGAACACCACGATGCTCAACAGGATGGACGTGACGGATCCGACGAGCCCGATCACCATGATGAGCGTCACCGGCAGATCGGTCAGCGCGAAGCAGCTGTCCAGCAGGTAACGCAGCTTGCGGCGGAACGTCCAGGCACTGCGGCCGGCGGCGCGCGGGCGGCGGGCGTAGGGGATCTCCTTGCGCCTGTAACCAAGCCAGAACAACAGGCCGATCAGGGTGCTGTTCGACTCGCGAAGCCGCAGCAGGACGTCGCGCACCGTCCGATTGCAGGCGAAGATGTCGACGCCGCCGACCGGCACCTCCGGTTGGATGAAGCGGCGATAGAGCTGCCAGAACAGGCTGGCCGGCAGCGACTGCATCAGCGGATCGCTGCGCGTCTCGCGAACGCCGATCGCGATGTCGTATGGCTCCGATGACAGGGTGCGAAAGAACGAAACGATGAGCTCGGGCGGCTCCTGCAGGTCGGCCGCCAGCACCGCGTAGTAAGGGCCGCGCCCCGCCTCCAACCCCATGCGAATCGCGGCGAAGGAACCGAAATTGCGCGACAGGCATATCAGTTGGGCGTGGAGTCCGGCGGTCGCCAGGCGCTCGCGCAGGATCGGATAGCTTCGGTCGGGCGACCCGTCGACGACGAACACCACTTCCAACCGGCCATCGAGCGCCGCATTGATGCGGCCGAGCTCGCCCAGCAGCGCGTCGAGCGTCTCCTCGTTGCGGTACACCGGAATGACCAGGGAGAAACACGTGGTGGCCGCAGCAGCGACGTTGGCGCCGCTCAGTCTCTCGTCGATCTCGTCAGGCTGCATTCATGGCCCAGTTGATTCTTGCCGGCACCTTGCTGCCGGACGCCCCACTCTCATCGAGCCGCCGGACACTAACATCTTGGCCCGTTCGTGGGAACATCGACGCAGCAACTGCAGCGACTGCAAGTTGTCGTAGCTTCCGGCGCGCTTGCCGGTGGTCCGCGCCGCCGTCTATTACCGTCGCACGGCGGAGGGCGATGACGGCGGAGTTCCTGAAGTTCCTGGTGACCGGTGGCCTGGCGGCGCTCGCCAACCTGGCCAGCCGCTACGCACTGAACCTGATCATGCCGTTCGAGGCGGCGGTCGTGGTCGCCTACCTGATCGGCATGACGACCGCCTATATCCTCGCCCGGCGTTTCGTCTTCCAGAAGTCCGGCCGATCGATCGGCTCGGAGTTGAGACGCTTCATCCTGGTGAACCTCGTGGCCCTGGTTCTCGTCTGGGTGATCAGCGTCGGCCTTGCCCGCATCGTCTTTCCCGCCATCGGCTTCACCTGGCATGCCGAGGATATCAGCCATCTGATCGGCGTGCTGGCTCCGGCCGTCAGCAGCTACTTCGGCCATCGCCTGTATACCTTTGCCCGCGGTTCGAGGCGTGACGAGGAAGCCGCGATGGGAGGCGACAGATGACGGCGCGACGCCTCGAGACGACGATCGCGCCGCTGGTCGCGCTGGCTGCGTATGTCGCGCTGCACTGGTCGGGCATCGGCCTCGATCCCGACAGCTGGGCCGCCTGGCAGGCGGCCGTGTCCATCCTCGACGGCAAGGGCTACAGCTACTTCTCCGGCAACCCGATCCACTCGTGGCCACCGCTCTATGCGTTCTATCTGGCGGCCTGGATCGGCATCCTCGGTCCTTCCGCCTTGACGTTGATGATATCGAACGCTGTCCTCGTCGTGCTGCAGGCAGGCTTGTGGATGCACTTTGCCCGCACCGTCACGAGCGAGTCTGGACGACCGGTCTCCAACGGCGCGACGATCGTCCTTTCGATCTATGTCGGCCTGTTCGTCGCCCTCAACGAGCAGAGCGTCTTTGCCCACAATCTCGTCTACACGATCCTCCCGGTCTTTCTGATCGTCGTGTGGCGGATCGTAGCCTTGCCTTCGTGGCGGCCGAGCCTTGGGGGAATGCTCCGTCTGCTGGCGTTGGCGACCGTCCTGATGCTGACCCATATCTCGTCGCTGGCCTTCCTCGCCGCCGCGGCGGCCGTCATCGCCCTCGCCAAGAGGCTCGGCATCGCCGCCCTGCTCACCGGGGTAGGTCTCGTCGTCGTGCCGACCGCGATCTGGCTCGCCGTGCAGACGGCACTCGATCAGGGCGGCAGCCACCATATCGGTTTCGGCGCGGGACGATTCGGACCGCTGTTCTACGCCACCCAGCTTTTCGACGGGCCCGGCTCCCTGCTGGTCCCTGCCAAGTTCGGCGCGCAGTTCATCGCGATCGGGCTGGTGTGGTTGGCCGCCCTAGCGGTGGCCCGTCATCCCAACACGGGCGGCCTGCGCTTCGGCATCGCCTTCGTCGCCTTCGCCGCCCTGACGCTGTACGCAATCTACAATCTCAGCTGGATATTCTCGACGCTGAGCGGCCGGCTCGTCCTGTTCGTGCCGCTGATCCTGGTCTGCCTCACCTACCTCGCCGCCTTCCCGGTCTGGCCGCGCGCCGCAACGGCCGCGCTCGGCGTGCTGATCGTCGCTTCAACCTACTGGACGGCATCCTGGAGCGCGCGCCAGTTCACCGCCGATCTGGCGGCACTGGGCTTTCCCGGCCACTTCGTGCCGTCCGCCGCCTACCTATCGCGCGACTATCGCGCCGGCCCGCCGGTCCCGGGCCCGCGAGGCCTGCTGATCCCGCCCAGTCCGTTCGAGGAGCCACGCGGCCTACGCAATTGAGCCACTTCGCGCCTCATCGCCCCTCGGCCTCCCACACTCTGGTATCGGCGACAGCTTCAGCCATCAGCTTGCCGTAGCGCACGCTCTCGGAAATGCCGCGATCCTCCGGATAGTAGAAGCAGGTGTCGGCGATCTGCAGTCCGGCGATCTCCGTCTGCACCTTGGGAATCCGGGCGAGGAAGCCCGGCTCACAGACCGGTTGCGCGTATCGCAACCGACCGACCTGGCTGGCCTTGAGGTCGCCTTCACCCAGCGCCGGATTGAGCCTGCGCAGATAGCCGTAAGCCTCGGCCACGAAGTCCTCGCTGGAACGCGAGAACTTGGGATGGGTCTGCGGCATGTAATACGGAACGTAGACCACCGTCTCAGGCAGCTGTCGCAGGTTCGAGAACTCGACGATGCCCGGGATGTCGATGCCCGGATCGTTGATGTTCAGCCAGAAATGCGGCGTCACCGGCCTGGCGAGCTTCAGGAGCACGCAGACGACGCCGATGTTGCGGATCGAATCGTAACGCGCCTTGGCGGTGTCCGACAGGCCGGGAACGAGTGCAGAGACGAACGGCGTCGGCACCGTCGAGATCACCGCATCGAAGGCCATTCGCTCGCCGTCGACAACGAGGCCCGTCACCCGCCCCTGCTCACTGGTGACCTGGCTCACCTTCGCCGCCAGTCGCACCGTGCCGCCGCGGCCCATGATGGCCTGGACCAGAGCGTCGATCAGCGTCTGCGAACCGCCCTCGATGTAGCCCAGTCGCTCCTGGAACACCGACGATCTCGACGTTCCGACGCGCTTGATGCGCGTCCAGATCCACGCCGCCGAGATGTTGTCGGCATATTCGAAGAACTTCAGATCGAACAGGCGCCGCCACAGCACCTCATAGGCGCGCCGGCCATGCCACTTCACGAACCAGTCCCTGGCGTTGACATGCTCGAGCGCCGACCAGTCGCGGCGTCTGGTCGACAGGAACATGTGCAGTCCATAGCGCAGCTTGTCGATCAGCCCAAGCTTGGGGAAGGCGAGCAGCGCCAGCGGGTCGCCCCAGCGGTAGTGCCGGCCATCGATGTAGTAGCCCATCGAGGTGTCGCGCCAGACCATCTTGTCGGAAATGCCGAGCTCGCCCATCAGCTCGAAGGTCGGACGGTCGGCCTTGCAGACGAAATGATAGAAGCGCTCGATCGACAGGCCGTCGAAGTCGAAATGCGCCGCCATGCCGCCGGCGACGCGATCGCTTTCGAACACCGTCACCTGATGGCCGAGCTTCAGCGCATGGTAGGCGGCGGCCAGTCCCATGGCCCCTGCTCCGACGATCGCGACGCGCGCCATGATCAGAACTCCAGGACCACTTTGGAATAGACGGGATGCCGGAAGGTCTCGCTGAGCGCCTCGGCGATCGGCGTCGAGCGCACGCCGAAGATCGCCGGCCAGTCGATCACCTCGAAAGTCTCCGGGATGACGAGCGCCGCGAGCTGGCTGGTCGTGAAGGGCGGATCACGGTCGATCAGGGCGTAGACCTTCAGCAGGGCCCAGAAGACGCCATAGGGAATCCGGACGATGGCGGTGCGCGCTCCCGTAGCTGTCCGGATCGCGCGGATCAAGTCGATGTAATCGATCCGTTCCTGGCCGGAGATGTTGTAGGCGTGGCCGGGACGCGGCGTCTCGAGGCAGGCGGCGATCACGTCGCAGAAATCGCCGACGTACAGGGGCTGGCGCAGGTAGCGGCCGTGGCCGGGGACGGGAAACAGCGGCGTGCGGGCCATGAACCGCGCCAGCCAGCCGAGATGCTTGCGGTCGAACCAGCCGTACATCAGCGTCGGCCGCAGGATGCAGGCCGGGATCGCGCTTTCGACGACCAGCGCCTCCTGCTCCCGCTTCGTCTCCGTATAGAAGTCGCGCGCCGCCGAGTTCAGCACCGACGAGCTCACATGAACGACGCATCCGACGCCGCCGGCCTTCGCGGCGGCCAGCACATTGTGCGTCGCCGTGACGTTGTTGGCGACGAACGGCGCCTCGGTGAGGGCGCCGATCTGAGCATGGTTGAGGACCAGCGCCCGTGCCCCGGTGAACGCCTCCCGCCATGCCCCATCGACGGCGAGATCGGCCTCGATCACGCGGATGTCGGGATGCAGCCGCGCCAGGGTTTTGGTGTTGGCCGGATGCTTGTCGATCGCGATCAGGGGGCCGGCATGGCGCGCTTTTAGACGGGGGATGAGGTTCTGCCCCACCAGGCCCGCGGCTCCGGTGATGACGATCGGCCGGCGATCCGGTTCCATCGCGCGCCCGCTCAGAGCTTGGTCTTGTGGAAGATGGAGGCCGGCACGTTGCGGATCACCAGCATGATGAAACGCCAGAACCACGGAGCATAGACGACCGGCCGGCCCGGCCGCTCGGCGGCGGCCCTGATGACGCGCGCGACGCTCGCGGGCTTGGCCCACAGCGGGCCACCGCGCTTCAGATGCGCCGTCATCGGCGTATCGACGAAGCCCGCCTTGATGGCGACGGCATGCGCGCCGCTGCGGGCCAGGCGGTGGGCGATGCCCTCGACCAGCACGCCGAGGCCGGCCTTGGCTGCACCGTAGACGTAGTTGGACTGGCGGCCGCGGTCGGCGGCGACGGAACTCACGACGACCAGCGCTCCCGCCTTCTGGCGCTCCAGCAGAGCCGCCGCGGCGAGGCACCACGGAACCGCGGCGGTGAAGTTCACGTCGATGATCTTGGCCGCCTCGGCAGGCTCGCGTTCGGCCAGTGCCTGGTCGCCGAGCACGCCGAAGAACAGGAGGATCGCGTCGACCGGTCCCTCGAGATGGGCCGCCATGCGCTCGAGCTCGCCGGCGGGGTCGACGCACGCCGTGAAGTCGACCGGCCAGCTCCTTGCCTCGGCCGCGCCGCGCGTGACGAGATCGGTGCCGACCTGTTCCAGCCGCTCGATGTTGCGGCCGGCCAGGACCAGCCGCGCGCCGGCGGCGGCATAGAGACGAGCCGTCGCCTCGCCGATCGCCGACAGCGCGCCGAGCACGATGATCCTGCTCACCTCGCGACTCGCCGCCAAAAGTTGGAACTGAACCGCGGATCGACATGGGCCGCGAAGCGGGTCCATTCGGGATATCCGGCGCGGAACATGTCGGCCGGCATGCGGCCATCCTTGGCCGGATAGAGCCGCCCGCCGGCCTGGCGGACGATGTCGTCCAGCCGGCCGAGGAGGGCCAGCGTCGGCGCCCCCCGGTTCGCGAAGTCGAGCGCAAGCGTCGTGCCTTCGCGCGCGAAGGAAAGCATGCCGGGCGAGGGCGACGGGCCGAGCGTCTTGAGGACGGAGAGCGCAGATGCAGCACCCGACGCCGCAATTTCCCGCATCAGTTCCTCGATGGTCGCTTCGGCGGACGATGGCGGCATCAGGCACTGGTACTGATAGAAGCCGGGCCGGCCATACAGCCGGTTCCAGTCGCCGATCTTGTCGAGGGGATAGAAGAACGGCGCATAGTGCATCCGCTGGCGAGCCTTTCCCGACTTCTGCAGGCGCCAGTAGAGGCTGTTGAACGCGCGGATCACGACAGAGTTGAGCAAGGCGCTCGGCGCCTCGAACGGCACCGACACGGCGTTTTCCGCGTGCGGGACGAGGTCGCCATCGTCGAGCCAGTTCGCGCGCTGGAAGATGCCGCGGCCGAGGTCGCTTCCCCTGGCGGTGCAGTCGATCCAGGCCACCGTGTGCTCGTGGCTGCCCGCGCTCTCGGCGGCCAATCGGAAGAAGTCACGGACGTGCGCGAAGGCGATGCGTTCGACGTCGAGCCAGGCGCTGCGGATCGGCGCCAGCTCGAGCTCGACCGAGGTGATGATGCCGGTGAGTCCCAGGCCGCCGATCGTGGCGGCGAACAGGTCATCCCCCTCGCCCGCCGCGACGTCGACTTGTCCCTGATCGGAGCGCAGCAGGCCAAGGCGCCTGACGCTGCGGCCGAAGCTGCCGGCGCGATGGTGATTCTTGCCGTGAACGTCGTTGGCCAAAAGGCCGCCCAGCGTGGCATGGCGCGTGCCCGGCGTGGTCGTCGTGAACCATCCCTTGGGAACGACGTGGCGCAGGAGATCGCCGAGCGCGAGGCCCGCCTCCGCCTGCACGATACCCTTCGTCGAATCGAGGGCGATCAGGCGATCGAGCCGCGTCATGTCGATCAGACGCTGGCCACCGTTCAGGCAGCTGTCGCCATAGGAGCGGCCGAGACCGACCGCGAGCAGCGAACGACCGTCCGGCTCGGCCAGCAGGCCCTTCAGCTCGTCGCGAAAGGCCGGAGCCGCGATTTCCTGGCCGACGCGCTCGACCCGACCCCACGAGAGGAACCGATCCTGCCCGACGAAGCCCGTCACAGGACCGCCATGACGAACGTGCCGGCAACGAGCAGCCCCAGCACGTAGCTCAAGGGGTCGCGGACGGCGAACAGCACCGGATCGTCGTTGAGCTCGCCGCGATGGGTCAGCAGCCATATGCGGGCGAACCAGAGGAAGACCCAGACCCCGATCAGCCACAGCCAATGAGGATGGGCGTAGAGGTTTGTCGAGTAGGCATCGTTGGTGACGTAGAAGAACAGGATGAGGATGGCGCACAGACTGGCCGAGACTCCGAAGGACAGGGTCAAGGGCGCATCGCTCGCGACGTAACCGCGGCCCGGGAGCTTGCCGGTTACACCGGCCTCGGTCGCACGCGCGATCTCGAGATGACGCTTCGCCAGAGACAGCGAAAAGAACGAGAACATGGTGAACGACAACAGCCACGGCGAATTCGTGACATGGATCACGACGCTGCCCATGAGGATGCGCAGCGTGTAGAGGCTGCCCAGGAGAAAGGCGTCGAAGATCGGCACCGTCTTGAGGTGCAGCGAGTAGGCGAGAGTCATCGCCACGTAGAGCACCAGCAGCCCGGCGAATCCCAGGCCAAGCACGGCGCCACCGATCAGGCCACCCGCGATCAGCACCAGCGCCAGCAGCAACGCCGGCATTGCTCCGAGATCGCCGCGCGCGACCAGCCGGAAGCGCTTGGTGGGATGGGCGCGATCGGCCTTGAGATCGCTGAGATCGTTGATCAGGTAGGTTCCCGAAGCGACACAGCCGAAGGCGACGAAAGCGGCCGCGACCTGCATGAACGCGGCCAGGTCACCATACTTGTGGGCGAGCAGCAGCGGCACGAACAGCAGCAGATTCTTCGACCACTGGTGCAGGCGAAGCGCCCTGATCCAATCCCGCAAGGAACGCCGTGCCGGCGGAAATTCGCGCTCGATCGGCGGGCCGAGGCGCGCGGCGGTTCGCTGCGTCGCCGGCGATGCCCCGACCGTGACGATGGATGTCGCTCCCCGCCAGACGGGGATGTCGTCCGCGCCGCCGCCGGCATAGGAGAAGCCGTCGGGGAAACGCTGCTGCAGATGGTGCAGCTTGGCGTCGCCGCGCAACTCGACGCCGTTCTCCGAGCCGCGGGCCGAGCCGAAGATGCCGAGCCGCGCCGCCACGGCGTCGGCGACCGGCTGCATCGCCGAGGCGGCGAGATGCAGCTCACGCCCGTTGGCCCGCTCGCGCTGCAGGTAGTCCAGGAAATCTCGTCTGAGGGGCAGCGATTCGGCGTCGACGTATCCCAGTCGGGTGAGGTGCTCGGCCACGGCCCGGCGGCCCTTGGCGAAAGCGGCAAGAATGCCGAAAAAGTCCGAAGGCCGGCGGAGCAGCGCCATGACCATGGCCTCCGCGGTGCTGTTCGCCTTGCTGAGAGTCCCGTCGAGTTCGACGACCAGCGGGCTCGACCAGCGTTCGCTCAACCTCAGTCCTCCGCACGCCGCGGTCGCGTTGCCCGCGACGCTGCACTCCCGATGCGGAATACTAGTTCAAACGACGGAAAAGCT
>Ga0081539_10003498_pt1 | contig 19192 bp, 17 predicted proteins | sample TabmetS4T2R2_FD_71023 | JGI IMG/M metagenome (GOLD analysis project Ga0081539, IMG submission 71023) | Tabebuia heterophylla rhizosphere microbial communities from the University of Puerto Rico - S4T2R2 | ecosystem: Host-associated > Plants > Roots > Rhizosphere ...
CGGGCCGCGGCGGCGGCCAGCTCGCCGTAGCGGTCACGGATGGTGGGCAGCCGCAGGATCCGGCAGGCCTGTTCGATCGCGGCGTCGGCGGCGGTGTCGGTGAGCTGATCCCGACGGGTGGGGGTCATGACTGGCCGCCGACGACGACGCGGTGGCGGGGCAGCAGCTGATCGTAGCCGTCCACGGACGGCGCCGGCCGCGGGTCCGGAGGCAGGGCGCGGGCCTGCTGACGGGCCTGCAGCGTGACCAATGCCGCCGGCGACCGGCGCGGCGGTGGCGCGGGGTGCACCGCGCGCGCCGGCCCGGCCGGTCCGCACTTGCGGGCCTCGATCGCGACCACGTCCGCGCTGACGCTGCCGGCGGCCAGCGCGGCCCGGATACCGGCCAGCACCGCGTCGCCGCCCAGCCGACGGTGCAGCAGCAGAACCTCGATGAGCGCCCGGGTGCCCCCGCCGTCGCCGTGCCGAGCCCGCGCGGCGGCCCAGAACGCCTCGTGGGTGGCGGTGAACACGCCGGCGGCGCGGGCCTGCGCCAGCGCGGTCGAACCCGGCAGGGCGCCCGGCTTGCCGACCAGGATCTCTAGGTAGTGGTCTAACACCAGGTGGCTGCCGCCCCGGGTGGTCAGCCGGGGATGGGTGGCCACCAGCGCCGAGCCGTCGAAGACCCGCAGCTGCTCAGCCGACAGCGCCACCCGCACCCGCTGCCCGATCAGTACCGCCGGCACCGAGTAGCGGCACTGCCGCACGGTGATCTGGGCGTACCGGTCGACCCGGGTCGACACCGACAGCGTGGTGTCGAACGCGTCGGTCGGCAGCGGCAGCAGATACGGCGCCTCGACGGCGAAGTCGGCGCCCACCGTGGACACCCGCCCATCGATGTGCCGGGCATCGTCGGCCGCGTCGGCCTCGGCCAGCATGTGGTTCAGCTCGGCCAGCGTGCGCACCCTGGGCACCGGCACCAGATGGGTGCGGCGGAACCGGCCACCGTCGCCCTCGACCCCGCCCTTCTCATGCGCCCCATCCGGGCCCGGGATGCAGTACCAGGACGTGAACCCGTAATGGGCGCGGAACTGCTGCCACCGCACCGACTCCACCCGGTTACGGCCGAACAGCACCCGCTGCACAGCGGACCGCAGGTTGTCGTACCGGATCTGTCCATAAGGGACACCATCGAGGGTGTCGAAGGCGTGCACATGACCCTCCAGGAAGGCCTCCTGCCCCTGTGAGGAGAACACCCGATGCACCGCGCGACCGCTGAACGACAGCCGCAAGGTGAACAAGAAGCACTTGGTCATCACCGCATCCAGGCACACCCACACGTCGGCGAAGTCGACCTCGGCCTCCGCGCCGGGCGGGTACGTCTGCGGCACGAACCCGTCCACAATCCCAGCCCGGCCCCGCACCTCGGCCGCAAGCTGACCACGGCGACGACGCACATACTTGGCCACGTAGGAGTACGACACCGTCGCGGCGTGCTCGTCGACCAGCCGCTCAAAGATCCGCCGCGCGGTGTGCCGCTGCTTACGCGGCGCCTCGAGATCCTCACGCAGCATGGCGTCGACCCAACCACGCACCTGATTCAGCACCGGCGTCGCCCGCGCCGCCGACCGCCGCTCCGGCGGCACCACCGACTCGATCGCCTGACGCACCGTGCGCCGATGCACGCCGTACTTCTCCGACAGCGCCCGGATCGACAACCCGCCGCGCTGCCAATCGAAGCGGATCGCCGCGAACAGCTCCATCCTCGACCCCATCCCCGGCCCCAAACCTCACCGCAAACGGACAGCATCGAACGCAACCAATATGCGCTGAACCATCTCAAACCGCGATCAACACCACGGCGTGTCGCAGCACAGCCGCGAAGGGTGGGGCCAAATCAGAGTGCTACACCGCCACCGCACCCGGTCCCAGGTGGGGCCAAATCAGAGAAGAACAGTGGGGCCAACTCAGAGTGCTACAGCCAATCTGCCGGACCTCCGCGCCGAGACGCTGCGCGTACTCACCGACGGCTTCTTGGGAAGGGTCGCGGTTCCCGAGCAGATCGTCACTGCTCTCGACGAAGACAACGAGGAAGCCGTCATCTACTGGCAGCCCGAAGCGACCGCCGGGGTGCAGAACCGGCAGCGGGTCATCGGCGCGCTGGCCGCCCTGCGGCAGGCTGTGGTGTCGGAGTGACGGATCCCGTTGGTGCTCTGCTCACCGAACTGGCCGACGCTATGCAGGGCGTGACGACACCATTCACCCGGGCCGACGAGGCGGACCGGATCTACGAGGGCTACCTGTTCGCGCAGGTGATCGCGACAGCGGCTGAGTGCGGCGGGAGGGTGACCTACGAGGACTGCTACGAGAAGGAGGTGCAGAATCTCGTTTTCCGGGGCGCACCTGGTGTCATCCACGCCCGGCGGCGGTCGTTCACGCATGCGGTGCTGTACTTCGGCGCTGCTCGCCCGGTTGAGGTTCATTTGCGAGTGAAGGTCCAGTGGAAGAACTTCGACGGTGAGTCGGACGTGCTGCTCATCGACACGAAGGCGGCCCGTGAATGCCGGGACAAGCAGCAACTGCCGAAGCCGTCCGGCTGTGTGCTGACGATCGAGGGCAAGTACTACCCGCTCGGAGTACCTCGGTTCAGAGGCGCTCAAGTACGTCGGCATGCGTCGGAGCTTCCCGCCGTCAACGGCGAGCCTCTTCGTTACCAACACGTTCTCGACGCACGCGAACAAGTGCCTCAGCCACGCTGTGCGGCTGCCGTTCGAGTTCGCTGCGATGCCGGGGAGCCGGTTCCAGACGTACGTTCGCGCACACATCCGTGAAGCGCTCAAGGCGTGGGTGGCGGCTTCGACTTCGGCCACTACGTCTGAGTTCGTTCCGGGTCGGGACGCAAGACCACGTCTTTGCGCTATTCGGGTTCGTGGGTGGGTGACTGCCTGGCGATTCGATCGAGCATTTGTGATCGGGTGACCTTGGTCCACAGCTCACGTAGCTGCCCTGCATGGGTATCCGAAGGGTGGAGGTCGTCGATGTAGGCGAGTTCGGCGGGAAGCGGCCGGGGCACGACGTTACGGATTAGCATCATCCGGCGAAGCTCGTAAAGCTCCCGTTGAGTTCGGTCGAGTGTGGTGCGCGTATGGGCCCACGCTGTACGTGCGGTTCCGGCCTGTTCGTCTCGGGCTCTGGCCTCTGCCGTCAGTGCTTCAAGGTTCTCGCGTGCGCGGTCGTCGTGGGCGGAAGCGGCCAGTTCTTTCCCGGCAGCCAAGCCGGCATTCGCCAGGGCTGCGAGATTTCTTGCTGGATAGAAGACCGTTCGGCTTCCGCTAGCTGTATTCGCAGGGCGATCACTCTGCCCATTGTCTGTGCATGGACTTCGTCGGATGCGAAGAAGAAGTCACCGTAACCGGGATGGTCGGCGAGTGGTGACTCTTCGAGGAGTTGGGCGATGCTCGCTTCGGCTTGTTTCAGCCGTTGACGTAGCTTTTCCGCCGAGACGACGAGCCGGTCGTGTGCGGCGGCACCTTCGGGTTCGTTTGGTTCACCTAGTGGGTAAAACGGACATATGTGGGGCGGGCGGGACTCGAACCCGCGACCGAGGGATTATGAGTCCCCTGCTCTAACCCGCTGAGCTACCGCCCCGGTACCGGCGGCGATCCTATCCTGCGGGCCTCAAAGCGAGCCAACGACGTCAGGCTGCCGCCATGGACGCGCCGAGCGACGCCAGCACCTCCCCCGCGGTGCGCCACCCGCTGGCAAGCGCGCCCTGAATCGACGGGCTGTCGCGGTGATCGCCGGCCACGAACAACCCATTCCCCACGTCGACGGGCTTACGGAGGCGGCTTTGCGGCGGCCGTGCCGTCGGCAGGGCCTTGGGCAGCGTCACCACGCTGAGCAGCTGCCAGTCGTCGGTCGGCACACCGTACAGACGGCTGAGCTCGACCCGCATCACCGCCTCCGAGGCGCCCGACGGTGCCGACGCGCCGGCCACCAACCCGGCGATCAGCGACTTCCCGGCGGGCGCGTACTCGGGCGCAGCGTTGCTCATCACCACCGTGTTGGCGACGATCTCCCGACGGTCGCCGTCGAGGAGGAGGGTGGGTTCGTCGAGCGGGGCGTGGTCGGCGCCGAAGTAGAACGTGGTCAGACCGCGCATCTCCGGCGTCGGCAGCGCCGGTAGGAGCCTGGCGGCGCTGACGGGATCGGTGGCGACCACGACCGCGCGGCACCGCATCTCGCCGGCGGTGGTCACCACGGCGCCGGGCCGGACCTCGAGCGTCGGGGCGCCGACCAGCAGCTGCGGGTACGGCAGCGGGCCGGCGATCGCGGCCGGGACCGCGGCCATGCCGGCGGCCGGTACGCCGATCCGGCCCCGCGCGAACGACCGCAGCGCCATCGCCAGCACGTGGCTGGACGTGTCGAGCGACCGGTCCGCGAACACACCGGACAGGAACGGGCGCAATACTTCTTCGATGATCCGGTGCGAGAGGCCGGCCGCGCGCAGCGCTTCCTGGGTCATGGTTTCGGGCGCGTCGAGCAGACGAGCCACCGGGGACGTGGCGCAGCGGGTCGCCAGCGCCGCGAACTTGAGCCGGTCGGCGAGAGTGCCGATGCCGGATTTCAGCGTTCGCGGGGCGCCGAGCGGGTCGCGCAGCGGGTTGTCCAGCCGGTGCAGCGCGCCGCCACGGCGAACCAGCACACCTGGGGTGAAGTAGCGCATGTCCAGTGCGTCGATGTCGACGAGCGCGGGCAATCGCGGGTAGGCGGTGTTGAGGACCTGGAAGCCACGGTCCAGGCGCCAGCCGTCCACGATGTCCGTGGTCACCCGGCCGCCGAGGCGGTCCGACCCCTCGACGAGCAGCCAGTCGACGCCGGCTCGGTCCAGCCTGCGGGCAGCGGCGAGTCCGGCGAGTCCGCCGCCGACGATGACGACGTCCACCGCTACCGGCTGCGACACAGGCACCTCACAGGAGGACAAACAACGCAGACCTGAGCGTAACCTCGGGCATCCCGGGCGGCAGCAAGAAGGGAGAAGAAGGGAGGCTCCCCCGTTTGGACTCGAACCAAAAACCTGCCGGTTAACAGCCGGCTGCTCTGCCAATTGAGCTACGGGGGACCGTCGCGCCCTGGCGACCGGGACTACAGTACAGGACGCCGCACGGCGGGCGCCGCGAGGGTGACCGGCGCGCCGGTTCACCAAACCGCTCATCCGGGTATGACCGAGCGGCAGGATGGGTATGCACCTGAGCAGACGCGCACGCGTCACGATCGGAAGGAGCCGCCATGCGCGGAAAGCTCATGTTCATCAGCGGCCTCGCGGCGGGCTTCGTCCTGGGCAGCCGTGCCGGCCGGGAGAAGTACGAAGAGATCCGTGCCAACGCCAAGAAGGTCTGGGAACACCCGACTGTGCAGGAGGCCGCCGGCGTCGCCCAGGCGCAGGCCAACAAGCTGTACACCGAGGGCAAAGACAAGATCAACCAGACCAAGATCGGCGAGAAGCTGCACACCAGCAGCAGCGGCGGCACGGACACCTCCCTGACCGCGTCCAGCGACTCGCTGACGGGGTCGAGCACCACGACACCCAGCAGCACGACTACGAGCGGTACGAGCAGCACCTACTGACATAGCTGCGTCGCCATGATGGCCGTCCCAGTCCCCCGGGGCGGCCATCTCATGTCGAAGAGAAGGCGCGGGTGTCAACGCCGAAACCCGACATCTCACCGCTGACGTGTGCCAGCTCCGCGGCAACTACCCCGGCCATCCCGGCAGGCCGACCGCCCCAGTCTCCCGGATCCACGTCCAGAAACTCGGTGGCCGGATACGCGCCGCCGAGCAGGTGACGCAGCGCCGCCCGGGCGACATCGGTGGTCGCGACCAGTGGGGACGGCGGCGCGCCGTGCAGCGGCACGTGGCAGCGGATGCGCCATGGGCCCGGCGGCCCGGCGTCGAGCGCCCGGGACAGATCGTCGACATACAACCCGGCGGCAGTGGTGACCGGATGCCGGCGGTCCGGGTCGACGTACCCGCGCAGGACTCCGGCCGCTGCTGTCGGTTGCGCCGCCTCGAGGGCGGCGGCGACCTTGACTCCGATCACCGAGATGCCGTTGTCGGCCAGCGTGTCCAGCGCGTCCGCGGGATGTTCCCAGGTGCAGGCGAGGTTCGCCAGGTCGAGGCAGACGCCGAGGCGCTCGGGATCCACCGTGGCCAGCGCCGCGGCGGTGTGGGCCGCGGTGTCCAGCACGCCGCCCGGCTCCGGCTGGAACCCCACCCGGACGGCACGTCCGTTCTGCCAGGCGACCTCCGCGAGGCCACGGGACAGGCGCGCGAGCAGGCGCGCGCCGGACCGGTCACGTCCCACGTCCCAATCCTCGCGGCGGCCCAGGCCCAGCGTGCTGACCGTGCCCCGGACCGCGTCGTCCGGTAACAGGTCGACCAGGACACGAGCGAGGTCCAACGTGTACTCCAGCCGCGCCGGGCTGCTCCAATCCGGCTCGCCGTCGCCGTACCGCACGCCGCTGAGCGTGACGACCTCGAGGCCGCGGGCGCCCACTTCGGCCTTCAGCCGCGCCCGGGCACGCGACTCGACGGCCAAAGTGGCAGCCAGAGCCGGCGGCAGCCACAGGCTCACGCCCAGCGTGTCGGCGCCGAGCCGGGCACGGATCGCAGACGCGTACCGATCTAGCTGCTCAATCACACCCCGCACGTCCCGGGCCGCGTGCAAAATCGCGCCGTGGCTGAGATTGACGGTCCGTCCGGAGTGGTGCCGCAACCGCATCAGTGTCCTCCGTGGACTCGATCGGGGCTTCCTGCTGGTTTTCCGCACCGACGCAGGCTCCGGGCGCCGGAAGCACATCGGTGGCTTGCCATGACACCTCCATCCGCGGGGTGGTCTGCCCCCGGATACGAGACTTAACCGCCGCCCGGATCAGTGGCGTACGTTCCGTGCGACTCGTGCGTCTTCGGACCACTCGAAGGATGACGCCCGCGCCCCTTACGGGACGCGGGCGTCACGACGCCGTGCGGCTACTTCGTACTCAGGCCCTGCTCGCTGCCCTTCTTGATCTTGCGGTCGTCGCGCAGCTCGAGGAACGGCTCGTCGTCGGCCGGGTGGCCCGCCGCGATAGCGCGACCGCGTTCCAGTTCGGCGTCCAGCTCGGCGCCGAGGAGGATGGCGATGTTGGTGATCCACAGCCATACCAGGAAGGCGATGACACCACCCAGCGTGCCGTACGTCTTGTTGTAGTTGGCGAAGTTGGCCAGGTAGATGGCGAACGCGACCGAGGCGAGAATCCACAGCAGCACCGCGAAGAGGCCGCCCGGGCTGACCCACCGGAAGCCCCCGGTCTTCGCGTTGGGCGACGCCCAGTACAGGAGTGCGAACATCAGGCTCACCAGGATGATCAGCACCGGCCACTTGACGATGCCCCAGACAGTGACCGCCACGCCGCCCATCCCGATCTTCTCTCCGATCACGCGGGCGATGTCACCTGTGAAGACCACGATGAGGACCGAGACGACAAGCATGACGCCGATGACGGCGGTCACGCCCAGCCGGATCGGGAGTGTCTTCCAGATCGGTCGGCCCTCGGGCACGTCGTAGACGGCGTTCGACGCCCGCATGAAGGCGGCGATGTAACCCGACGCCGACCAGAAGGCGAGTACGACACCGATGAACGCGGCGACGCCCGCCTTGCCGGGATCCTGGACCTGGTTGAGCACGGTTTGAACCAGCTGCTGGAGCTGTTGGTTCGGCGCGATCTGCTGGACTGTGGTCTGCACGCTCTGCTGGCCGTTGTTGCTCAGCATGCCGAGCACCGACACCAGTACCAGCACGCCGGGGAAGATCGAGAGGACGCCGTAGTAGGTCAGCGCGGCCGCCCAGTCGGAGATGTTGTCCACGGAGAACTGCTGGAACGTTCGCTTGATCGCGGCGACCAGCCCCTTGCCCTTGAGCTCGATGGGGCTGTCCGGGCCGGCGTCGGGTGCGGGGGCCGACAGATCGTAGTCGTGATCCTCCGCGGTCTTGGTGGTGGTGACCGCCGAAGGTTTCGGGTTCTTACTCTTGCCGTCGTTGTGACGAGCCTCGTCGCCGCGGTCGGCGCGGCGCTTATCCGTCGCGCGTGCTTCGTCCTTCGCGTCGTCGGCCTTGCGGAATAGCTTCATCGCGGGGTTCCTTCCGAGCGCTGCGACGGCTTCGGCCGCCGTCTCGCACGCGTCAGACCCGCCGCGTGCGATATGCGACCTTCTGTGGTGTTGCCCGGTGCGCGCCAGGTCTAACCCGCGTGTCACACAGCAACTATCCGGCCGGGCGCCGCATCATTTGCACAACAACTTCCCCATCCGGCGGCCCGCCACCACCAGGCCGACCCCGATCAACGCAACCAGGTACGCGATGTCGAACAGCTGTACCCCGCTCCACGAGCCGGTGGTGACGCCGCGGACCAGGTCGACGGAGCGGTACAGCGGAGTCACCTCGACCACCCAGCGCAGCACCGATGGATACGACTGCGCGGGCACGAAGGTCCCGGAGAAGAGGAACAGGGCGAACTGTGCCGATGCCATCAGATCGAAGTCCTGCCAGCTGCGCATGAACGTCGACAGCGCCATGCCGGCGCCGCCGAACGCGAACCCGACCAGCATCGCTGCGACGAACGCCAGCACCGCGAGACCGGCTGAGGTAAGCCCCATGACGACCATGACCACCAGGAACGCCGCCGCGTAGATGCTGCCGCGGAGCATCGCCCAGGCCAGCTCGCCCAGGGCGATTTCGATGGGCCGTACCGGGGTCGCCAGGATCCCGTCGTACAGCTTCATGAACTTCATCTTCCCGAAGAAGTTGAACGTGGTCTCCGACAACGCACCGGTCATGGCGGACGCCGCCAGCATCGCCGGGGCCACAAAGGCCGAGTACGCCACCACCTTGCCGTCCGGCAGCGTGAGCGTCCCGACCAGCGTGCCGACGCCGACACCGATCGAGAACAGATACATGATCGGCTCGAGGAACCCGCTGGCCATCACCATCCAGTACCCCGAGCGGAGGGCGGCCGCGTTGCGCTCGACCACCGATGACGACCGCCGCCCGGCGCCCTCGAACGACACGAGCCGCGGCAGCACCAGCGTGACCATCGCGATCCTCTCCTCACACCGCGAGCCGGCGGGCGAACCGGCGGTACGCGAGCAGCCAGCCGACGACCGCCCAGGCCATCAGGTAGAGCAGGTGCCCGGCCGCGGACCAGTCCGGCGGGACGCCGAGCGTGGCCGCCCGGCTCAGGTCGACGCCGTGCCACAGCGGCAGAACGTACGCGATCCAGCGCAACGGTTCGGGCAGCGACTCGATCGGAAAGAACACGCCGGAGAACAGCGACATCGGGATCATGCCGACCCGGAACAGGATCGCCAGGTAGCTGTCGCTGCGGATGCTCGACGCATACGCGAACGTCGGCGTGGCGACCGCCAGCCCGATCAGTGCCGCGATCGGCAGCGTGACGAGCGCCCACCACGAGTGCAACGCCCCGAATCCGGCCGCGATCAGCAAGAACGCGCCACCGCTCGTGATCGCGCGGAACACCACGAACGCCAGATGCCCGTCCAGGATGTCGGCGACCCGCAGCGGCGACGAAGCCTGCGCGTAATAGATGCGGACCCACTCGAAGCTGGCGAGCACCGGCCAGGACGAGTCGCCCATCGCCACCTGCATGGCGGTGGAGGCGATCAGCCCCGGCACGATCCAGTCCAGATACGGCACGCCGCGCACGCCGCCGGTCACATACGCCCCCACGCCGACGCCGAAGCCGAGCATGGTGAGCAGGGGCAGCAGGAACGACGACAGGACGCTCCCCCGCCAGGTCCGGCGGTAGCCGACCAGGTGGTACTCCAGCACGGACAGCGTCGCGGCCATCAATCCACCAGCGTCCGGCCGGTCAGGTGCAGGAACACGTCCTCGAGCGTGCTGCGCCGGACCAGCACGCTGACCGGCCGCAACGCTCGCCGCTGCACCTCGTCGACGGCGTCGTCGCCGTCCGCCACGTACAGCAGTATCCGGTCCGGCAGCACCTCGAGCCGCTCCCCCAACCCGGCCAGCTTGTCGGCCAACACCTCCGGTGACTCCGCGCTGAAGCGCAACTCGACCACCTCACGCGTGGAAAACCGCTCGATGAGCGCCCGGGGCGAGCCCTCGGCCACGATCCGGCCGCGGTCCATCACCACCAGCCGGTCGCACAGCTGCTCGGCCTCGTCCATGTAGTGCGTGGTCAGCACCAGCGTGACGCCCTGCTGCTTGAGCCGGAACAGCCGCTCCCACACCAGGTGCCGCGCCTGCGGATCGAGGCCGGTGGTCGGCTCGTCGAGCAGGACCATCTCCGGCTCGTTGACCAGCGCCCGGGCGATGGTGAGCCGGCGTTTCATGCCCCCGGACAGCGGCTCCACCTTGCTGTCCGCCCGCTCGATGAGCTGCACGAAGTCGAGCAGCTCGTCGGCGCGCCGGCGGGCGACCTTGCGCGGGATGCCGAAGAACCGGGCGTACGTCGTGAGGTTTTCCCGGACCGTGAGCTCGAGGTCGAGGTTGTCCAGCTGAGGGCAGACGCCGAGCCGGGCCCGGATGGCCGGACCGTCGCGGCCCGGATCCCGCCCGAGAATGCGCAACAGCCCGTCGGTGGGCGGGGACACGCAGCCCACCATCCGCATGGTCGAGCTCTTGCCCGCGCCGTTGGGGCCGAGGAAGCCGAACGCCTCGCCGCGCCGCACGTCGACGTCGATGCCATCGACGGCGGTGAAGTCGCCGAAACGCTTCACGAGGCCACGGGCGCAGATGAGAGGTTCGTCGCTCACCCGGCCGACCCTAGTGAAGGGGCCCGACAATTCTCGACGCGTTTATCGCCTAGGCCGGCGGTGCGGTGGCGTCACGCGCGCCGCCGACCAGCTCGTCGGTCATCGCCACGACCGGCCCGGCGTCCCCCGGCGTTCCGGCGTCGTAACGGACCGACCAGGTCAGCCCGTCGGTGCCGCTGACCCGCCGGCCCACCACTCGCACACCGCCGGTCGGCAGCGGATGGTGTGCCGTGTACGCCACCGAGCGGGTCACCCGGGTACGGACCTGATCGGGCAGCTCGCCCGGCTCCAGCAGGAGGTACGTCAGTTCCGGCGCGTCCACCAGCACGGTGTAGCCGGTGCGTTCCTCGGCCACCTCGGCCGGGGTGATCCGCAGCTCGCGGCCGGACCACGCGGCCTTGTGGATCTGGTGCCAGCCCAGCCGGCCGCGCTCGGGCAGCCAGACGCCGCGGTTCGTGGCCACCACCGCCTGCTCGTCCCCGGCCGCGGCCCACGCCAGCACCCGCTCGTCCGGGTCCAGCGGAGGCCGGAACTCGGCGGGCAGCTTGGGCCGCCGGCGCAACCAGCTCACCATCCACCCGCCGCCTGCTCGCGCAACGCGCGCGCGTGCTGTTCGAGGGAGAAGAGCTCCCCGGCCAGGGCGAGGTACTCGTCCTTGTGTGCCACCGGGTTGACCCGCTGCACCTTCGACTTCAGGTCCCGGATCCGGGTGGTCACCGCGCCGACCTGTAACCGGGCCAGCGTCACCTGCACGTACCGTGGATCGGCCTCGCCGTCGACGTGCAGCGGCTCCACCGCGAGCTCACCCACTAGCGCCTTGGCACCGAGGTCGTCGCAGGTGTCCCGGACCGCCTCGATCCACACCACTCCTCCGGTGGCCGCGGCCGTACCGCCGGCGGCCGCGATCGCCGCCCTTACCGCCTGGAACACCGGATCGCCGTACGTGTCCGGGCCGATCGCGTCGAACATCGGGCCGGCCAGGACCGGCGCCTGCAGGGCGAGCTTCAAGGCCTCCCGCTCGACCAGGCGCTGCGGGCTGTCCGTCGGCTGGGCCGGAATCCGGGGTGCGGTGTCCCCGCCGCCCACGTACTTGGCCACCGCCCGCTGCACCGGCTCGAGGTCCATGCCGAGGTCGGCGGCGAGCTTGCGGGCGTACTCCGGCCGTTTCTCCCGGTCCTTGATCTTGGCGACCAACGGCGCGGCCCGGCGCATCGCCTCCACCCGTCCCTCCACGGTGTCGAGGTCGAAGCGGGACAGCACCTGCCGCAGCGCGAAGTCCACCAGCGGCTCCCGGCGCGCCACCAGGTCGCGGACCGCGAGATCACCCTTGACCAGCCGAAGCTCGCAGGGGTCCATGTTGTCCGGACTGACCGCGATGAAGGTCCGCCCGACGAACCGCTGGTCCTCCTCGAACGCGCGCAGCGCCGCCTTCTGCCCGGCCGCGTCGCCGTCGAACGTGAAGATGATCTCGCCGGCGAAGCTGTCCGAGTCCATCAGCAGCCGCCGCAGTACGCCGATGTGGTCGGCGCCGAAGGCGGTGCCGCAGGTCGCCACCGCGGTGGGCACGCCGGCCTCGTGGCAGGCCATCACATCGGTGTAGCCCTCCACGATGACCGCGCGGCCCTGCCGGGCGATCTCCCGCTTCGCGTGATCCAGCCCGTAGAGCACGTGCGACTTCTTGTAGAGCGGACTCTCCGGGGTGTTGAGGTACTTAGGGCCGTCGTCGTCCTCGAACAGCTTCCGCGCCCCGAACCCGATCACGTCCCCGGCCAGGTCCTTGATCGGCCATACCAGGCGGCGGCGGAACCGGTCGATGAGCGACCCTGAGCGGGCCGGTTTGGCCAGGCCGCCGGTGGTCAGTTCCTCCGCCGTGAAGCCCTTCTGCCGCAGGTGCTTGGTCAGCTGGTCCCAGCCCTCGGGGGCGAAGCCGCAGCCGTACCGCTCGGCCGCGTCCCGCCCGAATCCGCGCTCGGCCAGGAACTCCCGAGCCAGGCGGGCGCCCGGCGTGCCGAGCTGGTCCCGGAGGAACGCGGCCGCCGCCGCATGCGCGGCGATCAGCCGCTGCCTCTGTCCGGCCTGCGGCCGCGGAACGGAGCGTCCCGACTCGTCGTAGCGCAGCTGGATCCCGCTGCGGCCCGCCAATCGCTCGACCGCCTCCACGAAGGTCAGGTGGTCGAGATCCATGAGGAACTTGATCGCGTCCCCCCCGGCACCGCAGCCGTGACAGAAGTAGACATTTCGGGCAGCTGAGACGGTGAACGACGGGGTCTTCTCGTCGTGGAAGGGACACAGACCCTTGAGGTTGCCGCCACCCGCCGGCCTCAGCGTGACCGTCTCGCTGATCACGTCGACGATCGACGTACGGTCGCGGACCAGCGCAATGTCCTCGTCCTTGACCCTGGCCACCGGTACATCCTGCCTTGCGTCAGGAGGCGCCCGCGACGAGGGTCCGGTGCCACGCCACGGCGGCCGGATCGGTCAGCGACGCCACTTGGTCGATCACCACCCGGAGCCGGGCGGCGTCGTCACCGGCTGCCTTCCACATCGGCGCGAACAGCGGATCCAGGTGGTCCGGAGCGCGCCGGCACAGCTCCTCGACCAGCTCGACGAGGATGCCGCGCTGGCGCTCGTACCATGCCTCGGCGGCGCGGGCCCGCATTACATAGCGCAACGCCATGCCCTTGAGCAGCGCGCACTGATTACGGACGGTACGCGGTACGACGAGGTCTGCGTCGTACCGTCGCATCGGCTCCGAGCCGTACCGGCTGTTCGTGGCGCCGACCGCCGAGGACACGAACCGGCCGGTAAGTACGCTGGTCATCCGCTTGAGCGCGATCTGCGCGCGGTACGACCCGTCATAGTCGGCGACGGCCGTGACGACCTCGTCGGTGAGCAGACCCTCCAGCGCCTCGACCAGCACGTCCGGCTGCTCGTCGGCGTAGACGGCGGCCACGTCGGCGCACAGCGCCTCCCGCTCGGCGCCATTGTGCAGCAGCGGCCGGAGCGCCAGGTATCCGCCGTGAATGCCGTCCTCGATGTCGTGCACGGAGTACGCCACGTCGTCCGCCCAGTCCATGACCTGCGCCTCGAGGCAGCGCCGCTCGCCGTGCGGCGCGCCCTCGCGGAGCCAGGCGAACGCCCGGAGGTCGTCGGCGTACACCCCGAACTTTCGCCGGCCGTCCCGCCGTGGCCAGGGATATTTGCAGGTCGCATCCAGCGACGCCCGGGTCAGGTTCAGGCCGGCGCCCTCGACCTTGGCCTCGAGCCGGGTGAGCACGCGCAGCGTCTGGGCGTTTCCCTCGAACCCGCCGCACGGCTGCGCCACCGCGTCCAGCGCCGCCTCGCCGTTGTGCCCGAACGGCGGGTGCCCGATGTCGTGGGCCAGTCCGGCGGTGTCCACGATGTCCGGGTCGCAGCCCAGCCGGGCGCCCATCTCCCGGGCGATCTGCGCCACCTCCAGCGAGTGCGTGAGCCGGGTCCGCAGGAAGTCGTCCGAGCCCGCTGTGTGGACCTGAGTCTTCGTGGCCAGCCGGCGGAAGCCCGCGGAGTGCAGCACCCGGGCCCGGTCCCGCTCGAACGGTGTCCGCCCGTACCCGCTGTCCTTGCCGGGCTCGGGCAGACGGCGCTGGGCGTCGCCGTCGGGCCCTGTCATGAATCTCACCCTAAGGGTTGGCGCCGACGTGCCGATCCGGGTTGTGTGGACTCTGTCGCGTCGCGTTCGTCCGGCCTCACCATCGTCGCCCGCTTGACCCTCATGGCCGGTGCCGGCTTGGCCGCCGTCGCGCTCGTCGCCGGCACGGCCGCGTGGGGGTCGGGCAATCAGGCGGAGGCGACCCGGAACATCGCCGTGATCAGCAACGGCATGAGCCGGCAGTGGAACGCCGACATGATGCACGACGGCATCCGGGCGGACGTCATGTCGGCGCTCTACGCCACCACCCCCGACCAGCGGCAGGCGTACGCCGTCGACGAGGTCGCCGAGCACGCGACCGAGATGGTGGACAACTTCGACGCGGCCGCGGCGCGAGCGCCGGGTGGGGTGGCCGGCAGATATACCCGGGTACGCCCGGATGTGGTCTCGTACACCGACGCCGCCAAGGCGATCGTGGCGGCGGCCGCCACCGATCACGCTGCGGCCGCCGCCCGGCTGCCGGACTTCTTGAACCGCTTCGGCGCCCTCGAGGCCGACCTGGGCGCGATCGACGACGCGATGCTGGCCGAGGTGGACAAGGCCGCCGGGTCGGGGTCGTCGACCGCCTCGTTGAGTGGCCGGATCATCCTGTTCGCGGCGCTCGCCGGAGTGCTATTCACGGCGGTGGCCGCACTGTTGACCGTACGGGCGATCCGGCGGCCGTTGCGCTCGATGCTGGCCGCCCTGCGTGCCCTGGCCCGCCGCGATCTGACCGTCCGGGTCGAGGCGCCCCGCGCCGATGAGTTCGGCGAGATGGCGGACGCGTTCAACGAGGCCGTCGCGGCCGTGCGGTCCACCGTGATCGCGACGGCGACCAGCGTCGGGGCACTCACCGCGGCCAGCGGCGACCTGCGCCGGCTCGCCGGCGAGTTGGACGGCTCGGCGGAGCAGACCTCCGGCCAGGCGCGCAACGCCGACTCGGCGGCGCGGCATGTCTCGGACGCGGTGCTCGACATGACAGCGGCCACCGAGCAATTGGCCGCGTCGATCCGGGAGATCGCCCGGCAGACCTCCGACGCGGCGGTCACGACTGCCAAGGCCAGTGACAGCGCTACCGAGACGGCCGCGGCGGTGGAGGCGCTCAGCGCCGCGAGCCGGGAGGTCGGCGACATCGTCCGGCTGATCACCACGATCGCCGAACAGACGAATCTGCTCGCGCTGAACGCGACCATCGAGGCGGCCCGGGCCGGGGAGGCGGGCAAGGGATTCGCGGTCGTGGCCACCGAGGTCAAGGACCTCGCTCAGGAGACCGCGCAAGCCACCAGCGACATCACCACGAAGATCACCGCGATCCAGGAGATGACCGCCCGGACGGCGGCGGCGATCGCCACCATCACCGCGGTCATCACGCAGATCGACGACGGGCAGCGCACCATCGCGGCGGCCGTGGAGGAGCAGTCCGCGACCACGGAGCTGATGGCACGCAACGTCGGCGACGTCTCGTCAGCGGCCACGCAGATCAGCAGCACAGTCTCGCATATCACGACGTCGACCGACGCCACCGCGGACGGGGCGAACACGACCCGGCAGTCGGCCGAGCGGGTCGGCGTCGCGGCCGGCGAGATCGAGGGCCTGATCGGCCAGTTCAGCTGTTAGCCGGCCGCGACCCCAGGACGCAGAACTCGTTGCCCTCCGGATCCGCCAACACCACCCAGCCGACGTCGTGCTGACCGATGTCGGCCGGTCGTGCGCCCATGTTGACGAGCCGTTCCACCTCCGCCTCCTGGTCGTCCGGGCGCAGGTCGATGTGCAGCCGGTTCTTCACCGTCTTCGCCTCCGGCACCGGCGTGAAGAGCAGGCCCGGCATCTCGTCCGGGGTGCGGCGGATCTCCACTTCGCCGGGTTCCTCGTGCACGATCTGGTAGCCGAGCGCCTCCGCCCACCACCGCGCCAGCCGCGCCGGATCCTCCGAGTCCACCACGACCTGCTCCCAGCGGCTGGCCATCCAACGCCTCCCTAGTCGGTATCGAAAAGTGACGATCATGCTACGCGAACGCATCGACGGTCCGACCACGCGGCTCGATGCCTCCCAGGATGACTGGATGTGATTTCTGGTTCACCGGCCCCTGCGGCGCTCGCGCATCATGACGCACACCGGGTGCGACGACCCCCCGGATCGCGCCCACAGGATGGCCCACGGTGACGGCACGCAAGCGGGGATCCGTTCGCAACTCCGCCACCGCACGCAGGACCTCGGCCGACCGCGGCAACGACGCCCGGATCTCCCGCCAGCGGCCGAACGGAACGGCGAGCGGCGGGAACATCACTGCGCTCAGGAGAGATGTGGCCGGCGTCGAACACTGTCTACAGGAGGCCATGGCGATCCCGGGCGCGGTCGGTGCCAGCCTCGTCGACTACACCACCGGCTTCCCGGTCGCCTCGACCGGAGCCGCACCGAACTCCGACCACGAGGCTGCCGCCGCCGGAACCGCCGACGTGGTTCAGGCGGCGAACAGCCGTTCGCTGTTCGTCTCGGCGGTGCCCCACGACCTGCTGGAAGACCTGATCATCACGACCGCGGGGGGCTATCACCTCCTGCGCATGGTCCAGACCGACTTCGACAGCCGGCTGGTGCTTTACGTGTGGCTCGACCGCTTCCACGGCAACCTGGCGATGGCCCGCCGCCGCATGCAGACTCTCGCCGCCGAGCTGGTCGCCACCTAGCAAGCGCCGAAGGAGAAACCGTGAGTCCCTCGAAGACCGCTGCGCCCGGGCGCCTGCTCACGCAGGTTGCGGGCGAGCGGCAGACCGGCGCGCTGGTGGTCGGCGCCCACCCCGGAGGGACGGTCTATCTGATCGAGGGGCACGTCAGCCACGCCGAGTCGCCGGCCGCTCCCGGCGTGGGTGAGCTGCTGACGGCGTCCGGCCGGCTCGCACCGCGTACCTGGCAGGCGGCGCTCGACGCGGGGACGGCCGGCGCACGGGTCGGGCAGCTGCTGGTCGGGCAGGGCCACCTCACCCAGGGTGAGCTGGAGTTGTGCGTTCTCGGAGTGATCTACGACGCGGCGTACTTCGCGCTGTCGCCGGCCAGCGCGCCGGTGGAGTTCGTGGACGGCGTGACGCACTGGCTCGGTCCGGTGATCCGGGTGGACGCCGCCGCCGTCAACCGCGAGGCGCGCCGCCGCGCACGGCTGCTTGACGAGATCTTCCCAGACCGGCAGGTGGACATCGCGCCGGTGATACCGGTTGGCCGGCCGCCGGTCGAACGGGTCACGTTGACCGCGGCGCAATGGGAACTGCTGGTGCAGGCGGATGGCCAGCGGACCCCGGCCGACCTGGCCCAGTTGCTCGGCCGCGCCGGCTACGCGACGATCCAGGAGCTGCGCCGGCTCGCCGCGCTCGGCCTTCTCGAGCTTCCCGACGGCGGGATTGACGCGCCCGATTTCGTACGCCTGCCGCGCGTGCACGGGACGGCCGTGGACATCCACCGCCCGGTCGTCAAGCTGGACGACGGGCCGCTGGTGCCGGTGGTCACCGCCACCGCACCGGCCCGCTCCGTGCCGGCGCCTGCCGACGTGCCGCAGGACGACCCGCGGCCGGATCCGGCTGCCACGAACGGCACCGTCTACCGGCCGCCGAGGCTGGCCCGGCGCAAGCCCGGCACGAAGTTGCCGAAGGACATGCCGGCCGAGATCCCGCCCGTGCACGGTGGCGCCGACGAGGTCCTTCTCAAACGCATCCGTACCGCATTGAGGGCATTGCGGTGACCCGCGCACCTCCGAGCAGACGAAGGAGTCCGAGGATGACCGTGGACGCGGCGGTACTCGCGGAACTCGGCAACCTCCGCATCAGGGTGCCCGAGCTCTCCGCCAGCGTGCTGGCCACCGCCGATGGCATGGTGGTGGCGCATGACGCCCGGGGCATCGAGCCGGACAGCCTTGCCGCGCTGGCCGCCGCGCACCTCGCCCTGGCGCGCCGGTTCGCGCACGCGGTCAACCACGGCGACTTGCGCGAGTCCGTGGTCGAGTGCGACGCGGGCTACATCACGTCGTACGCCGCGGGCCCGAACGCCCTGCTCACCCTCGTGACGTCCGGGGACGCCAATCTGGCGATGGTCCACCTCGAGGCACGCCGTTGCGTACGGCGGCTGATCAGCCTGCTCACTGTGGGGGTGCCACAGGTCCGTCCGGAGATCCCGACCCAGACCAAGCCGGCGACGCCGCTGGCCCGGCGTACCCCGATGGCCACGCTGCCGAACGACGGGCGCCGGCATGCGGCCGGCTGACGGCCAACACCCGCCCATCCCATTGTCGCGGCACCCGCCGCACCGACGGCCCGCCGACCGACGGCGGCCGCCATCCCGACCAGACGGAGGAAACCATCCATGGCCGACATGGACACCGCACTGAAAGAGATCATGGACATCGATGGCGCCATCGGCGTCGCGCTCGTGGACCATACGAGCGGCATGGCACTCGGCACCCTCGGTGGTGGCAAGGAGCTGGACCTGAACGTGGCCGCCGCGGGCAACACGGACGTAGTACGCGCCAAGCTCCGCGCCATGGAGATGCTGAACCTCTCCGAGAAGATCGAGGACATCCTCATCTCGCTGGACACCCAGTACCACATGATCCGGCCGCTCACCAGCCGCGCCGGCAAGGGCCTGTTCCTGTACCTCGCGCTTCGCCGGGACCGCGCCAACCTGGCGATGGCCCGGCACCGCCTGCGCCACATCGAGGCCGACCTCGAC
>Ga0081539_10003499_pt1 | contig 19192 bp, 18 predicted proteins | sample TabmetS4T2R2_FD_71023 | JGI IMG/M metagenome (GOLD analysis project Ga0081539, IMG submission 71023) | Tabebuia heterophylla rhizosphere microbial communities from the University of Puerto Rico - S4T2R2 | ecosystem: Host-associated > Plants > Roots > Rhizosphere ...
GGTCGAGGCGAGCGCGGCGGGCATCGAACCGGTCACCCGCTACGACGCGACGCGCTCGCTGGCACATGTGCGGTTGGACGGCGCGGCGGGCCGCCGGCTGGCGGTGACCGAGCAGCAGCTCGCGCGCGCGTGGTACCTGGCCCAAACGCTGCTGGCCGCCGAGTCGCTCGGGGCGGTGGAGGCGACGCTCGAGATGGCGGTCGCCTACGCCAAGGAGCGCTTCACCTTCGGCCGGGCGATCGGGTCCTACCAGGCGATCAAGCACGGCCTCACCGAGGTGCTGCGCCGCCAGGAGAACGCGCGCTCGCTGCTCTACTACGCCGGCTGGGCCTTCGACGACCAGCCCGACCAGTTCGCGCTGGCGGCCAGCGCGGCGCGCTCGGCCGCGGGCGGCGCGCTGGACTTCGCCGCGCGCCAGAACATCACGACGCACGGCGGCATCGCCGCGACGTGGGAGCACGACGCACCGCTGTACTTCCGCCGCGCGCAGCTGTCGCGGCGGCTGCTGGGCGGCGCCGGCGACGCGACGGATCGGGTGGCGGCGGAGCTGCTGGCGGCGGCTTAGCGGGCGCCGCTCGGCGCCAGGCCCGCGGCTTAGCGGGCGCTCCGCGCCGGCCCCGCGGCTTTGCGACCGCCCCTGCGCGGCGCACTTGCCGCTCGCGACCGCCCCTACGCGGCGCGCTTGCCGCTCGCGACCGCGCCTACGCGGCGCGCCGCAGGTTCCCCAGCCGCCCGCCGCTCGCCGCCCGCCGCGCTGCCGGCAGCAGCACGCTGCGGGGGGCGAAGCGCCCGCCGGCGGCGAGCGCCTTCGATGCCACGCCGGGGATCACCGAGCGCCGGCCGCGCAGCATCCCGCGGATCGCGGCGGCCGCGACCTCCTCGGGCGGGATCTGCATCCGCGCGCCCAGCTCGGCCGCGCCGAGGCCGGAGGCCAGGGTCGTGCACGAGACTCCGCTGCCCGCCAGCTCGCCGTACAGCGACTCCGAGAAGGTCTGCACGAAGGCCTTCGTCGCCGCGTACGTGGCCACGTTCGGCAGCGGCTGGAAGGCGGCGATCGAGGAGACGTTGAGGATCGCGCCGGCGCGGCGCTCGATCATCGCGGGAAGGAAGGCCAGCGTCAGCTCGTGGACCGCGGTGACGTTGAGCGCGACCATCTCGGACTCGCGCTTGGCGTTGAGCTGGTGCACCCGCCCGTACGAGCTCGAGTCGGCGCTGTTGCACAGGCCGACGATGGTCTTCTCCGAGTCGCGCACCGCCTCGACGAGCCGCTTGCGCGGCGCGGCCTTGGTCAGATCGGTCGGGACGACGAGGACGCTCACTCCGTGCTGACGGCGGACCTCGTCGGCGATGGCCTCCAGCCGATCCGCCCCCCGCGCGACGATCACGAGGTCGTGGCCGAGGCCGCCGAGCTGGCGCGCGAGCTCGGCGCCGATGCCGGAGGACGCCCCGGTGACCAGGACGGCGGTGTCGAGAGCTGGTGCTGGCAGGCTCATGGTCGGGCGACCCTAGCTGGCGCATCGGTCGTAAGCTCGACCGCCCATGAGCGCACCCGACTCCGATCTCCTCCGCGCCTACGCGCAGCTCGTCGTCCGCGCGGGGGTCAATCTCGACGCGGGCCAGGAGCTCCTCATCGAGGCCCAGCTCGACCACGCGCCGCTCGTGCGCGCGATCGCCGAGGAGGCCTACGCGTCGGGCGCGCGCTTCGTCGACGTCCGCTACAGCGACCCATACATCCGCCGCGCGCTGGCGGTCGGAGGCGCCGACGACTCGCTCGGCTGGACGCCGCCGTGGATCGTCTCGCGCCTGGAGCGCGCCGCCGAGATCGGCGCGGCGGTCGTCGGCATCTCCGACAGCTCGTACGCCGACGTCTTCGAGGGCGTCGACGGCCAGCGCCTCGGCGCGGCGCGGATGCGCGACTTCGAGCGCACGTGGCTGCGCGTGGTCACCGACGGCGAGGTCGCCTGGTCGCTCATCGCGTTCCCGACCGAGCGCTGGGCGCTCGAGGCGCTGGGCGAGCCCGACGTCGACCGGCTGTGGGACGCGGTCGCCCACGCGCTGCGCCTGCGCGAGGCCGACCCGGCCGCGGCGTGGGACGCGCGCCTGGACGAGCTCGATGCCCGCGCGCGGCTCATGACCGAACGGGGGTTCAGCGCGGTGCGCTACCGCGGTCCGGGGACCGAGCTCGAGGTCGGCCTCATCGACGGCGCGCGCTGGATCGCCGGGCGCGAGGCGACGAAGGGCGGCCGCGAGTTCGTCGCCAACCTCCCCACCGAGGAGGTCTTCACCACGCCGCACCGGCTGCGCGCGGACGGCACGATCCGCAGCTCGATGCCGCTGTCGCTGCGCGGCAAGGTCATCGAGGGGCTCGAGCTGCGCCTGGCCGGCGGCGAGATCGTCGAGGCGCACGCGGAGCGCGGCGAGGACGTCCTGCAGGCCGAGATCGGCACCGACGACGGCGCCCGGCGCCTGGGGGAGATCGCGCTGGTCGACGACTCCTCGCGCGTCGGCGAGACCGGCGTGGTCTTCCGCAACACGCTCTTCGACGAGAACGCGGCGTCGCACATCGCCTTCGGCAGCGGCCTGGGGTGGACGGTCGACCACCTCGACGGCGGCTCCCCCGAGGAGCTCGGCGTCAACGAATCGGCCACCCACGTCGACTTCATGATCGGCTCGCCCGAGCTCGAGATCGACGGCGTGGAGCGCGGCGGCGCGGTCGTGCCGCTGCTGCGCGAGGGCCGCTGGCAGCTGTCCAGCTGACCTCTACAGTTGCAGGAGCCACGGGGGCGTGGTGCTAATGGGAACACGCGGCCTTTGCACGGCCGAGTTGGGGGTTCGATTCCCCCCGCCTCCATCGCTAGGACGTGGGAGAGGTTCGCTATCCTTACTCTGTGGAGATAGTAAGGAGAGACTTGGAATGGACGTGATGGCAAGACTGTCCTCCAAGGGGCAGATCACGGTGCCGAAGGCGGTGCGCGAGGCGCTCGATCTGCACGAAGGCGATCAGGTCGTCTTTCGAGTCGACGGTCAGCGCGCAGCGCTGAGCCGGACGCCGGACCTGCTCGACCTCGCCGGCTCGGTCGCGACGCCTGCCGAGAAGCGAGGCACTCCGTGGAGCGAGGTTCGGCGGCGGTCGCGGGCCGACAGGGCGCAAGCCCGTCGATGACCGCGTTCGTCGACACGAACATCCTCGTCCGCCACCTCACGGGTGATCCGACCGCCCAGGCGCGCCGTGCCACCGACTTCCTCGCGCGAGCGGATGAGCTGCTCCTGACCGACCTCGTAGCTGCCGAGGTCGTCTACGTGCTCGAGTCCTTCTACGAGGTCGAGCGGTCGCGCGTCGCGGAGCTGCTGCGGGCGATCCTCGCCTTCCGGTCCATCGTGGTGCTCGACACCCCTCTGCTGCTTCGGGCCCTGGAGATCTACGAGGTCGACCGGCTCGACTTCGCCGACGCGTACCTCGTGGCGAGCGCGGAGACGAGTGGCGTCGGCGCCGTCGCGTCCTTCGATCGCTCGATCGACCGGGTCGCAACCGTGCGCCGGATCGAGCCCGCGTGATCCCTAGGACGTGCGTCTAGGCCGTCCGTCCATCGCGCCGTTCGCGGGCTGAAGCGGGCGTCGTTGGGGGCCGATCTCCCGAACGCATAGGCAGCGCGCCTTGTGTTGGGGAACGGGAGGCGCGCGACTCTCTTCCGCTTGCCACGGAGGGCCAAGCACACCGCGGGCGCGCCGGCGGCGCCGCACTCCGGCGCCAGGCGCGCCCGCTCGGCCTTCCGTTCAGAGCGAGATCTGGCCCTCGATGAGCAGCACGACGTCGCCCGAGACGCGGACGCGCTCGCCGTGCTCGCAGAGCAGCCGGCTCGGGCGGCCCATGGCCACCCCCTGGCTGATCTCGATCCTGGGCGCGCCGGTGCGCGCGTGCAGGTACGCGCACAGCGGCCCGGCGGCGGAGCCGGTGGCCGGGTCCTCGGCGACCAGCGAGCCTTCGAGGAAGAACGAGCGCGCCTGCACGGCGACGCCGTCGGCGTCCGGCCAGAAGACGTAGGCGCAGGTCGCCTCGCCCTGGTCGAGGACGGCGGCGAGGGCGTCGGCGTCGGGGTGCGCGCGGGCGATGACCGCTTCGTCGCGGACTGGCACCATGAGGTGCTGCAGGCCGCAGGACACGAACTGCGGGGGCAGCTCGGGGTGCGCGTCGGCGGGATCGAGGCCGACGGCGGCGAGCACGAGGCCGGCATCCGCCTCCTCGCCGATCTGCTCGGGCTCCTGCAGCATCGACGCCCGCGCGAGCCCTCCGTCGCCGAGCTCGACCTCGACCTGCTGGAGCCCGGCGCCGGTCTGCTGGACGTAGCGCGCGTCGCGGTCGCCGCGCGCCGCGGCGACGGCCACCGCGGTCCCCAGCGAGGGATGGCCGGCGAACGGCAGCTCGCGCATCGTCATCCAGATGCGGTTGCGGTAGTCGGCGCCGTCCTCCGTCGGCCCCTGGACGAAGGTCGTCTCGGGCAGTCGGGTCTCGCGGGCGAAGCCGAGCATCGTGGGGTCGTCGACGTCGTCGGCGTCGTGCACCACGGCCAGCCCGTTGCCCGCGAGCGGCCGCGACGTGAAGACGTCGAGCCACGTCAGGCGGTGGGTCGCCATCTAGAAGTCGAAGTCGCGCGGGGGCTTCTGCTCGAACCAGAGCCGATCGTGCTCCGGCGTCTCCTGGAGGAACTCGGGCGTCTCCTCGAGGACGTCGTCGCCCTCGGGCTCCTCGTCGGCGGGCACGACGTCGGCGTGGGGCTCGGGCTCGTCGGCGGGGTCGGGCTCCTCGGCGGCTTCCTCGAGCTCCTCGAGCGAGTACTGCGCGGTGGGCTGGTCGACCGCGGCGGCGGGCTCGGGCTCCGGCTCGGGCACGGGTGCGGGCGGCTCGGGCTCGACGTGGCGGACCGGCGCCTCGAGGCGCTCGTCCGCGGTCACCTCGTCGGCGTCGTCATCATCGACGAAGACCGTGGGCTCGGGCGCCGGCGCGTCGGCGACCGGCTGCTCCTCGAGCGGCTCCTCCGACGCGGGCGCCTCGGCGACGGGCTCGCGCCTCGCCGGGCCGAGCGCCTCGTTCTCGAGGCGGGCGACCTCGCTCGGGTCGGCGCCGTGGCGACGCTTGAGCTCGAGATGGTCCTTGATCGCTTCGTCGAGCAGTCCCATGGCCCGACACACCCTAGCGTCGGCGGCCCCGTCGCTACACCTGTGGCGAGGGCTCTGCGCGCACGGTGCGGTTCTTGCCCGCGCGCTTGGCCCGATAGAGGGCCTCGTCGGCGGCGGCGACCAGGCCGCGGGTGTCGTCGGCCGACCCCGGAAGCGTCGCGACGCCGAAGCTCGCCGTCACCCGCAGGGCGCCATGGCCCTCGAGCAGGGGCAGCTCGAGCTCCTCGATCCCCGCGCGCACGCGCTCGGCGAGGTTGTACGCGCCCTCGAGGTCGGTGCCCGGCAGCACGACCGCGAGCTCCTCGCCTCCGTAGCGCGCGGGCGCGTCGATCTCGCGCGAGCGCTCGCGCAGCACGCGCGCGACCTCGCGCAGCACGAGGTCGCCCTGCTGGTGGCCGTAGGTGTCGTTGACCGCCTTGAAGTCGTCGAGATCGAGGAGCACGAGCCCGACCGCCTGCCCGAAGCGCTTGGAGCGCTCGACCTCGGTGACCATCGCCTCCTGGAAGCGGCGGCGGTTGAAGAGGCCGGTGAGCTCGTCGGTCACCGCCTGGCGCTCGACGGTCTCGTGCAGCCCGACGTTCTCGATCGACACGACGACCTGCTCGGCGAGGTAGTCGAAGAGCTCGCGCTCGGGCGCCGTGAAGGCGCGATCGGCGCGGGCGACCGAGACGACGCCGGCGACCTGGCCCTGGATGTCGTCGCCGATGCGCAGCGGGTGCGAGAGCGCGGCGACGCCGTCGACGTTCGCCTCGCACGGCTCGCCGGTCTCGAGCACGTTGGCCTCGGCGGCGCGGATCGCCTCCTCGAGGTCGTCGACGCGCCCGAGGTGGGTGACCTGCTGCAGCGGCGCGGCGGGGCTCTGGCGCACCGACGCGCGGCCGGCCTCGGCGCCGACGCCGTCGACGGCGGTCTTCACGACGATCTCGAGCAGGCCCTCGCGGTCGAGGTTGGACGCGAACGTCTCGCCGATGCGCCGCATCGCCTCCTGCAGCCGCGCGCGCTCCTGGTTGAGCTCCTCGAGGCGCTCGGCGAGCTCGCGGGCCATCTTGTTGAACTCGTCGCCGAGGGCGGCGAACTCGTCGTGACCTGCCGTGGGCACTTCGACGGCGAAGTCGCCGCTGCCCAGGCGGCGGGCGGCCTGCAGGAACGCGCCGATCTGGCGCTGCAGCGAGCGCAGGACGAGGACAGCGAAGAAGAACGCGAAGGCGAGGAAGCCTATGAGGATGCCGCCCGTCACCCAACGTCCGCGCCTGACCGCGTCGGACTCCATCGCCTTGGGCGCGAGGACGGCGACCCGCGTGCGCTGATCGAGGAACCCGGGCGCGAGGAACGAGGCGGAGTCGAAGTCGTCGCCGCCGATCGTGACCTCGCCGCTCTTCGCCGGGATGCTCGCCGCGTCGACCCCCGGAACGCTGGACGCCAGCAGCTGGCCCCCGACCTCGGTGACGACCGCTTCGGCCTCGTTGACGCGCGAGATCAGCTCGGTGTACTGGTGAGCGTCCTGCAGGGAGACCTGCAGGTCCCCGTAGGACCTGCCGTCCGCGGCCAGCCGCGTCGTCGCGGGGAAGACCGCGGTCTTGCTGCCGACGTCCACGATCGGCTGACCGCCCTTGGCGATGACGATCCGGCTCGCCTGCCTCGTCGCGAGCAGCTCCTTGGCACGCTGCTCGAGCGCGGCGGTGTCGTTGCCGCGCAGCGCCTGTGCCAGCGCGTTGTCGCCACCGATCTCGCTGGCCACGGCCGCAGCGTCAGCGCGGTCCTGCTCGGACAGATGCACCGCCGCGCGGTAATTCGCGTTCAGTCGCGCATCCGCCTTGCCGCTCTCGTTGTTGGCCAGGAGGTCGAACAGCACCACCCCAACCGCGACCATCGGCACGACGACGACGAGGAAGAAGAACAGGATCAGCCGGTTGCGGAAGCTCATGGCCCTCGGCGGGACTGTAGCCGCGCCCGCGGCTGGGCCGGGCTACACTTGCCTGCCTACCCGGGGCTATAGCTCAGTTGGGAGAGCGCCTGGATCGCACCCAGGAGGTCGGGGGTTCGAGTCCCCCTAGCTCCACTCGGTCGAAGCCCGTGCGCGTGCGGGGGTTTCGTCGTTGCGCGGCGATGTAGGCGTGGGCGACGCCGCCATCGAGATCACGTCGTCGGCGTGGTTATGGGGCGACGGGCGCCATCGGCACCCAGCCTGCCGGCACGATGCCGACCGGGAGCGGATCCATGTACTCGGGCGAGACGGCTCGTGCGAACGCCGCCGCCGGGCCGCCGTCGACGAGCGGACGAACGTCCTCCATCGTCAGCAAGAAGCGCAGGGACGGCGCGATCTGGAAGTCCGCCGCGGTCAGCGGCGATCCGCCGAGCACGCCGGCGGCCAGCAGCCCGTCGACGTGGTCGACGAGCGCTCGCAGGCCGGCCAGATCGGCCTGGGCCCGCGCGGGCGTCGCGTCGACGGCGTTGGCCATGCGCTTGAGGACGGGCAGCATCGCCGGCGCCAGGATCGGGGGCAGGCCCATATAGCCGAGGAACTCGCGGCGGGCATATGCGTTGGCGACGAGCGAGGCGCGGACGATCCGTCTCGGCACGGGCTGCAGGATGTCGTGGCCCCATGCCTCGGCCTCCTCGACCGCCCGACGGGCGTCCGCGTCAGCGGGCAGCAGCGGCGGGTCGGGCTGGATCTCGTCCAGCGCCCGCGCGATCTCGCGGGTCCCCTCGACCTTGCGCCCGCCGATCTTCAACGCTGGCACGGTGCCGCGGCGAAAGCCCGCGGCCCGTAGACGGAGATCGTGAAGGCCCGCCTGCTTGTCGAGGCTGACGATCTTGTAGTCCATGCCTTTGGCCTCGAGCATGAGCCGTCCGGCGTTGGCCGGATGCGACCCCATCAACATGTACAGCCTGGCCGGCCTCGCCACCCCCGGCTTGAATCCGGCGCTCATGCCGGCCGCTGCGCTCGTTGTGACGACAGCTCGCCGAAGGCGCGGCGAGGAGCGCACCGGTCGCGCTCCCCGACCGGGAGCGACACCATCACCAAGGTGCCGCCGCCCGACGGGCTGGCGATCGCGATGGTGCCGCCGTTGACCGCGACGCGATCGGCCAGCCCGACCAGGCCGGACCCACGGGTCGCGTCCGCGCCGCCAACACCGTCGTCGCGCACCTCGATCTCCAGCGCGCCATCGCGGACCTCCGCGCGGACGGCCATCGAGCTGGCCGCGGCGTGCTTGACCGCATTGGTCAACGTCTCGGCGATGACGAAGTACGCGGTGGTCTCGAGCTGGGCGTCGAAGCGCTCGTCGGTGACGTCGAGCTGCACCAGGGCGTCGATGTGGTCGACCAGCGATCGCACGCCGGCGCGCAGTCCTCCGCGGTTGAGCAGGTTCGGGAGGATTCCGTGGACGAGGTCGCGCATCTCGGCCGTCGCTTGCTCGGCGTGCTGCAGCGCCTCGTCGAGCAGCGCGCCGACCGCAGCCGGCGAAGCATTGGGCTTGCGGACCGCTGACTGGGCGAGTCGCAGTGACAGCACGGTGTGGACGAGCCGTTGTTGCGCTCCGTCGTGGAGATCGCGCTGGATGCGCCGCCGGCTTTCGTCCGCTGCCGCGACGACGCGCGCACGGGAGTCGGTGAGCTCCCGACGCGCGGCGGCGTTGCCGATCGATGTCGCGACCAGCTCGGCCAGCTGGGTCAGGCGCCCCTCGGTGCCCGACGGCAGTGGTCCGTTCGGCGACAGGGCCAGCAGAAGGCCCCAGACCTCGCCGGCAAAGAGGATCGGAGCGCCGACGGCGGCCTTGTCCCCGTCGGGGCCCACGATGCCGCCTCCGTCGCAGTCGTCGATGCGTGCCGTGCGCGCGGTGCGCTTGACGACCGCGGCGATGCCCTCGCCGGCCGGTGCCGTGGCACCGAGCAGCTCAGCGGCTGCGGCACTGGTCGCCACTGCGACGGTCGATCCGTCAGGCTGGGCTTGCATCAGGATCATCCGCTCGACCCCGAGCAGGCGTGATGCCTGGCGGCCGGCCTCGTCGAAGATCTCTACCGGCGGCGCCCCCTCGGCGACCCGCGTCGCCACCGACCGAAGGGCCCGCTGCTCGTCGAGCAGCCGGCGCAGCGCGTCGCGCGCCTGAGCGCCGGCGATCGCGGTGCCGACGAGCTGGGTGAAGCCCGCGATCCGGGCCTCCGTGTCGTCGGGGAACGGCCAGTCGCCGACGGCCCCGGCGACCACCAGGCCCCAGGGCTGGCCGTCGACCTCGACCGGGACCAGCACGAAGCTCTCGACGCCGCGGGCACGAGCCTCGGCGACGAACGGCTCCCCGTCGATCATGTCGTCCGGCCTGATCCGCAACGGACGACCGTCTGTTCGGATCCCGCGCAGACGGTCGTTCAGTGGACGGCGCTCACCCACCAACGAGGGGGCGCGGGCGGCGGCGCCACCGGAGACCGCGAGCACCGTGATCGTGTCATTAGCATCGAAGCGCAGCAGCCCTGCGATGTCGGCGCCGACGAGACCGGCGACCTCTTTGCCGACGGCGGCGAAGACCTGCCCTGGAGAAGCGCTCTGCGCCACGAGGCCCGCCAGGCGCTGCAGCGCCTCGCGCTCCTCGGCGATCTGCGCGGTCTCGGTGCGGGACAGGAGCTGTACGACGTTGGTGCGATCGCGTGGATCCGGCAGGTAGTAGTGGCGGCCGCCGGCGATGCGGCCGTCGCGCATCTCCAAGATGTCGCACATCGTGCCTTCGAGCCGCCACTGGAACTGCTCGGGCTGCGGGTTGATCACGCCGTACTCCATGACGATCGACGTCTCGGTTTCGACTTCGACGCGCGGGTCGGCCATCTGGATGCCCGGCAACGCCCGTGTCGCGGTCTCGGCGAGGGCACGGATCGCAGCGCGACCTTCCAGCGTCCCGGACTCCACGACGACGGCCGCGTCAGCGGCGAACAGCGCGGCCCACGCGTCGAGGTCGCGGTCGTTGAACGCCTGCTGGTAGCTCTCGACCAGAGCACGGGCGGAGCGAGGCCATGACATATGGCCATCGTCCCGGGTCAGCAGGGCGCTCGCACCAGGGGATCTCCCGGGGGTTTGTGAACGTCGCGAGCCGTTCGAACCGCGATCACCGCGAACCGCTCGGGCCTGCGGTCGCCAGGGCCCGGCGCAGCTGCCGGCGCGAGGTGATGCCGAGCTTGCCGTAGACGTTGCGAAGGTGCCATTCGACGGTGCGTGGGCTGATGAAGAGGTGAGAGCCGATCTCCGGGTTGGTGGCACCGTCGGCGGCCAGCCGCGCGATCTGCGCTTCCTGCGGCGTCAGGTCCCCGCTCGCGTCGGGCGTACGACGACGGGCCGTCTCGCCGGCCGCGGTCAGCTCGCGGCGGGCGCGGCCGGCCCATGCCTGGGCGCCCATGTCGCTGAAGCGGTCGTGGGCGATGTGCAGGTGCTGGCGGGCATCGGCTCGCCGTCCCTCGCGCCGCAGCCACTCGCCGTAGAGGAGGTGGGCGCGGGTCAAGGCCATGCGGATGCGCGTGCGCCCCAGGCGCTCGATCGCGACCTGGTAGCAGCGCTCTGCTTCGGCGCCTTCGCTGAGCAGCGCCCGTCTACGCGCCTCGAGTCCGATGGACCAGTCGGTGTCGCACGCTCGCGCGATCTCGGTGAGCCGCGGCAGCAGCTCCGTTGCGCGGCCGACCTGCCCGCTGCGCACGGCCGCCTCGATCAGATCCGGCGCGACCGAGACGGCGATGCCGAGCTCGTTGGGCGCCTCGATCGCGCGCTCGGCAGTGACCATCGCCTCCTCATAGCGGCCCTGGGCGAGGTAGAGGAGCGTGCGCGTCCAGTCGGTGGCCAGCAGCCACAGCCCTTCGCCCCGGTGCATCACGTCGCGCTGGCGCACCCGGATCAGCTCCTCAACCTCGGCCTCCTGCCCGCGGAAGGCCGCCAACCAGATCTCGGCCTGCGGGCGCACGCGGCTGCCCGTGGCCTTCACGATGGCATCAGCCTCGGCGACGATGGCCGTCGCCGCGTCCAGGCGACCGGCGACGAGATCGATCGCAAAGCGCTCGTTGAGCGCCGCGGGCAGCAGCGCGAGCGCGCCGAGGCGGCGCGCCAGCCCGACCTGGCGCTCGGTCAGCTCGTCGAGGCTCGCATCGTCACCGAGGCTCCGGGCGACCCGGCAGGCCAGCCACAGCCAACGCAGCTCGTCGCGCTCGGGCAGCCGCTCGTCGAGGAACCCGTGCAACGCGCGCTTGAGCATCGGGACGGCTGTGACGTAGCCCTGAGTCGTCAGGAGCGCCAGACCGTCAAGCAGGATGTCGCAGGCGCGCGAGGCGGGCTCCCAGTCGGCAGCGAGCACCGCCTCAGCGATGTCGCGCGCCGCCCCTTCTTGGGCCAGGCGCCCGGCGGCGAACGTCGCGCCGAAAGCGTCGAGATAGGTCTCGCGCGCCAGCGCTGGGTCGAGCGATTCCAGGCGCCGAGCAGCCCGCAGCAGAAGCCCTGGAGCCTCACGCCCATGCCGGGCCGCGAAGGCGATCTGCGCGAGCAGCAGCTCTGCGCGGGCATGCTCGAGCGCGTCGAGCGGCGCCGCCTGCGCGAGCGCCACCAGCCGCGCTGCCGCGTCGTCGGCTCCAGCCTCGAGCTTCTCCTGCGCCGCGCGCAGCGCGCGCTGGCCCCGGCGTCGGGGATCCGGGGTCAGCTCGGCGCAGCGCTCGTGAAACGCCGCAGCCGCCGCCAACCCGCCGCGCGAGCGCGCGCGGAGGGCGGAGCGCTCGAGCTCCGCCGCAACGTCCTCGTCGAGACCAACGGTGGCCGCCGCCCGATGCCAGGCGCGGCGATCGGGATCGGCGCCGGGGTCGGTCGCCTCGGCGAGCGCCGCGTGCGCGGACCGCCGATCCTCGGCTGACGCTGCGCGAATCACCGTCGTGCGCACGAGCGGATGGCTGAAGCGCACATGCTGGCCGAGCTCGAGCAGCCCCGCGGCCGCGGCGGGCTCGGCCGCGGCGACGTCCAGACCGAGCAGGCGCGCCGCTCCCAACACCCTCAGCGGATCCCCGACCGCCTCGCAAGCGGCCACCAGCAGCAGCAGTCGGGACTCGGCCGGCAGCGGCGTGAGACGCCGCAGGTAGCTGTCCTCGATGCGCCGCGAGAGCTCGGAGGCGTCGGGAAGACCGAAGCCTCGCGCCAGCGCGGGATCGCGAGGCAGCGCGAGCAACGCGAGCGGGTTGCCGCGGGTCTCGGCGACGAGTCGGCCGACCAGCTGCTCGTCCAGGGGCCCGGCGATGACCGACTCCAGCAGCACGCGAGCGTCGGCGTCGGCCAGCCCGCCGATCGTCAGCTCAGGCAAGCCAAGCAGGAGCTCCTCGCCGCCGTGCGGGCGCGCGGCAAGCACCATCGCCACCGGATCGGCGAGCAGGCGCCGCGCGACGAAGCCGAGCGCCTGCGCGGACGCCTGGTCCAGCCACTGGACGTCGTCGACGATGCACACCAGCGGCCGCGCTTCGGCGGCGTCGCAGAGGAGGTTCAGCGCAGCGAGGCCGACGTGAAACCGGTCCGGCGCCGCGCCCGACTGAAGGCCGAAGGCCGTGCGCAGCGCGTCGCGTTGCGGGGCGACCAACCGCTCTACGCGATCGAGCAGGGGCGTGCAGAGCAGGTGCAGCGCCGAGAACGCCAGCTCCATCTCCGACTCGACGCCTGCGACGCGCACGACCGTGCATCCCGTCGCCTGCTCCTCCGCATACGCTAGGAGCGCGGACTTCCCGACGCCCGGCTCGCCACGGAGCACGACCGCGGCGCTGGCGCCGCCGCGCACGCCATCGAGCATGCGATCGAGGGCCGCGCACTCCACGCTCCGGCCCAGCAACCGGGTCGGCTGCGGGCGCGTGCCGGCCATCGTGGCGCCACGGTAGTGCCGGTGGCCAGGACGGTCAACGGCGTCCGCGGGTCGATGGGCGCGGCTCGGCGGCAATGCGGGCGGCGCGACGGCCTCGTGGCTGCGGCCCGCGGGCGGCAGCAAGCTCATAACCGACTGCGCACCGAGCAGATCGCCTGCTCGATGACCTGCGTCACCGCGTCCGGATGCGAGATCAACGTCAGGTGCGAGCCGCCGCGGAAGACGGTGACGCGTGCGCCGGCGCGGCGCGCCATGGCCGCCTCCGAGGCCGGCGTGATGATCTGGTCGCCGGTGCTGATGAACGCCCAAGATGGGATCGCGCGCCACGCGGCGGCCAGCGAGCGCGTCGCGAAGGCGTCGGGCGAGGCGCCGCGCTGGGCCGCCCACAGCGCTTCGGCGCGGGCGAGCGGGAGATCGGCCGCGAAGTGTGAGACGAAGGTTTCGCGCGTCAGGTAGAGCTCGGTCCCAGGGCCGGACCCGACGGTCTGAAAGAGCCGCGACGGCGCCATCGTCTCCAGCACGGATGTCGTGCCGCTGAGCTGCTTGTTCATCTCGCCGGGGGCGGGCATCGCGGCGTCGACGTAGACGAGGGCCTTGACGTTGGCCAGGCCGGCGGCGGCGTTCGTGATCACCGCTCCGCCATAGGAGTGACCGACCAAGACGACCGGCCCGTGCACGCTGCGCAGGAAAGCGGCGATCTGCGCGGCGTCGGAGGTGAGGTTCTGGACCGGGTTGCCGATCGCACGCGCTGCATAGCCGGCGCGCTGCAGCGCCGCCACCTCGCCTGCCCAGCTGGACGTGTCCGCCCAGGCGCCGTGAACGAGAACGACGGTCGGCTTGACGCCCCGCGCCGACGCGCACGCCCGCGACGAACCGGCCCCGGCGGCTTCCTCGCGGGCGGGCGCCGCGCCCATCGAGACCGTGATCGCCACGCCAACGGCGATGGCGCCCACCAGGGCCGACCACAGCCGCCAGTCGCGACGGCGGAGAATCCTGAGCCCGCGCTGCATCGCCTGACCGTAAGCGCGCACGCGCCGGGCGAGAACATCGTGCGCGTCTCGCGCGATACCGCCGAGCGATCGCGACCGCCCACCTCGCCGCGTAGGTCAACGGCCGGGAGCCGGTCGTCGACGGCAGCACCACGGTGATCTCATCGCGCCGCCGGCGGTCGTCCAGCGCCGCGCGCAGGTGGACGCCGTCACGGCGGCCCGACGTGGCGCGGCGGCGCGGCGGCGCCGCAGGGGGCCACGAGCCTCTCGTGAGCGCGGCGGGTCGAGACCGGCCGCGGCCTGCGTCCTCCAGATCGTCGCCGCGCTCGCCGATCTGCTCGCGAGCTTAGGCGACCATCGATGCGTCCAGCGTGACGGCGATCTTCTTCTCCGACGCCAGCCAAGACGGTACCGGGCGCGGCCGTCGACACCAACGCCCTCCTTCTGTCGTTCCCAGGCACGCACGGCCAGGAGTGCCTGAAGCAGCGTGCATCCCCATGAAACGGCGATGATCTGGCCGGGCCATCACGAGCTGGTAGTCGCTCGGCGCTGGCCGCTACGGCTGCTCACGGACGACCTCGCGCGCGGGCTTGTCGAAGCGCACGCCCAGGAAGGACGGATGGCGCAGGCGTCCGTCGGAGGTCCACTCCATGAAGGCGATCTGGGCCACGAGCTCGGGCTCGACCCAGGTCGCGGCGCGCGGAATGCCCTTCTCGGGCTCGAATGGTGAGGTCTCGCGCACGAGCGGGGCGAGCGCCCCGGCCAGCTCCCGCAGGGTCGCGCGGCTGAAGCCGGTCCCCACCTTGCCGGCATAGCGAAGGCGGTCTCCCGCGAAGTGGCCGACGAGCAGCGCCCCGAGGTCGGTGCGCGAGCCGCGCGGCGCCGTGAAGCCACCGATCACGAGCTCCTGCGCGCGCGTGCACTTGAGCTTGAGCCAGTCGCGTGAGCGCGCGGACACGTAGGGCGTCCCAAGGCGCTTGGCGATCAGCCCCTCCCACCCATCTCGGCACGCCTCGACGAGCAGGGCCGCGCCCTCGCCGGTCATCTGCTCGGTCATGCGGATCGGGTCCCTCCAGACCAACAACCCGTCGAGGATCTCTCGCCGCTCCTCGAGCGGGAGCGACCGCACGTCGCGGCCATCGGCGAAGAGCACGTCGAACACGTAGAGGAAGAGCTCGCCGCCCTCACCGCCACCGAACCGGTCGCGACCGCCGACGAACGAAACCGCCTCACCGTCGATGACGAACCGGTCGGCCGGATCGGCGTCGAGCGCAGTCGCCAGCGACGCGTAGCGGTCGTTCAGCGACAGCTCGTTGCGCGAGTACAGCTGCGTGCGTCCACCGTCCTTGACCGCCAGGCACCGAATCCCGTCGAGCTTGCGCTCGAACACCCAGTCGGCGCCTGCCGGCCGCTCCGCGGTCAGCACCGCCTTCATCGGCGTCACGAAACGCAATCGGGCCTCAGCGCGCGGCATGCCGGGAAGTCGACGCGTGGGACGGGCATGCATGCAAGGCCCGGCTCAGCCGGGGGCGTCGGCTTGCGCCAGCCAATCTCCGGACAGCTCGCCGCTGTTGGACTTGCAGACCCAGTTCTGTTCATGTGCGATGGCGCGCGCGGCCTCCATGAACGCCGCCACCCGCGGATCGACAGCTGATAAGGCCGTCGTCATCAGCGACCACGGGAAGCTCAGCTCCGGCTCGACGAGCGGGCGAAAAGCGACGGCGACGGGCGGGTCAGCCCAGGTGAGCGTGGGCATGAGGACATCCGTCTCACGCAGCAGTTCGGCAGTGACCGTCGCCCCGTGCACGGTGCTGGAGGACGCCCGGACCGTGATCCCCGCTTGCGCGCAGGCAAGCGAGATGAACTGGTTCCACTCGCCGCCCGATTCGTCGGAGGGCAGCAAGAGCTCATGGTCGCCCAGCTGCGCGACGGCGACAGTGTCTTGGTCCGCCAACGGGTGCGCGGTGCTCATGGCCACCAGGACCGGCTCGCGGCGGATCAGCTCGGCCGATACAGAGGCGCGCGCTTGGCTGGCGAGACCGAGCACGACATCCAGGCGGCCATCGAGCAGGGCCTCGATGCCGCGCATGACGCCCAGCGAGGTGTGTCGCATCGCGAGCTCGGGATGATCGCGGCGCGCACGTCGAGCGATCAGCGTGGGGTCAGCAGTGCACCAGAGCCAAACTCGATGCGTACTGGCCGGTCGACCTCGCCGCGCTGGGCGCGGCGGGCCTCCTCGAACGCTTCGTCCGCGGCGGCTGTCGACCGACGGGCGGCCGCCAGCATCGCCTCCCCGGCAGGCGTGAGGCTGACCGAGCGCGTCGTCCGTGCGAACAGCAGGACCCCGATCTCGGCTTCGAGCTGCTGGATGATCCGACTCAGCGCCTGCTGGGAGACGTACTCGCGCCGCGCCGCCGCGGAGAAGTTCAACTCCTCGGCCACCGCCACGAAATACCGAAGATGCCTCAGCTCAGGCACGGCAGCACTCCTGACCGCTCGTTCCGCAAGCGATGCCGTCCAGTGTAGGTCTCCGCGGTGCCGGGCCTACAGCGATTCGCGTCACAGCTCCATCGGATCGGTGTTGGGAACCCGCCCAGCGCGGTGCGAACGTTGCAGCGCAGTCCGCCACAACTTAGGAGCGCTTTCGTGATCGACGCGACCAACGACCTGACACGCGAGATCTACGAGGCCTTCCAGCGCGTCGAGTTCGACCGCTGGAACGGCCTGATCGCCGAGGACGTCGCCATCAACAGCCCGGCTGGCTACGGCATGTCGGGACTGCAGCTGCTCAAGGACTGGGCGGCCAACTTCACCGACCTGGGCTACCGCATCGACCTCGTCGACGAGCACCTGGCCGTCGACGACGAGCGCAACGGCCGAGGGTTCATCACCTTCTGCCTCTACTGGAAGCACGTCAAGGACTTCCTGGGCGTGCCCCCCACCGGCCGTGAGGGAACATCCATCGAGACCATGCTGCTGACGATCCGCAGCGGCAAGGTCACCCGCATCGACGTGGCCGGGAACACGCCGGACCTCGTGCTCTACGAGTGGGACCGTGGCGTGCCTCTGCCGCACAACGTCAAACCGCCGGCGATCGTCGAGGGCGTCGACCGCAGCGAGGCGATCACCCGCAGCATCGAGCGGGTCGCAGCATGAGCGCCCCTGCCGACTCCCTGGTGCGGGACATCTATAACGCGTTCCAGCGCGCGGAGCTCGACGAGGACTTCATGGGCCTCGCCCCGACGGGACGTGAGGGCACTTCGGTCGAGACCATGCTGCTGACCTTCCGCGAGCACAAGGTCACGCGCATCGATGTAGCCGACAACACCGTCGAGCTGCCGCTGTACCTGTGGGCGCGCGGGTGGCCGAATCCCCACGGGATCCGTCCCGAACCGATCATCACCGGTGTCGACCGACGAAGGATCACCGCCGAGTGAGCCTCGATCGGCCGGGGCGTGGACCCGACGATCGGGATGCCGCCCTCCTGGCCCTGAAGCTCCGGGTCGTCGGCGCTATCCGGTGACGGGCTGGTTCTTGAGCTTGGCCACGCGGATGGCGGTGATCTTGATGTCGCTGACCTTCGCCGCCAAGAGGCCGTAGCACTCGAGCTGAACGGGCCCGGGCGTCGTGAAGCCGTGCACGACTTGGAGGGCCAGGGTGCCGCTGAAGCCCGAGACACTGGTCTCGTCGCTGTCTGCGCCTGCGCGCAGCCGGCACCCCACCACGTCGTAGGTGGCGCCCGCCGCGGCGACGGCCTTTTTCACGTCGTAGTTCAGGAGCGCCTGCGCCTTCGCCTGCACCACCCAGCGGCCGGCCGGGAGCGGAAGCGAAGCGACGACCAGCGGCGGCTGGGGCGGCGTGAGGCCCAGGGCCTCCCCGATCTCCGAAGGCAGCGTCACCGGCCCGTCCCGGTAGGTGGCGCGTGCCTCGCCCGCCTCTGCGTCGGCCGCCTTGAGCTGTGCGAGGACCTTCTTCGGCAGCTTCCGTGGCTTCTTGGCGAAGCTGCGCTCGGCCCGGCTGATCGCGGCGTCCATCGCCGGCGAGCGCTCGAACGTCACGCCCGGCGCGCCCTGCGGGCCGCGCTCGCCCGGCGGTCCCGCCGGACCCTGCTTGCTCCAGGTCAGCAGCGTCTCGCCGGCGGCGCACGCCACGCCCTCGTCGACGAAGCGGATCGACTCGCGCAGGTTGTTGGTGCAGGCGAAGATGGTCGCGCCGTCGCCCGGAGCTGCGACGGCCACTCCGCCCGCCGCTGCCGCCAGCGCGAGCGCGGCGACGATCCACGCATGCGTCGGCCGTCTCATGGCTGCGGGTCGTAGCCCGGGAACGGCTTGTAGAAGCCGAACTTGCAGCGCGTGACCCCGACATGGGCCGGGGTATAGCCAAACGCCGCCTTGGCGCTCTCCACCCCGAGGCAGACGTGGTAGATCCGCTCGTAGGCGCGCTGGCCGAGCGCCGCTGACTTGCTGACCTTCCCGTCGAGCGCGGTCAGCTTCTCGTTCACCGCAGTCAGCTTCTCGCCCACAGCCTTGACGCGGTTGTTGAGCAGCTTGAGCGCCAAGACGATCTGCGGGTCGCCGCTCAGCTTGAGCGACACCTTTCCCGTGCGCCCGCGCGGGCCGGCGGGCCCTCGCGTGCCCTTCGCGCCGGGCGGTCCACCGGGGCCGGGCGGTCCGGTGGCCCCGACCGGGCCCACGACGCTCCAGCTCACCCGCCGCTCGCCGGCCACACAGGCCTCTCCCGCGGCGACCAGCCGCAGCATTCCCCGATCGCCGGCGCACGCCTCGAGCTGTTGCCCCGGGGACTGCGCGTCGACCACGGCGGTCGCGGCAAGCACGCTGAGCGCCGCTGCCGCGACGACGGTCCCAATGCCCGTCCAGCTCGCCATCGGTCGATCCTGACCACCTGGGTCAGGCCGCGCGACGTGGCCCGACCGTGGATTTCTGGCCTACGAACCGTAAGAATCGGCCCGGGAGGCCTACGTGTTGGACGTGCTGGATCAGTCGACCGCTGCCCCGCGCACGCCGAGCGGGAGGTCTCGCGCCGGGCTGCTCGAGCGTGAGGTCGAGCAGGACGCACTCGCGAACCTGCTCGCGGCGGCGCGCGACGGCGAGGGCGGGACGGTGGCGCTGGAGGCTCCGGCCGGCCAGGGCAAGACCGCACTGCTGACGTACG
>Ga0081539_10003500_pt1 | contig 19191 bp, 18 predicted proteins | sample TabmetS4T2R2_FD_71023 | JGI IMG/M metagenome (GOLD analysis project Ga0081539, IMG submission 71023) | Tabebuia heterophylla rhizosphere microbial communities from the University of Puerto Rico - S4T2R2 | ecosystem: Host-associated > Plants > Roots > Rhizosphere ...
TACGCTCGGTCTGTTGGCGGCGGGACGTCCTCCTGCGCTTTTCGACTCGTTCACTTGCCGAACCGGCGTCGAGTCCCTCATGCCCTGACGATCGCGCTTCGGTCTGTCGCGCGGGACTATCCTCCTACGCCTTTCGGCTTCGGACGAGCCGGGAGCGACTAAAGTCGCGGTACCGTTGAACTTCTCCGGACAAGGTTCGCGAACCCGTTAAACGGTGCGTGGAGTCGTGTGTCGCGTATCTCGCTCAGCGCGAATGCGTTAGGCGCGTCGCTCGACCCTTTTCGGCGGAGCGCACCATTTTGACCTGACGGGTCGTCGATTTGCACAGCGGGAGCGGTCAACCCCGGTTTCTGCGTCGGAGCGATGGCCAGCCCCCAGGGTCGTCCGGTCTCCCGGAACAGGCCAGCCGCCGCTCAATGGAGGATAGGTATGCGGACGATTCGTGTCACGGCCGTGCTGGCGATGTGCGTTCTGGGTGTGAGCGCACGGGCATCAGCCACCGTCGTAACCTTCGACGATCTTGTGGGACAAGCGTTGGTTCCGGACGGGTACGGCGGCATCAACTGGGGTGGCAACTGGACCCATTATGACTCGCCGCAGTTTCCCTACACCCCGCACTCCGATCCGCAGCGCGTGTATACGCCCAACACAGGCGCTGGCGAATATCTGTTCTCGTTCGTCACACCCGACCAAACGTTCCAGGGTGCCTGGTTCTCTGGATTCTCGTTCGCGACGGTGACGTTCAATCTGTATAACGACAGTGTTCTTGTGTGGACGAGTGCGACGTTGGCGCCATCGTCGGTTCCAACTTTCCTCGCCTCCGGCTACTCCGGGCCGGTCGACGCGGTGGGTGTGTTCTCTGCGGCGAATGATCTTTACGTGATGGACGATGTCACCTACGGCGAGAGCTCAGTGCCCGAGCCGGCAACGCTGCTTTTGCTCGCCCCAGCCGCGGCGTTCGCACTCCGCCGTCGCCGTCGGATAGTCTGATCCAGCGTCGCGTTCGGATCTTCAGCGACAGGTCCCCCTTGCGTCCAGGCTAGTTGGTCTCACGCCGCGTTGCGCAGACGCGGCGTGACCTTCTCACGGTCATGCGACCGCAAAGCGTCGCTCCGGAAAGCCCCGTCCTCCTGCGCTTTCAGCTCGCATTCGCTCGTCGAACCAGCGCCGAGTCCCGTCCCCGCGGTAACCCTCGCTCTCCGCACCCCTCCGCCTCGTACGATCCTGCGTGCTTGACAAGTCCGCGTCGCGACACATAATCGCGCACATCTCGGAGGAGCATCCATGAGAGCGAAACTGACGTGGCTTGTCATCCTGGGCGTCGCCGCACTTCTCACCGCGACATCGGTTCGCGCCCAGCAGGCGGCGGCTCCCGAGGCGGCAGGGCTGCCGGACATGCCGAAACAGGCGACCCGCACCGGCAAGCATGTGAATCGCGTCATCGACATGTGGCTGAAGAACCAGCCCGTTTATTACGCACAGATCAGCGGCGGCGGATACGAGGACGGCAAGAGGCTGGCCGCGACGAAGGCGGACTACATCACCTATGAAATGGAGCACGGGCCGCTCGATTTCAAGGAGCTCCGCGAGTTCATGCGCGGTCTGGTCGAGGCCGGGCCGACGCGCACCGGGCACAAGACCCCGCCGGTCATCGTCACGCTGCCGATTGCCGGCACGACCGACGCGGTGCGCGCCAACACCTGGATGATTCAGCAGGCGCTGGCCGCCGGCGTGCACGGGATCCTGCTGTGCAACGCGGAAAGTCCGGAAGCGGCGCGGCTGATGATCGAAGCGTCGCGATATCCTTTCGCCCCGCGCGTGGAAGGGCTCGCCCAGGGGACGCGTGGCAACGGCTCACAAGCGTACGCCTCGCGGATGTGGGGCGTCACCGCCGACGAGTACATGCGCATCGCCGATCCGTGGCCGCTCAATCCCGATGGCGAGCTCCTGTTCGGTTTGAAGATCGAGAACCCGCGCGCTGACGCCAACGTCGAGAGCTCGGTTCGCGTGCCCGGGATCGCCTTCGCCGAATGGGGGCCGGGCGATCACGGGTTCTTCCTCCTCGGCCGCCCCGGCACCTATCAAGGCCCCGGCGAAGCAGCACCCGCCATGGCGGCGGTGCGCCGCCGCGTGCTCAACGCCACCAAGGCGGCCGGCATCAAGTTCCTCAACGCCTGCAACGAGAACACCGTCATCGACCAGCTGAAGGACGGCGTGATGATCTGCACCGGCGGCGACTCACCGGCGGCGGACAAGGGGCGCGCGTTCACCAAGCGCACCGATCCGTGGTGACGGGATCTCGAGCCTTCGTGTCGCGCGGCTGCGACTCCTCAGAATCGATCCGGCCGCGCGGCGTCCCAGGCCTTGCCCAGGCTGCCGTTGACCGATGACGTCAGCAGCGCGCCGGGTTCGATCGGTGGGTAGATCTCGTGGTAGCTGCGCACTTCTCCGGAGTTGACGCGGCGCATGACGTACCAGGGCTTGAGCGCGCCAGGATCGCGCAGGCCCGCGGCACCGAGCACTTCGAAGAAGCTCTTCACCGTCTCGCGGTGGAATCGCGCCACGCGCGTGGACTTGTCGCCGACGTGGAGACCGCGCACGAGCTCCGGATCCTGCGTGGCCACGCCAGTGGGGCAGCGATTGGTGTTGCATCGCAAGGCCTGGATGCAACCGAGCGCGAACATCATGGCGCGCGCGGCATTGCACATGTCGGCGCCGAGCGCCACCTTGGTTGCGATCTGAAACCCGGTGTTCACCTTCCCGGACGCGATGACCCGGATCTGGCTGCGCAGTCCCACTCCGACGAGTGCGTAGTGCACGAACGCCAGGCCTTCGTTGAGCGGCGTGCCCACCGAGTCCGAGAACTCGAGCGGCGCCGCACCGGTCCCACCCTCGCCTCCGTCGACCGTGATGAAATCGGGGATCAGTCCGGATTCCAGCATCGCCTTGACGATGCCGAGGAATTCGTGGCGCTTGCCGACGCACAACTTGAAGCCGACCGGCTTTCCACCCGAGGCTTCGCGTAACAGCTGGAGGAACTGCAGTAGTCCGAGTGGTGTGGAGAAGACCGTGTGCGCCGGCGGCGACACGACGTCTTCGCCGAGGGCGACGCCGCGAATCTCCGCAATTTCCAGCGTGACCTTCGCCGCCGGCAGGATACCGCCGTGCCCAGGTTTGGCTCCCTGCGACAGCTTCACCTCGATCATCTTGACGGTGGGCAACGCGGCGCGTTCGGCGAACGCCTCAGGGGAGAAGTGTCCGTCGCGCGTCCGACAACTGAAATAGCCCGTGCCGATCTGCCAGACCAAATCGCCGCCCGGTTCGAGGTGGTACGGACTGAGACCGCCTTCGCCGGTGTTGTGGGCGAAGCCTCCCATCTTTGCCCCGGCGTTGAGCGCGAGCACCGCGTTGCGACTGAGCGATCCGTAGCTCATGGCCGAGACGTTGAAGATCGATGCCGAATACGGCTGCGAGCACGCCGGGCCGCCGACCAGCACGCGGCTGGACATCGGGTCTGGTGCCACCGGCGCCAGCGAGTGGTTGATCCACTCATATCCGACGGCATAGACGTCGCGCTGCGTGCCGAAGGGAAGTGTGTCGAGCTCGCCCTTCGCGCGCTGGTACACCACGGAGCGATCGTTGCGGCTGAAGGGCCGGCCGTCGTAGTTGCTCTCGACGAAGTACTGGTTGATCTCCGGACGAATCTGCTCGAGCAGGTAACGGCCGTGACCGATCAACGGGAAGTTGCGGCGGACGGCCTGCCTGGTCTGGACCATGTCGGCAACGCCGCGGAGGACCAACGGGATGACGACGGCAAGAGACCAGAGCGCGGGTGGCCAGGCCACGCCCACGACGGCGGCGAGCGCCAACACCAGAATCGAAGTCGCCAGAAATGCACGGCGCATACCTGTGCAATCGGCAAAACCCCGGGCGAGTTGACGCGGGGACGCAGGGATGAGACTCAACTCACCGCATATGCATCGGCCGGCACGGGTTCACGCCGTCGCATCGGCTGCCGCTGCCAGTAGGTCAGCGAGCGCCAGCACCATTCGAGCGGCCCAAAGCGGAAGTGGCGCAACCAGATCGGGCTCCACGCCAGATTGAGGATCCAGAGGCCGAACACGACGTAATAGAGCTCGTAACGCTGCAGCTGCCCGAACAGACGAAAGCCCGGGGCGTAGAAGAGCAGCGCATAGGCGATCGAATGGGAGATGTAGTTCGAGAACGCCATCTGTCCCACGGCCGCCAGACGGTCTGTCAGCCACCGCATCGAGCCGCTCTTGACGACGAGGATCAGCACCGACGCGTGGCCGAGCGCCACCGCGACGCGGCCAATCTGATACGGCGCGTTCCAGAACATGGTGGCAACGATCTCGTAGTTCGCCGACATCATGCCGTAGGTGGAAAGTGCGTTCAGTGGAATCCCGATCGCATATCCAGTCACCGCCAGACCGACGTAGAAGCGCGATGAGCGCTCGCCCTGGATCACGCCAAGCCTGAACAGCGCCATGCCGATCAGCATGAGTGCCCAGACATCGATGTTGGGCGGGAAATACACCGGCGCGAAATTCAGCTTGCGCATGACCCGTGCGCGTTGCGCCATCCCGCCGCCGTAGCCTTTGCGATAGCTATCCACTTCTTCCTGCAGCTTCTCGCGCGAGGGCAGCACCTGGTTGTAGGTCTCGTCCCATTCCTTCTTCTTCGCCTGCTGCTCCTTGGTCAGTGCGCCGCCCTGTGCCTCGACGGCGCGGGCGGCGACCGCCGCGTCGCGGCTCGCGCGGAACATGAATCCGCGGCCGACGATCGCCATCGAAAGAAGCAGCAGCGCGACGCCGGCGGTGATGAGCAGCTTGCGGGGCGACACGTTGCGCATCGGAACGAGCAGCAGCCCGAACAGTCCGTACGCATAGAGAATGTCACCGGCCCAGATCAGCCAGCCGTGCAGCGCGCCGAACAGCATCAACCAGAGCAGGCGACGTGACAGCAGATCCGCCGCCTTGACGCTGTTCTCGCGCTCGACCGCACGCTGCATGAAGAGCACGATACCGGCGCCGAACATCATCGAGAACAGCGCACGCATCTTGCCGTCGAAGAGAATCCATTGCACCGCCAGCACCGAGACGTTGAGCGGATCGTTCCCTCCCCACAGGTTCGGATTGGCGTAGGCCGCCATTGGCAGCCCGCTGAAGACGATGTTCATCAGCGCGATGCCGAGCAGGGCGGATCCACGCAGCACATCAAGCGTGCGGAGGCGCTCATCGGAGGCGACGGGCGCGAAAGAGGTGGCCATACAGAAACCTCGCTAGCCGGGATCGGGGAGGACGCTCACGCAAGAGTCTACGGCAAGGCGCAGTCGGGTGCGCTACCATCGGTCCATGTCGCGCGTTCGCATCGTCGTCGCCGCGGCGATCGTCGTTGCGTTGCTGATCCCGATTTCCCCCGCCGCGCAGACGCCGGCGCCAGCCGCGATGTTCAGGTTCTCCGCCGACGACATGTGGCTGAACCTGCATCACTTCCTGTGGGTGCTCGGTCGCGCCGAGAACAAGGCGCCTGATACCGGCCGGATTGCCGTCGCGGGCGCGCCCGTCGAATCGGCTCTTGGCCGCGCCCGGCTGACCGAGGGCGAGCGGACGTCGTGGGCCAACGCCGTCGCGGCATATGCCGCGACGCTCAGCAAGATCCCGTCGGTCCTCTCACTGGAACTGGGACGCGTCGCCGTGCCGCTCTCGGCGATCGGCGACCGGCCCACGCTGGAGGGCGTCGCCATCGACGCGCAGGTCCGCGCCGTGCTCGAGGCTGCCGCGCCCGCATATCGCAACGCATGGTGGCCCGCCCATCGGGCGCGGCACCAGGCGTACCACACGCGACTGATGTCGCTGCTCGACCGGCATGGCGCGGCGATGCACGACTTCATCACCCGCGTCTACGGGCTGCAGTGGCCGCCGGAGGGATTCCCGGTTCACTACGCTGCGTACGTCAGCCCCCAGGGCAACTACTCGATCTCGTCGCCGAGCGGACCGATGCTCGTCCTGGAGACGAACGAGAACCCGGCGAACGCGGGACTCTACCCGCTCGAGATCGTCTTCCACGAAGGGATGCACCAGTGGGATCGCGACGTCGCCACGCTGCTGCGCGGCCAAGCGGAGCGCCTCAACGTGACGCTGCCGATCGATCTCTCTCACGCGCTGATCTTCTACACGGCCGGCGATGCGGTGCGGCGAATCGATCCCGCGTACGTACCGCTTGCCGACTTCAGCGGCATCTGGGGCTTCCGGCTGTCCGGCTCGCCGGTTCCGGCCGAGCGGCTGCTCGAGCCGCTGCGCGCGCGGTGGCAGCCGTATCTCGATGGCCGCGGCACGCGGGACGAGGTACTCGCCGCGATGGTCGCCGCTGCCGCGGCAGCGACACCCTGAGCGAACGTCCCGAACGATCCGAACGATCCGAACGTTCTGTCTAGTCGTTCCTGAAGCTGACGACGGGATCGACGCGCGGTGGCCGGAGATCGATTAGGGACGACGCTCTCCTGAGGCGTCTATTTCCGACCGCAGGTCCATGACCAGAGGTTGGCTATCGGAGCCGGGACAGCGCCGTGCGATCGAGGACGCACGACTGCGTCCGGGTCTTGCCCACCATGTCGAGCGTGATGCTGGCCGTCGGTGAAAACGGCGGGAAAGGGAAGATGAAATTGCCGGACGTGCCGTCGATCGTTCGGACATCGGGCTCGATCGTCTTGCCCGCCCGCTTCACGACGACATTGGCGATCTGATTCTTCGCACCGCGGACGGAGTTGATGCCGATGACCACGCGCGTCTTCTGCGCCGCCGAATAATTGGGCGTCGGCGCCGGACGCTTGCGGTTGACGGCGGTCCAGACCTCGTAGGCCACCTGCCTGTACGGCGAGTAGAACGAGAGCACGAAGTCGTCGTTCTTGCAGAGGTCGGCATCATAGAAGACGCACGACGGCTGCGCTGCACCCTGCTTGCCGCACTCGATCGCGTGGTAATAGCTGTCCCGCGTCAGCGGCTGTATTCCCTTCGACCACGCCGGTTTGCTCACGGGCACGATGGCCTTCACCGGTGCCTGGGCCGCGAGCTCCGCCGCCGGTCCCGCGAGAACGAGCGCAATGATCAGCGCGGTCCTCATCGCGTCGATGCGCTCCACGGCGGCGCCTCTACCGGCCTGGCTTGTGAGCGTCGAGATAGGACTGGACGAAGTTCTTCATCGCCGGGCTCGTCATGCCGAGTGCCGTGGCTTCTTCGCGCGCCTTCTCGACGTCCCACTTGTCGACGACGACGCGCTTGATCATCCAGAGCGCGGCGGCGCGGTTGCCGCTGGCGCAGTGCACGAACGCCGGCTGGTTCACGGTGTTCGTCACGGCCGTCAGGAAGTTGTCGACGAGCATCGGATCGGGCGCCTGCGCGTCGAACGGCAAGTGGATGTAGCGCAGACCGGCTCCGCGAGCCGCGGCCGTGGACGCTTCGATATCCGCCCCTGGTTCGGTGGCGAGCCGCAGGTTGATGATCGACGCGTATCCCATCTGCTTCAACCCCGCCATGGCCTTCGGTGTGGTGGCTCCCGCACAGGCAATCGTCGTCTCGACCCGCGCGAAGTTGGTCACGCCCTCAAGAGTTTCCTTCTGGACCGTCTGCGCGAACGCGGGCGAGGCGGATAGTTGGAGGACGACGGCAGCAAGCGCGGTGGCGGTGGCAATGGCTGGACGCATGGGCGACTCCTCGCGAACACCAAGAATGATTCGACGGACGCTGCCGATCATGGATTAGCAGTCGTCTGAGCCGGCGCCGGAGCGCCGCAGTTCTGCTTGCAGGGCGGTGGCTGAACGTACTTGTCCTTCAGCTTCTTCCGGTACTCGGGGTACATCGTTTCGGGACCGCCGAGGACGGCGTCGAGCGGAATGTTATAGCGGTCGGTGACCTCGTTCATCGCCGGGTGCTTGCCGGGCAGATAGTGCGGGACGAGCGCGGGGTTTTCGTGCAGGCGCGGCAGCTCCTCGATCGGCTCACATGCGGTCAGCGGGAAGTTGTTCGGATTGGTCGTCAGCCGGAAGACCTCGGTCAGCACGTACGGCGCGGCGAGATAGACCGGGTCTTCGAGCAGCCCGGTGACGGTCAGCAGATCGCCGTGCCGATTGAAGCGAAGCGTGAGCGTCGCGCGATCGCTGCTGAATCCACGATGCCGCTTGATGTCACCCAGCTTGAAGTGCGTGATGACGGCCGTCAGCGTATCGCCTTCCCATGTGCCGGTGGCGAAGCCGCCATGGGGATGCGGCGCGTACTGCGACGGGTGCGGCCGCCCGTCCATCCAGATCATCGTCGTGTCGCGGTCGCCCCAGCCGGCAATCTTCCACGCGAGCAGCCGCTGCGTGATCGGGTCCTGCTCGATCGAGATCTGCAGCGGGAACGGCCCGGTCAACGCATAGAACGGTGTGTACACCTGGCACTGCCGCTCGGTGGCGGAGAGTGATGCGATGTCGTAACTCAGTGCCTTCGCTCTCCCGTCGGCGCTCAAGGGCATGCCGAGCAAATCGACCGGTTCGCGCGCGTAGCTGTTGTCCGTTTGCGCGCTGCGTTGCCACGTGCCGGTCAGGTCGACCTGCGCGAACGCGGGCACTGGGCGAAGCAACGCGCAAACGACCAGCGCAGCACAGGCAAGCACGCGAGCGAATTCAACGCCCATATCGATCCGTCCGGGTGAATCGCGGACCATGAAGGTCCGCGCCGCATATCGTCCTGCCGTGTACGATTGTCCCGCTACCATCGCGACGAACACGCCGTCGGCTCCCACTTGGCGCCATCGGGTTCCTTCTTGAACAGTGGTGCGGCCAGGCGCGGGGTGCGCAGGTACTGGGGATCCTCGATCTGCTGCGAGATCGTCAGCCACTGCTCGCCATTCGAACGCGCGTAGAGATCCCAGTGTTCGGTCAGCACGGTGTTCTCGCTGTAGGGGACGCCGTTCTTGCGCAAGTAACCCGCGCGCAGGTTCGTCGTGACGACCCGGAGCGATCCGCCGGTGGGGCGAACTTGTGGTGCGTCGGCGGTTCGGTTCGCTGGCCGGAAGATCAGCGGCACGTTCGGTCGCGGCGTTTGCCACTGCGCCACCGAGACACCCTGCCACGACCGAGCCGTGTCAGGGGGCGGCTTGTAGTCGCCGAAGTGCAAGACGCGAGTCTGCGTGCCGGCATCGGTCTCGACTTTCAACGTCGTGTCGTCCTGCCAGGAGATGCGCAGCCGTCCGGGCACCATCATCAAGGCGGGAGCGCCGTAGGACTTGCACTGTTCGCCGGCGGCTTCGTCCTTCGCCGGATCCCACGCATCGGCAACCTTTCTCGCTTCCGGCGTGATCGGAATGCCCAGGTAGTCGCCTTTGGCCGGCGTCACCATGCGCCAGCGCCAGTCCTGCGTGACGATCGAGACCCAGTATCCGGTGAGATCGATCGGCGCCGCTGCGCGCGGAGGGCGGGGCGGCGTCTGTGCTCCACCACGCCCCTCGACGATGCTCGGGGCGCCCTGAGCCGCAGTCGAAGGGCGCTGCGCCTCGACACGTGCCGCCAGGCCGAGCACGATCACGGCGGCAACCACGGCGAGCGATGCGACAGTGCGCTTCATTTGTTTCCAGTTCTTGCCGGACCTGACAAGGTCCGGCCCGCCTTTGCCGCCAGTTCGTTGTAGACGACCTCGACGAACATGTCGGTCGTCCACGGACCCGAATCCGTCCCGTACTGGCTGCGATAGCCCAGGGTCGGATTGGCCGCCTTCACCTGCGCCAGCGTCCGGTTCTGGTTGACCAGGTCCTGGACCCTGTCGCGGACGACGGTGAGCGCATCGCGGTACTCCAGCAGATCGAGCTTGTCGTACACATGACCGTGGCCGGGCACGAGGAAGGTGCGGTCGGCGTACCACTGCAGCGGCAGGTTGTGGATGCTCAGATCCATCAGGCGGTTCAGTGCATCGATCTCGCCCTGAACGCTGCCGCCTCGCCTGGTGTCGACGAATGGAAATCGTGTCGTGTCGATGATGTCGCCGGTGGCGATCACGTCGCCGCGGCGGAAGAAGACGACCGAGTCGCCGTCGGTGTGGGCCGTTGGCTGATGCAGGATCTGAATGCCCTCGCCGTTCAGGTACATCGAGTACATGCGGTAGGCAAAGGTCTTCGTTGGCCAGAGAGCGAACGGGATCGCCGACGGCCCCGCGGACGCAGACATCCGCGTCAGCACGTTCTCATGCGCCAGCACGCTTGCCGCGCCGAAGTTGGACACGAGATCGTCGCCCAACCCGGCACCCGCGACGACGGCACCGGGGAGGATGCTCAGGCCTGCTCTGGAGAGCTTCTCGTTGCCGCCGACGTGGTCGGAGTCCATGCTGGTGTTGATGATGTAGCGGATCGGAAGCGGCGTCAGCCGGCGGATCGCTGCCAGCACCTTGTCTGCCATCGCGGTCGAGCCTGAGTCGACGAGGATGACGCCGGCGGGCCCCGTCTGGACGACGACGTTGCCACCCGCGCCACCGATCACATGGAAGTCGGGCCGCAGCTCCACGACCTCGACGTCGGTCTCGCGCGCCTGCTGCGCCGACGTGCGCTCGATCCACGTGCCGAGCACGAAGGCGAAGGCGAGCGACAGCATCGCGCACGAGAACCCCAGCGTGGCCGGTCTGACTTGTCGTTTCATCGATGACCGGCCGCCATTCTGCCACGAGTGTCGCGTCCGTCAAGCGCCCGATTCCCGGCGCGTCGGATCTGTATCGGGGCCCGTCAGAGCGGTGAGCGAGTCCACCGGCGGCGAAGCCTTGCGATGGAGCCCACGCCCACGGCGCTCCACAGAAACAGGCCGGATGGTTCGGGCACGGTGGGCGTGACGGTCCTCACCGTCCATCTGCCGCCGCTGCAGTTGTAGCAGGCGGCGCTGCCGCCCGGCTGCACGTCCAGGATGGCTGTCTGGTTCGAGACGTCGCGCTCGAGCGTGCCCCACGCGGTCCCCAGGGCCTGGGCCGGCGCGACCCCCGCACCGGTATTCGTCTGGAACGTAATCTCCCAGGCTTCCGGTATGCCGAGCGCGTCTGTTCGAATCTGGAACGAGAACACTCTCTGAACCGTCGTCGGATCGAAGACGTGCACACCATCCGTGAAGCTGTACGAGATTGGGGTGACCGGGTCGATCAGCGTGCTGGCGGGCAGCGCCGATGCAAGGGTGAATGAGCCCGTCACCTGGCAGACGAGCGGACACTCGTAGATGCCGATGAATTCGGTGAAGGCCGGACCTGTGTAGGCGTAAATGACGTCGGCTCGGGCAGGAACGGAGCCGATCGCGAGCAGTCCGGCGACAAGCGCGAGCCTGACACCGCCGAGTGACATTCGAAGCATATGCTCATCCCCTGGCCGCGCGCTGAGCACGACTAGACACTCAAGCGCGGAAGGCCGGGAATTTGGATCATCGGTCGGATTGCGGGTCTTCACCGGTGAGCTCGCGATACAGCCAGGCCTTGGCGACCGCCCAGTCGCGTTTCACCGTACCCGTGGACAAGCCCATGACCTCGGCGGTTTCCTGAATCGTGAGGCCGCCGAAGAATCGGAGCTCGACGATGCGGCCCTGCTGGGAATCGAGCGATTCCAGTCGCGACAACGCGCGATCGAGCACGTACACATCAACAGGGTCGACCGCTGGCGCTGGTATAGCGGCGTCGCTATCCTCGACCGAGATCGTGGTCGCGTCACCCCCTCTCTTCGCCCGGCCGCGGTGCCGGGCGCGATCCACCAGAATCTGTCGCATCAGATGCGCCGCGATGCCGAAGAAATGTGCGCGGCTCTGCCAATCCACCGACCGCTGGCCGGCGAGCTTGAGATAGGCCTCGTTGACCAGGGCGGTTGGCTGCAGCGTGTGGTTGCTCCGTTCGCGCGCGAGATATCTGGACGCCAGCGTATGCAGTTCGTCGTAGACGAGCGGAATCAGCCGCTCGAGCGCGGCCGTGCTGCCGGTCCGCCACTCGCGCAGCAGCTGGGTGATGTCGGAGGAATCGCGGGCTGCCGTCACACCGATCGATTGCGCCTACCGGCCGTCGGTGACGCGCTCCTCACACGTGCCGATCCCGTTGCGGAGCCTCTCCGCGATGGTGACGGAGGGCAATTCCCGCTCGGCGTTGGCGCCAAGACCGGCCAGCACCCGCGCGGCCTCCTCGTATTCGATGCACGCTGCGCGCTTTTGGCGCGGGTCTGCCTTCTGTTCGGAGAATCGCGTCAAGGTCTCGGCCAGCTCGACTTCGTTCTTGACGAGCAATCGGCGCAGCGATTTGCTGGCTGGCTGTGCGTCGGCCATCGCACGAAGGTCGTCCCGGGCGCGCATTCGGAATGGCAACGCATCCGCAAGTCGGCCGCGCCCTTCGAACGAGTCGGCGAGCGCAGTGATAATCAGGGCCTGGAGCTCGTCGTACGGCCGCAGCGGCGCGGACAAGGGAAGCGCGCGCTGCAGCGACGCCGTGGCCTCGGCGTGCGCCCCCATCTCGTTCTGCAGATCTCCGATGTAGAACAGCGCCGAGGCCACGTCATGAGGAGCCTGCCGGTTTCCTGCGTCGTCACGCAGCATCGACTCGCGAAGGGCGAGCGCGCGCCGATACGCCGCCAGAGCACCCTGCGCATCGCCGACGCGCCTGAGACCGAATCCAAGCTCGATGTTCGACGTCGAGAGATCGCGCCGCGGTTGCGTGGCCAGCGGGCTCTGCTCGAGGCTCGCTTCGTCGAGCGCAATTGCGTGCCGGAGATGAGGGAGAGCCCGGGGCGGATCCTGCGCCGAAAGGATCGCGCCGAGACGTTTGTGACAGAGCGCGAGGAGTCGCCTCACATCGGCGTCCGCCGGGTTGGCATCGTAGACGGACTGAAAGAGCGGCGTGGCACGTTCGAAGCTTTCCAGCGCGAGCGCCGTTTCCCCCACCGCTCGATGCTGCGCACCGAGCGTGTAATGCGCCGTGGCCAGGACCCTGCGAACGCGGCTGTCGCGAGGGCGCGCCTCGACCAGCGAGCTCGTGATCTGAACGGCGGCCCGTGCGTGTTCGAACGACGGTCCAACTTCGTCCTCCGCCTCGGCCGCGTCGATGAGGCTCGTCGCCAGACGCAGTTTGGCATCGAGGTCATGAGGGGCGCGCTCGACGACCGCTCTTCGCAGCGCCAGACCTTTCCGATGACTGGCGCGCGCCGCAGGGCGGTCGCCGAGATGGGCGCGACTGGTCTGGCCCTGCACGACACCGAGACGATGGTAGGCCACGGCCAGCTCCTCGGCGAGCTCCGGATCGTCGGGCGCCTCGCGGGACAGCGCGTCGAGTTGCTCCGACGCGCGCATCAGGAGCAGGGCCCGAGCGGTCGTGCTCCCTGATTCGAGGGCGTCATTCAGCTCGAACACCATCGAGTTGGCCAATCGGCGCGCGTTCTGAAAGCGCTGCTCGGCGCGTGCCCGCTGCTCCTGGGCTCGCTGCGCCTGCCACAGCGTCGCCATCAGCCCGGAAACCAGCGACACGGTCACCAGTCCGGCGGCAGCCACCGAGGCGCGGTGACGCGTGACGAACTTGCGGGCCCTGTAGCGGCGTGAATCGGGACCCGCCGACACGGGCCGGGCGGTCAGCAGCCGGTCGAGATCGTCGACGAACTGCTCGACCGACTGATAGCGCCTGTCCGGCTCTTTGCGGAGCGCTTTCAGCAGTACCCACTCCAACTCGGTGCCAATCCGAAAGCGGGTCCCGCGTTGCGCCGTGAGGTCTGGACGGACCGGAGCCCGGTCGCAGACGGCCCGCACCATGTCTGATTCGGGCAGGTCTGCTGCGCCATAGGGAAGATGCCCCGTCACCAATTGATAGAGGAGGACGCCGAGCGCATACACGTCGCTCGTGACGCTCATCGATTCGCCGCGGATCTGCTCCGGACTGGCGTACTCGAGCGTGAACCGACGCAGCCCGGTCCGCGTGTGGTCGTCCCCGCCATCGAGATGGAGCAGCTTCGCGATACCGAAATCCAACAGCTTCGGCGTGCCGTCTTCGGTCACCAGGATGTTGCGGGGCTTGATGTCGCGATGGATGACGAGGCGCTGATGTGCGTACTGCACGGCGGCACAGACCTGCAGGAACAGCTCGAGGCGCTGTTTCAACGACAGACGCGCAGTCTCGCAATAATCGTGAATCGGGACGCCGTCGACGTACTCCATCACGACGTACGACAGGCCGTCTACGGTCACGCCGCCATCGAGCAGTCGTGCGATGTTGGCGTGGTCGAGCGTCGCGAGAATACGACGCTCGTCGGAGAATCGCGACAGCGCGACGTCCCGATCGGGACCGCCGCGCACGATCTTGATCGCGACCTGCTTGTCGAAGGCGAGGTCGGCGCGCGCGGCCAGATAGACGACGCCCATCCCGCCGTGTCCCAGCTCCTTGATCACCCGGTACGGGCCGACACGGCGTCCTTCGACCAGTCCGAGCGATTCGCGCGCCGCGGCGGCAACCGCTTCCGCGGCGCCCTCGCGCGCGATGGCGGCGGTCTCGAGGAATTCTCCGGCGCTGACAGCAGCGGCGAGAAGCGACTCGACTTCGCGACGCAGCTCGAGGTCGCCCGCACACGCGGCTTCGATCCAGACGGCACGATCGCTGTGCTCGCGCTCGAGCGCCTCGGCGGTGATTGCCGTCACCTGTTTCCAGCGCTCGGGGGGCAATGCAGGCCTGGTCATCGACGTGCGGCCCAATTCTATCGTCGGCCGCCGGCCCGCCGACGCCGCGGGGATACTCTTCGGCGGCTCATGCCATCGAAGGCACCTATCGCTAGAATGGTCCCGTCATGATTCTCCGAGACCCTCGTCTACCGAATGCCCGAACGCTCCTTCTGTCCTGCACGATTGTCGCGTGTGCTGCCACGGCAACGGCGCAGAACGAGCACGCGGGCCACGGCGACGGCGACGCCTTCGGCCGCGTGCACTTCGCGACGTCGTGCAGCCCCGCCGTGCAGCCCGACTTCGACCGCGCGGTCGCGATGCTGCACTCGTTCTTCTATCCGGAGACGGAGAAGGCGTTTCGGGCCGTGGCCGAGCGCGACCCGTCGTGCGCGATGGCCTACTGGGGCATCGCCATCAGCCAGCGGCCGAACCCGCTGACCGCGCCCTTTCCCGAGGCGCTCCTGAAACAGGGACTGGAGGCGATTCAGAAGGCGCGGACGACAGGATCACCGAACGCGCTCGAGCGCGAATGGATCGAGGCGCTCGTGCCGTTCTTCCAGGATTACCAGACGGTTGGCCAGCGCGTGCGCAGCGAGCGCTACGAAGCGGCAATGGCGCGTCTGCATGCGCGCCATTCGCAGGATCCCGAGGTCACCGCGTTCTATGCGCTCGCGCTCCTCGAAGCCGTGGACCTGAGTGACAAGAGCTATGCGAAGCAGCTCAAGGCGGCATCGCTCCTCGAACCGCTGCAGCGGGCGAATCCCGAACATCCCGGCATTCCCCACTACTTGATTCACGCATACGACTACGCGCCGATCGCCACCAAGGGACTGCCGGCGGCCCGTCGCTACGCCACGCTGGCGCCGTCGGCGCCGCACGCGCTCCACATGCCGTCCCATACGTTCTCGACGCTCGGCATGTGGCCCGACGCGATTCGCACCAACATCGCTGCCGACGCCGCGACTCGTGACTACGCGATCAGGACGAACCCTGCGGCCGCGGCCATGCCGGCGTCGATTTTCGGGCGGTATCACGCGCTCGATTTCCTGACCAACGCGTATCTGCAGCAGGCGCAGGACACGGCGGCGCGCGCGATTCTCGACGAGCGCAACTCGATCGAGAGCATTCCGCCGACGTCCTCGATCACCGTCCATACGGGCTTTGCCGCGATCCCTGTCCGCTACACGTTCGAGCGTGGTGCCTGGCAGGAGGCGGCGGCGCTGACGCCGATCCAGACCATCTTCAAGCAGGCGGAAGCGATCATCTGGTTCGGGCGCGCGGTCGGTGCCGCCCGGTCGGGACAACCACAGCGCGGCCACGAGGATCTCATGCAGCTCTCACGCTTGCGGCAGGAACTGGTGGCGGCCGACGAACCGTACTGGTCCGATCAAGTCGGCATTCAGGAGGCCGCGGCGGACGCGTGGATTGCGCTGGCCGAGCGCGACACGGCGCGTGCGATGGCGCGCATGCGCGAGGCTGCCGATCGCGAGGACCGCAGCGAAAAGCACGTGGCGATGGAGAACCGCCTGTCGCCGATGCGCGAGCTCCTCGGCGAGCTGCTGCTCGAGGCCGGCAAGCCGGCCGAGGCGCTGCGTGAGTTCGAGGCGTCGTTGCGGCTGACGCCGAATCGCTTGCGATCGCTCGCCGGTGCCGCCGATGCTGCGGCGCGGACGGGCAATCGCCGCCTGGCGACGTCGTACTATCGCAAGGTCATCGCTCAGGCCGGGACCGGTGGCGGTGAACGCGCGGGCCTGACGGCCGCGAGAACGTTCGTGGGTCGCTGACGCCGAGCTACTGGTGCGTGGACGGCAGCGTGATGGTCGACGCTGGCACGTCGCACGCCGCGGCGCGAGACCGCGTGGCGACGATGAACAGGCGACGGAACGGGAACAGCGTGCGACCGTCGGCGCGACGCGGATACGCGGCGCCAACGAGCTCCGCATACCGCGACTCGAACTCCGCGCGTTGCGCGTCATCCAGCGCGTTCAGTAACGGCCGCAACCACGTGCCCTTCACCCATTCGAGCACGGGACGATCTCCATCGAGCACGTGCACGTACTCCGTTTCCCAGATGTCGAGCGACGACGCGACTGGCGCGAGCAGGTCGAAATACACCGAGGGACGCTGGACAGGTGGTGTGCGAAGCAGCGGTTGGAGCGTCGACGTCCACGGTCCGCTGGCTACGACGTCGGCGATCGCCGTGTGCGACGGGGCGCCGAAGTTATTCGGCATCTGCACGGCGACCGTTCCACCTGCGTTGACCATCGTGAAGAGCGCAGGAAAAAGCGTCGGATGATCGTCCACCCAGTGGAGCGCCGCGTTGGAGTAGAGCAGGTCAATCGGCTGGCTGGGACGCCACGAGGCGAGGTCGGCGCACTCCCAGGAAGCCTGCGGCAACGATTCAGCCGCTCGTGCCAGCATCTCGGGCGACGTGTCCACGCCGGTGATGTGCGCCCCGGGCCAGCGCGCCTGCAGCAGTCGCGTCACGTTGCCTGCACCAGCGCCCAGGTCGGCGATTGTTCGCGGATCCGCGTCGATCCGATTCAGCAGGTCGACCGCGGGCCGCAGCCGGTGACCGGCGAACTTCAGATACTGCGCTGGTTCCCATCGCATCCGTCTGTCCCGGACTAGGTGCCCTTCGTTCGTCGAATCGTCGCCGAAACTCCGGCGCGCTTTGCCGAAGCCTCGGTATCCGACTCGCCCCTTCGCTTCTTCACGGCCTGGCGCAGGACGTACTCGATCTGCCCGTTGACGCTGCGAAGTTCGTCCTGCGCCCACGCCTCGAGCTCCGCCCACAGCTCGGGATCGATGCGCAGGAGAAATGACTTCCGTTCCATCCCCCGGGGCCGTCAGTTGTACAGCGTACCAGTGTTCACGATCGGTTGAACTTCCGACTCGCCGCACAGGACGACCATGAGATTGCTCACCATCGCGGCGCGTCGCTCGTCGTCGAGCTGCACGACCTCGCGCTCCGCCAGTTCCTGCAGCGCCATGTGAACCATGCTGACGGCCCCGTGGACGATCTTCTGCCGCGCGGCAATCACCGCCTCCGCCTGCTGGCGCCGCAGCATCGCCTGTGCGATCTCCGGTGCATAGGCGAGGTGAGTCAAGCGCGCTTCGTCGGCCACGACGCCGGCTTTCGTCAACCGTTCCTCCAGTTCCGTGCGCAGCGCCAGCGACACCTCTTCGACGTTGCTGCGCAAGGTAATCGCCTCGCCGCTGTCGACATCGCCGTCGTCGTAGAAATAGCGGCTGGCGAGGTGCCGGAGCGCCGACTCGCTCTGCGTGGAGACGTAGGTCGCGTAGTCGTCGACGTCGAACGTGGCCTGCGCCGTGTCCTCGACCCGCCACACCACCACCGCGGCGATCTCGATCGGGTTTCCGCGCTTGTCGTTCACCTTCAGGCGCTCGCCATTGAGCGTGCGGGCTCGCAGCGAGATCTTGTTGCGGCCTGGCCTGCGCGGCGCCGGCTTCTGCGTCGCCTGGTTCGTTTGCAGCTTCGCCTGCAGGGCGGCGCCTGCACCAGCATTGCTGTAGAACGGATTGCCCCAGTGAAAGCCACTCTCGCGGACGGTTCCCTTGTACCGTCCGAACAGCACCAGCACGCGCGCTTCGTTCGGTTGCAGCGTGAAGAATCCGGTCATCAGGATCCCGAGCACCGGCAACAGCGCGAGCGCCACGCCGCGAGGAGGACCCGACCCTCGCAGCGCCACCACGGCGAAGACATCCGCGGCGAGCACGAGAATGAGCAGTACGAGCATCAACCAGCCGTTCTGTACCCGGACCACGCGTTCACGATTCACGCGGGCTTGCGTCGCAGTCATCGCAGTCCTCCTGAAGGTATCGAAGTGATATCATATCGATACCTCATGTTCAAGGACGATCCGCGACGACGGAACGTTCACATCCGGCCAACGGCGCTTCTCGGGTCCGCAGCCGAACAGCCTCGCGAGATTACAATCCACCCTGACGCATGACCGTTGCGCTGGTGATCACACCGAGTGATAACGTCGCCACAGCACTGGAACCAATCGCGCCTGGGACGATCGTGCAGGTGGGCGACGTGACTGTCGTGGCAGTGGATTCCATCCTGCGCGGTCACAAGCTCGCCACGCGGTCGATTCAGCGTGGCGACAGCATCGTCAAGTATGGAAGCCCGATCGGAACGGCGGTGTGCGAGATCGCTCCCGGCGCGCACGTGCACACGCACAACGTGGTCAGCGCCCGCGGTCGCGGCGATCTTGAAAGGCCGCCTGAAGGCGGCCCCCACGCCGTTCGGGTCGAGTCGACATGACCTCCTCGCGATTTTTCCTCGGTTACGTGCGAGATGATGGTCGCGTCGGGACGCGCAATCACGTGCTCGTCGTGCCGACGGTGATCTGTTCCGCCGTCGTAGCCGAACGCATCGCCGCGTCGATCGCGCCGATTGGTACGGCGCTGCCACACCTGGCAGGCTGCGGTCAGCTTGGTCCCGACCTCCGGGTCACGCACGATAC
>Ga0081539_10003501_pt1 | contig 19187 bp, 14 predicted proteins | sample TabmetS4T2R2_FD_71023 | JGI IMG/M metagenome (GOLD analysis project Ga0081539, IMG submission 71023) | Tabebuia heterophylla rhizosphere microbial communities from the University of Puerto Rico - S4T2R2 | ecosystem: Host-associated > Plants > Roots > Rhizosphere ...
CGAGAATGTGGTCCCCCGCGCCGTCCGTAGGACCAGGCGCCGGTAGCGGCCCGGTCCCGAGAATGTGGTCCTCCGCGCCGTCCGTAGGACCAGGCGCCGGTAGCGGCCCAGCATCGACTTGGCTATCGCCGTTCGCCATCCGTTTCTCCTGTTTCGTGTCTGCGCCCGCGGCGGGTGTCGCCCGTCCGCGCGGCGTACCGCCGGGTGCGCCGCGCCTGACCCGGGTGAGGCTGCCGCGCGGCTGTCCGGCGCGGGTCGAGACCCCGCCGGGGAGTGACGGCGCCCACCCACCGCGACCCGCTCGTTCGGCCTGTTCGGCGGAGACGACGGCGGCGGTGCCGTCGCCTTCATCCTGACAGAGAACGTGAGCCTCGTTACAAGTCGGGTCGATCACAGTCGGGAAATTTCGCCGCCGCATTGGCCACGGTTTTTGTCCGAATTTATGGCCTTCGCACGGTCACTACCGTACGAACGCGCCGATTCTGCCGCTGCCGATGCGGAGATGGGTCGTTCACTCCAGTGTTCGCGGATCCATGTTGATCATTGGTCAGGAGGCCCGCCGTGCCGGACGAGCCAGACGACAACCTCGTGCCACCGATGAAGGTCATGCGGAAGCGCCTGAACGGGGTGTACCGGGCGGACAGCGGATTCTCCGGTCCCACCCGCCGGTACGTGTTGATCGTCGCACTCCTCGTCGGACTCGCCTCGCTGCCCACCCTCGCGGCGATCACCGCCGGCTCGAACGAACTGGCCGACGGCCGGACCGACACGATGGACGTGCCGTTCCTGCCACCGGCGTCGCCCGGGCCGGTCCGGCACTCCCCTTCTTCTCCAGCCCCTTCCTCTCCATCGGGTGGGGCAACGGCGCCGCCGCCGTCCGTGCCGGAAGGCGACGAGCCGGTGGCCGGAACCAGGCGGCCGGCCGCTGAGCGCCGGCCACGCTCCGGGGTGGCGCCGTCCGGCTCGACGAGGCGCGAGGCGAGCGACATCTCGCACGAGGGGAGCCGGCCAAGCCCGGACCGGCCGTCCTCGCCGCGCCTGAGGCCGTCGCGGCCGAGGCCGTCGCGCCCTGCCCCATCCGCGCCCGAGCCTGCGGATCCGCCGTCCGAGCCTGCGGATCCGCCGTCCGGGCCGCCCTGGCCCCGGCCGATTCCAGGCTGGCCACGGACTCCCGCCCTGCCGGTCTCGCGCGCCGTGCCGGGCGAGTCGGCGGCGCACCACCGGTGGCCCGATCGGTCCCACCATCACCACCGCGAGCACACCCACCGATCGCACCATTCCTCCGGCACCGTCCACATCGGGCCGGCCGGGCACTGCGCGGTGTGCCCTACCGCGACGGAGTCCACGGTGGAGGAACCTCGCGTCGAGCAGGTCGTTCATTCCATCGTCAAGCACCGGTCGTCCGATCGGTCCGAGCACAGCCGGAGGTCGGCAATGACCGAACGCCCGCACAACATCCGCGCCGCGAGCATCCTCGAGCGCAGCTACGCCGTCGCCGGTTACAACAGCCGGCGCCGGATCCCGGAGACTCGTGCCGACGGCGACCAGATCGCCAACCGCGCCTACCGCGGCAGCCACCGCGCCGGCGGTCTGCATCTCGCCGATGACCAGCGTCAGGCGGAGCAGCGCAGCTCCCGGGTCGGCCGGCACCACGCCGACCAGCACGACGGCTACCTCAACCGCCGCTGACTCAAGCCGTCGGGACGGCCGTCACGGCTCGTCGAGGCGGTGCCGGTTGGCCTCCAGCCAGGCGTCGATCGCCGCGGTGTCGTTCGGGTCGACGCCTTCCGAGATCAACTGTGCCACCGCCGCCGTGGCAGGGCTGCGGCGCTCGCCCGTCGCGTACAGGCGGGCGAACTCGGGAATCATCTCCTCGACCAGCGCATCCGTCTGCGTGGCGGCGGCCTCCGGCAGGCCGCGGCGTCGCATCGCGTACGCGGACCAGGCTCGGGTGACGCGGGGCAGCATCGCCGCGTCGTCCATGTCGAGGACTGCCCGCCGGTGCACCCAGTCGAGCAGGAACAGCCCGGCCACCGCGGGACTCCAGCGCAGCGGATCGGGGTCGGGCAGGGTCGCCGCGTGGTCGAGGATCAGGCTCAGGCAGAAGTGCAACGAGGCCAGCTCTTCGTCCGCGGTGATCCGGCTGAGGCCGGCCCGGGTGGCCTCGGGCGCGGCGAGGAAGTCCCGCACCAGCTCACTGGTGCTGGGCCGGAGCGGCTCGGGCAGCGGCGGTGTGGTGGCGGCGGGCAGCAGCGCCAGCCGGGCCGCGGCCAACGCCCGGTCGGTGGCGAGCGAACCCTCGGCCGGGAGGTCGCTCAGGTCGTCGGTGATTTCGAGGTGCCGGTCGACCTCGCCGCGGAGCCGGCCCGGGTCCTCCTCGCGGAACCAGGTCAGCTCGTCCTCGGCGCACATCTCGCGGACCTGGCCGAGGATCCGGCCGGCCGAGGCGCCGACGAACACGTCCTTGGTGATGCCGATGTTGTGGTCGACGAGCGCCACCACAGCGTGTTCCGGGCCGCCGCCGTCGGCGTCCTCGTAGGCGAAGGTGACCAGGTAGGAGGTCTGATCGCCGTAGACGTCCCCGTACGCGTAGCAACCGGTGGGCCGGACCCGGCCCAGCTGCGCCGTCCACGACGGCGCCTGGGCGCTCGGCCGCACGTCGGCGGCACCCGCCGCGTCCGGCACCAGCGTGGCGAACACCTCACGGATCGTCGTCGCGGCCGCCGTGCGCCGGCGGCTGGTGGCGGAGAGGAACTCGCCGACGAACTCCCGCACCGCCGCGGCGCGGTCGGTCGTGGCCACCGAGTAGACGCTGCCGAGCAGCGCGGTGCCGAGCATCTCGGCATCCCACGCGCAGTCGAGTTTCGCGACGTCGCGAGCCGCGTGCAGAACCGCTTCGACGGGACTCCGTGGTGCCGGCATGTCGCGAGCGTACCCGGGAACCGGTGAGCTCTCAGGAACGGACTGTGGTGAGGGCCTCACGCGCCTGGGCGTACGCGTTCAGCACCTCCCGGACCGGCCCCACCACGTACTCCCGTCCCACCTCGGTCACCGCCGCCCGCAGTCGCTGTTCCGCGCGCCGTCGCGCGCGGCGCGCACCCCAGCCCACGAGCGGCTTGACCAGCAGCCCGAGCAGTAGACCTGCGAGGAGTCCGCCGAGGAGGAGCAGCGTCGGCAGCGGTACCGCACCGACCTGGGGATAGCGCAGCTCCGGCAGGCCGAGCAGGCGCACCGCGTACCCCGCCACCAGCCAACCCAGCCCGCCGACCGCGGCCAGAGTGAACAGCCACTGCAACAGGCCGACGGCGCGCCACCACAGGGGTGTGCGGTCCGCACCCAGGTCGGTCGTGGCGATCGCCCGGTCCAGGGCGTCCGGCAGGTCGTCGGCGCGGGAACGGGCGGCGTTGGCCAGGGCCGGCGCCCACACCTCAGGCAGCGGTGCGGCGGCCCGGCCGGCCACGGCACGCACGGAGAGGCCGACCGCCGACTTCTGCGCGGCGCCCGCCTCCGGCAGCGAGGTGCGCGGCACGACGTCGGTGGACACCGCGTCCGGCTGAGCCTGCTCCGCGAGGTGCAGCCGGCGCAGCGGGTCGGGGCGCAGCCGGCGCAGCCCGCGCACCACCGGCCAGCCGGTCGAGGCCGCGGCCCGGTGCCGGTACGACCCGGCGGCCGCGTCGGCGACCGCTGACACCCCGGCAAAGGCGGCCAGCGCGTCCGCGAGCTGCCGTACCGTCGCGCGGTCCACTTCGTCCTCGGCCGCGGGCGGCCCGATCATCGGGGTGAGGTCCTCGCTGACCGCCTCCAGGTCACCCGCGAGGCGGCGCAGGGCCGCCTGCCGGTGCGCCACCGTTTTCTCCAGCGCGCCACGCAGTTCGACGAGCATTCCCGGCTGCTTCGCCGAGGTGGCCATGACCGGCGCCGTGCCCAGGCCGTCCTCCTCGATCAGCCGGCGCAGGTCGGACAGCACGATCTCGGTGTCCTGAGTGGAGAGCCGGTCGGCCTGGTTCAGTACCACAATCGTCACATCGGCGAGCGAACGGAACTGGGACAGGTACGCCTGGTGCAGGATCCGGTCACCGTACTTCTGCGGGTCCACCACCCAGATCACCTGGTCGACGAGGCCGAGCAGGCGATCCACCTCGAGCCGGTGGCCGCGCTCGACCGAGTCGAAGTCCGGCAGATCCAGCAGGACGAGCCCGCGCAGGGTGGCCTCGTCGTCGGCGTCGAGCGCGCTCTCCCGGACGAACCGGTGCCGCGGCAGCACGCCGATCCAGTCGAGCAGCTGGTTCGCCGGTTCCAGCGGGCCCCAGACGCACGCGTGCGCGACGCCCGTGGTCGGCCGCCGCACGCCGACCGCCGACAGCCTGAGCCGGGCGAGCGCGTTGAACAGGCTGGACTTTCCGCTGCCGGTACTGCCGGCGAGTGCCACGACGGTGTGGTCGCGCGACAGCGCCAGCCGGCTGCCCGCCCGCTCGACCAGCGTGTGGGCCGCCACCAGGTCCGCGTCGGGCAGGTACGGCCCGACCAGGCGAAGGAACTTGTCCAGCGCGTCCAGGCGCCGCACCAGCTCCTCGGCGTCCACCCGGCCGTCCTGGCCGGTCAGAACGCCGCGGAGCCGTTCCACGAGGCTCATGTCGCGCTCCCGGTCAACGCGAGTTCGGCGCGGGCGCTCTCCACCTCGGCGGCGGCCCGCCGCAGGCCGGCGGCCGGGTCCGCGTCCAGACCGGTCGCCGCGATCCGGTCGGTGAACCGGGCCGCCTCCTGACCGAACAGCTCATCGGCCCGGGTCAGCAGCTCCTCGCGGGCGCGGGCGGCGAGCGTACGGATCGCCTGGTCGCCGAAGACCGCCTCGAGCACCTTCTGCGCCGCCACGGTCGTACCGGCACCGACCGCGAATTCCAGCCCGGTGGGCAGGAACGCGGTCGAGGTGAACACGGCGATCATGACGGCCAGCCCGGCGCCGTTCACCGCGTACGCCACACCGCGCGCCACCACTCTCTTCTCCCCGCCCTGCTCACGCACCATCCCGAGGACCCACTGCTGCCAGTCGCGGACCAGCCGGTCGGCGCGCTCGGCGAAGGACGCCGAGGCGCGTTGCAGCTCGGGCTCGAGCAATGCCGCACCCGCCGGGTGCGCCTGCCAGGCCGTGTACGCCTGCTCCGCGGCGTCGGCCGCCACCCCGCGCAACAGCGTGACCAGCTGAGACTCGAGCGCGACCTGCAGGTTGCGGCCGGGCAGCGGCCGTCCGGTGATCGCCGAGACGACCCGGTCGCGAATCTGGCCGACCCGATTCTCCAGGGTCTTCAGGAACTCGCCCGTCCCGACGAACTCCTGCCAGCGCGCCAGCACCTCGCCGCGCAGCAGCCGGCCGTCGCGCAGGCCCTCGACCACCGTCTGCCGCGCGGTCCGGTACGCGGCATCGACCCGCTCCTCGAGAGCCCGGCCCGCGGTGACCTGCTCGTCCGCCGCGTCGGCCAGCCCGGCGACCGCGGGTCCCAGGGCGGCCAGCGCGCCGTCCAGCGTCTGGCGCACGACCCTGCCGCGCGCGCCGGCGTCGGCGGCGAGCTCCTCGAACCAGTCGTGCAGCGGGCGGATCACGTCCTCGGGGAGCAGACCCGGACCGGTCAGCGTGGTCTCCGGCAGGACGAAGAGCGGCGCGGTGCCCAGATCACGCCTGGCCAGCATCTCGCTCAGGTGCGCGGTGACCTCGCTCGCGGCTTCCGCCGGCACGCGGTCCAGGACCAGGGCGATCACCGTGCCGCGCAGCCGGGCGGTGGTCAGCAGCTCCCACGGCACGGCGTCGGCGTAGCGCGCCGCGGTGGTGACGAACAGCCACAGGTCGGCGGCGGCCAGCAGCTGGGCAGCGAGGGCCCGGTTGCGGTCCACCACCGAGTCGATGTCCGGCGCGTCGAGGAAGGCCAGACCGGGACCGAGCGCCAGGGCTGTGCCGCCGGCGCCCGGTCCTCCGGACGGCGCGGAGACGATCTGCAGGGTGCGGGGGTCGGTGCTGGGCTCCGTAGTGCGCACCAGCCCGGGCAGCAGCTGTCCCTGACGGAACCAGGCCAGGTCCGCCGGGTTGCTCACCAGGACCGGAGACCGGGTCGTCGGCCGCAACACGCCGGCCGCGCTGACCGGGGCGCGCACCAAGCTGTTGACCAGCGTCGACTTGCCCGCGCCGGTGGATCCGCCGACGACCACGAGCAGCGGCGCGTCGAGCCGGGCCAGGCGGGGTAGCAGGTAGTCGTCGAGCTGGGCGACGAGCGCGCCGCCCACCCGGCGTGCTTCCTCCGCGGACGGCATGACCAGCGGATACGAGGCACCGCCGATGGCGGCCCGCAGGCCGCTGAGCGCGGTGGCGAGCCGGGTCAGGGCGGGCGGCGGCTGGGGCGCCTCGCCGCCGGTCGAGGTGACTTCCGCGGGTGACTGACGGGGCTCGACGGCTTCCGTACGATCAGAGTTGCCGGCGGCATCGGCCGAATCCGTGCCCACCTGGCCCGTTTCGGGCGGGGCGGCGGATTCGTCCGTTGCGGCGGGTACGGCGGGCAGGGCCGACGGACCGACCGCGTCACCGTGCGTCGTCACGGCTAAAGACTGCCCGATCGAGGCAAGCACGACAACCGGGCCCGGTGTGCCGTGACCGGACGGGTATCTGCCGGACGACGGGAAGCACGTCCTTGCGCCGACCCGGCTCAACTTCAACTTGACGGCGGGCGACCCCGTGGCATCATTGAGTCGGTTCCACTCAACCTTGTACCTGAACCGAGCTGAAGTAAGAAGCGAGGAACACCATGGCACGTGCGGTCGGCATCGACCTCGGCACCACGAACTCCTGCGTCAGCGTTCTGGAAGGAGGCGAGCCCACCGTCATCGCCAACGCGGAGGGCTCCCGGACGACCCCGTCCATCGTCGCTTTCGCGCGCAACGGTGAGGTGCTCGTCGGCGAGGTCGCGAAGCGCCAGGCGGTGACCAACCCCGACCGGACCATCCGTTCGGTCAAGCGGGAGATCGGTACCAGCTGGTCGATCGACATCGATGGCAAGAAGTACACCCCGCAGGAGATCTCGGCGCGGGTCCTGATGAAGCTGAAGCGCGATTCCGAGGCGTACCTCGGTGAGCAGGTCACGGACGCGGTCATCACCGTACCCGCCTACTTCAACGACGCGCAGCGCCAGGCCACCAAGGAGGCCGGCGAGATCGCCGGCCTGAACGTCCTGCGGATCGTCAACGAGCCCACCGCCGCCGCTCTGGCGTACGGCCTGGACAAGGGCTCGAAGGAGCAGACCGTTCTGGTCTTCGACCTCGGCGGCGGCACCTTCGACGTCTCGCTCCTCGAGCTGGGCGACGGCGTCATCGAGGTGAAGTCCACCTCCGGCGACAACCACCTGGGCGGCGACGACTGGGACCAGCGGATCATCGACTACCTGGTCAAGACGTTCCGCGGCGAGCACGGCATCGACCTCGGCTCGGACAAGATGGCCCTGCAGCGCCTGCGCGAGGCCGCCGAGAAGGCGAAGATCGAGCTTTCCGCCGCGACCACCACCGGCATCAACCTGCCCTACATCACCGCCGGCCCGGACGGCCCGCTGCACCTGGACATGTCGCTGAGCCGAGCCGAGTTCCAGCGCATGACGCAGGACCTGCTGGACCGCTGCAAGGGCCCGTTCGAGTCCGCGATCAAGGACGCCGACGTCAAGCTCTCCGACATCGACCACGTCATCCTCGTCGGCGGCTCCACCCGCATGCCGGCGGTGACCGAGCTGGTCAAGCAGCTCACCGGCAAGGAGCCCAACAAGGGCGTCAACCCGGACGAGGTCGTCGCGGTCGGCGCCGCGCTCCAGGCGGGCGTGCTCAAGGGCGAGGTCAAGGATGTCCTGCTGCTCGACGTCACGCCGCTGTCGCTGGGCATCGAGACCAAGGGCGGCATCATGCACAAGCTGGTCGAGCGCAACACCACCATCCCGGCGCACCGCTCCGAGGTCTACACCACGGCCGACGACAACCAGCCGTCCGTGCTGATCCAGGTCTTCCAGGGCGAGCGGGAGATGGCGGCGTACAACAAGAAGCTCGGCACGTTCGAGCTCAGCGGCATCGCGCCCGCACCCCGTGGCGTGCCGCAGATCGAGGTCTCCTTCGACATCGACGCGAACGGCATCGTGCACGTGTCCGCCAAGGACCTGGGCACGGGCAAGGAGCAGAAGATGACGATCACCGGGGGCTCCGCGCTGCCGAAGGACGACATCGAGCGCATGATGCGCGACGCCCAGGAGCACGCGGACGAGGACAAGAAGCGCCGCCAGGACGCCGAGACCCGCAACCTGGCCGAGCAGCTCCAGTGGCAGACCGAGAAGTTCCTCGCCGAGAGCGGCGACAAGCTGCCCGAGGACAGCAAGAGCAAGATCAGTGAGGCGCTCGGCGAGCTGCGCGGCGCGCTCGGCGGTACGGACATCGAGAAGATCAGGGCCGCCCACGAGCGTCTGTCGCAGGTCTCCCAGGAGGCCGGTTCGCTGCTCTATTCGCAGGGCGAGGGCTCCCAGGCCGCGCCGGGCGCGGAGGGCACCTCTGGCGCGCCGGGTGGTGCGACCGGCGCCGGCCCGGCGGCGGGTGGCTCTGACGACGTGGTCGACGCCGAGATCGTGGAGGACGACAAGAAGTGAGTGCCACGGACGACGAGAACGACGGTCAGACGACCGAGCGGGTCGTCATCCGGGACCGCCGCAAGATTGATCCGGAGGCCGAGGCGATGGACACCGCGGAGGTGCCGGAGGAGTCCTCGGCCGGGGTGCACCGCGTGGACGACGCGCAGGAGAGCCCCGGTACCGAGGAGGTGGACGAGGCGAAGCCCACCCTCGGCGCCGAGCTGGAGGCGCTTCGGAAGGAGCTCGACGAGCGGACCCATGACCTGCAGCGGGTGACCGCCGAATACGCGAACTACCGCAAGCGGGTCGACCGCGACCGCGGTGCGGCCGCCGAGCTGACCACCGGTGCGGTGCTGACCGCACTGCTGCCGGTGCTCGACGACATCGACCGCGCCCGCGAACACGGCGACCTGGTCGGCCCGTTCGCCTCGGTGGCCGAGTCGCTCACCGCGGCGACCGCGAAGCTCGGGCTCGTACCCTTCGGGGAGAAGGGCGACCCGTTCGATCCGAATCGCCACGAGGCGGTCGCGCACCAGACGTCCGCCGACGTCACGGAGCCGACCTGCGTCGAGGTGATGCGCCGCGGTTACACGCTGGGCGAGCGGCTGCTGCGGCCCGCCATGGTCGCGGTGGCCGACCCGGAGTGATCTCACACGTTCGTCCCGCCCACCGCGCCGCGGTGGGCGGGACTACCGCTAGGAGGAGGTGGACGCTATGAGCTCGAAGGACTGGCTCGAAAAGGACTTCTACGCCGTCCTGGGCGTGAACAGGTCCGCCTCAACCGACGAGATCAAGAAGGCGTACCGCAAGCTGGCCCGCGACCTGCACCCCGACCGCAACCCCGACAACCGGGAGGCGGAGGAGAGGTTCAAGGCCGCCTCCGAGGCGTATGATGTGCTGTCGGACGACAAGAAGCGCAAAGAATACGACGAGATGCGCTCGCTGTTCGGCTCGGGAGCGTTCCGCCGCGGCGCGCGGTCCGGGGGCGCACAGTTCGACCCGTCGGATCTGTTCGGCGGGTTCACCGGTTCGGGTGCCGGCACCGGTTCGGGTGATCGGCGCTTCGGCGGCGCCGGGTTCTCGGACATCTTCAGCTCCATCTTCTCCGGCGGCGGCCCGGGCGGCGCCGGAGCGGCCGCCCGCCGCGGCCCGCGCCGCGGCCGGGACGTCGAAACCGAGGTGACACTCGACTTCGCCCAGGCGGTGCGCGGCACGACCCTGCCGCTGACGCTGCGCTCGGCGGGTGCGTGCGACACCTGCCAGGGCACCGGGGCCAAGCCGGGCACCACGCCGCGGACCTGCCCGCACTGCCACGGCACCGGCCTGATCTCGCGTAACCAGGGGTCGTTCAGCTTCTCCGAGCCGTGCCGGGAATGCCAGGGCGCGGGCACGATCGTCGACGTGAAGTGCCCGGAGTGCCGCGGCACCGGCGGGGTCACCAAGAACCGCACCATCAACGTACGGTTCCCGGCCGGCGTCTCCGACGGCCAGCGCATCCGGCTCACCGGCCGGGGCGAGCCGGGCGACCGCGGCGGCCCCGCCGGTGACCTGTACGTCCAGGTCATGGTCCGTCCGGACGAGCTGTTCGCCCGCAGCGGCGACGACCTCACGCTCACCGTGCCGATCACCATCGCGGAGGCGGTGCTCGGCACCGACCTGCGCGTGCCCACGCTGGACGGCCCGGTCACGCTGCGGGTGCCGCCGGGCACCCCGAGCGGGCGCAAGCTGCGGGCCCGGGGCAAGGGCGTGGTCCGCAAGGACGGCCAGGCCGGCGACCTGATCGTCACGGTGGAGCTGCAGGTGCCGGACGGGGTCACCGGGGAGGCCCGGGACGCGCTTGAGCGGTTCTCCAAGCTGACTCCCCCGGCCGGGCGGGAACGCCTCGAGGCGCGCGTGCGCCGGAGCGGGTAGACCATCGATCGGGAGGTGGCACATGTATGAAGAGATCAACATCTCGGTGGAGCAGGCCTCCGACGCGAAGGTTCTGATCATCTCCGTCGCGGCGCGGCTGGCCGGCATGCATCCGCAGACCCTGCGGCAGTACGACCGGCTGGGGCTGGTGCAGCCCGGCCGGACCGGCGGCGGTGGCCGGCGGTACAGCCAGCGGGACGTCGCCCTGCTGCGTGAGGTGCAGCGGCTCAGCCAGGAGGACGGGGTCAACCTGGCCGGCATCAAGCGGATCATCGGGCTCGAGCAGCTCGTAGGCGACCTGCAGCAGCGAATGCACGAACTGGAGCACCAGTTGGACGAGGCGTACGCGCGGATCGCCCAGCTGGAGAGCCCGTACGCCGGCCGCGACCTGGTCCGGCCGGAGCGCCCGTCGACCGCGTTGGTGGTGTGGCGGCCGCGCCGGTCCGCCGACAAGTAGACGACCGGCTTCCCCGCCGGAGGCCCGGTCGCTCAGCGGCGCCCGAAGAGCCCCAGCCGCCGCGGGTGCCGCACCAGGCCGCCCTCCATCCAGTCGGCGTAGTCGAACAGCTCCGGCCGGGTCATCAGCACCCGGCAGTTGTGCGCCCAGATCGACATCGGCTCGTCGCCGACCTGCTCGGCGCGCTCCACGAACTTCTTCAGCCGGCGCTTGCGCTGGCCCGTCGCATTGGGACGGACTCCGTCGGCGGCGTAGATGTACATGCAGTGCAGGGCGAAGCGGCGGGCCGGGCACAGGCGATCCATCGCCAGCTCGAAGAGGGTGGGCCCGAGTACGTCACCGGAGATGAGCAGGTCCCAGTCGGCGGGCAGCGAGTCGAGCGGGATCGACCCCGGGTGGTAGGCCCAGGCCTGCAGCTCCTCGGGCCGAGGATCGACCGGGTTGGCGAACCCGTAGAAAGCCGACTCACGCACGGTCACGTCGCCGCCTACCAGAAGTCGCGATAACACGAGCTGTCGAGCCCGAACGGTAGCGCGCCCGAAGTGCCGGCGGAAGTGGCTCCGAGGGCCACCATCGGATACTGGCCAGTAGCCTCACGCAGGATCTTCCCTGGCCGGAAGGGGCCGGCGGCCGGTGGTCCGGCGCCGGAGAAACGCCTTGAACCAGGCGTAGTCGGGCAGCCGGGCCAGCAGCGGCCCGGAGACGACCGTGACAAGGACGTACGCGGTGGCGAGCGGTGCGAGTCGCGGCTCGACCCCGTACGAGACGGCCAGGCCCGCGATGACCACGGAGAACTCGCCGCGGGCCAACAGGGCCAGCCCGGCGCGCAACCGGCCGGGCAGGGCGATGCCCGCCCGCCGTCCGGCGAGGTAGCCGGTCAGCACCTTGGTGGCCATCGTCAGTACGGCCAGGCCCAGTGCGGGGAGCAGCACCGGTGGGATGTCCGCCGGGTCGGTGGAGAGGCCGAAGAAGACGAAGAAGACGGCGGCGAACAGGTCGCGCAGCGGCGACAGCATCTCGGTCGCGTGGTGCGCCACCGGTCCGGAGAGGGCGATGCCCACCAGAAAGGCGCCGACCGCGGCGGAGACCTTCAGCTCGGCCGCCACCCCGGCCACGAACAGCGTCACGCCGAGCACGCTGAGCAGCAGCGCCTCCGGATCCCGCACCGAGATGAACCGGCTGATCGTACGGCCGTATCGGATGGCCACCACCAGCACCGCGACCACGGTGACCACCGCGACGGCCAGGGCCTTGAGGCCGCCGGCCAGGCCGACCCCGGCCAGCGTCGCGGTGACCAGCGGCAGATAGAAGGCCATCGCGAGGTCCTCGATGACCAGCACCGAGAGGACCACCGGGGTCTCCCGGTTGCCGAGCCGGCCCAGGTCCCCGAGCACCTTGGCGGTCACGCCCGAGGACGAGACCCAGGTGATGCCCGCCAGCGCTACCGCGGCCTGCCACCGCCAGCCGATCAGCAGGGCGAACGCGGCCCCCGGCAGGGCGTTGAGCAGGGCGTCCAGCAGACCGGCGGGAGCCGCCGCGCGCAGGTTGCCGACCAGCTCGCCGGCGGAGTACTCCAGGCCGAGCATGACCAGAAGCAGGACGACGCCGATCTCCGCGCCGACGGTGATGAACTCCTCGCTGGCCGAGAGCGGGATCAGGCCGCCGTGGCCGAACGCCAGGCCGGTGAGGAGGTAGAGCGGGATCGGCGAGAGTCCGACCCGGCGGCCCAGCCGGCCCAGCATGCCGAGCGCGAAGAGCAGCGCGCCGATCTCGATCAGGAGGATCGTCGTACCGTGCACCGGCGCCTCGTCCCAGATTTCTTCGGTTTCCGACGGCGAGCGAGGTCAGTCGTCGACGTCGCCGGCCAGGATGGCGGTCACACCGTCCAGGCCTTCGCGGGTGCCGACGGCGACGACCACGTCGTTCGCCTCGAAGACGAAGGAGGGACCGGGCGAGGCGATGACCTCGCGGTCGCGCAGGACGGCCACGATCGACGCCCCGGTGCGCGTGCGGGTGCGGGTGTCGCCCAGCCGGCGGCCGACGAAGGGCGAGCCGGCCGGCAGCGCGATCTGCTCGGTGAGCAGGCCCGCGGCCTGCTGCCGCAGGCCGGCGAGCTGGCCCAGCATGAGCGAGGCGCCGAGCACGTCGGCGAGAGCCTCGGCCTCGCCGTCGGTCAGCGGGATGGACGCGAGGCAGGAGTCGGGATCGTCGACGTCGTACAGCACGAGGTCGCGACGACCGTTGCGGTGGGAGACCACCCCGACCGTACGACCGGAGGAGGTGACCAGGTCATGCCGGACACCGATGCCCGGTAGCGGAGTCTGTTCCACCCGTACGCGCACGCCGATAAAGGTACTGGACATCGGGCATCGTATCCTCCCATGATGGGCGATACGCCGGTTATAGTCCAGAAGGAGGGGAGGCGTCCGCGCCTCCACCACGCGCTCCCCAAGGATCCGTCCCGCCGGTTCACGGTGCTCGGCGTGCACGGCAGCGGAGCCGTCGCCGGCATCTTCGTGACGGACGCCGCCGGATATCAGGCAGTGATCGACCGGGCCGGCGCCGCGGTGACGCCCGACTGGTTCGGTGACAACGTCCGCGGATCGCTCTGCGCGTACCTCTGGGACGACCAGTCGTCCGAGGTCCTCGTGCTGCCGGACCCGTTCGCGGCCGGTCTGGTGTACCTCCAGCGCGACCGGACCGGCACGACCGTCTCGTCGTGCCTGGCCGGGCTGGTCGGGACGCTCGCCGGCCTCGGGCGCAAGCCGGCCAAGTCGCTCGGCTTCCTGACCGAGTTCATCGCCACGACCACCGGCGGCTGGGCCCATCCGGCCAGCTACGCCGGCATCGAGGTGTTGGCCCCGTTCGAGTACCTCCGGATCAGTGCGCGCGACGGGGTACGGCGGTGCACGTACCGCGCGGCGGCCCGGCTGCTCGACCGCTCGGTCCCCTACCAGGAGCGGCTCGCGGCCGCCGCCGACGAGATCCGGTCCAACGTCGCCGCGCTTGCCACGAGCCGCCGGAACCCGAAGGTCCTGCACCTGACAGGGGGCTTCGACACCCGGCTCGTGCTGGCCGCCGTGCTCGAGGCCGGTTACGCCGACCGGTTTCTCTTCACCTGCACCGGCCGCGCCGGCACCGAGGACAAGCGGGTCTCCGCGGCGCTGGCCGCCGAGTTCGGCCTGACCATGACGGACGGCCCGGGTGCGCCGCTCGCCGAGCACCCGCGTACCCTGATCGACCAGGTCCTGTGGCAGATGCGCGCGGCGTACGGGATGGCGACGGTCGGCCCGCACCGTGGCTACCGCAGCGCGGGCTCGGTCGTCGGCGCCGGCGGGTACGGCGAGCTGGCCCGCTCGTTCTACAGCCACCGGGCGCGCCACCTGGCGCCCGGCGACGCGGCCGCGATCGCCACCGAGTTCTGGGGCCCCGACGTGTCGCTCGACCCCGGTGCCCTGCTCGCGCCGGCTCCGATCGAGCGATTCCTCACCGGTCTGTGCGAGCGGCTGGACGCGGCGGGACGGCTGGGGGTTCGCGCGGACGCCCTCTGGGACTATCTCTATCTCACCGGCCGCAATCGGTACTTCGTCGGCGAGATCTCCCGCCAGTGGACGCCGGTCGCGGCCCGTTTCGACCCGCTCTACTCACTGAACGCGGCGGCGCTGTCGCTCGCCCTCCCGGTGACCGAGCGCGCCGCGAACCTCATCGGCTTCGACCTGATGAATATCTTCTGCCCGGTGCTCGCCGAGCTTCCGTTCGACCGCGACCGCTACACCGACGCCTACGTCGACCTCCGGGGCGAACCGAAGCGGCGCGAATTCACGCCGGATCGGCCCGAACCCAAGCGGGTGCCGACCTTCCCGGTGCCGGCCCAGCCCGGCGATCGCGAGACGTTTCCCGAGCCGAACGCGGCCGACCACCAGCTGGCGGCTCGGTTACGGATCATCCCCGAGCAGGCCGCGAGCATCGGAGTGCTACGAGCCGACGTCCGGCGGCTGGCCGCCGAGATCGGGCCCGCGGCGCTCGGCGAGATAGTGAACCGGCCGGTGTTCGACAAGTTCCTGCGAAACCCGATCAGCTCGCGCGGGCGGTTCCGCGCTCTCAGCGGGCTGCGTACCGCGCTGCTCTGGTACGCCGACGCGGACGGCGTGCCCGCGCGGCCGTGGTGGCGCTCACGTCACGGGGTTGCTTCGGTCTTCCGCCGCGGGTGAAAGCTCCGCCGGGTCGCTCGGCGGCGTTGTCGATGTGGCCGTGCGAACCTAAGGTTGAGTTGAATACGCTCAAGTTTGCTGAAGCTTACGCGGTGCGATTCCGATCAGGGGAGCACATGAACGCCGAACGTTTGACCACGAAGAGCCGCGACGTGATCACGGGAGCGGTCGCCGACGCCGGCCGGCGCGGGCACGCGACCGTGGAACCGTGGCACCTTCTGCTGTCGTTGCTGGACCAGGGTGGCTCCACCGCGCCCGCGCTGTTGCGCGCGGTCGGCGCCAATCCCGCCGACATCCGCCGCGCCGCCGCCCGGGCCGTCGAACAACTGCCCTCCGCCCGGGGTGCCAGCACGGCGGAGCCCGGCCTCTCGCGGGAGTTCGTCAACGCCATCGGCGAGGCGGAGCTGATCGCCAAGCCGCTGGGCGACGAGTACGTATCCACCGAGCACCTGCTGGCCGGCCTGTCCCGGGTGGGCGGCGCGGTGGGTCGCGCCCTCAAGGACGTGGGCGCTACGGAGGAGGCGCTGGTCGCCGCGTTCCCGCAGATCCGGGGCGGCAACCGGCGGGTCACCACGGCCGACCCCGAGCAGACCTATCAGGCGCTCGAGAAGTACAGCGTCGACCTCACGGCGCTGGCCCGGGAGGGGAAGATCGACCCGGTGATCGGCCGGGACGCCGAGATCCGCCGGGTGGTCCAGGTGCTCTCCCGGCGTACGAAGAACAACCCGGTGCTGATCGGCGAGCCCGGTGTCGGCAAGACCGCGATCGTGGAGGGCCTGGCTCAGCGGATCGTGGCCGGTGACGTCCCCGAGACGCTGCGCGACAAGAAACTGGTCTCGCTCGACCTGGGCGCGATGGTGGCCGGCGCGCAGTACCGCGGCCAGTTCGAGGAGCGGCTCAAGAGCGTGCTGGAGGAGATCCGCAACTCCAACGGCCAGATCGTCACGTTCCTGGACGAGCTGCACACGGTCGTCGGCGCCGGCAAGGGCGAGGGCTCGATGGACGCCGGCAACATGCTCAAGCCCATGCTGGCCCGCGGCGAATTGCGCATGGTGGGCGCCACCACGCTCGACGAGTACCGCGAGCACATCGAGAAGGACCCGGCCCTGGAGCGGCGGTTCCAGCCCGTCGTGGTGGGTGAGCCGACCGTCGAGGACACCATCGGGATCCTGCGCGGTCTCAAGGGCCGGTACGAGGCCCACCACCGGGTGCAGATCACCGACGGCGCCCTGGTCGCCGCGGCCAGCCTGTCCGACCGGTACATCAGCGAGCGGTTCCTGCCGGACAAGGCCATCGATCTCATCGACGAGGCCGCCTCCCGGCTCCGCATGGAGATCGACTCCCGGCCGGTCGAGCTGGACCAGTTGCAGCGCCAGGTGGACCGGATGCGCGTGGAGAAGCTGGCGCTGAGCAAGGAGACCGACCCGGCGTCGGTCGCCCGGCTGGAGCGGCTCGAGCGTGACCTCGCCGACCGGGAGGAGGAGCTGACCGCGCTGAACGCCCGCTGGGAGCGCGAGCGCGGCGGCCTGAACCGGGTCGGCGAGCTGAAGAAGAAGCTCGACGAGACGCGGGCCGAGCTGGAGCGGGCCCAGCGTGACGCGGACTGGGAGAAGGCGTCCCGCCTGCAGTACCAGGAGATCCGGGCGCTGGAGCAGGAAATCGAGAGCGCCGCCGCGGCGGAGGAGGAGAAGACCGAGCCGCCGATGGTCAAGGAGGAGGTCGGCGCGGATGACATCGCCGAGGTGATCTCCTCGTGGACCGGCATCCCCGCCGGACGGATGATGGAGGGCGAGACCGCCAAGCTGCTCCGCATGGAGGAGTCGCTGCAGGCCAAGGTGGTCGGCCAGGAGGAGGCCGTGAACGCGGTCTCCGGCGCGGTGCGGCGAGCCCGGGCCGGCATCGCCGACCCGGACCGGCCCACCGGCAGCTTCCTGTTCCTCGGCCCCACCGGCGTCGGCAAGACCGAGCTGGCGAAGGCGCTGGCCGGCTTCCTTTTCGACGACGAGCGGGCCATGGTCCGCATCGACATGAGCGAGTACGGCGAGAAGCACTCGGTCGCCCGGCTGGTGGGTGCACCACCCGGGTACGTGGGTTACGAGGAGGGCGGCCAGCTCACCGAGGCGGTGCGCCGGCGCCCGTACAGCGTGGTGCTGCTGGACGAGGTGGAGAAGGCCCACCCGGACGTTTTCGACGTGCTGCTGCAGGTCCTCGACGACGGGCGGCTCACCGACGGTCAGGGCCGTACCGTCGACTTCCGCAACGCGATCCTGGTGCTGACGTCGAATCTCGGCTCGCAGGCCGCCGACTTCACGATGGGTGACGAGGAGCGCCGCGACGAGGTGCTCGCCGCGGTCCGTTCCCACTTCAAGCCGGAGTTCCTCAACCGGCTGGACGACATCGTCGTGTTCCACGCGCTGACCAAGGACGATCTGACCCGTATCGTCGACATTCAGCTGGGACGGCTGCGCGCCCGGCTGGCCGACCGGCGGCTCACCCTCGAGGTGACGCCGGCGGCGGTGGAATGGCTGGGCGAGCACGGGTACGACCCGATCTACGGTGCCCGGCCGCTGCGCCGGCTGGTGCAGTCGGCGATCGGCGACTCGCTCGCCAGGGCGCTGCTGGCCGGCGAGATCCGCGACGGCGACACGGTGGTGGTCGACCTGGGCGGCGCCAAGGAGGGCCTCGCCGTCTCTCGCGGTTGACCCCGCACGAGCGAGGACCCCGGGAGTCTCCCGGGGTCCTCGGTGTCTTACTGGGTGGCCTCCCGCTGGCGGTAGGCCTGGGTCATCAGGACGTCCGTGATGGCGTGCTCGCCGTCGTCGGACCAGATCCGGATGCCGTCGCGGTGCAGTTGATAGCGCACGTCCGTGAAGCGGGTGCGGGTGTCGTCATGGTGCACGACGGTCAGGGTGTCGGCGTGGGGCATGGGACTCACCGGTCCTTGTCAGGTCTGGGGCGGCCGCGGCGTGGTCACGCGGCTCGCGTCGTGGGACAGGTGCCCGGATGCGGTCTGCCTCGGCCCTCGTCATGGGGATCGGGGGCGGGCGACTCCTGCGGGCAGGTGGCGTCGCCGGGGGTCTCTGCTGCCGGCGCTGCACCACGGACGGAAGTGTAGGGCTCATGATGTCCCCGTGTCGCCCCCTGATCGAGCGACCTATTTCTAGATATTTCATCCATCGTCGCACGATGCTTCCATAAGGTGCTCTCTGCCGTACCGCAGTCGCGCATATGGCGACCGCCCGATACGGTGTGCGGATCTAGATAGGGGGCAACGTGGCCGTTCCGACACATCCAGGACCTGTACCGCGAGCGCGGCCGACCATTGTGACGGTCGCCACCTACCTGCTCTACTTCGTGGCCCTACTCCAGCTGATCAGCGCGGTCGCCGCCTTCTCGGTGGCCGGCCGGGTGGCCGACGCGGTGAAGGGCGCGTTCGCCGGAACCGAGGCGGACGGCGCCGAGGCCGTCGTCACCGCCGTCCTGGTCGGCGGCGGGGTGATCAACCTGCTGCTCGGCATCGGCTTCGCGACGCTCGCGTTCTTCGACGGGCGCGGCAAGAACGCGGCCCGCATCGTCACCTGGGTCGTCGGCGGCCTGTCGCTCTGCTGCCTCGCCGCCGGGCTCAGCAGCAACGCCTTCGTCGGGGCGATGGATAGCCGCTCCAGCGGCGCGCCGAACCAGGACGAGGTACAGCGGCGGATGGACGAGGCGTTGCCGTCCTGGTACACGCCGACCACCACGACCCTCGTCGTGCTGGTGCTCGCCGCGATCCTGGCCACGATCATCCTGCTCGCGCTGCCCGCGGCGAACGAGTTCTTCCGCAAGCCGGCGGCGGCCGGCGGTTGGGAACCGGGCCAGGCCTACCCGGGAGGATATCCCGGTCAGGCGCCCTATTCCGGCCAGCCCTACCCGGGCCAGTCGCAGTACCCGGGCCAGCCGCCGTACCCGGGCCAGCAGTACCCGGGCCAGCCG
>Ga0081539_10003502_pt1 | contig 19186 bp, 14 predicted proteins | sample TabmetS4T2R2_FD_71023 | JGI IMG/M metagenome (GOLD analysis project Ga0081539, IMG submission 71023) | Tabebuia heterophylla rhizosphere microbial communities from the University of Puerto Rico - S4T2R2 | ecosystem: Host-associated > Plants > Roots > Rhizosphere ...
GAGATGCTGGCCGCTCGAACTTGAGACGACCCTCGGTTCTTCATCCCTTGGCGGCTGTCCGGCCTCTTGTCCGGATACCTACCGACTGACACACGACCACAGGCACGTGCGAAATTGGGCAAGGGTGGAAATAAGCGCTTTGAGTCCGCTTCGCAAGAATTTTTTTAGGCTGCGAGGAAATTTCCCTAACGCAAGCTTTCACTCTCGCGTGTGCTGCGTGCTTCGAGCGCGCGAAAATGAACAGCTGTTAAGATTTGAGAGCGTCTCGCGCGTGCTGATGAGAGAGGTTGAGCGATTGAAGTTGTGCCTGTGGCACAGCGCTTTCTTGCAGAGCGCTTCGCTCAGCCGCGGCGCGTGAACGGCTCGACGCGCTGGGCTGCGCGGATGAACGCCACCATGATGAGGACGCCGACGCCGAACAGCACCGCCTGCACGATGTGCGCCCACGTCTCCTGGGTGATGGGCAGATAGAGGGCGTCCGGCGGCAGCAGGATCGCAAGCGCCCAGCCGCCGGCGAAGGCCGCACCGAACACTTCGGCGCCGATCAGGATCGCGGCCGAGATGACGGTGATGACGCTCGGCCAGACGATCTGGCGGGAGGCGGTCGAGGGGGATTGCGTGCTCATCAATTGTTCCTCTGTGCGGGCCGCAATCTCTCCGAAAAGGCCGCCTCATACAAGCGCAAAAGGCGCAAAAATGCCGCATCGCGTGCTATAGATTCCCCGTAAATTTGCGGCGAAAAACGGGATTTTGTGATGTCTGAAACCCTCTCAACAACGGCCCTGTCGAGCGCGCAGGACAACCCGCTGCTGCGGCCCTGGCAGACGCCGTTCGAGACGCCTCCGTTCGACGAGATCCGGCCCGAGCACTTCCTGCCCGCCTTCGAGCAGGCGTTCGCCGACCACTCCGCCGAGGTCGCCGCCATCACCCACGATCCGGCGACGCCGGACTTTGCCAACACCATCACAGCGCTGGAGCGCTCGGGCAAGCTGCTGTCCAAGGTCTCGGCCGTGTTCTACGACCTGGTGTCGGCGCACTCCAACCCGGAGATCCTGGCGATCGACAAGGAGGTCTCGCCCCGGATGGCGCGGCACTGGAATCCGATCATGATGAACGCCGTGCTGTTCGGCCGCATCGCCATGCTGCACGAGAACCGCAAGCAGCTCGGCCTGACCGGCGAGGAGATGCGGCTGCTGGAGCGGACCTACACGCGCTTCCACCGCGCGGGCGCCGGCCTCGACGAGACCGCAAAACTACGGATGGCCGAGATCAACGAGCGGCTCGCCCATCTCGGCACCGGCTTCAGCCACCATTTGCTCGGCGACGAGCAGGAGTGGTTCATCGAGCTCGGTGAGGACGACCGCGCCGGCCTGCCGGAGAGTTTTGTGGCCTCGGCGAAGGCTGCGGCGGAAGAGCGCGGCATGGCGGGTAAAGCGATCGTGACGCTGTCGCGTTCCGCGGTGGAAACCTTCCTGAAGACCTCGGCCCGCCGCGACCTGCGCGAAAAGGTGTTTCGGGCCTTCACCGCCCGTGGCGACAATGGCAACGCCAACGACAACAACGAAACCATCGTGGAGATCCTGGCGCTGCGCGAGGAGAGCGCCCGCATCCTTGGCTTCCCGACCTACGCCGCCTACCGGCTCGAGGACTCCATGGCGAAGACGCCGGACGCCGTGCGAGGTCTGCTGGAGCGGGTCTGGAAGCCGGCCCGCGCCCGGGCGCTGGCCGACCGCGATGCGCTGCAGGCGCTGATCGCGGAGGAGGGCGGCAATTTTGCCCTCGCCCCCTGGGACTGGCGCTACTACGCCGAGAAGCTGCGGCAGGCCAAAGCCAATTTCGACGATGCCGCGATAAAACCCTATCTCGTACTCGATCACATGATCGAGGCCGCCTTCGACTGCGCGACCCGCCTGTTCGGCATCACCTTCACCGAGCGCAAGGACATCCCGGTCTGGCATCCCGATGTCCGGGTCTGGGAGGTGAAGGGCCGCGACGGCAGCCACAAGGCGCTGTTCTACGGCGACTACTACGCGCGCCCCTCAAAGCGTTCCGGCGCCTGGATGACCTCGCTGCGCGACCAGCAGAAGCTCGACGGCGCCATTGCGCCGCTGGTCATCAATGTCTGCAATTTTGCGAAAGGAGCCGATGGCGCGCCCTCGCTGCTCTCGCCGGACGACGCGCGGACGCTGTTCCACGAGCTTGGCCACGGCCTGCACGGCATGCTGTCTGACGTTACCTATCCCTCGCTGTCAGGCACCTCCGTCTTCACCGATTTCGTCGAGCTGCCCTCGCAACTCTACGAGCACTGGCAGGAGCGGCCCGAGGTGCTGCAGCGCTTTGCAAAGCACTACCAGACCGGCGAGCCGCTGCCGGAGGATCTCCTGAAGCGCTTCCTCGCCGCGCGGAAATTCAACCAGGGCTTTGCCACCGTGGAGTTCGTCTCCTCGGCGCTGCTCGATCTCGAGTTCCACACCCAGCCGGCGTCGGCCAGCCGCGATGTGCGCGCCTTCGAGCAGGCGGAACTGGAGAAGATCGGCATGCCTGCCGAGATCGTGCTGCGGCACCGCCCGACCCAGTTCGGCCACATCTTCGCCGGCGACCATTATGCGTCGGGCTATTACAGCTACATGTGGTCGGAGGTGATGGATGCGGACGCCTTCGGCGCCTTCGAGGAAGCCGGCGACATCTTCGACGCCGCCACGGCCAAGCGCCTGCACGACGATATTTATTCTTCCGGCGGTTCGCGCGACCCGGAGGAGGCGTATATTGCCTTCCGTGGCCGCGAGCCGGAGCCCGACGCGCTGCTCCGCCGGCGCGGCCTGCTCGAAACACCCGAGGCAGCCTGAGGTGAAGACGTTGCTTTATCGATTGGTGACGCTGCTTGCTCTCGCGGCCGGTGTCGGCCTTGGCGCTGCGCCGGCGCAGGCCCATCCGCATGTCTGGGTCACGTCTTCCAGCGAGCTGATCTATGCCGAAGACGGCTCGATCACTGGCGTGCGCCACGCCTGGACCTTCGACGACATGTTCACGACCTATGCGCTGCAGGGCATCGAGACCAAGACCAAGGGCGTCTACAGCCGCGAGGAGCTTGCGCCGCTGGCCAAGGACAATGTCGAGAACCTGAAGGAGTTCGGCTTCTTCACCTTCGCCAAGGCGGACGGCAAGAAGGAGAAGTTCCAGGAGCCGGTCGACTATTATCTCGAATACAAGAATGACGCCCTGACGCTGCACTTCACACTGCCGCTGAAGAATCCTCTCAAGCCGAAGCAGCTCGCGCTGGACATCTTCGATCCCGCCTTCTTCATCGATTTCAAGTTCGAGGAGAAGGATCCGATCAAGCTGGTCGGCGCGCCGGCGTCCTGCCAGTTGAAGGTGCAGCGGCCGGGCGAGGCTGATGTGAAGAAGCTGACCGAGGAAATGGTCGCCAGCGGCGACAACAGCAATTACGGCGCGATCTACGCCAACAAGATTCTTGTGAACTGCCCGTGAGCGCCCGATCCAGCCTCGCGCGCCATCTCGCGATCTTTGCCGTCGCATTGGCCGCTTTGCTGGCCTGCGACGGTCTTCTCCATGCGGTGATGGCGCAAAATCCGTTCGGCGGGCCGAAGGCCCCGGCCCAGCCACAGGTCGGCGGCATCGTCGGCTGGCTGCTGGCCAAGCAGTCGGAGTTCTACAAGGATATGTCCGCCACCATCCGCGCCGCCAAATCCGACGGCTCGGCGGTGTGGACCCTGCTGGTGATCTCCTTTGCCTACGGGATTTTTCACGCCGCCGGCCCCGGCCACGGCAAGGCGGTGATCTCGTCCTATCTGGTCGCCAATCAGGAGACCGCCTGGCGCGGCATCGCGCTGTCCTTCGTCTCGGCGCTGCTGCAGGCGCTGGTCGCCGTCGTGCTGGTCGGCATCTGCGCCTGGCTGCTCAATGTCACCTCGCAGATCATGTGCGGGGCGGAGAGGGCGATCGAGATCGCGAGCTACGGCCTGATCGCCGCCTTCGGCGCCCGCCTGGTCTGGACCAAGGGCGGCGCCTTCATCGGCGCGCTGCAGTCCCCGCGCGACGAGCCGGCGCTGGCTGGCGCGCATCAGCACGACCATGGCCATCATCATCACGGCCATGATGATCACGATCATCACCACGATCATGGCCATGTCCATGACGAGCATTGCGGCCATTCCCATGGCCCAACGCCGGATCAGCTCGCCGGCCCCGGCGGCTGGCGGCGCGGGCTGGGTGCCATTGTTGCGGTGGGCTTGCGGCCGTGCTCGGGCGCCATCCTGGTGCTGGTGTTCTCGCTGGCGCAGGGCCTGTTCTGGGCCGGCATCGTCGCCACCTTCGTGATGGGGATCGGCACTGCCATCACGGTCGCCACGATTGCCGTCATTGCCGTCTCCGCCAAGGACCTCGCACGGCGCCTGTCCGCCGGCCGCGAAGGCGGCGGCGCGCTGATCCTGCGCGGCATCGAGTTCGGCGCCGCCGGCCTCGTGCTGCTGTTCGGCATTGGCCTGCTGTTCGGCTATCTCGCCGCCGAGCGGGTGACCTGCCTGTGACGCGTCGGAAGATCCGACCGCCAGCCGCATACGACCAGATCTGGATTTGGTTTCAACTTCAGGCCGCGCCCAGATGCCGCGGGCCCGGCAGCTTCAGGCGGGCAAGATCGGTCACACCTGCTGCGATCCGCGATGCAGTCGGTAAGTTGTTTCAGTATTTGAATTTTTCAGATTTCCTTTCGCCAGCCTGGATCTTCGCGCGCGGATGCCTGCGAACTGCACCCGCTGCAAGCTCTGCCGTGTGATGCTCCTGCAACAGCATTTCGCCTCGGAATGTGTAGATGGTCTTGGCATTGGGGCGCTACATCCTCCCAAGGGGAATCAAGATGAAGCGTTTACTACCCGGCACAGGGGCGCTTGCGGTTCTGTGTCTGTCGATGCCTGCCTTTGCTGCCGATCTTCCGGCCCGCGTCACAAAGGCACCGCCTGTACCGGTGTCGCCGGCCTATAATTGGTCCGGATTCTACCTCGGTGCTCATGCCGGCTATACGTTCGGTGAGGGTGACAACATTTCGACGACCGGTCAGGCGGCCGCCAACATCGCCAACGTCGCCGGAGGTGCCCGCCCTGCGCTGGTTCGTCTCGAACGCGACGGATTCATCGGCGGCGGCCAGATCGGCTACAATTGGCAACTGACGCCGAACTGGGTGGTCGGCCTCGAGGCCGACATCTCCTATGTCGATATCCGCCGGGATGTCACTGTCGTGACGACGCCGCTGGCAGGCGGCGGCCTGCTCAACAACACGTTCCGCACGCGAATGGAATATTTAGGCACCGTGCGCGGCCGTGTCGGCTACGCCTGGGATCGCACGCTGCTTTATGCGACCGGCGGTCTGGCTTACGGGGAGGTCGACAATAGCGTGAACTTCTTCGGGACCGCCGGCCAGCTCCAGTTCACCGGCAGCAACCGCAGTACCGAGGCGGGCTACACGGTCGGCGCCGGCATCGAGCACGCCTTCGCGCCGAACTGGACCGCGAAGGCGGAGTACCTGTTCTATGATCTCCGCGATCGGACGGTGAACGTCGCCGTCATTCCCGGAAGCGGCGGTGGCGGGACCGGCTACAACAGCCGCTTCGACAATGACGGCCATATCGTGCGCGTCGGAGTGAACTACAAGTTCGGCGGACCGGGCATGCGCTGATCCGCGCGTCTCAGAGCATCGGAGGGAAAGCCCGGCCCGCGTGCCGGGCTTTTTCCTGTCGCCTTCGGTCGCTGCCGGCTCAGGCCGGCAACCATCCCTTGATAACAGGCATGAAGAAGATCGCCAGATTGATCGCGAAGCCGATATTCCACAGGATGGTGCGCAGCGTCGGCCGGTCGCCGAGATAGGTCAGCACGTAGGCCAGCCGCACGATCAGGAACAGCACGGCGAGCTCATCGATCAGCCGCTGCGGACCGGCGCGGAATTCCGCAAGCAGCACGGCCACCGCGAAAAACGGAAAGGTTTCGATGCCGTTGAGATGCGCGCCCAGTGCGCGCGAGCGCAGCGGGTCCTTGTAGAATTCCGCGTCGCGCGGCTTGCTGTTGTCGAAGGCGCGCCCGCCCAGCGGCTTGAAGGGCGCAATCGTCAGCAGATAGAGCAGGACGGCTCCAAGGATGCAATATTCGGCGATCGTCATGGTTCCCTCTGGCGCGCGGCAATGCCGCGGAGACAGTAGCGAACGCCCGCTTGCCTTGACAAGGATGGCGAAAAAGCGCGATTGCGAGGGCCATGAGCGTGGTTGCATCTCTCGGAAATGCCAGCGCGGCGCCGGCCATCAAGCCGGAGCGCATCGGCGTGCTGCTGGTCAATCTCGGCACGCCGGATGCCTGCGATGCCAAAAGCGTGCGCGTCTATTTGAAGGAATTCCTGTCCGACCGCCGCGTGATCGAGGACCAGGGCCTGGTGTGGAAGGCGATCCTCAACGGCATCATCCTGCGCGTGCGTCCGGCGCGGAAGGCGCTCGACTACAAGAAAATCTGGAATTTCGAGAGAAACGAGTCGCCGCTGAAAACCATCACGCGCTCGCAGGCCGAGAAGCTCGCCGCCGAGATCGCGGACCACGAGCATGTCGTGGTCGATTGGGCGATGCGCTATGGCAATCCCTCGATCCGCGCGCGCATCGATGCGCTGGCCGCGCAAGGCTGCAGCCGTCTGCTGGTGGTCCCGCTCTATCCGCAATATTCCGCCGCCACATCGGCCACCGTCTGCGACGAGGTCTTTCGCGTGTTGGCCGACATGCGCGCGCAGCCGATCCTGCGCGTGAGCCCGCCCTATTACGACGACCCCGACTATATCGAGGCGTTGGCCATCTCCATCAATGCGCATCTTTCGACGCTGCCGTTCCAGCCGGAGCTGATCGTCGCCTCCTTTCACGGCATGCCGCAAAAATATGTCGACGCCGGCGATCCCTATTACGGGCAATGCGTCGCGACCACCGAGGCGCTGCGCCAGCGGCTCGGGCTCGATGCGTCAAAACTGATGCTCACCTTCCAGTCGCGCTTCGGCAATGACGAGTGGCTAAAGCCTTACACCGACAAGACCATCGAGGAGCTGGCGAAGCAGGGCATCAAGCGGCTCGCCGTAGTGACACCTGGCTTTGCCGCCGATTGCCTGGAGACGCTGGAGGAGATCGCGCAGGAGAATGCCGAGATTTTCCGGCACAATGGCGGCGAGCAATTCTCGGCAATCCCCTGCCTGAACGACAGCGACGCGGGCATGGATGTCATCCGCCAGCTTGTGCTGCGCGAGCTTCAGGGCTGGATTTGATGCATCTGCATCCAGCAGCTTCGCGCGGCGGGCCAAGTTTTTGAATTAACGATTTACACGGCGAGTTGAGACCATCGTTTTCCCCAAGTGGAATGCCTACTTGCGGCCGTTTACGGTCGGTACATCTGGCGCATTCGTAAAGCCTTCCATACTTATTCTCTCAACAAGGGCCGGCTGAACCGGCACTGCCTTCGGGCAGACAAAAAACAACGGCTTTCGTTGCACGGCGAATGACGGGAATATGGTGTGGGCACGTCCCGTCCCGCGTTGGAGGATTTATGAGCGGCTTCGACATTTTCGCGATTGCACTGGTACTTCTCGTCATTGTCACCTTGTTCGCCGGCGTGAAGACGGTGCCGCAAGGCTACGACTGGACCATCGAGCGGTTCGGCAAATACACCCGTACGCTGTCGCCCGGCCTCAATCTGATCACGCCGTATTTTGATCGCGTCGGGCGCAAGATGAACATGATGGAGCAGGTGATCAGCATTCCCGAGCAGGAAGTGATCACCAAGGATAACGCCACCGTGACGGTGGACGGCGTCGCCTTTTTCCAGGTGTTCGATGCCGCGAAAGCGAGCTACGAGGTCGCCAATCTCGAGCAGGCGATCATCGTGCTGACCATGACCAACATCCGTTCGGTGATGGGCGCGATGGACCTCGACCAGGTGCTGTCGCACCGCGACGAGATCAACGAGCGGCTGCTGCGCGTCGTCGATGCCGCGGTCTCGCCCTGGGGCATCAAGGTCAACCGCATCGAGATCAAGGATATCGTGCCGCCGGCCGACCTCGTCGAGGCGATGGGCCGGCAGATGAAGGCGGAGCGCGTCAAGCGCGCCGACATCTTGCAGGCCGAAGGCCAGCGCCAGTCGGAAATCCTTCGTGCGGAAGGCGCCAAGCAGGGCCAGATCCTGCAGGCCGAAGGCCGCCGCGAAGCCGCCTTCCGCGACGCCGAGGCGCGCGAGCGTCTGGCCGAAGCCGAAGCCAAGGCCACGCAGATGGTCTCGGAAGCGATTGCCCGGGGCGATGTCGCCGCGCTGAACTACTTTATCGCCGACAAGTACATCAAGGCGTTCGGGCAACTGGCGGAGTCGCCGAACCAGAAGGTGCTGATGCTGCCGATCGAGGCGGTCAGCGTGCTCGGCTCGCTCGCGGGCATCGGCGAAATCGCACGCGCCACCTTTGGCGAGAGTGCGGCGTCCGCGACCGCGGCGGCGCGCCGTGGCGGCTCGGTGCCGAGCGCGGGGCCGACCCCGCCGCCGGCGCCGCAACGCTGAGCATGATCCGGAAAAGTGTGAAGCGGTTTTCCGAAGAGATCATGCTCAAATAGAGAGGGACGGTGGAGGCGTATCATGGCGGAGATGTTCGTCACCCTTGGCACCTGGAACTGGCTGATCTTCGGCTTCATCCTGATGGCGCTGGAATTGGCAGCGCCCGGCGTGTTCCTGTTCTGGCTCGGGCTTGCGGCGCTGCTGGTGGGGCTCCTGTCGTTCGCGATCACCCTGTCCTGGCAGACCCAGCTCCTGATGTTCGCGGTGTTTTCGGTGGCCGCCGTTCCGTTGTGGCGGCGCTTTGCGCTGCAATCGAGCGCGAGCCTGAGCAGCCCGTTCCTCAACCGCCGCACCGACGCGCTGGTCGGCCGCGAATTCACGCTGGAGAAGCCGATCGTCGACGGGTCGGGCACGGTGCGGATCGACGACACCATCTGGCGCGTCGCCGGCCCCGATGCGCCCGCCGGCAGCCGCGTCCGCGTGGTCCGCGCCGACGGCGCGAGCCTGACGGTGGCGATTGCGTAGATCTCACCCTCTCCCTTTGTGGGAGAGGGTCGCTTCGCGGCACGCGAAGCGGGGTGAGGGGTTTGTCTCCGCGGATAGAGATCCCTCATTGGACGCTGTGTTCGTGGATGCAGACCCCTCATCCGTCGCGGACTGCGTCCGTGCCACCTTCTCCCACAAGGGGAGAAGGTAAGCGGAGCACTTGGCTCGCTTCTCGGCAGCCTAACCCCGCTTCGCCCACCGCTCCGCAAATCGGCTCAGCGGCTGGAAGTTTTCGCTCAACTCTTTCCCCCGCGCCGTAAGGCGATAACCGTCGCCCGCTACCAGCTCGACAAAGCCCGCCTCGCGCAGCTCCGAAAGCCGCGCCTGCATGATCGTCGGCGAGGCCTCGTCGCAGGCGGTGCGCAGCGCGCGCGAGGTCAGCGCGCGGTCCTCGCGCAGCTCCCAGATGATGCGGAGCGTCCAGCGGCGGCCCAAGAGGTCCAGCAGGGCCATGATCGGCCGGCCGGTGCGGGAACCGCGGACGGCGGTCTTTTTCATGGCCGGCATGATCGAGGCCTCTTGTCGGTTGCTCGGCATTGTGATGTGCGCTACACATACAGTAGCAGGGGAGGACGTCCATGTCACGCATCGCGCCGCTGTCGCCGCCTTACGCACCTGAAATCCAGGAACAGTTCGATCGCGTCATGCGCGGCGCGCCGCCGCTGATGCTGTTCCGCGTCATGGCGGGCCAGAAGCGTGCCTGGGAAAAGTTCGGCGGCGGCAGCCTGCTGGATCGAGGGCCGCTCAGCTTGCGCGAGCGCGAGATCGTCATCAACCGCACCTGCGCGCTGAACCGTTGCGAGTACGAATGGGGCGTGCATGTCACGGTCTTTGCGCAAGCTGCCCATCTCACGGACGAGCAGGTGCGCGCGACTGTGTTGGGCGATGCAGGTTCGCCGTGCTGGTCGGAGGCTGAAAGGACCCTGATCGCGACCGTCGATGCACTGCATCACAGTGCAACATTGAGCGAGGCGGAGTTCGCGACGTTGAAGGCCCATTATGACGACGCGCAGATTCTGGAGATCATCCAGCTCTGCGGCTTCTATCGCACGGTGGCGTATCTGGCGAATGGCCTTGCGCTGCCGCTGGAGCCGAGCGCAGCGCGGTTTCCCAGTTAGTCGTCATTCCGGGACGCGCCACTTGGCGCGGGCCCGGAATCCATACTCCCGATGATGGTTATGGATTCCGGGCTCGCCGCTTCGCGGCGCCCCGGAATGACAGGCGAGAGACCTACGCCACGCCGGCGCGCAGCAGGTCGTGCAGATGGATGATGCCGACCGGCTTGTCGGCATCGGTCACGATCAGCGTGCTGATCCTCGACGACATCAGCTTGAGCGCTTCGCTCGCCAGCGAGTTGCTGGCGATGACCTTCGGGTTCCTGGTCATGACATCGTCGACCAATAACTCCATCAGGTCGGGTCGAATGTGCCGGCGCAAATCGCCATCGGTGATGATGCCGGCGACATGACCCCGCGCGTCGACGATGGCGACGCAGCCGAAACCCTTGGCCATCTCGACCAGCGCTTCGGACATTTTCGTGCCCATCGGCTTCAGCGGCACCGCATCGCCGGTATGCATGAAGTCGCTGGTGTGTTTCAGCATCGCCCCGAGCTTGCCGCCGGGATGGAAGTTGGCGAACTCCAGCGCGGTGAAGCCGCGGCCTTCCAAGAGCGCAATCGCCAGCGCATCGCCGATGGCGGCCTGCATCAGCGTCGACGTGGTCGGGGCCAGATTGTGCGGGCAGGCTTCGCGCACCTTCGGCAGCTCGAGCACGATTCGTGCGGCTGACCCCAGCGAGGACTCCGCGTTCGAGGTGACCGCGATCATCGGAATCGCAAAGCGCGCCGAGTAGTTGACGAGGTTCTTCATCTCCGGCTGCTCGCCGGACCATGACAGCGCCATGATCACGTCATCCGGCGTGATCATGCCGAGATCGCCGTGGCTTGCTTCGGCGGCGTGAACAAAGAAGGCGGGCGTGCCGGTCGAGGCCAGCGTCGCCGCAACCTTGCGGCCGATATGGCCTGACTTGCCGAGCCCGGTGACGATGACGCGGCCTTTGGCCTGCCGGATCAACTCGACCGCCGCGACAAAGGGCGTGCCCAGCGGGCCGCGCAGCGCGGCCGCCAGCGCCGCAATGCCGTTACTGCCCGCATCAAGCGTGCGCAACGCCGATTGCACGGCGTCGAGGGATGATGCGTCCTGCATCAGCGGTTTTGGATTGGTCATCGCGGGTTTCTTAACACGGTGGGGCGGGCAGGGCGACGCGCGCGGCCCGCCCGAAACGGCCCATTAACCATAATTGTTTTAACTCCATTAACGACGTTTTCGCGGCCTCGCGAGTGCGTCGGGTAAGTGCATGGATTGGTTGGAGTATTTTTATCGTGGGGTCGGGTCCAGCAAGGGGCCGGAACAGGCGCGTGATGAGCTCTCGCGCGCTTTTGCTTTGCCTTGCGCTGACAGTCCTTGTTCCCGCGCTCGCTGACGCCCAGACGCTGACGCCGGACATGCTGCGCCCGGTGCGCGGCGGTTTTGTCGCGCCGGAAGACCTGCCGCTGCGCAAGACCACGCCGGATCGGATCGAAGGCCTGCCGGAGCTGTCGAGCGATCCCCAATTGCGCACGACGCCGGAGAGATCCATGCCGGAGAGGTCCCCGCCTTCGCGCGTCGGCCAAACTCCGACCTACGGCGTCCCTGCCGCCAATGGCGCCGCCGACACCGGCTACGACTCGCTGAACCGCAAGCGCAAGAAGCCGAAATATTATCCGGGCGAGGCGAAGCCTAAGCCGCCGGTTGGGCCCGGCAGTCAGCCCCCGCCGCTGGTGGCGCCGATCGTCTCTGGCCGCGCCCGCATCGCGCCGCCGCCGTCGGATGCCGCCAACAAGCCTCCCTTGCCGCCGGCGATGGCTGGCACGGTGGCCGGCCAGCCCGTGCGCAAGCGGCTGAAGATCGACGACGATCCGTTCGGCGCGGTCGGCGACTATGTCGGCAGTTTCCTGGTCAAGGGCGCCGTCGAGCTTTCCGCCGGCTACGACACCAATCCCGGCCGCCTCGCCGTGCCGCAGGGCTCGCCGTTCTACGTCATCGCGCCGGAGTTTTTGGCGGTGTCCGACTGGGAACGCCACGCGGTCGTCGCCGACCTGCGCGGCTCCTTCACCGGCTATCGCAACAACCTCGCGAGCCCCAATGGCACGCCGTTGTCGGCGCCGATCGATATCGACCGGCCGAATTTCATCGGCCACATCGACGGCCGCCTCGACGTTTCCAGCGACACGCGGCTGTTGGGGCAGGGGCGGCTGCTCGTCTCCACCGACAATCCTGGCAGCCCGAACATTCAGGCCGGCTTGCTGCGCTATCCCATCTACACCACCGTCGGCGGCAGCTTCGGCTTCGACCAGAATTTCAACCGCCTGCAGATCTCCGGCGGCGCCACCGTCGACCGCACCGATTATCAATGGTCGAAGCTGACCGACGGCACCTCGAGCAGCAATGACGACCGCAACTTCACCCAGTATGGCGGCGTCGGCCGCGTCTCCTACGAGGTGTTGCCGGGGTTAAAACCGTTCGGCGAGGTGCAGGGCGACACTCGCGTGCACGATCTCTATCTCGACCGCAACGGCTTTGCCCGTAACTCCAACGGCGGCTACGTCAAGGCCGGCACGTCGTTCGAGTTCTCGCGCCGGTTGACCGGCGAGATCGCCATCGGCTGGGCCGAGCGCACCTACGTCGACTCGCGCCTGCCGCGGCTTCAAGGGTTTTTGACCGCAGGCTCACTGGTGTGGACGGCAACCCCGCTGACGACGGCGAAGTTCATCACCGACACACAGATCGTCGAGACCACGCTGCCGTCTACCGCCGGCATCCTGGTGCGCACCTACACCTTCGAGGTCGACCACGATTTCCGCCGCTGGCTGACCGGCATCGGCAGGTTCAGCTACGGCACGCTCGACTACCAGGGCAACATCCGCCGCGACCAGACCTACTCGGTCTCCGGCGATCTCGTCTACAAGATGAACCGCAACATCTGGCTCAAGGGCACGCTGCGAAGGGACTGGCTGGAGTCGAATGTGGTAGGCGCGAGCTCGAATTCGACGGTGGTGATGGTGGGCGTGCGGGTGCAGAACTAGTTTCTGCACCGGCGCGGGCCACAAACTTCAAATGTCATCCCCCGCGAAAGCGGGGGATCCAGTACACCTCGGCGGCACGATTCTAGCTGAGGTCTCTGGAATACTGGGTCACCCGCATTTCGCGGGTGACGAACAAGGCAGGCCTACCGCGCCAGCTCCGTCTTCCCCATCAGGAACATGTCGATCGAGCGGGCGCAGAGGCGGCCTTCGCGGATGGCCCAGACCACCAGCGACTGGCCGCGGCGCATGTCGCCGGCGGAAAAGACTTTCGGCAGCGAGGTCTGGTAGTCGTTGAAATTGGCGCGGACATTGCCGCGCTGGTCGAGGTCGACGCCGAGCGATTTCAGCATGCCTTCGTGCACGGGATGGACGAAGCCCATCGCGAGCAGCACGAGTTCGGCGTTCAGCTCGAACTCGGTGCCGGGCAGCGGCTTGAACTTGTCGTCGACCTTGACGCAGTGCAGCTTCTGCACCTTGCCGTCGCTGCCTGAGAACTTTTGCGTCAGCACGGCGAATTCGCGGGCGGCGCCCTCGGCCTGGCTGGAGGAGGTGCGCATCTTCAAGGGCCAGTTCGGCCAGGTCAGCGCCTTGTTCTCCTGCTCGGGCGGGGCCGGCATGATTTCCAGTTGCGTGACGGACTTTGCGCCCTGGCGGAACGAGGTGCCGATGCAGTCGCTTCCGGTGTCGCCGCCGCCGATGACGACGACATGCTTGCCGCCGGCGAGGATGTCGGCGGCGCCGCCAAGCGGCTCGGAAGAGACGCGGCGGTTCTGCTGCGGCAGGAAATCCATCGCGAAATGGATGCCGGCAAGCTCCCGGCCGGGAATCGCGAGATCGCGGCCGGCCTCGGCGCCGCCGGTCAGCGCCACCGCGTCATATTCGGTGACCAGCCGCTTCGGATCGATGCCGCCCCTGGCGCCGACGAAGGCGCCGTAGTGGAACGTTACGCCCTCGGCCTCCATCTGGGCGACGCGGCGGTCGATGATGTGCTTTTCCATCTTGAAGTCGGGAATGCCATAACGCAGCAGGCCGCCGGCCTTGGCGTGCTTCTCATAGACATGCACGTCGTGGCCGGCGCGCGCGAGCTGCTGCGCGCAAGCCAAGCCCGCGGGGCCCGAGCCGATCACCGCGACCTTCTTGCCGGTCTTCTCGGTCGGCTCTTCCGGCTTCAGCCAGCCGTTCTCCCAGGCGCGGTCGACGATGGCGCATTCGATGGTCTTGATGGTGACCGGGTTCTCGTCGATGTTGAGCGTGCAGGACGCCTCGCATGGCGCAGGGCAGATGCGCCCGGTGAATTCCGGGAAATTGTTGGTGGAGTGCAAATTGCGCGAGGCTTCTTCCCAATTGCCCTGATAGACGAGGTCGTTGAAGTCGGGGATCTGGTTGTTGACCGGGCAGCCGGGCGTGCCCGGCGCGACCGAGCCGGTGCCATGGCAATAGGGGATGCCGCAATTCATGCAGCGCGCCGCCTGGTCGCGCGTGTCCTTCTCGCTCAGGGGAACGACGAATTCCTTGTAGTGCTTGATGCGCTCGGCGACCGGCGCGTACTTCCGTTCGTTCCGGCCGATCTCGAGGAAACCAGTGATCTTGCCCATTTAGCCCTGACGCCCTTGCATCTCGTTTGTTCGTCGTTCCGGGATGCGCCGTCAGGCGCAGACCCGGAACCTCGATGTTGTCTTGCGAGATTCCGGGTTCGCGCTTCGCGCGCCCCGGAATGACGCGTGTGGAATTACGCCCCGATCGCGATCTTCGGCTCGGCGTCGGCCTTGGCCTTCAATTCGCGCAGCGCACGGCGGTACTCGACCGGCATCACCTTGCGGAATTTCGGCAGCCACGCCTTCCAGTCGCTGAGAATCTCGGCGGCGCGGCGCGAGCCCGTCAGCTTGGCCTGACGGGTGATCAGCACGTGCAGCCGCTCGACATCCGACTCGAGCAGATTAGAGAACACGTCGACGCGGCCATGCGCCTCGAGATCGCCGGCGTGGTTGTAGGTGCCGGCGTTGATCATCTCTTCCGACAGCACGGGCTCCAGCTCGACCATCGAGAGATTGCACAGTTTCTCGAAATCGCCGGCTTCATCGAGCACATAGGCGATGCCGCCGGACATGCCGGCTGCAAAATTGCGCCCGGTCTTGCCGAGCACCACCACGATGCCGCCGGTCATGTATTCGCAGCAATGGTCGCCCGCGCCTTCGACGACGGCGATGGCGCCGGAGTTGCGCACGGCAAACCGCTCGCCGGCGATGCCGCGGAAGTAGCACTCGCCCTCAATCGCGCCATACATCACGGTGTTGCCGACGATGATGCTCTCTTCCGGCACGATGCCGCCGTTGCGCGGCGGCTTGACGATGATGCGGCCGCCCGACAGGCCCTTGCCGACATAGTCGTTGCCTTCGCCTTCCAGATCAAAGGTGACACCATGCGCCAGCCACGCGCCGAAGGCCTGGCCCGCGGTGCCCTTGAAGCTGACATGAATGGTGTCAAGCGGCAGCCCCGTATGGCCGTAGATCTTCGCAACCGCCCCGGACAGCATCGCGCCCGCGCTGCGGTCGGTGTTGTTGATCTCTTCCTCGATCCTGACCGGCGCGCCGCGGTCGAGCGCGGACTTCGCTCTCTCGATCAGGCGGCGGTCGAGCACGGCGTCCAGATGATGGTTCTGCGGCTCGGAGTGATAGATTTTCTGGCCCTTCTCTTCCTTCTGGCGCACGAACAGCTTTGAGAAGTCAAGGCCCTTGGCCTTCCAGTGCGCCACCAGGCTCGTCTGGTCGAGCATCTGGGTCTGGCCGACCATGTCGTCGAACTTCCTGAAGCCGAGCTGCGCCATGATCTCGCGCACTTCCTCGGCGACGAAGAAGAAGTAGTTGATCACATGCTCGGGCTGGCCGGTAAAACGCTTGCGCAGCACCGGATCCTGCGTCGCGACGCCAACCGGGCAGGTGTTGAGGTGGCACTTGCGCATCATGATGCAGCCGGCCGCGATCAAGGGCGCCGTGGCGAAGCCGAATTCATCCGCGCCCAGCAGTGCGCCGACCACGACGTCGCGGCCGGTGCGAAAACCGCCGTCGACCTGCACCGAGATGCGGCTGCGCAGCCGCTCGCGCACCAGGGTCTGGTGCGTTTCGGCCAAGCCAATCTCCCATGGCGAGCCGGCATGCTTGATCGAGGTGAGCGGCGAGGCACCGGTGCCGCCCTCGAAGCCTGCGATGGTCACATGATCCGCACGCGCCTTGGCAACGCCGGCAGCGACCGTGCCGACGCCGACCTCCGAGACCAGCTTCACCGAGACCTGGCCGTCGGGATTGACGTTCTTCAGGTCATAGATCAGCTGGGCGAGGTCTTCGATCGAATAGATGTCATGGTGCGGCGGCGGCGAGATCAGGCCGACGCCCGGCGTCGAATGACGCACGCGCGCAATAGTCGCGTCGACCTTGTGGCCGGGCAACTGGCCGCCTTCGCCGGGCTTGGCGCCCTGCGCCATCTTGATCTGCATCATGTCGGAGTTGACGAGGTATTCGGTCGTCACGCCGAAGCGGCCCGAGGCGACCTGCTTGATCGCCGAGCGCATGGAATCGCCGTTGGCCATCGGCTTGAAGCGGTCGGCTTCCTCGCCGCCTTCGCCGGTGTTGGACTTGCCGCCGATCCGGTTCATCGCGATCGCCAGCGTGGTGTGCGCCTCGCGCGAGATCGAGCCAAAGCTCATCGCGCCGGTGGCAAAACGCTTGACGATTTCCTTGGCCGGCTCGACCTCGTCGAGGGCTACAGGCTTGCGCTTGTCTTCCTCGGCGGTCTTGATGCGGAACAGGCCGCGCAGCGTCACCAGCCGCTCGGACTGCTCGTTGAGGATCTTGGCAAAGGCGCGATAGCGCTCCTGCGAATTGCCACGCACGGCATGCTGCAGGTTCGAGACCGACTCCGCGGTCCAGGCGTGATCCTCGCCGCGGGTGCGGTAGGCATATTCGCCGCCGACATCGAGCGCGGTCTTGTAGACCTGCGCCTCACCGAACGCATCGGTGTGCCGCCGCACGGTTTCCTCGGCGATCTCGTTCAGGCCCACGCCCTCGATGCGGGTATGGGTGCCTGCGAAATACTTGCCGACGAAATCGGCCTTGAGGCCAACGGCGTCAAAAATCTGCGCGCCGCAATAGGACTGGTAGGTCGAGATGCCCATCTTGGACATCACCTTCAAGAGGCCCTTGCCGATCGACTTGATGTAGCGCTTGACGATCTCATAGTCGTCGAGCGAGCCCGGCAGCTTCTCCTTCATCGCGATGATGGTTTCGAACGCCAGGTAAGGATTGATCGCCTCGGCGCCGTAGCCGGCAAGACACGCGAAGTGATGCACCTCGCGCGGCTCGCCGGATTCGACGACGATGCCGACCGATGTGCGCAGGCCGGTGCGGATCAGATGATGATGCACGGCCGCGCAGGCGAGCAGCGAGGGGATCGGAATCCGGTCGGTGCCGGTCATGCGGTCGGACAGGATGATGATGTTGACGCCCTCGCGCACCGCGCCTTCGGCGCGGGCGCAGAGCTCGTCGAGCACCTGCTCCATGCCCGCGGCGCCGAAGCCCGCGTGGAAGGTGGTGTCGAGCGTGCGCGACTTGAAATGGCTGTCGCCGATCTCCGAGATCGAGCGGATCTTCTCCAGATCCGCGTCGGTCAGGATCGGCTGGCGCACCTCGAGGCGCTTGGTCGAGGCCATGCCCTGCAGGTCGAACAGGTTCGGCCGCGGCCCGATGATCGAGACGAGGCTCATCACGAGCTCCTCGCGGATCGGGTCGATCGGCGGGTTCGTCACCTGCGCGAAGTTCTGCTTGAAATACGTGAAAAGCTGCTTCGGCCGGTCCGACAGCGCCGAGATCGGCGTGTCGTTGCCCATCGAGCCCGTCGCCTCCTCGCCGGTGGAGGCCATCGGCGTCATCAGGATGGTGATGTCTTCCTGCGAATAGCCGAACGCCTGCTGCCGGTCGAGCAGCGGCAGGTTGGAGCGCACGCTTCCGTTCGGCGCATCCGGCAGCTCCTCCAGCACGATCTGGGTGCGCTGCAGCCAGTCGCTGTAGGGATGGCTCTTGGCAAGCTCCGCCTTGATCTCGTCGTCGGGAATGAGGCGGCCCTGCTCAAGGTCGACCAGCAGCATCTTGCCGGGCTGCAGCCGCCACTTGGTGACGATCTGCTCCTCCGGAATCTTCAAGACGCCCATTTCGGACGCCATCACGATGCGGTCGTCGCTGGTGACGAGGTAGCGCGCCGGGCGCAGCCCGTTGCGGTCGAGCGTAGCACCAATCTGGCGGCCGTCGGTAAAGGCGATCGCGGCGGGTCCGTCCCACGGCTCCATCAGCGCGGCGTGATACTCGTAGAAGGCGCGGCGCTCTTCATCCATCAGCGGATTGCCGGCCCACGCCTCCGGAATCATCATCATGACTGCGTGCGGCAGCGAGTAGCCGCCCTGCACTAGGAATTCGAGCGCGTTGTCGAAACAGGCGGTGTCGCTCTGCCCTTCGTAGGAGATCGGCCAGAGGCGGCTGATGTCCTTGCCGAACTTTTCGGAATGCACGCTGGCCTGCCGCGCCGCCATCCAGTTGACATTGCCGCGCAGCGTGTTGATTTCGCCGTTATGGGCAATCATCCGGTAGGGATGCGCCAGCGACCAGGTCGGGAAGGTGTTGGTCGAGAAGCGCTGATGCACCAGGGCGAGGGCGCTCTCGAAATCCTTCTCGTGCAAATCGGGATAGTACTTGCCGAGCTGGTCGGCGAGGAACATGCCCTTGTAGATCACGGTGCGGCAGGAGAACGACACCGGGTAATAGCCGGCCATGCCGCGATCACGGCGCTGGTAGATCGCCTGCGAGATCGACTTGCGCAGGATGTAGAGCCGGCGCTCGAAATCGTCGGTGGTCTTGCCGACGCCGTTGCGGCCGATGAACACCTGCATGTGATAGGGCTCGGTC
>Ga0081539_10003503_pt1 | contig 19186 bp, 22 predicted proteins | sample TabmetS4T2R2_FD_71023 | JGI IMG/M metagenome (GOLD analysis project Ga0081539, IMG submission 71023) | Tabebuia heterophylla rhizosphere microbial communities from the University of Puerto Rico - S4T2R2 | ecosystem: Host-associated > Plants > Roots > Rhizosphere ...
TCGTCACACAAAGGTGGCACCGCGCCACGAGTTCATTCGCTGCCGGCGACACACGTTCTCACTAAGTACGGACTGATCGATCCGCGCGGAGTTCCAGTTTCAAGAAGTTCCAACTCCCGCTGGCGCGGATGATAACGTGCTCAAGCGGCTGGTCAGGGACGAATGTAACTCCAGCCTTGCTCTTGCAACTCCATAAGGCGCACCACCCCGGAGCCAACCACAGATGCCTGAGAGACCAGCGCGATGCTCTTATTTTCCTTTCGCGCCATGTTCTCCCTCGTATTGCCACAAGCCTTGAAGGAGACGGCCGAGCCGGCTTCGGCCATCTTACGCAGGCGGTCCTTTACCGGCGAAGTGTCCTCGCGCAGCATGTGCAGACCAGGACCGAAAGCGACGATCTCCACCTCGACCGGCTCACCGCGCGACTTGTAGTACTGCTCCACATTGCTGGCGTTATTCAGCGCCAAGTTCATCATTGCCGGCTCATCAGAGTTGACCTGCAACACCAAGCGGTGAGCCTTCGCGGCGGGCTCCCGGCCCTCGAGCGTCACTGGCCCGAGCAGGAGGTACACCAGTGCGCCAATGAGGACGACGGGAACAAGGTAGACAAGCCTCGTCATCAGGGCCTCCGCTGCAGGTTTGAACCATGCGAATTTAAGGTCGGGCCTGAACGACTGTCTCGGTGCCAATTGCAGGGAACAGCCAGGCGCGCCGTCACGGCTTTCAGCTGCTCAAGCCCGTACGACCCTTCGAGGGTGGGGCCATTGGGGAAGACGACACGAATTGCCAAGCGCCCTTCCCGCGGCAGCGCGCCCAGAAAGCGGTCGGGCTCGGCCTTCAGCGCCAGTCCAGGCCCCGTGGCCGCCGGCACGAGCGGGACGGCGAGCGGAGTTCCGCCATTGGTGCTATAGGAAACGAGATAGTCCTCTGGGCGACGCGCAAAGCCCTTGCTCGTTGACAGGACCAGTTCGGAACGCCCGCCGCGGCATCGGATGGAAAATTGCAACCCGGACCCGTCGTTGGCATTCAATTCAGAACTGGCAATGGCAACCGGCGAGTAGTCGAGTGGCGACATGGTCTCGCTCACCACCCACTCCGTCAGCCGCGGCGATTCGGGCGCCGGTTCTTGTGGGGGCGAAGGCGAAGGTCCAATGTCGCTGGCCAGACGGTCCAGACATTCCACGCGCCCGATGCCCACTAGCGCCGAGCAGGCGCGCAATTTGTCCACGGCGTCGGGTGGGACCTGTGCAAGTGCAGAACCGGCGATCGAAATGCAGCAGAGGAGTGCCGCATGTTTCATTGCCTGCTCGCCGACTTGCGATCCTGGCGGTCAAGCCACTCCTGCGCGGCCGGAAAACGCACCAACCCTGGCACTGATCCGCGCAAGTTCACGGTCTTCCACTTGGCGTCGAATCCCGTGACCTGCAGCTGGTCAATTCGCGAGAACAGGTGGTCAGTGAATCGCGCAACCCGCTGATAGCGGTTGCTGCCAGTTGGCCAGTTATAGGCGACCAGCACCGTCGGCACCGCAATGGTCGATATACGCTCGCCCTGCTTGACAAGAGCGGGGTAGTCCGAGCCCTCGAGCGTGGCGGGCAGATAATAGTCCTCCAACCGCGCCTCGTAGGGTACCGGCAGGAAGTGGAATCCACCGTCCCATCGATTGCGCAGGAATGCGTCTACCGGTTTGGACGTAACGAATACCACCGCGGCAATGTCAGCATCGCTGCGCATCTTCTGGAGGGCAAGCGGATGGGGAATGAAGGTCTTCTGCACGTCGATGCCCAACCGGCTGAAAATCAACGGGCCGGAGTAGGCTGCCGTCGTGCCCAGGGTGTTGAAGTTCACTTTCTTTCCCGCAAGATCCTTTAGACTTTGAATCTCGGGACGCACGAAGACGTGCATTTCCGACGGAAAGAGATTGACCAGATAGGTCACATGCCGCCGGATATCAGGAAGCTGAATTCGATACTCATCGAGCGCGTCGGCATTGATGATCGCGAGGTCGATGCCACGCAGATACAGCAGGGAGTTGACGTTTTCGGTGGGCCCTCGGGTGACGATTGGCAGGACGTGCAGGTTTTCGCCGTCGTCGACCACGCGAGCCATTTCGGACGCGAGGCGCAGGGGAGCTCCTTCCAGCAGACCGGCGGCCAATCCTACCGTCCATGCATTGAACTTCTCCTGCTGCGCCTCGTAGGAGGCCAAGCGTCGGCCGCCTTGGTCCTGGGCTTCGGCCGTCCAGCCCTGGGCAAGGGAGACGAGGACCAGCGTCAGTGGCAGTGCCGCACGGAACTTCACACCATTCCCCCTCTATTCGGGCAAACTCTTGAGTCGCTCGGTCGCTTCGATAATGCCGGCGGCCTCGGCCGCGCGATAAAGTTCGCGCGCCTTGGCGATGTCGGGCTTGGTGCCAAAGGTTCTCCAGACCGACAGGAGGGCGGGATCGTAGGTCTCCGCCAAGGCAAACAAGGGAACCCCACCGCCGCCTTCGACGCAGTTTTCCAGAATCGCCCGGGCGGCCGCTATGTTGCCCTGTTCGCGCAGCTGGGCAGCGCGGGCCATAAGGCGATCGATGGCGGCCTCCGGCGCAAAAGCCGGTGGTTCCGGCCTTGCGGGTACAGACGGTCTCTCGGGTGCACCGAGGTCGGCGAGCGAGGGTGCACCAGATGACTCTGGCATGGACGCCGACGATTGTGCCGATGCCAGCTGCTCTTCGAGAACGCGGCTGTGAGCGCGCTCCTGGACAAGCAGGGAGGCGTATGTAGCCGACATCGCTTCTGCGGCTTGGAGCCTGTGGCGAAGATCGTCAAGCGCCTGGTTCTGCGCGGCGTTGGCAATGACCGCGGTTTCGAGAGGCAGGAGAAGTTCCGTTGCTTCTGTGGCGTTGGCCATTCCGGATTGCGTCGGCTGCACGCTCTTTTCGAGAGGGAATTTCTGCATTGGCTCGCTCGCTTCGCCCTGCGCTGGGTCGCCGTTATTGACGAGCAGGCAAGCCAATCCCCCTGCCACCAGCAAAAACACCGCGGAAATCGTGCCAACCGAAAAGCGACGCCGAGCCGGTGCCGTACGCCCCTCGGCCGGCGGCGATGTAGGGGGATGCTGAAGGATCGAGGTAGCAGAGGCGTCTTCCGCGCAACCCTCGGAGCGCTGGCGTTGTCCCATCTTGCGCTGCGCCGCAAGTTCGCGGGCAAGGTTTCGATAGCGGACCACGTCGGGACCGCATTCTGCCGCCGTCGCAGGCCCCGACGGTACCGCCCTTAGATCACCCTTCTGTTTGCTTCCAGCCTCAGTAAAAGAAGCCATTTTTCTATTCTTATTTGTTAATTGAATGATATAGACGAAAAGAACACATATCCGCAAAATGTCTCTTCAAGTGTGATAATCTTCCTACATCTTTACGACAAACTAGATGGAGCGATCGTGCGGGAAACGGCAAAAAGACGCTGGAAAGATGCGGTTTCGAAACCGTGGAATCACAACGATGTCATTGCGAAAGCCGAACTACCGAATCCCTCCTCCGCAAATGAGCCGGCGAGCGGGCCGGCTTTGGCAGATCACGGAAAGACAGAGTTGTGTTCGGCGTCGGGATCAGACAAGGGGCAGGTCAACCGAGACAGAGAACCCGCCATCGGCACGATTGTCCAACCTGACGTCGCCTGCAAGCAGACCAGCGTTGCGTTTGGTGGTGTAATAGTGTCGTCGGTGGAACGAACCCTCGTCAAAATGGCCGTTGATGGAGCGCGGGCGGGTATTGGCATGCTCGCGCTCCCAAAGCGATTCGAGGACATCTGGAGAGACCCAGGACCCCTGATCCTCGACACGTACCACCGCGATGTTGTTTTGCGTCGCAACAAGAATGCTTATCGAGCCACGCTCAGGTGAGGCCGCAGCCGCATTGCGCACAACATCGTCCAGCAACGCCGCAAGCATACCCTCCGCTGCATAGACGAACACGCTGTCCTGCAGATGAACAGATATCTGCAAGGCCTTCGCCATGAACCGGGGTTGTGCACGCCGCAAAGCTTCACGCATTGCATCGGCGACGTCTTCCATCTGGCGAGGGGCGACGATCAGAGACGCCGTCTCCTCGTCTAACCGCTGGGCAACTTCTATAATTTCGGCCATTCGTTCGACATTGGCTTCGGCGGCGTCGAGGGCTGCATTCAACATGACATCGCCGGCCGCGACGTGGCTCCGGACACGCCGAATTGCGATCTTCACCACGGAGAGAGGCGACGTCAGGGCGTGGGCGTAATCACCGGCTGCTCGATTGATCAACGAGGCAATCTGGTTGATTTCGCCCATCAGCAGATTGATCCGGCCCAGGTCGCTTGCAAGTTCCCAGACCGGCGCGCCTCCACCGTAGCCTGAAAAAGGTTTGCGCTGTCGTCGGATTTCCTCCACCAAGGCTGCGTGAGCGCGAAGCCTCGGCGCCAAGCTGAGTGCCAACAGCGCCATCAGCAGGATGGGGACCAACGCCAGCAATACCGGCCATAAGATAACCGAGTTGGCTTCACTCGAGCAGCCTTGGCAACTGGATTGCAGTGATGCTCGCATCAAGTCGCCGCCAACGCCTCCCGGCTTTATCTCCACCATTGACTGCTCCGACTGCCAATGGGAGGGTTGCTCAAGGCGGTTCTGCAGGTCGATCACGCGACCAGCAAGGATGGCATTGGCAAGGACAGCTATGCCCAGGACACACCCTAACTTCAGCCGGAAGGAAGAAGGTGCCGAGGAACACCAGCTAGTCCAGGGTTTAAGGAGCCGACGACGTGCCCTTTCCCCAGCAATATCCAAAGGACGTATAGGTCTGGATCTCGTTGAAGTCGGGGCAATGTGCTTTGAACTTCTCCCGGATGCGTCGGATGGCTGATCGGACGTTGATGCGGTAGCCATGTTCCCCACTCCCGGCCAAGAATCCGACGTGATGCATGCAATCGTAAATCTGTCGGTACGTGATGAACGAGCCAACGTTGGACGCGAGCAGATGAACGATCCTGAATTCCGACACCGTCAGTCCGACGTCGATGCGATCCCAATAGGCGCGGTTTGTGCGCGCACGCAGGATTAGCCGTCCACAGTGGAACGTCTCTTCGGCAGCGGAACTGGTGAGGACGTGCTGATGACTGACCGCGAGCCTCAGACGGGCCGCGAGCACCGCAGTGCCTCGTGACTTGTCTACAAAGTCGGCCGCGCCGCGCTGGAAGGCCAACCGCTCGTGCACTGGGCTATTGCGTCCGGTGAGGAACACGACCGGCCAGTTTACGCCGCGCTCCCGGATCTGACAAATCAGCTCGATTCCCAGGGTGCGCTCCAACCCCCAGTCGAGCAGGACTACATCTGCAACAAGTCCGGCTGTCACGGCTTCCATCATAGCCTCGCCATTCGCGAAGGCATGGACGGTGAACCCCTCCTCCACCAACTCGGCCTCGACGGCGAGCCGGTAAAAGTCGTCATCCTCGACAAATATCACCTGAACAGTTGTCGGGCGCGCTACTTCAGTCGACGTATCGAGCCGACCAGCTCGTGCCGCCATGGCAGAGCGAAGTCCCATCTGCATTCCACACCTCCTCCTTAAACGTACCCCCATTAGCCTTGACTAAAACCACCGGCAGCTCCCAAAAGCTGACGACAGCCCGATGCAGCCTCAAAAGTGACGTTCGCAGCGCTTTGTGTGGCTTCTTGCCCTCATTAAGCAAGATGTTACCAATAAGAAGCAAAAAAAACAAATAAGGCATTATGCACCGATGCCAGAGGAAGACATCGTAAGTCGCGACGTTTTAAGAAATTTCGCCGAACAGAGCTTCTGTACGACAGCGAACAGTGTGGTGGTGATCCCAAACCCGTGATATGGAAAATGGCGACCGCGTCGAGCGAAGCGCTTTCGCCAGCCACTGGAAAGTGGCAATGCGATTTTGATTGGGGAATTGCGATTACTGCCCATCAGAGAGGCGCCCGGGTGCTGATCGTAGAGGACAATGAGTTCCTCGCGATCGATCTCGAAATGACGTTGTCCAGTTGCGGATACGAACCGACCGTCGTCACTACGGTGGCAGCGGCGCTGCAGAAAATGGCGCAACTCGAGGTCGATGCCGCGGTGCTCGATGTCAGCCTCTTTGGTGGTGAATCGGTCTATCGGGTGGCGGACGCGCTCACGGCCGCAAACGTTCCTTTCGTCTTTCTTACTGGTCGCACCAGGCATCATCTACCGCCCCGTCTTAAAACTGCAAGACTCCTGTCAAAACCGTACAAAATTGCCGAACTGTTGGCCGCGCTTCAGGAAGCAGGCGCTCGCCCTACGCCGAGCCGGAAGGATCTTCCGAGCGATGGAAGAAAGTCACAGTGACACCGTGGGGCTCGGTGCGGGACACCTCAAAGCGTGCCCCCAGCCGCCGCGCCAACGTCGATACGATGCGGCTTCCTACCCCAGCAGCGCGGACCGCGGCGTGCGAGTCACAGCCCACGCCGTTGTCTGAGACGCAGAGCTGCCATCCCAAAGGGTGATCGGCGAACGTCACGTGAATGAGACCTGGCATGTCTCCCCGAAATGCGTGCTTCAATGCATTGATCACAAGCTCGGTCACCAGCAGACCAATGCTGATGCAAGTATCCGCCGGCAGGGAGACTTCGTCGGCTTCGACCCGTAGCTCTATCTTTCTCGACGGATCGATCAGGGAACTCGCGAGGCGACTGCACACAATCGACAGATATCGCGAGATATTGCCCACTCCAGCGTCATCGGCAGCGTCGAGTTGCTCCTGAAGTTCCGCAATCGACAGGACACGCTGATGAACGTCCTCAAGATGTTGACGCGCATCTTCCGATTGCACAAGGTGAGCCTTGATGCGCACCACGCTCGCTATGATCTGCAAGCTGTTCGCAATGCGATGCCTCATCTCCTCCAATATCAATTCGCCACGCTCCATTCGGTCGACCAACCCCTGCGCCACCAGCGTTCGCTCGGTGACGTCTTCGACCACCAGCAGCGTCGGTCGATGAGAATCGTCAGGCGCACTGGCAGGGACCAGAACCAGGGACCGCGGCTGACCGGAGCCGTCGGGATACAGTATGGTGTCCCACGGCTCGTCACCCGCCCCCCCCTCGATCAGGGATCGGATGTCGCCGCCGCGCTCCACCATCGCCTTGCGCAAGCGATTCAGGATGGTGTCGAGTTTGTCAGTTCCCGTCGTGAACGCATCTCTAAATTCGGGACTGGCACCGACTAAGCGCAGATCGGCGTCCAACACTGCCACGGGTCCCACAAACGACGCGGCATTGCCCGCGCGCCTACCTTGTTGCACCACGGCCTCCCATACCGGAGCCACTACCTTATTTTTGTTTTGTCGTCACGATCTTACCGACCGTAGCAGGTAAGGCCCGTGACCATTCGCGAGCATTCGTGTGCCCTGTAGTTGCAGCGTTGCAGCCGTACAATGCCCCGTCCGAAAGCACCGAGTCTTCTCGACCGCTTACGCAGTTCCGTCGGCATTCGCTGAAGCAAAGGCATGGCGGGTAGCGCGTTGAAGCATAGTGGCCGCCGCCACGCGACCACTGCTCTGCCGGATCCCCTGCACGGCAAGCTCGACGAAGGCCTCCGCGACCTGTTCGAGAGCGATGCCACTGGAAAGCAGTGGCTTCAGTGCCGCGGCCTCGATGTACAAGACAATTTGCTGCTTGAGCTGCTCTTGCGACAGCTCTGACGGTACAAACTGCTCATGAAGGCAGCATTCGCGGTCACTGGCCGAGAGGTTGGACCGGACCATCGAGCTCTTAGCCATTCATGCCTCCATGTCCAACTGTCGTGTCGTCATTCAAAAGAATTCGGAAGCGACTCGAAGAGCTTGGAATCGGGCACTGCACCAAGGATCGGCGAGCGCCCGCCGACGGCAAGAGCCGTGTCCAACAGGACCGTCGCAGACCGAACACCGTAGGTAACCATTTCCTCAGCGTCGACCCTGGCAAAGCGGGTAACCGCAAGAAGCGACAAGAGTGCCGCAAGCTGGCCGACATCGATGCGGACCTGCGCCTTCCGAAAGGCGAGGGCGAACAGTGTGAGAGATGCGACTCCTATAAAGAAGCCGGCGACGATCTCGACCCCACTATGGAATCTCAATGCCCACCGAGTCGCAGCCAAGGCCAGCAACAGGAGCGCAGTGGCGATGTAGGCCGACCAACGAACCAGCGCCCGGCTCGACGAAACCAGAATCATCATGCAAGACCCGTACACGGCCGTTGCGATGGCAACATGCCCGCTCGGACTGCGAAGACGCGGAGTTTGGTGAGGATCATGGACCAGAAGCAGTCCAATCTTGGTCCCGACTGTCAGGAGGATGGACAGTCCGATGGCGAAGCCGAAATCTCGAGCGAGCCGCCGCCGTTCCGGAACGATCCACAGATAGAAGAAGCCGCCGAGAGCAACGAGCAACAAGAACGTCGGATCACCGAGAGCCGTGAACTTCTTCAAAGCAGCTTCCGACGGAACCGAGTCCATTGTCGTGCTGTGGCTAATGCAAAACTACGATCGCGCCATGGCATCGGCCACCGAGCGAGTAAGCTTCCCGGCATCGGCCGCCGGGTCGCCGGCACCCTCGCTGTTCGCCGCGACGCACACCGACAAGGCAGTCAACGCAATGAGGCCAAGACGGGCGACCCGACCGTTGGCGCCGACCACTCCCCGGGAGGCTGCCACCGCCTGCAGCAAGGTCTCATGACGCGCAGCGACTTCCGGCGAGAAGCGCGACCCCACCTCGCGAGCCGGATTGCCCGCGACGATAGCATATGGACGAACATCGCGCGTCACGACCGAGCCCGCAGCGACTATAGCGCCGCGGCCTACCACGACCCCACTGAGAACAATGGCTCCATAGCCTATCCAGACGTCGGAGCCGATGACCACTTCGCCATTGCGATCGCGCTTCGCATAATCGGCGTCGCCTACCCAAGGGGCGCGCCGAATAGACTTGCCGACCACAGTGTAATCGTGATCGTGACGACCCACGATGCCGACGGCATTGGCGATCATGACTTCGTCGCCAATCTTGCCGTCACACTCTATGGTGCAGAGCTTTCCGATATACACGGCGTGTCCGATCGCAAGTCGGCGGGGTGCATAAATCTTGGATCCGATTCCAAGGTGCAGGTCCCCATGACAAATAACGTTGCCACGGATGGCGTACAGCTTGAAAAGCCTCAGCCAGAGCGGCCGCAACAAGTTGATCAATAGTCTCATTGCACGCTCCGGCCTGGAGTTGCGCGCGCTTTTGACAACGGGACGATGACACTTGAACATCGCGTCATGGAGGCGACGCGCAGAACTGCCGCTCGCAGTGCATGGGACAGGGTGGCATTGTCAGGCTTCTCCGTCGCGTCCTTTCCCAAGCAGCTCGCGAGGATGACGTCAGCGAGGGCCATGATGAGCAACGCCACACTGACCATGATCGTCCCCAACGACATCACGATGCCGCCACTCCGTAGAGTCTTGTGACCTTTCGACTCCAAAGAAATTCCGAACAACGGGCACGCGCGCCCTTGGATAGCTCAGCGCGATAGACTTCGTTTCTCAGCAGCAATAAGGCCCGCCCGAGTTCGGCTGCGACCTCGGCCGTTCCCTTGCCCTGCGGATCAATGACGCGGCCGCAGCCATCGTGCACCAGCGCCGATGGTCCGCCGAGCTTAAGGCACACAACGGGCAGGCCGTACCGCATTGCCTCGAGTGCCACCAAGCCTCCGGAGTCATGCAACGTCGGAAAAAGCAAGACATCGTGCTGCTGGTAGACGCGGTGCATCGCCTGGCCGGCTTGCCACTCGACCCAGTCGATCTGATGCTCAATGCCCAAGGAGCGAGCAAGCCTTTGCCAACGAAGCTTTGCGGGGCCCTCTCCGACCATTGACAGGCGCGCCTGGTCATCCTCGCGGGCAAGTCGAGCGAACCCTGGCAGCCCGAGGTGCATGCCTTTGAAGTCGACAAACCGTCCCGCGTAAAGCACGCGCAGTCCACCACGCCTGGCAGACAAGAGCGGTGCGCTGGCTTTGCGATCACCTGGTGGTTCGTCAATGCCGATGGCGAGTTCGATGCTGGCCTTGCTACGATATCGCGTCGGAAGCAGCGCCAGTGTTTCCGGAGATGTGACGTAAATCTGGCTGGCGCGCTGAAACGTGGACTTCATCGTGGGGGACAACCGAACCGTCAGGTTCGCGGCATCGCGAATCAGCTCCAATGCCAGAGCCGCGGCGCCGTAACCGACGCGCAATCGCCATGGAGCATGCTCGCCGCCGCCCACCGGTCCGAAGATGAATGGAACACCGAGCTTGCCGAGAAAGCTGGGTACGCGAACTCCGGCATAAGTCACATGATGCACCCGATCGAACCGTTCTCGGCGATGCAACGATCGCGCGAATTCCACGGCCAACCATTGCCAAAGAAAGGCATGCACGTGCAATGGCCCGCGCGCCTGCCACCTCAGTTTTCGGGGTACATCAAAGTAAGCAAAGCGTGGTTGGGCGTCGATCCCCGCTAACGCCCCCTCGATGGCCATCCTAGACTGCGATCGCGTCATGACGACTACGTCATGGCCAGCCCGACTAAGTGAAACGGCCCAATTCCAGCCGACGGCGAACTCAGAGCCCTTGTCCGGCTCGCAGGCAAAGGCGGAAAGCAAGACCTTCATTGTCGGCTTTTCGGTCAACTTCTAGGGGCGCCATCGGCGGCGCTGAGAAGATCGCATAGCGCGGTGCGCATGGGGGTGACGAAGCAAAGACCAATTGGTGATGACCGTTCCCCAAGGCTTTTCTGTTTTCTTTTCGATGATAAATAGAGCGACACCGTAACACGATACGAGGACTACATGCTGAAAGTCGCGATCGGGCTGCCCGTCTTCAACGGCGCCGACTATCTAGCAGAGGCGATCACGTCGATTCTCGGGCAAACTTTCGGTGACTTCGAGCTGCTGATTTCGGACAATGCTTCGGACGACGGGACAGAGGAGATCTGCCGCCACTATGTCGCGCAGGACCCGCGCGTCCGGTACGTCCGACAGGCGCGCAATATAGGCGCAGCCAACAACTACAATTTTCTGGTCCGGCAGACCGCGAGTCGGTACTTCAAGTGGGCGGCGCACGACGATGTTCTTGAGCCCCGCTTCCTCGAGGCGTCCGTGGGGACCCTGGACACGCAGCCGGACGTAGTGCTCGCATCGCCGGCCTCCGATCTGATCGATGAAGCTGGACAGGTGCTGCCCTACTTTCCGGAGCGACGTGGGGTCATAGACCGGTCGGGTGTGTGCTGGCCACCCCTCCCGGAGGACAACACGGAACTCATGGCCTCCGACCCTGCCGTTCGCTTCAAGGCGGTGATGTTGAACATGGTAATGTGCGTGGAGATCTTCGGGGTCATGCGGCGGGACGTGCTCATTCAGACCCCGCTGCAGGCGCCTTTCAGCGGCGCCGACAAGGTATTGCTGGCGCAGATGGCGCTGCTGGGGCCGTTCTGGCTCGGCCCCGAGGTCCTCTTCCATCGCCGGTGCCACGCCAAGCAGTACAGCGCCGCTTCCAGCGGTGCGTATCGTGCGGCGTGGTTTTCCGGGCAAAAGGAGTCGTTACTGCAGCAACAGCTCAAGCTGCTGCTGGCATACTGCCACACGGTTCAGGCGTCGCGGCTGGGTCCTGCGCAACGCATGCGGTGCTTCCATTCCATTTGCCAGCGTGCCCTTTTGCGTGGGCATCAAATTCGTCGCCTCACCAACGGGCTGGTCGGCAATCAATGAGATCGAAACTCACAAAGATGCGTCCCTGGTCAGCCGGCGGGCAGTGCGCCGGTTCGCATTGGCCGCACCCATCGCACAAGCGGGATGACCAGAGCCAGCACCTTGATGAGCTCGACAATCAAGGCGCCTAGCAGCACGCCTTGCATCCCGAGCATGTTCGTGAGCGGATATGCAGCGATGGCGGTGAAGACGGTTGCCGCAGCGTACGACGCAAAGATCAAGTGGGTGCGTTCAATGGCAGCCGCCCAGATCGACAGCAGGACGGACAGGCCGTATAGGACTGCTGTCGCACACAGCCAGTGCACCATATGGCCAAGATTCGGATATCCTTGACCGTAAATCAGTCGTACGACGCCATCGGCGTCGCTCGAAACCAGAACGACGAAAAACGCAAGCAATGACCCGATAAAGACTGCGAGCCGCGTTAGATATCGCAAGAGAGCTTCGCGTCCGCCGGCATGGAGAGCCTGCGAGGCCTGCATGGGGGCGAAATTGTCCAGCGCTTGCAGCAATATGTTGGTCAGACCGGTGATCGATGCAGCCACCTTTAGCGAGCCGGTCGCGGCCGGCCCGAGGACCACGCCCGACATGAGCACGAATGCCTGCGAGGTCATCCAGAACATCAACGCAGAGGGCAGCAGCCATTTCGAGAACGTCCAATGGCGGACCACGAGTCCGCAAAAGGTTGGCCAATCCCACTCGAAGCGGCCAAAAGAGAGGGCGCCTAGAACAGCCGCAGTCGCACAGGCGCCGGCAACCAGCCAAATCCCGCTTTCGGCTGTGGTGGACCAAGCGAACGGAAGTACCACAAGCCCGCCGATCTGCAACCCGACGCGAATCACGTCGTTCACCAGCGCCGCAACAGCCTTGCCCCGCAAAAACAAGTATCGCCGGAAAAAGTTGTAAGCTTGGAACGAAACCGTCGCCAGGCAAAGCGGCAGCGCAAGCCGACCAAGCTCGGCATCGAACGCGTCTCCAATCGTGTTCACTGTCATCCAAACCAGCAGCGAAGCAATGGCGCCGATGCCGACCTGCTGCATGGCGATCGCGCTATAGTAGCGGTTGCGATTGGTCTCCTCTTCCTTTGCGCCGATGTTCTGCATGGGCTGGATTACAGCGGCGAACTGCAGCGACGCCATGAATTCCACGATCAACCAAGCGAGCGTGAAAGCACCGAAATCACGTGCGCCGAAGGCGCGCGCCATGAGCACGCCGGCGATGAAGTTGCCGGCACTGACGACTCCCTGATCGATGAGGGCAAGAAGCCCGACGGAGGGCCTGCGCAGCCATCTCATCGCGAGAGTGCTCGACGGTGCGGCGACCATCGTCCAGTCGATCAATCTGCTGACGGTGCGGCCACCGCCGGATCATGGGCCCGGACGTTCTGCAACGCATAGCGATCCTCGCCGACAACCGTGGTCGGCTCGATCCACATTGGCCGGGGTATTGGAATTAGGAAGCGACCCCCGCGGTCACGGTACGCCTGCTGCTGCCTGAGGACCTCGCCGGCGAAGTTCCATACCAGGAGGAGGACCGCATCGACGGGGTCCTCCAAGAGATGGCTGGGTTGCACGATCGTAACATGTTGCCCAGGCATCAGCTTGCCGTGCTTGTGCGGATTGGCATCGACGACGTACTCGAAGAAATCTGGACCAAGGTCGAGAAAGTTGAGAAGGGTCGCACCCTTCGCCGCGGCTCCGTAGCAGGCGATACGATGGCCCCTGGCCTTCTCTGCCCGCAGTAGCCACACAAGATCATCGCGAAGCGCTCCGACGCGGGCGGTGAAGTCGTCGCACCATTCCGGCCGGTCGACCCCCATTGCCCGTTCCTGCCGCATCAGGGCTTCCAGTCGTACGCTTCGCGGACCGCCTCGCGAGACGTATATCCGAAGCGACCCGCCGTGGATCGCGAGCTCTTCGGCATCGACGAGGGTCAGGCCGTGCCGGGCCAGCAACGGCGCAATGCCGTGCAGTGTATGGTAAAAGAGATGCTCATGGTAAATCGTGTCGAACTCGCACTTCTCCACCATCCGCACAGCATAAGCGAACTCGAACACGCCTATTCCGCCAGGTTTCAGCAACCTCTCGACGCCGCGTACGAAGTCGTTGATTGAATCGACGTGCGCGATAACGTTGTTGCCAATGACGACGTCGGCAAGCTTGCCTTGGGCCGCAAGCTCGTCGGCAAGCTTGAACGAAAAGAAATCATTGATGATGGGCAAGCCCGCGCTCATGGCCTGATTGGCCGGTCCCACCGCCGGATCGATCCCGAGACAGGGAATTCCGCACGAAGCAAAGTTGCGCAAAAGGTACCCGTCATTGCTGGCGATTTCGATGACGAAGCTCTTCGCGTCGAGCGTTCGATTCCGGATCAGCTGATCTGCGATCATCCGTGCATGCTCCAGCAGGGCCGGCGACGCCGAAGAAAAGTACGGATAGTCCTGCCGATAGAGAACCGATGGCGGAATGGTCTCCGTGACCTGGAGCAACGTGCATTCCTGGCAGATGGCGACTGCCAGAGGAAAACGCTTTTCCGCGGCTGCTTCAGTGCGTGAGTTGAGCAACCCGTTGGATACCGGATGCTGTCCCAGATCCAGAACGATCTTCAGCAACGGGCTGTTGCACGACCTGCAGTTGGCAATCCTCATGGCGTCCTCACTTCCTTGTCCGCGGAAGAATGCAGCTCATGCAGTGGGCCGGCCTCTCGGCCTCAGCGAGTCCTGCACAAGCATATAGGCGAACCCAGCATTCGACTTGAGGTATCGCGAGCACAGTCGCCGCGGTTCCTGCAGCAGCCGAAACGCCCATTCGCAACCAGAACGTTGGACGATACGCGGAGCCCTGCGGACCGTCCCCGCCATCATGTCGAAAGCGGCACCGACCCCGATCAAGACTGGGGCGTTCAGCATTGGACGATAGGTCGCCATCCAGCGGTCCTGCTTCGGTGCCCCCAGTCCAACCCACACGATGTCCGGCGCTGCATCGTTGATGCGCGCCACCATGGCCTCGCCCTCACTGGCAAGAAGCTCGCGAAACGGTGGGGAATAGGATCCAACCACCGTCGCTCCGGGAAAACTTCCGTACAGCCTGTCGGTCAGCAGGCGCAAAGTGCGTTCTGTCGAGCCGTAGAGATAGTGGCGGTAGCCCTCTGTCTGCGATCGATCGAACAAGGCCGGCATGAGGTCCGGGCCGCAAACCCGATCGGCGTGTCGATGGCCGGCGCGCCTGAGCAGCCACACCAGCGGCATGCCATCGGGTGTCACGATCGACGCCGACCGGTAGATTTCCCGAACGTCGGCAGCTCGGCGACCCTCCATAAGAGCGTGAACGTCCAACGTGCAAACGAAATGCCGCTCCTTGCTACGGACCCAGTCACCCACGATCTCGAGCAGCCGGTCGAGGGTCAGGGCACTGACTGGCACCCCGAGAATGTAAGCTTGCGGCGGTAGCGACCCGGCGCATGTCCGCTCTTCCGGCGGAACCTCTTGCCCAGTTCCACCGTCCTCTTCCGTCATGGTGCCCTGCCTAGTGCGTGATGATTGCAGTGGAAGGGTTTGCCGGCCTCGCCAAAGCGCGAGCCGTCAGGCGAGGCAGGTCCGCTCCGAGAGACAGCAACGTAGAGTCACCGCAGCCGAGCGCGCGAAGTGCTTTCGAGATTTCGTGCGCGTAGATCGGATTCATCGCGATCACGACATCCGGTCGATACTCGGAGAGAAATTCCGGCGGCATGATCTGCTTGCCGGAGCCGGGGACAAACTTTCCCCAGCGATAGGGGTTTATATCGATCAGATATTCGACTTCGACCTCCGCGTTGACAGCGGAAAGAAACGCGACCGCTTTGGAGCCAGAGCCCCACAGGACGGAACGCTTACCGCCGCCCGCAGCAGAGCGCAGCAGATCACTCCAGGCCGCGATGTTGCGGGCAGCCGTCGCGGCATACCGCGTTACCAACGTTTGGAGATCGGTCTCTGGATCGAGAGGATCCGGGAAAGATGCAGGGGAACGTACTGCCCGTGCCTCAATCGTCACGTATTGATCGCCGAAGCCTGATTCGACCCGGAGCACGTCAAACCCTGCATCGTTCAGCAGGCGACGCAGCGACGCAGGTGAAAAGTAGGAGCAGTGCTCGTAATAGACGTCCCAGAAGGCCGCCTCGGAAAGGATCCGACGGACGTCCGGCACCTGGATGAAGACAACAGTACCGCGCTCAGGGGAGGCGATTCTGCGGATCGACTTGATGAAGTGTCTCGTCGGGAAAATGTGCTCGAGTGTCATTTTGCAGCAGACGAGGTCTGGAGGCGATTGCTCGGTCTCGTCGGTAAACAGCTCCTGCCTGAATTCCACATCGCTGGGAGCACTGCTTCTCCTGGCTGGGATGAAGCTCGGGTCGTAACCGACCCCGCGGTTGGGCCCCAACTCGCAGAGGAGCGACAGGAATTCGCCTTTCCCGCAACCGATCTCGACGATTTCCTTGTTCACGATGCCGTACCTGGCCAGCAATTCCGCGGCCTGATGTTTCTGGTAAGCGCTGAACGTGTCGGAAAACTCCTGGGTCTCTTCGTATTGCTCGCTGTACGTGGTTCGATCGGGCCGCCACGCCGCGTTGTAGACGAAGCTGCAGTCCGGACAGAAAGCGAGATCGATGTCCCCGCTCGGAAGATCGAGGGCGCTTTGACGATTGCTGAAAAGCAGGCAGCTGTTCACTGGTACGCCACCAACTCGGTGAAAAACGTAGGGCCTGGTGCCATCACAGTTGGGGCAGGCTTTCGCGGTGGAAGAGATGTCCATCGACTTCGCTCCCTCAGTCCGCTGCCGCGATGCTGGCTTCGGCATGCGCGACTGCACCGCGCCGCCATTCCATCGCCTGCGGGAGCCAGCGCAGAGAGGTGTCGAGCAAGCCATTGCTGAACAAGGACTTCAGGTATGCCAGGCGTTGATACTTCGGACCCTCGAAATCCCCGGCCTCAAGACCGAATTCGGAGTAGCGGGCATACAGTTCGATTGCACCGGAGTTGGCGGTCCATTGCGGCCGGAAGTTCGGCAGGCGCATCGCGATCTTGGAGCAGTCGACCCGATACGAGCGCTTGTCGGCGCCGGCGCCTTCTGCATAGGTGACCGAAGAATCGGGTACCGTCGCACGAACGATCTCGGCGATTTCGCGCACCCGGTAGTTCTCGGTCGTGATGCCGACATTGAAAACTTCGCAATGCACCGTGTCGCGCGGCGCCTCCATGGCCGCAATGAACGCGCGGCTGATGTCACCGATGTGGACGATCGGGCGCCATGCCATCCCGTCGCTCTTGAGAAAGACCCGTTTGCTGGTCAGTGCGTAGGCGACAAGGTTGTTCAGAACCAGATCGAAACGGATTCTCGCCGAAAAGCCGTAAGCGGTCGCGCTGCGCAACAGGACAGGTGAGAAGCGATCGCTGGCGAGGGCCAGAAGGCCCCGTTCGGCTTCGTATTTGGAAGCACCATATGGTGTGACGGGGTTGACCGGGCTCGTCTCATCCACCCAATCCTGGACGGCGGCGCCATACACGCTGCAGCTGGAAGAGTAGACAAAGCGCGGAACGCCCGCTTCGACGGCCAGCTCAGCCAATCGGACGGTGGCCCGCTCGTTGATCGAGAAGGTGGTCTCGGGCAGCAAGTCGCCCAGCGGGTCGTTGCACACGCCGGCGAGATGCAGGACGGCGTCGAAACCACGGAGGTGACCGGCATTCAACTCGCGTATGTCGCGATCCACTGCGGGCACGCGGGGTCCTGCATCCTTGCCGAACGTGCAACGCGCATAAAGATCGGTATCGATGCCAACGACTTCATGTCCATCCCTTACAAGCATCGCCGTTAGGACAGTGCCGATGTAGCCGCGGTGTCCGGTAACCAAGACCTTCATTTGTCACTCCCACGTTTTCCAAGGGGCCTTGCCACCCGACCAAAGATCCTCGAGCAGCCTCTTCTCGCGCAGCGTGTCCATGCATTGCCAAAAGGAGTCGTGCTGGTAGGCGACGAGTTCGCGGTCCTCGGCCAGCCGCTCAAGCGGGGCGCGCTCCCAGGCGGTGTCGTCGTCGGCGATGTAGTCGAAAATGCCAGGTTCGAGGACGAAGAAGGCGCCGTTTATCCAACCAGCGCCGTCGGAGGGCTTCTCTGCGAAGTGCCGCACGGTCCCGTTGCTCTCGAGATCTACTACGCCGAAGCGCGATGGCGAGCGGACGACTGTCATGGTCGCAAGCCGGCCATGGCCGCGATGGAAGGCAAGCAATCTGGCCAGATCTACGTTGGACAGGCCGTCACACCACGTCAGCATGAAAGTGCTGCTGCCGAGGTGCTGGCGCAGTCGCTTGATACGACCGCCCGTCTGGGTCGCGCCGCCGGTATCGATGAGATGCACCGTCCAATCGGGAGCCGCTTCGGTCTCGTGCAACTTCACGGACCCGTCACGGGTCCGGATGGTTACGTTTCGGTCGGTGGCGTAGAGATCAAGGAAGTAGCGGATAACCGCGTCCTTCATATAGCCGAGCCCGATCGCGAACTCCGTCATGCCATAGGCGGCGTAGTGGTTCATGACGTGCCAGATCACCGGGTGCCCACCGATCTCAACCAGCGGCTTCGGCCGAACCGCGGTTTCCTCGGCCAGCCGCGTTCCGAGGCCACCAGCAAGGATGGCGACCGGAGGTGGTTTCTGCCTCGATGCCGGCGAGACTGATCGGTACGACGCCGTGTCTTCGAGAAGGAGCCGCGTCATGCTGAAGCATTCCCTCGCTCTTGTTGAAGCCGGTCGGATGCTATCTTTCCAAAAAAGAAAAGAAAAGAACGATAAGTCAATTATCGCCGTTGCTTTTTTGCGCGAACGGCATATAACGGCATCACACTCTGGTCACGCAATTGCGAGTTCAACGGGCACTTACGGAGGACCCGGCGGCATGGCTTCGACGAATGCGCGCGTACGCGGAAAGATTCCCCACGAAGAGTGGCCGAAGATCGTCGAACGATTTCAGCGCGGACAAACGCTCGCGGAAATTGCTCGGAGCTACGGCTGCACCCCGCCCGCCATCCGCTACATCGTCGGGCGCGCCGGCGGCCCGTCCGTTCCAGCTGGGCACTCTGCGCGTTTGAACGCGCGGGAGATCGAACCGAGCTCGGCGCCTACCGGCCGAACGAGCCTGCCACAATCATCTGGGATGCGCAGGGCGCCTGTGGCTTCGGCGGGCGGAAACGACATCTGGGGACGCATCAACAACGACATTGCCGGCTTTCTGGCGGCAATGGACGCGCTGTTCACAAGCGAAAACGACAGGAATTATGAGAGCCTGCTAGCGGCCACCGACCGCCTGCTCTGGGCCAGCGCCCGGACGCGACTCGAAGTCGAACGTGTCCTCGCCGAGCGCCGGACGCAAGTCCCTCGCAGACAGGTCGTTGCGTGAA
>Ga0081539_10003504_pt1 | contig 19185 bp, 12 predicted proteins | sample TabmetS4T2R2_FD_71023 | JGI IMG/M metagenome (GOLD analysis project Ga0081539, IMG submission 71023) | Tabebuia heterophylla rhizosphere microbial communities from the University of Puerto Rico - S4T2R2 | ecosystem: Host-associated > Plants > Roots > Rhizosphere ...
GCGGGCGGACTCCCCTCCCCCTTGCGGGGAGGGGTTGGGGGTGGGGGTCGTGCAATGGCACGCGACCGCAATCCAAGACTTCCGGACAGGGAGCCGGCCTGAGCGACGCAAGATCGCTCGTGCGTTACGTTAGTTAGTGGAACGACGATGTCCTCGCCAATATCGATGGGGTGCTTGAGGACATTCACGGTGTCCTAACGACGACCCCCACCCCTAACCCCTCCCCGCAAGGGGGAGGGGAACACGCCGAGTTCGCGGCGGCCGATGTGCTCCATTGCCGGCGTCGACTACCGCCGTCGCCTCCGTTGACGCCAAACGGCGGTGGCGCCATTGATTCGACCTCAATTCATCACGCGCGAGTTCGACAAACGCTGACCCGCACCCCCATCGCTGCGCGAAGCGCAGCGATCGACCCTCCCCACAAGGGGAGGGTAACAAGCCGTGCACGCCACCTCGGCTTCAGTTCTTCACCAAATCCCCCAGCAAGCTCGCCGCGACCGACAGCTTCGACAATGTCAGGCCGGAGCTCGCGATGCCGTGCACGGCGGCGCGGATGCGCTCGACCTCGCCGGCGCGCTGGCCGACCCAGACCTCGACCGCCTGCGGACCGGTCGCGCCGTTGCCGACCATTTCGGCAGTGAGGCGGCGCTCGGCCGCGCCGATCGAATCGAGCGCGCGGTCGAGCGCGAGGCGGTCGAAGTAGTCGGTGACCTGAATGCCGCGCGCGGCGCTCGCGATACGATCCAGCTGGAAGAACGCGCCGGCCGCGTAGTAGGTCGCCGCCACGTCGAGCACCGGTTTCCCGGTCCGATCCGCGATCGAAACGATATCCGGCGCCGAGGCGAGCGCCGGCAGGCTGGCAATCCGACGCGCAAGTTCCTCGGGCACGCCGGAGCTGGTCAGGTTGGTCACGCGCGCGGCGCGCGCACGGCGACCTTCCTCGGGCAGCAGCGTGTCGAGCGCTGCCGCGACGGTCTCGATCCCTTCCCGATAGTGCTCAACCACCTCGGCAAGGCCTTTCGATATATCGACATTGCGCACGAACCAGACGATCCGGTCGAGCAACAGATCCTCGATTGCCGCATAAAGCTCGAGCTGCAGCGCGCCCGGAATCTTGTTGTCGAGCGCGTCGATCGCGGCGTTGAGCGAGATCATGTCATAGCTGTTGCGCGCCACAAAAAATGCCGCCGCGATCGTCGCCGGCGATGCGCCGGTCTGGTCCGCGATGCGCACCGTGAACGCGGGTCCGCCACGGTTGATCATCGAATTGGTGAGCTGGGTCGAGATGATCTCGCGCCGCAGGCGATGCTGCTCGAGCGCCTCCGGATAGCCTTCGACCAGCTCTTTCGGGAAGTAGCGCGTCAGCTCGCGGCCGAGATAAGGATCATCCGGCACGCTCGACTCAAGCAGGTCGCCGTAGAGCGACAGCTTGGCATAGGCGAGCAGCACCGCGAGCTCCGGCCGCGTCAGGCCGTGGCCCCGCTTGCGCCGTTCGCCAAGCTCCATGTCGTCGGGCAGGAACTCGACCGAGCGGTCGAGCTCGCCGCGCTGCTCCAGCGTCTGCATCAGGCGCTGGTGAAAGCCGAGATACTCGAGCGCACGCCGTTGCGCCAGCGAGAGCGCCAGCGTCTGCTGGTAATTGTTGCGCAACACCAGCCGCCCCACCTCGTCGGTCATCTCGGCAAGCAGCTTGTCGCGCGCCGCGAGCGTCAGGCGGCCGTCGCGCAGCAGCGGCGCGAGCGCGATCTTGATGTTGACCTCGACGTCGGACGTGTTCACGCCGGCCGAGTTGTCGATCGCGTCGGTGTTGAGGCGGATGCCGCGCTGCGCCGCCTCGACGCGGCCGCGTTGCGTCATGCCGAGATTGGCGCCCTCGCCCACCACCTTGCAGCGCAGCTGCGCGCCGGTGACGCGGATCGCGTCGTTGACGCGATCGCCGGCCTGGTCGTCGGTTTCGGAGGAGGCGCGCACATAAGTCCCGATGCCCCCGAACCAGAGCAGGTCGGTATTGAGCTTCAAGATCGCGGTCATCACCTCTTGCGGCGTGACCTTGTCGCCGGAAAGTCCGAGCAGCTTCTTGGCCTCGGCGCTGAGCGCGATCTCTTTCGACGCGCGCGAATAGATACCAGCGCCGCCGGACAGGTAATCCTTGTTGTAGTCCTGCCAGCTCGAGCGAGAGAGATCGAACAGGCGCTGCCGCTCGAGGAAACTGCGCTCCGGATCCGGATCCGGATCGATGAAGATATCGCGATGGTCGAATGCGGCGACGAGCTTGATGGTGCGCTCGCGCAGCATGCCGTTGCCGAACACGTCGCCGGACATGTCGCCGACGCCCGCGACGGTGAACGGCGTCGTCGTGATGTCGAGATCCATCTCGCGAAAATGCCGCCGCACCGCCTCCCAGGCGCCGCGCGCCGTGATGCCCATCTTCTTGTGATCGTAGCCGGCCGAGCCGCCGCTCGCGAAGGCATCGCCGAGCCAGAAATGATGGTCGACCGAGATCGCGTTCGCGGTGTCGGAGAAGGTCGCGGTGCCCTTGTCGGCCGCAACCACCAGATAGGGGTCATCATCGTCGTGCCGCACGACGTTCTCGGGCGGGATCAGGCCCTCGGGCCCGAGATTGTCGGTGACATCGAGCAGGCTCGAGATGAACACCGTGTAGGCGGCAGTCCCCTCGGCCTGCACGGCGTCGCGCGGGCCGGACGGCAGCTGCTTCGGCACGAAGCCGCCTTTGGCGCCGACCGGCACGATCACGGCGTTCTTCACCTGCTGCGCCTTGACCAGGCCGAGCACCTCAGTGCGGAAGTCCTGCGGCCGGTCGGACCAGCGGATGCCGCCGCGCGCGACCTTGCCGAAGCGCAGGTGATCGCCCTCGACGCGCGGCGAGTAGACGAAGATTTCATACAGCGGCTTCGGCAGCGGCAATCCATCGATCTTGCGGCTCTCGAACTTGATTGCGATCGTCGCCTTCGGCTGCCGACCCTCGCCCAGTTGATAGAAGCTGGTGCGCACCGCCGAGGTCACCGCGTTGACGAAGTGGCGCAGGATGCGGTCCTCGTCGAGGCTTTCGACGGCCCCGAGAGCCGTCTCGATCTCGGCAAGCAGCGCCTTCTGCTGCGCGGCGCGCTCGTCCTTGGAGACTTCGAGGCGCGGATCGAAGCGCAGGTGAAACAGATGCACGATCTGCGCGGCGATCGCCGAGTGGCGCCGCAGCGTGGCCCACATGTAGTCCTGCGAATACGGCAAGCGGACCTGGCGCAGGAAGCGCGCGATCGTGCGCACCAGCGCAACCTCGCGCCACTGCATCCCGCCGGTGAGCACCAGCGCGTTGAACCCGTCATTCTCGGCACGGACGCGCATCACGGCCATGAAGGTGGCTTCGAGCCGCGCTTTCAGCGCCTCGACGTCCAAGGTCGCACCGTCCGCGCGCTCGAGCAGCATGTCGTGCAGCCACACCTCGACCGCGGCGCCCTCCGGCTCGATCCGGTAGGTGCGTTCGTCCACCACCTTGAAGCCCATGTTCTCGAGCACCGGCACGCGCTCGGACAACAAGATCGGCTTCTCACGGCTCCATACTTTCAGCCCGGCGCCGGCGAGATCGCCCTCGCGGCGGCTATAGAAATCCGCACCGAGCGGCCGGATCGGCGAGAGGCTTTCGATCAGGCGGATGTCGCCGACCGCGACCGGCGCCGCGTAGGCCTCGCGATAGGCGACCGGAAACGCATCGCGATAGCGGCGGCTGAGCTGCTGCGCCTTGACCGGCTCATGCACCAGGGTGAGCGCCTCGGCGAGACTGTCGGTCCAGGTGCGCACCAGCTGCTCGATCGCGTGCTCGATCGTGACGCGATCCGGATTCGGACTCTCGCCGCCGAGCCGCGCGATGATGAAATGCACGCGCACCAGGGGGCCTTCGGGGAAGAACGGAAAGAACGCCGCGACGCGCCCGCGATACGCATTCGACAGATAGTTGCCGATCGCGATCCGGACGGCGGAGTCGTAGCGGTCGCGCGGCACATAAACCATCACCGAGACGAAGCGGTCGAACCGGTCGAGCCGTGGCAGCACGCGCACGCGCGGCCGCTCGTCGAGATGCATGATCGCGAGTGCAAACCCGAACAGCGTGTCCTCGTCGACCTGGAACAGCTCGTCGCGCGAATAGCTTTCCAGCACCGCCGCGAAGGCCTTGCCGGAATGGCTGTCCGGATCGAAACCGGAGCGGCGGGTCAGCGCATCGATTTTGCGCCGCAGATACGGGATCGAGCGGGTCGAGCGTGTGTAGGCGGTGGAGGTAAACAGTCCGACGATGCGGAATTCGCCCGCCAGCTCGCCGGCCTGATTGAAGCGCTTGATGCCGATGTAATCCATGTGCACGCGGCGGTGCACGCGCGAGCGGACGTTCGCCTTGGTGATGATCAGCTGCTTCGGCTCGCGCAGGAACTCCATGATTTCCGGCGTGATCGACACCAGCTCATCGCCGCGGCGCAGCACGTGCACGTCGGGCGAGCGCAGGATGCCGAGCCCGCTGTCCGGGACGACACGATAGTTGCCGGACGCGCCTTCGAGCGCGTACTCGCGCACGCCGAGGAAAGTGAAATTGTTGGCGACCAGCCACTCGAGAAACTGCGTGGCTTCCGCAATTTCGTCGACCGGCAGCGGCGGCGGATTGTTCTTGATGTCGGCGATCAGTTCGCCGACGCGCGCCAGCATCGGGCGCCAGTCGACCACGCACTGGCGGACGTCGCTGAGCACGTCGCCGACCGCCTTGATGACCTCGGCCCGACGCGTCTCGTCCTCGATGCGCTCGACATGGATATGGATGAAGCTCTCGCGCCGCGCGGCGCCGATCGCCGGTCCTTCGCCGCGAAAACCGGTGAGCGCGCCGGTGTGGTCGCGTTCCACGGTGAAGATCGGATGCAGCACGAAGCGGACGTCGAGCCCTTGCGCGGTGAGCTCGCCCATCACCGAGTCAAGCAGGAACGGCATGTCGGTGTTGAGGATCTCGATGATCGAGACCGACTTCACGCGCTCGGCACCGAGCGGGCCGGAGCGCGCCTCGAACCGGATCTTGGGCGAGCCGGGCTTGCGCTCCTGCAGGAACAGCCAGGCGGCTTCGGCGAGATCGGCGAGCTCGCGCGCCTCATAGCGCACCAGATCCTCCGGCACCGCGCCGGCGTAGAGCAACGCCGCAAAGCTGTCCGGAATGCCGCCGCGCAGACCTTTCAGGATGTTGCCGGCTTGTTCAATCAGCCGGCGCGCGGTGCGCTCCTCTTCGCTGCCGAAATACGGCTGGACATTCATGTTGTTCTCTCCGGCCGGAGACTCGTCTTTCGCGACTCTTTACCATGCGCAAGGCGGCGTCGAGGAAAAACGCGAGCGATTTCGCTCACCGTTCGAAAGGGCTACGCTGGGTCCCGAGAGGCAGTTTCAGGAGGAGCGCCAGGTGGCAAAAAAAGCAAGTAAATCTAATGTGTTGGCCTACACGCCCAAGAAGCAGGCGGCGGCTGCGAAGAACGGCCCGAACGGCTCCGGGGTGCCACGCCAGACCGATGAGCGCATCATGGCGCTCGAGCTTCCGCCGGCGCAGCTCTCGCCCGCGATGGAGGCCTATTTCAAGAAGTGCGAAGAGAAGCTCGGCTTCGTGCCGAACGTGCTGCTTGCCTACACCTTCGACAACGCCAAGCTGGAAGCCTTCGCGGCGTTCTACAACGACCTGATGCTTGCGCCGTCGGGGCTGTCCAAGCTCGAGCGCGAGATGATCGCCGTCGTCGTCTCATCGCAGAACCGCTGCTACTACTGCCTCACCGCGCATGGCGCGGCAGTGCGTACGTATTCCGGCGATCCCGCGCTCGGCGAGCTGATGGTGATGAACTACCGCGCCGCCAAGCTCACCAAGAAGCAGCGCGCCATGCTCGATTTCGCCGTGAAGATGACGAACGAGTCCTGGGCGATCGAGGAAGAGGACCGCGAGGCGCTGCGCCGGGTCGGCTTCACGGATCGCGACATCTGGGACATCGCGGCGGTCGCGGGCTTCTTCAACATGTCGAACCGGGTCGCATCCGCGACCGACATGCGGCCGAACGCGGTGTATCACGGGCAAGGGCGATAGGACCGCATCGCGCGGACACGGCAGGGAACGCCAAGGCGAAATGGTAGGGGTGGGTGCGTCGGGCTCACCCCTCTTTGCAGCCGCCGGGTAGTGACTGCTCGTTCGACCCTCACACACCAGGAGCAGATAGTCTCCGGCGGCAGCCGCGGGATTGTTAGATCTCAACCAGGCGGTCTGGCAACTCGTTCGGATTGACTGCGCTGGTTGCCGGGAAATGCTGCGCCAGCACGGCGCCGCACTGTTCGATCGCCGCCACGAAGCCATCGGCCGGTCGGCCGGCCTTGATCGCCGCGACCAGCGCCGCGACGGCGCCATCCCAGACGTCCTGCGTCACCTTGGCGTTGATGCCGCCGTCCGCCACGATCTCGACATAGCGCTCCGCAACCGCCGCGAAGATCAACACGCCGGTGCGCGCTTGCGTCTTGTGCATGCCGTGCGCGAGAAACTGGCGCGTCGCCGCCGCATGGGCGCGTTCGCGCTTGGTGCGGCGCGGCACCAGGTGAAACCGGATCGACGGCCGCGACAGACCAACGGATGCAAGCACGAATACGACGAGCTGAACGATGTAGATCGTCGTCGCCGAGAACGACGTGCTCGCGATCAGCGGCCAGGGCGTAAGCAGCGCCAGCGCCGCCGCCCAGGCGAGCGGCATGAGGCGATAGGCACCGGCATTCTGCGCCAGTACGCAATAGATCTCGCCGCTGGTTTTCGTCTCGGCGGCACGGATCGCGTCGGCGATCCGCGCTCGGTCGGCATCGGAAATCATGCGGAGACCTCGCGCCTCATCAATGCACTAATAATCGCTCGACGCGCCGCCGCCACCGGAATCTCCGCCGCCGCCGCCCGAGAAGCTGTCGCTCGAGCTGCTGGAGCCAGACGACGAGGAAGAGCTCCAGGATGATGAACTCGACGACCACGTGCCCGAGCTGGCATGCGCGGGCGTCCAGGAGTCGACGCTGTGCCAGGAGCCGTTGCGCGAGCGCCGCCTCGCCCAGCCACCGATCACCACGCGATAGAGCAGGAACAATGCCAGCGGCACCATCAGGCTGAGCACAATGAGCGGGACCAGATTGAGCCGCGGCCAATGCCAGGTCGGTCCGGCGCGGCGCTTGAATTCCTCGTCGCCGCTCAGCACCTTGATGATGTCGTCGACGCCCCGCGTCATACCGCCGTTGAAGTCATTGTCCTTGAAGCGCGGCGCCACTGCATTCGCCAGAATGAACTTGCTGATTGCATCGGTCAGCGTGCCTTCCAGGCCATAGCCGACCTCGATGCGAATCTTGCGCTCGTTCGGCGCATGCAGGAGCAACACGCCGTTGTTGCGCTCCTTCTCGCCGAGGCGCCAGCGCCGGAACAGCCGATTGGCATAGTCCTCGACCGCGCTGCCGTGCAGCGATTTCACGGTCGCGACGATGAGCTGGGTGCCGGTCTTCTCTTCGAGGCTTTGCAGCTTGGCGCGCAGCGCCTCACGCGTCGCCGCATCGAGAACGCCCGCGTCATCCACCACCCGGCCGGTCACGGCAGGAAACTCCGGTGTCGCCGGCACGAAGATTTGCGCGCCTTGCGCGAGAACATGCGCGGGCGCAGCAAAGGCCCACAGCAGCACCAGGATGGACAGGACTTTGCGCATTGTGGTGAGCTTGGCGCGCGATCAGAACTTCACTTGCGGGACGCGTTTGGCATCCTCGGCGATCGTGAACGTCTCCATCGGCTTGTTGGTGCGGTACAGTGTGCTCGCCCAGACGACGCCCGGAAACGTCTTCAGCTCGGTATTATAGAGGCGCACCGCCTCGATGTAGTCGCGCCGCGCCACCGCGATGCGGTTTTCCGTTCCCTCGAGCTGCGATTGCAGCGTGAGGAAGTTCTGATTCGACTTCAGCTGCGGATAGGCCTCGGTCACCACCAGCAGACGGCCGAGCGCACCGGAGAGCTGCGACTGCGCGCCCTGGAATTTCCGGAACGCTTCCGGATTGTTCAAGAGGTCGGGCGGAAGCTGGATCGAGGTCGCGCGCGCCCGCGCGGCGATCACGGCTTCGAGCACTTGCGCCTCCTGCTTGGCGTAGCCCTTCACGGTCTCGACCAGGTTGGGAATGAGATCGGCGCGGCGTTGATACTGGTTGAGCACTTGCGACCACTTCGCCTTCGCGGTCTCTTCCTGGGTCGGAATATTGTTGACGCTGCAACCGGCGAGCGAGACGCCGAGCACGACCGCAAGCAGCACGAAACGGCCCGCCCCGAACAGGCGAGCAAACAGCGAACGCATCACGGCGTCTCCACAAGCAAATTGCGCCTGATTTAGTCGCGACCCGCATGGGTGAGGTTCACCGAGCCTGCTGGCAAACGCCCTCCGCCGCACTACAGTAGGCATGACCGGAGAGTTTTCGATGCGGGGTCTCTTTCGCCTGATCCTTGTGGCGGCGCTGAGCGCCGCGACCGCAGCGCTCGCGCAGGCGCAGACCGCTCCGCCCGCCGCCGCGCCGATCCTGACCAACACGGCGCGCATGCTTCCGGTTGTCGCGTCGGACGGCATGGTGGCGTCGCAGGAGAAGCGCGCGACACGCGTCGGCGTCGAGATTCTCAAGGCCGGCGGCAACGCGGTCGATGCCGCGGTCGCGATGGGATTCGCGCTCGCGGTTACGCATCCGGCGGCGGGCAATATCGGCGGCGGCGGCTTCATGCTGGTGCACCTTGCGGCGCGCAACGAGACGATCGCGATCGATTATCGTGAGACCGCGCCGGCCGCGACGACGCGCGACATCTTTCTCGACGAGAAGGGCGAGGCCGATCCAAAGAAATCACGCGACTCGGCGCTCGGAATCGGCGTCCCCGGCACGGTCGCGGGACTTGCGCTGGCGCATGCGAAATACGGCTCCGGCAAGTTCACGCTGGCCGCGCTGATCGCGCCCGCGATCGCCCTCGCCCGCGAAGGCGTGCCGGTTGATGATGAACTCGCCGACACGCTGCCGCGCGCGCAGCCGCGGCTCTCGCGCTGGCCGGCGGCGGCGAAAATCTTTCTCAAAGGCGATGGCGCGCCGCTGACGCGCGGCGACACGCTGATCCAGCCCGATCTCGCGGCCTCGCTCGAGACGATCGCGCGCGACGGCGCGCGCGGCTTCTATGAGGGGTCGCTCGCCGACAAGGTCGTGGCCGGCATTCGCCAGGCTGGCGGCATCATGACGGCCGACGACATGAAGAATTATCGCGCGATCGAGCGCGCAGTCGTGCGCGGCAATTATCGCGGTTACGAGATCGCCTCGATGCCGCCGCCCTCCTCGGGCGGCGTGCATCTGATCGAGATTCTCAACATGCTCGAAGGCTTCCCGCTGCGCGACTCCGGCGCCGGCGCGGCCGCGACCTTGCATCTGATGATCGAGGCGATGAAGCCCGCCTATGCGGACCGCGCCGAGCATCTCGGCGATCCGGCTTTCGTGCAGGTCCCGGTCGCTGGCCTGACGGCGAAGAGCTACGCCGCCGCGCTGCGTCAGGCGATCGATCCGGAGCGCGCGCGTCCATCGGCTGACATTCGTGCCGGCAAGCCGCCGCGCGAAGGCGAGCAGACCACGCATTTCTCGGTGGTGGACGCGCACGGCAACGCCGTCGCCAACACCTATACGATCAACTTCTACTATGGCCTCGGGCTCGTCGCCGAGGGCACCGGCATCCTGCTCAACAACGAGCTCGATGATTTCGCCGCCAAGCCCGGCGCCGCGAATGCGTTCGGACTGCTCGGCGGCGATGCCAACGCGCCCGCGCCGGGCAAGCGTCCGCTTTCGTCGATGTCGCCGACCATCGTGTTTCGCGACGGGCGCGTGTTCCTCGTCACCGGGACGCCTGGCGGCAGCCGCATCATCACGACGGTGCTGCAGGTGATCTCGAACGTGATCGATCACCGGATGAACATCGCCGAGGCGGTCGCGGCGCCGCGCATCCATCATCAATGGATGCCGGATCGCGTGTTCGTCGAAGGCGGGTTCTCGCCCGACACCATCCGCCTGCTCGAAGCCAAGGGCCACAAGGTCACCATTGCGGCGAGTTTCGGCTCCGCCAACTCGATCCTGGTGACGCCGGAAGGGTTGACCGGCGCGGCCGATCCGCGCCAGCGCGGTACGCTGGCGGAGGGGTATTGAAACGAGTTTTAAGTAACTCGCACGCACGCTGATTTTCTTTTGAACTTTTTTCGTGATCAGACCGATAAATACTTTGCGTGGATTTCAATCTTGAAATTCGCGCGTTGTTCTGTCATATAGACTGAGACTGCATGAGGACCGCTATGCGTTCGCTACGCACCTACGCCACTCTGACCGCCGCCGCGCCGTCGTTCCGACGGGGCGAATGGCGTCGCATGTGCGCGTCCGTGGCGAGTGGACATAAGCCCGAAGGGCTTGATCGACTTAGATAAACCGGCGGCGGGTCCCGGCCCTCCGCCAAATGGCGAGAGGGAAACATGACCTGCGAATTCCGACTCAAACGACGACCTCTATCCAAGCTGCGTGCGCGTGCGCGAATGTGAGTTCGCGCGGGCATGGCTGTGCGCGACTCTTTGCTGTTTGACATCGTGAACGTCCAGTATTGGACGGGCAATCGTACCACCGCGTCCGGATTAAACTCCGGATCCGCAGCGGAATTGCCCTCCATTTGTCAATTTTAATTCGCGGGTTTTAATCCGGCGGATCAATTGGTGTTTTAAGCTGGCATCGCAAAGTGGCCTTGCAGCGCCCTCGTAACGCGCCGACCGGTGTTCGATTCACCGTGCCAGCACCATACGCCACTAGCCCAACGGCAGAGGCAACGCGCTCAGAACGCGTCAAGTCCGAGTTCGAATCTCGGGTGGCGTACCAACACACTCGCATCGTCGCGCCACTTCATGCCCCTTGCGCCAGATGGGACGGCATCGGTCTTACACACCGACATCGACTGTGTTCGATTCACAGAAGGGGTACGCGTCTTTAGCTCAGCGGCAGAGCGCCTGCGTGACATGCAGGAGGCGGCTGGATCGTCCCCAGCAAGACGCACCATCAACGGTCCCTTAGCTCAATAGCAGAGCGCGCGGCCGATAACCGCGATACGGCGGGGCAGAACCGTCAGGGACTACCACGGATGCCAAGCGTATAGCCGGATGGTCTGGCACGGGACTTTTAACCCCGCCGCAAGTGGATCGTAACCACTGGCATCCTCCACGGACACCTAGCTTAATTGGCAGAGCGGCCGACTCTTAATCGGTCAGGTCCCGGATCGTGGCCGGGGGTGTCTACCATTCCGTGCCGGTACCCCAAAGGCAGAGGGGTTGGCCTGAGACGCCATTCAGTGGGAGTTCGAGTCTCCCTCGGCACACCACGGCCCGTGATGCTGCTGGCGTGGCAGCCGCACTGTCGATGCGGTGGGAGGGGATCGAAACCCCTACGGGTCGCCACTTTTTACGTCGCGTAGCTCAGCCGGACCAGAGCACTTGGTTCCGAACCGAGAGGCCGGGTGTTCGAATCACCCCGCGACGGCCAATACGGAAGGGTTCGCTGTGTGGACGGCAATCGGTCCTGAAAACCGAGACGAATACCGAAAGGTAGGGGGTTCAACTCCTCACCCTTCCGCCACCTTCCGCAACTGCGGATGAACAACCATGCCTCGGTAGGCCGCTAAGGACGCGGCGCGGTCTGTAAAACCGATGCCTGTGCGCTGGCGGGGATCGTTACCTCGACGAGGCACCATTTCGCGGATGTAGCTCGAAGGTCGAGTTTCGGAGCGCCACTCCGAGGGTCCGGTTTCGATTACCGGCATCCGCACCATTTCGCTCGGAAAGCTAATCTGGTGAAAGCGCCTGCCTGAAGAGCAGGAGAGCGTGGCTCGAAACCACGTCCGAGCGCCAAGGGCCCGTAGTGACAGAAGGAAACACGCCTGTCTTGCAAACAGGAGAACGCGGGGCGGTACCGCGCGGGTCCACCATTTTATTCCGGTCAGGCGCCCTGGGCGGGCGCGGGTGACTGTTAATCACCACGCGGCAGGTTCGAATCCTGCGACCGGAGCCATCTGGGGCCGTCGTCTACTGGCTAGGACTCCTGGCTCTCGACCAGGCGGAGCGGGATCGATACCCGCCGGCCCTGCCAACTACGCGCACGTAACCGACGCCGGCTACGAACCGGTGACCCGTAATCGGAGTTGCGAATGGAGGTTCGAGTCCTCCCGTGCGCACCAAATCACAGGGTGAAGCTCGTGCAAGAAGAGTCCCGCGCCTGGACCGCGGAGGACGGTGGGCAGAACACCGCACCCTGACCAATTGCCCGTTTCGTTCAATGGAAGGACGGCTGGCTCTGAACCAGCGAACGGTGGTTCGATTCCATCAGCGGGTGCCATCCACACAACAAAGGATCGGTGGCGAAACGTGAACGCGGCGGTCTGCAAAACCGCCATGAGCGGGGTAGGCACCCGCCCGGTCCTCCAATGCTCTCGTGGTCTAACGGACAAGGCATCCGCCTTCTAAGCGGAACGATCGAGGTTCGAATCCTCGCGAGAGCGCCATCCGTGCGCGGCCTCGCAATTGCGGCCGCGCGTATCATCGCTGGAGAGTTAACCCGCCGGGGTGCGGGCGCCGTTTGCTAAACGCGCGGTGCGGCAACGCATGTGAATCGTGCTCACAGCTCTCCGCCATCTTCGCCGCGAGCGGACTCGTCGACACCAAGCGGACTTGGGTCATTGGCTGATCGCGCGCCTTCCAAGCGCTGCCAAGGAGGTTCGATTCCTTCAGTCCGCACCAATTCGCTCCGTTCGTCTAGTGGCTAGGATCGCGCTCTTTCAAAGCGCAGGAGAGGGATCGAAACCCTCACGGAGCACCATACCGGGGTTCGTTCAACGGCAGGACGCGTACCCTTGAAGACGTTTGCCTTTGAAGCAGGCTATGGAGGTTCGATTCCTTCACCCGGTGCCGACACAGCGGCAGTTCTGGTGAACGACGCGCTCTCATAAGGCGCGCAGTCGGGATCGAAACCCGGGGCCGCTACCAATCGTGAGTGCCGACTAGGCCGATCGGGTGATGGCCTCCGGATGTGGACCGGAGCAGGACGGTTCGAGTCCGTCAGTCGGTTCCATTGTTGGGGCAATGATCTCTTCCGAAAACCGGTGCCCATCCCGGATCAAGTCCGGGACAGGCTTCTTCGGGATCATGCTCTATCGGCGCGCGCGCGGGCGCGGTCCGGTCTCCAAAACCAGGATCAGCGGGTTCGACTCCTGCCGCCGGTGCCAATTGTGCGCTTCCGCGCGCCTGCTGGGCGTTCACGATGTCACCGATGCGGCGCAGGCCTCACCGCGATTTTCCGGCCTTGCGGACACGCGTTCGGCGCGGGATACCGACCGCAGGGAGTGTGTGCCATGCAACGGGTGGATTTGCGGTCCGATACGGTCACGTTGCCCTCGCGCGAGATGCGCGAGGCGATGGCGGCCGCGCCGGTTGGCGATGACCAGTATGGCGAGGACCCGTCGGTCAATCGGCTGCAGGAGAAGGTGGCCGGGCTGCTCGGCAAGGAGCTGGCCCTGTTCGTGCCGAGCGGCACGATGGCCAATCAGATCGCGCTCAAGCTGCTGACCAGCCCCGGTGACGAGGTCGTGGTCGGCGATGAAGCGCACATCGTGTGGCATGAATCCGGCGCGTCGGCGGCCAACTCCGGGGTCCAGTTCATTGTCGTCGGTCGCGGCGGCGTGTTCGACGCCGCCGACTTTTCCGCGGCCTACAAGAAGCCGGGCCACGTGGTCTTTCCGCCGACCGGGCTGGTTTCGATCGAGAACACGCACAATCGGGGCGGGGGCGTGGTTTTCCCGCAGGCCGACGTGACGGCGATCTGTGCGGCGGCGCGTCAGCTTGGTGTTGCGAGCTACCTCGACGGCGCGCGGCTGTTCAATGCAGCGGCGGCGACCGGAGCGACGCTCGCGTCCCTCGCCGCGCCATTCGATCTTGTGTCCGTCGCCCTGTCGAAGGGGCTCGGCTGCCCGGTCGGCAGCCTGCTGGCAGGGCCTGCGCAGCTCATCGCCAAGGCCGTGCGGGCAAGACGGATGTTCGGCGGCGCGATGCGCCAGGCCGGCATTGTGGCGGCCGCCGGTCTTTACGCGCTCGACCACAACCGCGCACTGCTCAGCGACGACCATGCCAATGCGCGCCTGATCGCCGAACGTCTGGCGCGTGTTGCGGGGGTCGTGCTGGATCTTTCCACGGTGCAGACGAACATCGTGATCTTCCGCCTGGAACCGGATGCACCCGACGCCGCGACCGTCGTGGCGCGTGCCCGTGAGCGCGGTGTGCTGGTCTCGGCCTTTGCGGCCCGAACGGTGCGCCTGGTGACGCATCTCAACGTCGACCGCGAGCAGTGCGAGCATGCCGCCGACGTGCTCGCGCGCGTAGTGTGAGGGGGAGGGGCGCGGTCCGGTCTCCGAAACAGGATCAGCGGGCTCAACTGCTGCCGCCGGTGCCAACTTGCGCGACTTTCTAGCTCGTGCTGGACGTTCACGATGTCAGGGAGGCGGCAATGCGTGCCAAAGCCCGACGCACAACGTGTTCGGGCCGGACATTTTGAAGATTGGAGCGGGCGAAGGGATTCGAACCCTCGACCCCGACCTTGGCAAGGTCGTGCTCTACCCCTGAGCTACACCCGCATCCGTGAGCATGATCCCGAAAAGCCCGTCCCGGACGTGATCCGGGATGGAAACCGGTTTTCGGAAAAGATCATGCCCGACTTAAGAACCGTCCCGGCGGCTGGGTGGCCGCCGGCGCGCTTCGTATGCCAAAACACGATCCGGATTGCAACAATCGCGCGACGAGCAAATAAAAGCGGGCGATCCGGCAGGAACCTCGGCCGAACCGCTCGCATCACGTGTGGCTCGGGAGGGCAAATGAAGGCTGGCAAACCGCGTTTGCCGAGGCGCTAACTCAAATTCGCACTATTGTCGGCAATTGTACCGATGGTTCCCAGCAAATATGACCCGCAATGCCCGTGACGCCTGACGATCTCTTCGCCTTTTTGGACCGCCTTTCGATCTCGCACCAGACCGCCACACACCCGCCGCTGTTCACGGTCGAGCAGAGTCAGGCGCTGCGCGGGACGATTCCGGGCGGGCACACCAAGAACCTGTTCCTGAAAGACAAGAAAGACACCGTTTTCCTGGTCGTGGCGCCGGAGGAGGCCAAAATCGACCTGAAGACGCTGCATCAGCAGCTCGGCGCCGGTCGATTTTCCTTCGGCTCGGCCGAGCTGATGCGCGAGCTGCTCGGGGTCGAGCCGGGTGCGGTCACGGCCTTCGGGGTGATCAACGACACCGCGCGCCGCGTCAATGTGGTGCTCGATGCCGGCCTGATGCGGCACGCGATCATCAACTGCCATCCGCTGGTCAACACCATGACGACATCGATCGCGCGTGACGACCTGGTGACGTTCCTGGAGGCGACCGGGCACCCGCCGCGCATCGAGGCGGTGGCGCCAAGCCCCTGACGAACCGATTGCATTTCGGCGCGCTCTGACCCATTTATGCGGGGTTATTTTGGCTCCGGCACCCTCCGGCCGGGCCCCGTCAAGGAACAGGTCGATGCTGCAAGACATCGCGGGAACGGCGCCCGCGGCCGACGGCGCCATCAAGGACGTGACCACGCAGTCCTTCATGAAGGACGTGATCGAGGAATCGCGCCGGCAGCCGGTGCTGGTCGACTTCTGGGCCGAATGGTGCGGGCCGTGCAAGCAGCTGACGCCGGTCCTCGAGAAGGCGGTCCGGGCCGCCAAGGGCAAGGTCAAGCTGGCCAAGATGGACATCGACAAGCATCCGGCCATTCCAGGCCAGATGGGCATCCAGTCGATTCCCGCGGTCATCGCCTTCGTCAACGGCCAGCCGGCTGACGGCTTTCTCGGCGCGCTCCCCGAGGGCCAAGTCAACGATTTCATCGCGCGCATCACCAAGGACAAGCTCGGCGGCGACGCGCAGGATCTCCTGAAGGCCGCCGAAGCGGCACTCGCCGCCGGAAACGCGGTCGAGGCGGTCGAGCTCTATGCCCAGGTGCTGCAAGACGAGCCGAGCAGCGTGCCGGCGCTCGCCGGGCTGGCGCGCGCCTATGTGCAGACCGGCGCGCTTGAGCAGGCCAGGCAGACGCTGGCGCTGATCCCGGAAGGAAAACGCGACGACGCGGCCGCCGCGGCGGCACGCTCGGCGCTCGAGGTTGCCGAACAGGCGCAGTCCGCCGGACCAATCGGCGAGCTTGAACAAAAAGTCGCCGCGAATCCGCTCGACCATCAAGCGCGGTTCGATCTGGCGGTGGCGCTGAACGCGGCCGGCAAGCGCGAGGAGGCCGCCGATCAGCTGCTCGCGATCGTCAAGCGCGATCGCAAATGGAACGACGACGGCGCGCGCAAGCAGCTGGTCCAGTTCTTCGATGCGTGGGGCCCGACCGACGAGGCCACGGTAAGCGGGCGACGGAAGCTGTCCTCGATCTTGTTTGCCTGATTGCATGGTCCCGAAAAGCGAGAACCGGTTTTCGGAAAAAATCATGCAAAGCGGCGACTAAGACTTCGAGATAGCGGCGGCGCCATCTCCTCAAAGCACGGGAAGCGAGGAGGCCAACGATGCCGATGAACGTGGTCTATCGTGGACCCGGCGATCTGCCGCACACGATTCCGGTGTTTCCGTTGCCCGGCGCGCTGCTGCTGCCGCGCGGCCAGATGCCGCTCAACATCTTCGAGCCGCGCTATCTTGCGATGATCGATGACGCGCTGGCGGACCGTCATCGCCTGATCGGCATGATCCAGCCCGACACCGCCCATCCGGGCTCGGACGAGAAGCCGAACCTCTACAAGATCGGCTGCGCCGGCCGCATCACGCAGATCGCCGAGACCGGCGATGGCCGCTATCTGGTCGAGCTCACCGGCGTCGCGCGCTTCCGCATCGAGGAAGAGCTCACGGTGCTGACGCCATATCGTCAGTGCCGCGTCGACTACTCGTTCGCTGACGACTTCGTGGCGCGCAAGGGCGAGGAAGCGGTCGATCGCGAGACTTTGCTGAAGGCGCTCGCAAGCTTCCTCAAAGCCAACAAGCTCAATGCCGACTGGGAGGGCATCGAGAAGGCGCCGAACGAGGCGCTGGTCAACGCGCTCGCCATGATGTCGCCCTACGGCGCGGCCGAGAAGCAGGCGATGCTGGAAGCTCCCGACCTCAAGAGGCGCGCCGAGATCCTGGTCGCGTTGACCGAGATCGAGCTCGCCAAGAACAAAAACGAGGGCGAGACCAAGTTGCAGTGATGTGGGGCAGCCGTGCTATTGTGCGCCTACTCGTGGAGCATGATCTTTTCCGAAAACCGGTACCCACTTTTCGGGATCATGCTCCAACGCCGGAGCACGCATGAACACGCCTGACCGTCCCGCCAGCAGTGTCGATCCGAAGCTGCTCGAAATCCTCGTCTGCCCGCTCACCAAGGGGCCGCTCGAATATGATCGCGAGCGCCAGGAGCTGATCTCGCGCTCCGCCAAGCTCGCCTATCCGATCCGCGACGGCATTCCGATCATGCTGCCCGAAGAGGCGCGGCGGCTCGACTAGCTGCTATGCATGGCGCGCCGCGGGCTTGACCCGCGCATCCATCTCCTCTTCGCTTCAATGCAGCAGCGATGCATTGTCCGGGCATCTCCGGCAATCCGCGAGCGGGTGATCGGGAGAACGCAATGCTGAAAATGTGGGGGCGCAATAGCTCGTCCAACGTGCAGAAGGCGATGTGGGCGGTCGGCGAATTGAAGCTGCCCTGCGAGCGCATCGATGTCGGCGGCGCGTACGGGCGCACCAAGGAGCCGTTCTATCTCGCGATGAACCCGAACTCGCTGGTGCCGACGCTCGAGGAGGAAGACGGCTTCACGCTATGGGAATCCAATTCGGTCGTGCGCTATCTCGCGGCGAAACACGGCGGCGCGCTGGAGCCGAAGGATCCCAAGGTGCGCGCCAAGGCGCAGCAATGGATGGACTGGCAGCTCTCGGTCCTCGGTCCGGCGATCACACCGGTGTTCTGGGGGCTGATCCGCACGCCGCCGGACAAGCGCGATCCGGCAGCGATCGAGGCCGGCAAGACGAAAACGACTGCCGCCGCGCAGATCATGGATGCGCAGCTCGGCAAGACGCGCTTCATGGCCGGCGATGAATTCTCCTATGGCGACATTCCGGTGGGCGTGATGATCCGCCGCTACATGGAGCTGGTGCCGGAGCGGCCGAAGATGGCGAACCTCGAACGCTGGTTCGGCGAGCTCTCCGGCCGCCCGGCATTCAAGGAGCATTGCGGCGGCATTCCGCTGACGTGATGCGCATGATCCCGAAAAGTGGGAACCGGTTTTCGGACAAGGTCATGCGCAAAGAGTCGTAGCCCGCATGAGCGCAGCGACATGCGGGACAGCCTCCCCGGATTTCGCTGCGCTCATCCGGGCTACAGGCTTCCTCATGAGCAATGAAGGCCGCTGCCTCGGGCTGATCGGCGGGCTCGGACCGGGCGCCACCGTCCACTATTATCGCGAGCTGGTCGCCGCACACGCCGCGCGTGACCGCATTGCGCGCATGCTGATCGCGCATGCCGACGTCAGTCGCGTGCTCGGCCTCGCCGGCGCCAGGGATCTCGATGGCCTCGCGCGCTATCTCGCCGACATCATCGCCAGCCTGAAGGCCGGCGGGGCCGGGCTGACCGCCATGGTGGCGATCACGCCGCATATCTGCGCGCCGCAGCTCGTGCCGATCTCAACGCTGCCGCTCATCGACATGGTGGAGGAGGTTGCGCGCGCCGTGCGCGCACGCGGGCTGCGGCGTGTCGCGCTGTTCGGCACGCGCTTCACGGTCGAGACCGCAATGTTCGGCCGCCTCGACGGCATTGATGTCGTGATGCCGCAACCGAATGAAATCGAACTGGTGCACAACACCTATGTCGACGTGGTCGCCGGCCGCCACACCGCCGCGCAGATCGAAGGCTTGCGGGCGGTCGCACAAACGCTCGTCGCGCGCGATGGCGTCGACGCGATCCTGCTCGCCGGCACCGATCTCTCGCCGGTGTTCAATGAACAGAATGCCGGTTTTCCGCTGATCGACTGCGCCGGCGT